>ERZ890953.3-NODE-3-length-172287-cov-25.965012_pt1 | contig 172287 bp, 159 predicted proteins | sample MGYA00521264_ERZ890953 | MGnify/ENA primary metagenome ERZ890953 (study PRJEB32303, sample SAMEA104408629) | aquatic metagenome | biome: Brackish water; feature: Chemocline; material: water | place: Baltic Sea | collected 2014-10-26T21:54:00 | depth 200 m ...
TTCTTCCGATTCCCAATCACCCGAGCCGGATTCCCCATCAAAATCGAGTACGCCGGATAACACTTCGCCCCCACAACCGACCCCGCCGAAACGATGCACCCGTCCCCGAGCTCCGTCCCCGGCATGATGAACGCGTTCGCTCCTATCCATACGTCGCGTCCGATGGTCACAGCCCGGTACTCGGCGCCCTGCTCGCGGATGATGGTGTCGGGATCTGCGAAGACATGGTTGGTCGTCCACACCTTCACGCCGGGACCGAGCAGCGAGTAGTCGCCGATGGTCAGGCCGCCGGCGGCCTGGATGAAGTTGTCGACGCCGAAGGTCACATATTCGCCGAGGGAGATCTTGTGGACGTTGCGGAAGCGGGCGCCCTCGTGGATGCGCACGCGTTCGCCGACCGTTGCGAAATGGCGGTGCAGCACCCGGGCGCGGGCGGCGAAGCCGTAGTTGCCGGGCATGTTGCGCACCATGGCGTAGAGGATCGCCATACGGCCCACGGGGTCCCTGAGGGACCAGAGGAAGAGCTTGAGGATATGCAACAACGTCCGTCCCTCCGTGGACGATGATCGCCCACAGCTAGCGGGCGAGGACCATGCGGCCGGCCTGCATCTCGTGATCCGCGGTGATGCGGTAGAGATAGACGCCCGATGCCATGTGTCTGCCGGAGGCGTCGGTGCCGTCCCAAGGCACGCCGTGGCGTCCGGCGTCCTGCCGGGTCGGAGCCAGCATCGTCCTAACGAGCCGTCCCGACAAGTCAAAAACGCGCAGGGACACTTCGGCGGGGGTGTCGAGCTCGTAGCGGATCCAGGTCAGAGGGTTGAACGGATTCGGCGCGTTGTGGTGGTTGAGCAGCACGGGCAGCGCGGCCGGCGTGACTCCGGTGACTGGGCTGATCCAATTCGGATCCACGATGCGGATCAGGAAGTCGGCGAAGTCCGGACCGATGGTTTCGTTGGCCAGCTGGTTCGGATGGCTGTCGGTGCTCGATGCCGGCGGAAGCTGATACTCCGAGCGCTGCATGTTGCGCTCGGGGTCGCTCGGATCGTTCGGATTGGCCAGGGCGTCGAAGAGGTCGAAGAACATGATGTTCGGATGATCGTTCATGAACTCCGGCGACTGCAGCCAGTCATAGAACCGGCGGGCGCGGTCGGCTTCGCCGTTGGTAATCTCGGTCGGCCGGCGTGGGGGGCCGCTGACCATCACGAACATCTTGTCCGGGTACTGGTCGAGAATATCGCGGATGGTGAGGTATTCAGCCTGGTAGGCCGCCAGATGGTCTTCGTTGACGATATCGCCTGTCCGGTGGTCGTTCTTGAAGACGATCACGTCGTGGCGGCTGAGCAGGGAGTCGCGGAAGGCGCTGCCCGTGAAGATCGCATAGTAGCCGGCGGGCTGGATGTAGTTGGCCTGCACACCGTAGGACCAGTCGGAATACACCGTGCTGTCGGGCAGGATGATTCCGGTGTACGAGTTTCCGCTGTGGTAGTCGTGGTCCCAGAACTCGATCCGCGGGCCGCCCTTGACGGCATGCCATTCGAGGCGGCTGCGGACGCCGGCGTCTCGGATCAGGTTCCGTCCCGTCGAGTGATGCACGAACATGTAATTGGTGCCGGGGATGGCCCGCTGGGCCACGATCACCAGGTCGGTCGTGACCGTGGTGGTGGGTACGCCGCCGGTCCAGGCCGAGATCGTCAGGTCGTAGCGACCCGCCGATCTGTAGATGTGGCGGTGGCTGGTCGGAGCGCCCGGCAGGCTCACCGTCGACCCGTCATCGAAGTCGATGGTCACCGAATCCGGAGCGCCTCCGGCGAACGACCAGCTCAGGTCGACTCGGTCTTCGTTATAGATCATGCTGGTTGGCGTACAGGCGATGGTCTCGACCGGAACGGACTGGGCAAACAGGCCGGCGGGAATAAGAACCAAAGCCACACACCACCAGGGTTGAAGCACACGGTTCATGTGGTTCGCCCTCAGTCCTGTTCATGGCATATTCGATAATTGCTACTTGAGCTGCAAATAATAGCAAATGTGAGGCCAATTGTCACGACTCTTGTCTTAATTCGTTCGAGACCGCCTCAGAAGTAGCTGGATTTTCCGTCGGGCACCATCGTGGAACAGGGGGAACAGCAAGAGGTTAAGGCTGGCGACCATGGTATTGATGATCATGGAGCTGAGCGGAATGGCTCGTTCGATGAACATCGTCGGCAGTTTTCCCTCCTTGAGCTCGCCAAGGGGCCCATTGGCGATCATCGTCGCCAACCATGGCAAGGCGGCCACGCGGATCCAACCGGCGAAGGCCGTCGAGTCGAGGCCTGCCCGCAGGCAGATCTGGTCGAGGATGAGCGCCCACCCGACAATCAGACTGATCCGGCCCCATTCCAGGCGGATGGGGTAGAGCCGCTGGGAGAGGATCCCCGTCCAGACTACCAGGACGGCCCAAGTCAGGGTCGACGACCAGGCGGCTCCGGCGAGACCCCAGGTCGTGATGAACAGCCAGCTCAGGCCGATCTTACCCAGGGATGTGCCGGCTCTGAGGGTTGAGATCTTGCCGGTTTTCTTGTGATAGTAGAGGCCGAACATCATGTGATAGTAGCAGCCCGAAAGCAGCAGCCCGACGATTTCGATGCGGGCGATTCGCCACGCCGGCCAGAACTCTTCGGGCGTGAGCACTTCGAGAACGGCGCGGATGTTGACGGCCATCATCAAGCCGGCGAAGACCGCGAGCAGCAGGAATTTGGTGAACATGCGTCCGATGAGGGCGGGGGCTTCGGGCTGCTCCGCAATGCGGACGCGCTCGGTGTTCCAGGATCTCATGAAGGGCTGGGTGACCAGCAGAGGAATCAAGGAGGGGAACTTGCCTCCCATCTCCAGCACGCCGACGCTTTCGAGGTTGATCAAGACCCGCAGCAGCACGCGTTCCACCTGCCGTGAGAAGAAGCTCACCAGATTGCCCGGTACCATGGGCAGCTGGAACTTCAACATGCGGATCATGAGCTCGCGGTCGAACCCCCATCCGCAGGTGCGGTAGGCGAGCACGTGATAGATGATCGTAGAGACGGCCGCAACGATCAGCGCACTTAGGAAGTACCCCGTGACCCCCATGCCCCGCACGACGATCAGCCAGATGTTGAGGCTCAATCCGAGAACCAGGCGCAGGAGGCTGGTCGCTGAGTAGATGACGGAGCGTCGCTGGATCATCAGGATCGTACTGCATGCCTGTCCGGTGATGTCGAGGGCGAACGTCAGCAACGCGAGTTTGAAGACTAGGGCATGGGAGGGATCACCGAGCAGCAGCTGTGTTGCCGGACGGGCGGCCAGCAACAGGATCCCCACGATGGGGAGGCTCACGGTCCAGAGCAGCGTGACGCCGCTCGAAACCACGCGGCCGCGGTTCGCCTCGGGCTCCTCGTGATAGAAGCGCGTGTAGGTGCTGTTGAGCCCGTAGCCCAGCAGCATCACCAAAAACCCCGTACTCGCGTCGAGCATGCCGATCACGCCGTAACCCTCGCCCTTCAGGATGTGGGCGTAGAACGGCAGCATGATGAAACCCACGGCCTTGGCCAGCATCGAGGCCATGCTGTAGATGGCGGCGTGTTTGAACGTCGTGCGGCTGGTGCTCATGACGTTGTCCTTACAAGCGCCGGCGCGGCCAGGCGGACAAGGCCCACCAGGAACGGCGCGAAAGAGGGTCGCGGAGGAGACCGCGGGCGAAATCGGTCAGAGCTGCGGCGTTTCGGCCTTCCCGGGCATGCCAGATCGCTCGGGTGACATAGGTGTGGGCCCAGGCGGTGCGGACCTCGGAAGCGGTGCAGGCGTCTGGGTGTTCGGCCAGGAACGTCCGCATCATACGGAAGGCGTTGTCGAGTCGCTCGCCCGTGCGGTGGGACATCTGGCCGCTCCAGATGCGGTAGTCGACCAGGATCCGGGGCACGAAGGCGAACTCGTATTTCGTCGAGATTCTCAACCAGAGATCATAGTCGATGGCCATGGACAGGGATTCGTCGAAACCGCCGAACTCGTCCAGGACGCTGCGCCGTGTCAGCGTCGTGGGGAAGTGGATGAAGTTGTCGGCGAGCAGGGGTCCGGTGATACGCCCGCTGTGGGTGCGGGGGCGTACCGTCTCGATGGGCGTTCCTTCGCCGTCGATGAACTGGAAATCACCATAGACCACGCCTAAATCGTCCCGTCCGTCGAACAGGGGCAGCTGCCAGGCGATTTTATCCGGTCGCCAGAGGTCGTCTGCGTCGCAAAAGCCGATGAATTCGCCGCGGGCATGGCGCAGTCCGTTGTTTTTGGCGACGGTCTGTCCAGCGTTGTCCTGTCTGATGACCACGACACGGGGATCGTCGGCGTAGCGTTCCAGCACGCGAGGCGTGTCTTCGTCCGTCGAGCCGTCGTCCACCACGACCGCTTCTATGTGTTGATGTGTCTGGCCCAGGATCGAATCGAGGGTGTCGCCCAGATAGCGGCCCATATTGTATGTGGCCGTGATCACCGAGACGAGAGGAGTGACCGGCATCCGTGCGCCTTTCCAAAATGTGGCGATCTCTATACTCAACATCTGTTGGCCGGAACCCGATAAAGGGGTAACCTGTGGCCGCCGAATTGTCGAGGGCGGGTTGCACGTGTGCAACCCTGTCTTGTTCGTATGCATCGTCCTGCGAGGTTGGACCTTGAACGCTGAGAACGTCGGTAGAACATGCTGACGAGAATTCTCTATTGCATCGACAGTATCCAACGGGGTGGGACCGAGACCCAACTCCTGGGGCTGGTCAACCGGCTGGATCGGGAACGGTTCCGGCCCAGTTTGTGTACGCTGTTGCCCTCCTCGCCTCTTCTGGGCGAGGTGCGTGCTCCTCACCTCGAGATCGGGGGGGGGCGTCTTGTGGGTCCCGGCGGTGTTCGCCGCGTGCGGCGTTTGGCGGCCTGGATGAAGGAACATAGGATCGACATCGTGCAGACCCAATTCCAGGATTCCACCGTTTTGGGCATTGCTGCTGCACGGATGGCCGGTGTGCCGGTGCGACTGGCCTCGTTCAGGGACCTCGGGTTTTGGCGTCGGCCCGTCAGCGAGTTCATGATGCGGCGAACGTATCCGCTGGCGACGGGTTTTTTGGCCAATGCGACGGCCGTTAAAGCCGATGTCTGCCGACGCGACGGACTCGATCCGTCACGGTTCATGGTCATTCCCAACGGGATCGACGTGCCTGCGTACAAGTTCGTGGAACACTTGGAGTCGGAGGTCGCCGTCGGCATCGTGGGTAACCTGAATCGAAGGGTCAAGCGTCAGGACCTTTTTCTGCGGGCGGCTGCCCGTCTAGCACCCAAATACCCCGATGTCGTCTGGCACGTGGTAGGAGATGGTGAGTTCCGTCAGGAATACGAGGCGATGGCGGCCGATTTGGGCATCGGCGAGAAGACAGTATTCGCGGGACGTGTGGAAGATGTATCCTCCTATCTCGGGAAGCTGTCCGTCGGCGTTCTCTGTTCGGACTCAGAAGGGTTGAGCAACGCGCTGCTCGAGTACATGCTTCGTGGCTGCGCCGTGGTGGCCACGGCCGTCGGGGGCAATCTCGAAGCGGTCCGTGACGGCGAGACGGGATTGTTGATTCCCCCGGGTAATGAGGTCGCCTTGGCCAGCGCCATCGGCAGGTATCTCGATGAGAAAACCCTGCGCCTGACCCTCTCAATGAAGGCTAGGGCCATGGCCGAAGAACGATTCAGCTGGGAAAGCTGTGTGGCGGCCCACCAGGACCATTATGAAAACGAGCTCAGATCCTGTAGGGTCTCGTGTTGATCGGAGCGATGTTGGCGGCGATCACGATCATCAGTCTGGCGTTGCTGGTCTACGTGTACGTGGGCTATCCCTTGCTGTGCTTCGTTGCGGGACTGCTCCGTCGCCGCACCGTGCATGCCTCGACGTGTACGCCGAGAGTGAGCGTTCTGATTTCCGCCTTCAACGAGGCGGATTGTATCGAAGCGACGGTCCGCAACAAGCTTGACCAGGACTATCCGGCTGATCTCTTCGAGGTGATCGTCGTTTCGGACGAATCCATGGACGGAACCGACGACATCGTCGAGCAGCTGGCCCGGGAGCATCCCGGACGTGTGAGGCTTCTACGACAGGAACCCCGAGCCGGCAAGACCGCGGCGCTGAACATGGCCAGTCGACAGGCGACCGGCGACATCTTTGTCTTCTCCGACGCCAATTCTCTCTACGGCCTCGGAGCGCTCTCGATCCTCCTGGAACCGTTCGCTGATCCCGAAGTGGGGTACGTCACGGGGCGGATGGTCTATCGGGCCCCCGACGGCTCCCTGACCGGCGAAGGCTGTTCTGCCTATATGGCCTACGAAAACAAACTCCGCATTCTGGAGACGAGCTGCGGCTCGGTGGTCGGCGTGGACGGCGGCATCGACGCCGTACGCGCCTCGAATTATGTCGAAATGAGACCCGACCAGCAGCCGGACTTCGTGTTGCCGTTGTCGGTCGTGGAACAAGGCTTCCGTGTCGTGCACGAGCCCCGGGCCCTGGTCTACGAAGACACGCTTTCCCGCGCCGACGACGAATTCCGTATGCGCGTGCGTGTGATTCTCAGAGCTTGGCATGCACTTCGCGACAAGGCGGCGCTCCTGCTGCCCTGGCGTACGGGCCTGTTCTCGATGCAGTTGATGTCTCACAAAGTATTGCGTTATCTGGCGCCTGTTTTCCAAGTCGCGCTGCTGCTGAGCAACGCCGCCCTGGTGGGACACGGGCTGGTCTGGGATGTGTTCATGATTCTTCAAGGGCTCTTCTATGCTGGTGCTCTTGGAGGATATCTGGTGCGATCGAAATCCCTGCCTCCGCTCCTGATTTTTCCCTACTACCTTTGCCTGCTCAATGCCGCCGCCGGCGTGGCCCTCGCCCGATTTCTGCGCGGCGACCGCCTGGTGACCTGGCAACCGCGGACCTGAGATCGACGGAGGCATCGTCCATGAGAGTGCCCGACAGAATCGTCGGCTGTGTTTTCGAACCCCTCTGGGATCTCTATGAAGGCAGCCGTCGTCTCAAGACGATGCGAGAACTCGCCTCGCGGCAGTTCGATGACGTCGCCGTCCTCGACCAACGCCGATCCCGCAGGCTGAACGGAATCGTCGTGGAGGCCGCGGCCCATGTTCCGTTCTGGCGCGAGCGTTTTGCGTCGGCGGGCATCGACCCGGAACAGGTGCACCACATCGCCGACCTCGCCGCTTTGCCGTTGATGACCAAGACCGATGTCCGCGGGCGGCTCGATGACATGATCAACGATCGCTTCGACCGGGCCGACCTCACGCCTGCCAAGACCGGCGGATCCACCGGGACCGCCCTCCACGTTTTCTGTGATCGTGATGGGATCGAGCTGCGCAACGGTGCGGCGCTCCTTGCCGACACCTGGAGCGGCTGGTCGCTGGGCCAGCCGACCGCAGCGGTTTGGGGCAATCCTCCGGTCCCGCGATCTCTGCGGAGCAAGCTCAGGCGTCAGCTCAAGGACCGCGTCATCTATCTCGACACGATGAAGCTGGACGAGGCGGCCGTGGCGACATTCGTGGCCGACTGGCGGTGCATGCGCCCGGGGCTGCTTTTCGGCCACGCCCACTCGCTGTTCCTCTTCGCCGAAATGGCCCGAGAATGGGCCGCCGAACTGAATCCCCGCGGTATCGTCGCGACCAGCATGATGCTGCTCGACCATGAGCGGCGCGTGATAGAGGACGTGTTCGGCGTACCGGTGACCAACCGTTACGGCTGTGAAGAAGTGAGCCTGATCGCCTGTGAATGCGAACGCCATCAGGGCATGCATCTCAACGATGAACACTGTTGGGTCGAATTGCTGCGAGACGATGGAACTCCCTGCGCCCCAGGTGAGGACGGCCGCATCGTCGTGACGGAGTTCGTCAACAAGGGAATGCCGATGCTCCGTTACGAGGTGGGCGACCGGGGGGTTCTTCACGATCGGCCCTGCCCCTGTGGTCGGCCCGGACGCCTGCTCCGCTCGCTGACCGGACGAACCGCAGATTTCCTGGTGGCCCGAGACGGCAGTCGCGTCGCCGGCATCTCTTTGATCGAGAACACATTGACACGGCTTCCGGGCATCGGGCAACTCCAGGTTGTGCAGGATGACCTGGAGCATATCCTGCTCAATGTAGCGCCGGCCGACGGCTGGAACGAGGATGTCGCGGCTGAGCTGATCGCAGTGTTCAGCGAATCGCTGGGCGGCGGCCACGAGGTGAGGATCGAGATCATGGAACGCATTCCCCGCGAAGCCAACGGCAAGTACCGGTTCTCCATCTGTCGTATTCCCGTTACAGGTGGGAGTCGTGGACGATGAGGAAGCGTCGCCAGGTCTCGGTGGCCGTCGTGGCCCTGCTGTTGCTCGTGCCCTTCCTGGTGCCCATCCCCGATGATTTCGAAAGGATGCGCTCGCTGCGCGCTCTTGGTGTCTTGGCTCATTTCGGTCTGCCGGCTGCTCTCGCCTTCGTGCTGTTTCGGACCGGTCCTCTGAAGGGTCGACTGCTGCTGGCTGGGCTTTCAGCCCTCGGTCTCGCCGCCGGGTGTGAACTCCTGCAGACCTTCGTCGCGCGCCATCCGCGTTGGCTCGATGTCGGAGTCGATCTTGCCGGAGTGTCGATGGCCGTCGGTTGGCTCGCCTGGCGTCTCGGGCGGGGTCGCATTTGGATCGCGGCTTCCGTTGCTGGTTTCGCCGTGCTGCTTTCGCAGACCTACAGTATTCCAGGATTCGTGCTTGCCGAGGGACGGGCCGCCAAGGCGTTTCCGGTGTTGGGCGATTTCGAATCAGGTCTGCAGATGGCCCTCTGGGATCACAATCAAGGGGGGGGCGGTCGCTACGATCGAGTGACGTTGAGGGACGGCTCCCATGCTATGGCCATGAGAGCGAATGCGGACAATGTGTACCCAGGTGCCATCGTTCGCGGATTGCCCCGGGATTGGACTGAGTATTCCGTCTTGACGTTCCGCGCCCGTCTCGAACAAGGAGCGGGTACGCAGCTGACCGTGCGTCTCGACGATTTCGACAGCCGCGAAGATACGCTGTGGTGCGGAGAGACGTTCCGCCTGGACGAAGAGTGGCGAAGCTACTCGATCGACCTGGTGAACGCATCGGCACAGGTGTCGGAACGGCCCTTCCGGCTGGACGACATCGACAGCCTCCTGTTATACCTCACGCGCGTGGAGGACGGGGTCACCGTCCTGATCGACGACATCGTTCTGAGGTGATCGCCATGAGGATCGGCCAGGGTTGGGATCGGCATCGATTGGTGGAGGGACGCCCATGCATTCTCGGAGGGATCGTCTTTCCCGAGTGTGGTGTGGGGCCCCTCGGACATTCCGACGGCGACGCCGTGATCCATGCTGTGATCGATGCCCTCCTCGGTGCAGCGGCCCTCGGTGACATCGGTCGCCATTTCCCGGATACGGACGAACGATGGCGCGATGCCGCCGGCCGAACCCTGCTGGTCGAGACCATGGTCTTGATCCGCAACGCGGGCTGGCGGGTGGGCAACGTCGATGTCACGGTGATTGCAGAATTGCCCCGCATCGCATCTCGTGCTGATCAAATGGCCGACATCTTGGCTTCGGTACTGGATGTGGACCGGGGCGCGATATCGATCAAAGCGACGCGGGGGGAGGGGCTGGGCCCCGAAGGCCGCGGCGAATGCGTCACGGCGACCGCCGTGGCGTTGCTTTTCGGCAGCGGACGCGAGGAGGGGACGCGATGAACGAACGGTATCGCATTGCCGTGCTCAGCGGTGGCGACACCCCCGAAAGGGAGATCAGCCTTGAAACGGGAGCGGCCGTCGCGGAAGCATTGAGGATTGCCGGGCATGAAGTCGATCACCGCGTCCTCGATACCGTGGCCGACGTGCTCGTCATGAACGACCTGGTCGAAGCCGATGTCGTGTTCCCCGCTTTACACGGTGGGGCGGGGGAGGATGGGCGGTTGCAGGCCGTCCTCGATTTGATGGGGGCCGTCTACGCCCTGAGTGGCCCCACGGCCAGCGGGCTGGCCATGGACAAGGCCGGCTGCAAGCGGATGATGCGTGGCGCCGGTATCCCCACTGCTGACTGGCTGTTGTTTTGCGATGACGGCTGCACAGGTGGCCGCCGCAAAGACGCACCGCATTTTCCCATCGAAGAATTGACCAAGAGGATCGATGAGGAACTCGGTTGGCCGGTCGTGATCAAGCCGAACCATGACGGTTCGAGTGTGGGTGTACGTCTTCTGCAGGGTGTTGCTGATGTTCCTGCGGCTTTCGCGGAAGTGGCGGCCATGGGCCAGGCGGTTCTGGTGGAGCGATATGTCCCTGGTCGGGAACTCACGGCCTCCATCCTGCTCGGACGGCGTTTGCCCCTGATTGAGATCCGTCCCCGCGAAGGCTTTTATGACTTCGCGAACAAGTATACGACAGGCGCCTGTGAGTATCTGTGTCCGGCGCCGGTGCATTCGCCGATCTATGAGCGTATCAGCGACGATGCTCTGCGTCTGTACGACCTGCTCGGCTGTCGCGGCGTCGCCAGGGTTGACTTCAGGCTGGATGGCGATACCTATTGCTGTCTGGAGATCAACACGATTCCCGGCATGACAGCCAACAGCCTGGTGCCCAAAGCGGCGGCGGCCGTGGGGATCACATTCGGCGAGATGTTGACCGATGTGTGCCGTGACGCCGTGCGGCGCAGCGTTCGAAATCGCACCTGACCGCATCCGACTGACCCCGTTCCGGAAGAGCCGAGGAGACATCATGGCCCTGCACGTCTACGACCATGTGACCCGATCCCGCCGCAAGTTCGAACCCATCCATCCCGGCAAGGTGGGGATGTATGTCTGCGGCATGACCGTGCAGGACAAACCCCATGTGGGACACATGTTCGCCTTTGTCGCCTGCGACATGGTGCGGCGCTATCTCATGCATCTCGGTTATGATGTGACCTACATCCAGAACTTCACCGACATCGATGACAAGATCATTGTGAAGGCGCGCGAGGAAGGCGTATCCGCTGAAGAGGTCGCCCGACGCAACATGGATCTGTATCACGAATATGCAGCGGCTCTGAACATCCTGCCGGCCGACCAGTACCCGCTGGTCACGGGTCACATCCCAGAAATCATTGCCTTCATCGAAACTTTGGTGGCCAAGGGGAACGCCTATGCAGCCGCCGGCGATGTCTATTTCCGGGTAAGGTCCTACGACGAATACGGTTTTTTGAGCGGTCGTCATGTTGACGACATGCGCAGTGGCACTCGTATCGAGGTCGGTGAAAAGAAGGATGATCCCCTCGACTTCGCCCTCTGGAAGTCTTCGCCCGACGATGAACCCGGTTGGGAGTCGCCCTGGGGGCGTGGCCGGCCGGGCTGGCACATCGAGTGTTCGGCCATGTCGACGAATATATTGGGTAATCATTTCGATTTTCACGGCGGCGGTCGCGATCTCCTGTTTCCACATCACGAAAACGAGTGTGCCCAGAGCAGTTGTGGGACCGGCGAAAAGTACGTCAACTTCTGGCTACACAACGGGTTGCTGTTTCTCGGCGACAAGAAGATGTCAAAAAGCGACGGCAACTTCTTCGCTATGGGCGATGTCCTGGAGAAGTTTTCGGCCGAGATCATCAGGTTTTTCCTGCTCAACGCCCATTTCCGCAGTCAGATCGACTACGGCGACGAGCGGCTGCGCGAGGCGGAAGCCGCGTATGGCCGTTTGCGTAGGGGAATGGCACGTTTGGCCGCATTGAGGACAGATCAAGTGGATCCAGTGCCTGAAGGCCTGATTTCCGAAGCGGGTGAAACCCTCGGTAAGGCGGTTCGTGAGCTCGAGCGGCGGTTTTTTGCTGCCATGGACGACGATTTCAACTCCGGAGGTGCGTTGGGGTCGTTATTCACGGTCGTCAAGGAAGTGAACCAGTACGCCACCGCCGCCGGCGCCAAGATCCGAGATCGGGCTGTTCTAGAGGAAACCTGGACGTTCTTGGCGACAGCTGTCGATATTCTCGGTCTGCATCCCAAGGGAATCGAAGGGTTGGTCGCAGCGGATACGCCGGCGGTTCCCGATGAAGTGATCGCCATGGCCGCCGCCAGAGACATCGCGAGGGCGGAGAAGAACTGGGCCGAAGCGGATCGCCTCCGTGACGAGATCAAAGAGTGCGGCTTTCTGGTGGAAGACGGATCCGACGGATTCCGGGTCCGGCCTCTCGGCGGCACAGACTAGAGATCTCCTAGTTCCCTTTTTGCCTTGACACTTGCGCGGCACACTCTATATATTGCGAAGCCCGCTGAAAAGCGGTCCGCCGCAGGATCCGACCGAGTGTTGGACTTCCTCCCCGGCGTGTGTCTGGCTTTAAGGCTGGCGTAGCTCAACTGGTAGAGCTCCTCACTTGTAATGAGGTGGTTGGGGGTTCAAGTCCTCTCGCCAGCTCCAGCCCCAAGAAGAATGGCTAAGATTGCGTGGCGGGGTTCCCGAGCGGTCAAAGGGAACAGACTGTAAATCTGTCGTCGTACGACTTCGATGGTTCGAATCCATCCCCCGCCACCATGGCATGATCCGGAGGGATCTCCGGAGAGGATAGAGACAGCAATTGGAAGCTGGATTCTCGAGATCGGAGCGGGAATAGCTCAGTTGGCTAGAGCATCAGCCTTCCAAGCTGAGGGTCGCGGGTTCGAATCCCGTTTCCCGCTCCAGCAGATGGATCTGCACCGGCCGGCTTCGCCGGCGTGACAACAACAAGACGGGCCCACGTAGCTCAGCCGGTAGAGCACTTGCATGGTAAGCAAGCGGTCAGCAGTTCGAATCTGCTCGTGGGCTCCACTTTTTGATGTCGCGGTTCTTCCTGATTTGATTGAGAGTTTGGTCGATAGCGGATTTTCGTCCGCGTGTTTGTCTGGGTTGCAGTACACGGGAGGCTGCCAGTCATGGCTCGTGCAAAGTTTGAACGTACCAAGGATCACGTCAACGTCGGAACGATCGGTCATGTCGATCACGGCAAGACCACTCTGACGGCCGCGATCACGGAGATTCTTTCGAAGAAGGGTCTCGCGGAGTACACGCCGTTCGACCAGATCGACAAGGCCCCCGAAGAGCGCGAGCGCGGCATTACGATCGCGACGGCTCACGTGGAGTACAACTCTGAGAAGCGTCACTACGCCCATGTGGACTGCCCTGGCCATGCGGACTATGTGAAGAACATGATCACCGGCGCGGCTCAGATGGACGGCGCGATCCTGGTGGTGTCGGCGGCCGACGGCCCCATGCCCCAGACGCGCGAGCACATTCTTCTGGCCCGTCAGGTGGGCGTGCCCTACATCGTGGTGTTCATGAACAAGACGGACCAGGTGGACGACCCGGAGCTTTTGGAGCTGGTCGAGCTTGAGATCCGCGAGTTGCTGAGCATGTACGAGTTCCCCGGCGACGATCTTCCGGTCGTCCAGGGCTCGGCCCTGAAGGCACTTGAGAGCGGCGATCCAGACAGCGCGGAGTCGAAGTGCATCTGGGACCTGATGGAGGCCCTCGAGAGCTACATTCCGACGCCCGAGCGCGACCTGGACAAGGCTTTCCTGATGCCGGTCGAGGACGTGTTCTCGATTTCCGGCCGCGGCACGGTGGCCACCGGCCGAATCGAGCGCGGCATCGTGAACCAGGGCGAGAAGGTTGAGCTGGTCGGCATCCGCGACACGTTCGAGACGGTGTGCACCGGCGTGGAAATGTTCCGGAAGATTCTTGACCGGGGCCAGGCTGGCGACAATGTTGGTCTGCTGTTGCGTGGCACGAAGAAGGAAGAAGTCGAGCGCGGCATGGTGATCTGCAAGCCGGGATCGGTGACGCCGCACACGAAGTTCGAGTGCGAGGTCTACATCCTGACGAAGGAGGAGGGTGGCCGCCACACTCCGTTCTTCACGGGTTACCGCCCTCAGTTCTACTTCCGGACGACGGACGTGACCGGCGCGGCGCATCTTCCCGACGGCGTGGAGATGGTGATGCCGGGCGACAACATCAAGATGACGATCGAGCTGATCACGCCGATCGCGATGGAGGAAGGCCTTCGGTTCGCGGTCCGCGAGGGCGGCCGGACGGTCGGCGCCGGCGTTGTCGCGAAGATTCTCGAGTAAGAGATGTCTAGGGACCTCGTCGTGTTGGCCTGTGACGAATGCAAGGCTCGCAATTATGCGACGAAGAAGAACAAGAGCCTGCATCCGGGCCGGGTGGAATACAAAAAATTCTGCCGGAAGTGCAACCAGCACACGGTCCATAAAGAAACGCGCTAGGCGCATCGGCCGTGAGACTGCAGGGGTGTAGCTCAGCTGGTAGAGCATCGGTCTCCAAAACCGAGGGTCGCGGGTTCGAACCCTGCCGCCCCTGCCATTCTCACCGGCCTTGAAGGGAAGTTCAGCATGTTCGCCAAGCTGAGCCAGTATGCTCGCGAAGTCGGCCTGGAGATGCGACGCGTCTCGTGGCCGACAATGGCTGAATTGAAGGAATCCACCACAGTCGTCATCGTTACGGTGGCGCTGGTGACCTTCTTTGTGTTCGTTGTCGACCAGGTATTGAGCTTCGTTCAGAAGAAGCTCATCCTGATGTCCTAAGTGGGAGCCCGGCGGCGCCGGGTGTCGGCGATTGTTGACGAAAGAAGACCCTCCGGGCTCTTGGGGCCTTGGTGTGGGTGTTTCTTTGTCTGTGTTTGTCTGCATGGCCGCAAGCGGCCGGGGGTGACACGGTGACGGAAGAATCCAAGGACCTGAACGAGGCTGTTCCGGAGACGGAAGCCGAAGACACGACCGCCGGCGACGTCGTCGATCTCGGTGCGGACGATCTTTTCTCGTTCGACTCCGAAGAATCTGCGCCCGCCGAGGCGGCCATTGAGGTTCTGCCCTCTCACCTCGAGACGGTCGACGAGTCGGGGACCACCGAGGTTGCGGCACCGAGTGAGCCGTTGAGCGCGGAGGACGAGAAGCGGCGCAAGGGAATGCGCTGGTTCGTCATTCATGCCAACACCGGCCATGAGAACAAGGTCAAGAGGAACATCGAGATGGCCATCAAGGCCAACGACTTCGAGGACGTCTTCGGTGAGATCCTCGTGGCGACTCAGGATGTCACGGAGATGCGCAATGGTCGTCGCGTGACGTCGAAGCGCAAGTTCTTCCCCAGTTACGTGCTGGTCGAGATGGTCATGTCCAAGGAGACCCAGCACTTTATCAACTCGATTCCGGGCGTGACGCGTTTCATCGGTGGAACGCAGGTGCGCCCCCAACCCATTTCCCGCGAGGAAGTGGACCGGATCCTCGGCCGCATGAGCAAGACCGAGGAGGCCGGCAGCCTGCTGGAGATTCCCTACCAGGTAGGGGACAGCGTGCAGGTCGTCGACGGTCCTTTCTCCGATTGGGTCGGAGTTATCAACGAGATCAATCACGACAAGGGCAAGCTCAAGGTGATGATCTCGATTTTCGGTTCGGAGACACCGGTCGAATTGGACTTCTTGCAAGTCAAGGACGTCTAACGGTCGTGGTCCGACAGCCCGCTGCTGCGTGTCTGGCAGTCGAGCGGGCAAGCATCATCCAGGGGCCTCTCACCCGGGGATGATCGCACTCGATAGAGCGGGAGACCCGATACGACGGTAAGGGCGCAGGTGGACTCCGTCCGGCACGCCGTCGCTGAGGGACTCCAACCTCAACTAGCAGGAGTGAATGCGAATGGCTAAGAAAGTCCTCGCACAGATCAAGTTGCAGATCCAGGCTGGCAAGGCTAATCCTGCCCCTCCGGTGGGACCTGCCCTCGGTCAGCATGGCGTCTCCATCATGGAGTTCTGCAGCACGTTCAACGAGCGGACGAAGGAACAGATGGGCCTGGTGATCCCGGTGGTCATCACCGTTTATCAGGACCGGAGTTTCTCGTTCATCACCAAAACTCCTCCTGCTTCTGTTCTTCTCATGAAGGCCGCCGGACTCGAATCCGGCAGCAAGGAGCCGAGCAAGATCGTCTGCGGCAGTGTGACCCGGAAGGCGCTCCGTGAAATCGCGGAGCTGAAAATGCCGGATCTCAATGCTGGGTCGATCGAGGCGGCGATGAAGATCATCGCCGGCACGGCTCGGAGCATGGGCCTGGAGGTCAAGTAGACCCCCACCCCCAGACTGGGAAGACACGGGGTCGCGGCCCGAAAGGGCGAACGGCACCGGAGAAGCAGAGGGCGGAAGCCCCTTCGACCATCACAGTCCCAAGGGAGTGTACAAGAGATGAAGCACGGTAAGTCGTGGCGGAAAGCCAGGGAACTGGTGGATAGAAACCAGTCCTACGCTCTGGATGAAGCCCTGAACCTGCTCGAACAGTTCCCGAGGCCCAAGTTCGACGAATCGGTGGACGTCGCCGTCCGCCTGAACGTGAACCCGCGTCACGCCGATCAAATGGTGCGCGGGACCGTCGTGTTGCCCAAGGGAACCGGCAAGGACGTGCGTGTCCTCGTGATCACGCGCGGCCCCAAGGAGCAGGAAGCCCTGGATGCCGGAGCCGACATGGCCGGTGCGGACGAGTATCTCGCCAAGATTGACGGAGGGTGGACGGACGTCGACGTCATCATCGCCACTCCCGACATGATGGGTGAACTCGGTAAGCGCGGTCGTGTTCTGGGTCCCCGTGGTCTGATGCCGAACCCCAAAGTCGGTACCGTGACCATGGATGTAGCCAGAGCTGTTCAGGAAGCCAAGGCGGGTCGTGTTGAGTTCCGCGTCGATAAGGCGGGGATCATCAACGTGGCAGTCGGCAAGCGTTCGTTCAAGGCCGAGGATCTCGTGGAGAACACCGAGGCCCTGTACAAGGAACTGATCCGCGTCAAGCCCGCGTCCGTCAAGGGCGTGTATGTGACCTCGATGTTCATTTCGTCGACCATGTCGCCGAGTCTGCGCATCGATCACCACGGGGTTGGACGCTAGTTCCTAACCGTCGCGAGAAGCAAGAAGCAAGGAGGGTGCCTGATGGCACGTCCCGATAAAGTGGCCGAGGTCGAAACGATCGCCCAGTACCTTGGTAAGGCCCAGAGCATTATTCTGGCCGACTACCAGGGCATGACGGTCGAGCAGATGACCAACTTTCGCAGCAAGTGCCGCGAGAACAACGTCGTCTGCCGCGTCGTCAAGAACCGACTGGCGAAGATCGCCGCCGACCAGGCCGAGATTCCCGGCTTGAAGGAATACCTCACAGGCCCCATGGCCCTGATCCTCGGACCCGAGAGCCAAGTCGAGCCCGCCAAGTTGGCGGTCGAGTTTGCCAAGACGGTCCAAGCGCTGCAGGTCGTGGGCGGATACATGGATGGTGCGTACCTCACGTCTGACGACGTGGTCGCCTTGTCCATGATCCCGAGCCGCGATGAGCTCTACGCCAAGATGATGGGCAGCATCAATTCGCCGCTGACCGGCATTGTCGGCGTCACCAACGGCGTCATTGCGGCACTGACCCGTGCCGTCGACGCGGTGGCTAAGCAAAAGGCCGCGGCCTGATCGCTGTTACGAGAGTGTGAACATCCCGGGTTTTTCCCGGTCCAGACCGCGCGGAAACGCGTGTTGAAAAAGGAGAGAGGACCATGTCCGAAGACATCAAGCTGAGTGAGAACGGCGCCAAGGTGCTGGAGCTGATCGAGAGCATGACAGTGCTGGAGGCCGCCGACCTGGTGAAGGCCATGGAGGAGAAGTTCGGTGTCAGCGCCGCTGCTCCTGTGGCCGTGGCCGCCGCCGCCGGTCCCGCCGCTGAAGTCGAAGAGCAGACCGAGTTCACGGTCGTGCTGACCGGCGTTGGCGACAAGAAGATCCAGGTCATCAAGGAAGTCCGCGCCATCACCGGCCTGGGACTCAAGGAGGCCAAGGATTTGGTCGAGGGTGCGCCTACCAGCGTCAAGGAAGGCGTGACCAAGGACGAAGCCGATCAGATCAAGACCAAGCTCGAAGAGGTTGGCGCCATCATCGACATCAAGTAGCTGATATCGATGGAGGATCCCCGCCCGTTTCGACGGGCGGGGATCCGTCGTGCGGCGCTGCGGCGCCCCCAGGACCGGATACGTCCCACCTTGGCCAGGAAGTGCACACGTGACCGCGAAGAATTCCGTCGATAAGTTTACCGGGCGCGTCAACTACTCCAAGCTTGCGCACGACGACGAGATGCCGAACCTGCTCGCCGTTCAGCTGGAGTCCTACAATGAATTTCTTCAGATCGGCATGGCGCGCGAAGAGCGCAGCGATTCCGGTCTTGAGTCAGTGTTCCGGTCGATTTTCCCGATCGAGTCCACACGTGGGCACCTCACGATGGAATACATGAGCTACGCACTCGGCCAGCCCAAGTACGGCATCGAGGAATGCCAGGAACGGGGACTGACCTTCGCCGCGCCGCTCAAGGTAAAGATGCAGCTGGTCGTGAAGGACGAGGAGGAGGGCGAAGCCAACGCCGAACTCCAGATCCGCGACATCCAGGAATCCGAAGTCTATCTCGGCGAGCTTCCGTTGATCACCGAGAAGGGCACCTTCGTCATCAACGGCGCGGAACGCGTGATCGTCAGCCAGCTTCATCGTTCGCCCGGCGTGTTCTTCAGCGAAGAGTTCCACCCCAACGGCCGCAAGCTGTTCAAGTCGCGCATCATTCCCTACCGCGGCTCTTGGGTCGAATTCAGCACAGACATCAACGACATGCTGTATGTGCACATCGATCGCAAGCGGAAGCAGCCGGTGACGATGCTCCTGCGGGCCCTCGGCTTCGGGTCCAACGAAGACATCATTCCGTTGTTCCACCAGACCGATACCTTCAAGATCCCCAACAAGGGGACCAAGAAGGCCGACTCCATCGAGGGTCGTATTCTCGCGGCCGACTTGTACAGCACCGAGACGGGTGAGCGCATCGGCACCGCCGGACAGGTGGTCGATCCCTTGCTGCTCGAGACCATCCTCGCGGGCGCCAAGGGCGACATTGCACTGGTCGCCGAAGGTGAGGTCACCCTCAATGAGCCCAGTCTGATCCTCAACACCCTGCGTAAGGACCCTTCCACAAATCAGGACGAGGCCCTGCGTAAATTCTACCAGCTCCTGCGCCCGGGCGACCCCCCGAACGAAGAGGTCGCCAAAGCCCTGTTCGAGCGCCTGTTCTTCCACGAGAAGCGCTACGACCTGGCCGAGGTGGGACGTTACAAGCTGAATCATCGCCTGAAGCTCGACGTGCCCAAGACGACCACGACGCTGACGCCGGCGGACTTCCTGAAGATCATCTCCGAGATGGTGGATCTCTTCCTCGGTCGCGGTGAAGTCGACGACATCGACCACTTCGGCAACCGTCGGGTTCGCTCGGTAGGCGAGCTTCTGAGCAACCAGTTCTCGGTGGGCCTGAGCCGTATGGCGCGGATCATCAAGGAGCGGATGAACCTCTCCGACAAGGAGAAGACCATCACGCCCGTGGATCTGGTCAACGCGCGGACGGTTTCGGCGGTCGTGCAGTCGTTCTTCGGCAGCAGTCAGCTGAGCCAGTTCATGGATCAGACCAATCCCTTGAGCGAGCTGACGCACAAGCGTCGTTTGTCCGCTTTGGGACCCGGTGGTCTGCACCGCGACCGCGCCGGCTTCGAGGTGCGCGACGTTCACTACACGCACTACGGACGCATGTGTCCGATCGAGACGCCGGAAGGCCCGAACATCGGTCTGATCGCCAGCTTGGCGACCCATGCCCGGATCAACAGCTTCGGCTTCATCGAAACGCCGTATCGGCGCGTCCATAAGGGCGTCGTCGCCAAGGCGGCGGACTACCTCACGGCCGATGAAGAGGACAAGTACACCATCGCCCAGGCGAACGCACCGCTCAACGCCAAGGGCAAGTTCGTCAACAAAGGCGTGCTCTCACGCCAGCGCGGCGAGTACGTGAGCGCCCCGTCCACCGAAGTGGATTACATGGACGTTTCGCCGAAGCAGATCGTTTCGGCAGCGGCTTCGCTGATTCCCTTCCTGGAGCACGACGACGCCAACCGTGCCCTTATGGGTTGCAACATGCAGCGCCAGGCCGTTCCTCTGCTGCGGGCCGACTCGCCTGTGGTGGGAACGGGGATGGAGCGCAAGATCGCCGTGGATACCGGCGCCGTCGTGGTGGCCGAAGATTCCGGCGTGGTCGAACGTGTGACAGCGGACTCGATCACCATCAAATACAACAATCCCGACAACGTGAAGACCCAGAGTTTCTTCGACGCCAGCGGGATCGTGGAGTACCGGCTCAAGAAGTACCGCCGCAGCAACCAGGACACCTGCTACAACCAGAAGCCCCTGGTCAGGCCCGGGCAGAAGGTGAAGAAGGGGGAGGTTCTTGCCGACGGTCCCAGCACCGAAAACGGCGAGCTCGCCCTCGGCCGCAACCTGCTGGTGGCCTTTATGCCCTGGGGTGGATACAACTACGAGGATGCCATCCTGGTCTCCGAGAAGATGGTGAAGGACGACCTCTTCACATCGCTTCACATCGAAGAGTTCGAACTCCAGGTCCGCGATACGAAGCGCGGTGTCGAGGAGATCACCCGCGAGATTCCCAACGTCGGTGAGGAAGCCCTGCGGAATCTCGACGAAGACGGCGTCATCTACGTGGGTGCTCAGGTCAAGGCTGGCGACATCCTTGTGGGCAAGGTGACACCCAAAGGCGAGACCGAGCTCTCCCCTGAGGAAAAACTGCTGCGAGCCATTTTCGGCGAGAAGGCCGGCGACGTGAAGGATGCGTCGCTCAAGGCTTCGCCGGGCATGGACGGTGTGGTGGTCGACATTCACGTCTTCTCCCGTCAGGACCGCGTCGAGCGTTCCAAGAAGGACGAGAAGAAGCAGCTTGAAGCGCTTCGTCGCGACCGTGACCGCAAGCGCGAACTGGTGGAGTACCTGCGGGCAGAGCGCCTCGGTGAACTGCTGCTGGGCGAGACGGCCCACCACATCATCGATTCCAACACCGGTGAGGTGCTGATCAAGGCCGGCCGCAAGATCACCAAGAAGGTGATCGACGAGCTCGACCTGGGTTGCGTGCACTGGGGCCTTCCCCTGGTCAAGGACACGAAGGTCGACGCCCGGGTGCGCGACGTCTTCGATCTGGCCTACCGGGAGATCGATCGCATCGATGTGGACTATGAGAAGCACTGTGAGCGCGTCCAACGTGGCGACGAACTGCCGCCTGGCGTGGTGAAGCTGGTCAAGGTGTACGTCGCGCGTCGGCGTAAGCTGAGCGTCGGCGACAAGATGGCCGGCCGTCACGGCAACAAGGGCGTCGTTTCGAAGATCATGTGCGAAGAGGATATGCCGCACCTCGCCGACGGCACCCCGGTCGACATCGTGCTCAACCCTCTGGGTGTGCCGAGTCGAATGAACCTGGGCCAGATCCTCGAAACCCATCTCGGATGGGCCGCCACGAAGCTGGGCATCAAGGTCCAGACCCCGGTCTTCGATGGTGCGACCATCGAGGAGATCAAGGAGGCCCTCGATGAGGCCGGTCTACCGCGGAGCGGCAAGACCACACTCTTCGACGGCCGCACCGGCGAAGCCTTCGACAAGGAAGTCACCGTCGGGACGATCTATATTCTGAAGCTCCACCATCTGGTGGAGGAGAAGATCCACGCGCGTTCCATCGGCCCGTACTCCCTGGTCACCCAGCAGCCGCTGGGCGGCAAGGCGCAGTTCGGCGGCCAGCGCTTCGGCGAGATGGAAGTGTGGGCCTTGGAGGCGTATGGCGCAGCCAACTGTCTCCAGGAAATGCTGACTGTGAAGTCGGACGATGTGACCGGTCGATCCAAGGTCTACGAGGCCATTGTCAAGGGCGAGAACCCGCCCGAGCCTGGCATCCCGGAGTCCTTCAACGTGCTGATGAAGGAGCTCCAGAGCCTGTGCCTGGACGTGCGCCTCGAAGAGGCCCCTCAGTTGAACCAGAGCCGCTGACCCTTTAAGGGAAACAGCGAGGAGGATACACATGCTGGGTCTGAAGACCATTGAAGACTACAAGACACCGGTCGACCACAACTCGATCCTCATCCAGCTCGCATCGCCGGACACGATCCGGTCGTGGAGCTACGGTGAAGTGACGAAGCCGGAAACGATCAACTACCGCACTTTCAAGCCGGAGAAGGACGGGCTCTTCTGTGAGCGCATCTTCGGCCCTGTGAAGGACTGGGAGTGCAACTGCGGCAAGTACAAGCGGATCCGCTTCCGCGGCATCGTCTGCGACAAGTGCGGAGTGGAAGTCACCCAGAGCAAGGTGCGTCGCGAGCGCCTCGGCCACATCGAGCTGGCTGTGCCCATCGCGCACATCTGGTTCTTCAAGGGCCTGCCGAGCCGCATCGGGCACCTGCTGAGCATGAAGCTCAAGGATCTCGAGCGCGTGCTCTACTACGAGTCCTACGTCGTGATGAACCCGGGCAATACCGACCTGTCCCAGGGCGACATCATCAGCGAGGAGGAGTGGTGGGACCTGCGTGAGGAGCATCCGGAGTGGGAGGCCGAGCTCGAGATGGGCGCCGAAGCCATCCGCAAGCTTCTGAAGTCCCTGAAGCTGGCCGAGCTGAGCAAGGAGCTGCGTGCCCAGGTCAAGACCGAGACTTCCGTGCAGCGCAAGAAGACCGTGCTGAAGCGTCTGAAGATCCTGGAGGCCTTCCTCAAGTCGAACAACCGACCCGACTGGATGATTCTCGACTGCGTGCCCGTGCTTCCGCCCGACCTGCGCCCCTTGGTGCCCCTGGACGGCGGCCGCTTCGCCACCAGCGACCTGAACGATCTCTACCGCCGCGTCATCAACCGCAACAACCGGTTGAAGAAGTTGATCGAGATCAAGGCCCCAGGCGTGATCCTGCGCAATGAAAAAAGGATGCTGCAGGAGGCCGTGGACGCCCTGTTCGACAACGGTCGCCGCTCCCGCGCCGTCAAGGGCCAGGGCAACCGCCCCCTGAAGTCCCTGAGCGACATGCTCAAGGGCAAGAAGGGCCGCTTCCGCCAGAACCTGCTGGGCAAGCGCGTCGACTACTCCGGCCGTTCGGTCATCGTGGTCGGCCCCGAGCTCAAGCTCTACCAGTGCGGTCTGCCCAAGACCATGGCTCTGGAGCTGTTCAAGCCCTTCATCATCCGCAAGCTGGAGGAAGAGGGGTATGTCCAGACGGTCAAGAGCGCCAAGAAGCTCGTAGAGCAGGAGCGACCCGAGGTCTGGGATATCCTCGAGGAGATCATCAAGGACCACCCGGTGCTGCTGAACCGCGCCCCGACGCTTCACCGTCTCGGCATCCAGGCCTTCGAGCCGGTGCTGGTTGAAGGCAAGGCCATCCGGATCCATCCGTTGGTTTGCGCGGCCTTCAACGCCGACTTCGACGGCGACCAGATGGCCGTGCACGTGCCCCTGGGCTATGAGGCTCAGCTCGAGGCGAGGCTGCTGATGCTGTCGCCCAACAACATCCTGTCGCCGGCCAGCGGTACGCCCATCGCGACGCCGTCTCAGGACATGGTGCTGGGCTGCTTCTACCTCACCATGGAGCGCGAGGGCGCCAAGGGCGAGGGTAAGGCCTTCTCTGACTGGCAGGACGCCATAGCCGCCTTCCGCGCCGGCATCGTCGACAAGCATGCGTTGGTGCGTGTGCGCTTTACGGATAAGCAGACAGGGGAGCGCAGCATCGTCGTGACCACGCCGGGCCGCATCCTCTTCAATGAGATCCTGCCTCCGGAGATGCCTTACGCCAACCAGGCCTTCAACAAGAAGGCCCTGGCCGGACTTGTGGGCGACGTGCACAAGCGTTTCGGAACCACGATCTGCATGGGCTTCCTCGACCGCCTCAAGCTGCTGGGCTTCCAGCACGCCACCGAGGCGGGCATCACCATCGGTATCGACGACATCCTGATCCCCGCGGAGAAGGCGGCGATCATCAGCGAAGCCCAGAAGAAGGTCGACGCCATCGTCGCCCAGCACCGCAAAGGCATCATCACCAACCGCGAACGGTACAACAAGGTCATCGACCTCTGGACCCAGGTTTCGGACGAGGTCCGTGACCGGATGTTCGAGAACCTTTCGCACGACGACCAGGGCTTCAACCCGGTCTACATGATGAACGCTTCGGGTGCCCGTGGTTCGGCTGATCAGATCAAGCAGCTCGCGGGTATGCGTGGCCTGATGGCCAAGCCCCAGAAGAAGGTGACGGGCGGTTTCGGCGAGATCATCGAACAGCCCATCATTTCGAACTTCCGCGAGGGCCTGTCGGTGCTCGAATACTTCATCTCCACCCACGGCGCCCGCAAGGGTCTGGCGGATACGGCTCTGAAAACGGCCGACGCCGGTTACCTGACGCGCCGTCTCGTGGACGTGTCCCAGGACGTCGTCGTACGCGAAACCGACTGCGGTACGTTGATGGGATCGAACATCTCCTCCCTGAAGGAGGGCGAGAAGACCATCGAGCCTCTTCGCGATCGGATCATGGGCCGGACGGCGGCCGAGGACGTCATCGGCGAGAAGGGTGACTTCATCTGCGAGGCCGGCCAGCTCATCGACCAGGAGCTCGCCAATGCGATCGAAGAGGCCGGCGTCGAGACCCTGAAGATCCGTTCCATCCTGACCTGCCGCTCCAAGCAGGGCGTTTGTGCCATGTGCTACGGCTTCAACCTGGCCGAAGACAAACTCGTGGACATCGGCGAGCCCGTCGGCGTGATGGCCGCCCAGTCCATCGGTGAGCCGGGTACGCAGCTCACGCTGCGTACCTTCCACATCGGTGGTACGGCCAGCCGTACGGCGGTGCAGAACGTGAAGACCGCGGCGGCCAATGGCAAGGTGACCTTCCAGGACTGTGAGCTGGTGACCAATGCTGAAGGCAACCGTGTCGCAGTGAGCCGTAAGGGCGAGCTGCACCTGGTGCTGGAGTCGGGCGTCACGCGTAGCCGCATGAGCCTGCCTTATGGGGCAAAGGTGCTGATCAAGGACAACCAGAAGGTCGATCAGGGAACGCCGCTCTTCGAGTGGGATCCGTTCTCGGACTTCATTCTGTCGGAGAAAATCGGCGTTGTGGAGTATGTCGACATTCTTGACGGCATCACGCTGTCGGTTGAGCTCGATGAGAAGACCAGGATGAAGCAGCCTGTCATCAAGGAGCCCAACGACAAGACCCTGCATCCGTCGATCCGGATCGTTTCGGAGAAGACCGGCCGCAAGCTCGCCGAGTACATCGTTCCGACCGGCGCCTTCCTGTTGGCCCATGACGGCCAGGATGTGCGCGTGGGCGACAAGCTGGCCAAGATCCCACGTGAAATCTCCCAGACGGGCGATATCACGGGTGGTCTGCCTCGCGTGGCAGAGCTCTTCGAGGCTCGCAGGCCACGCGACGCCGCCATCGTCACCGAAATCGACGGCGTGGTGTACTTCAAGGGAACCACGCGCGGCCTGCGCAGGATTGTCGTCATCGCCGAGGATGCTCCCGATATCGAGAAGGAGTACCTGATCCCTCACGGTCGTCATATCCGCACCTACGAAGGGGAGCGGGTCGTGGCCGGCGACCGTCTGACCGAGGGGCCCATCAACCCGATGGACATCCTGAACGTCAAGGGCGTCAAGGAGGTGCAGACCTACCTGGTCAATGCGATTCAGGAGGTCTACCGCCTACAAGGCGTGAAGATCAACGACAAGCACATCGAGGTCGTGGTCTCGCGAATGCTGCAGAAGGTGATGATCCTCGACTCGGGAGACACCGAGTATCTCGAAGACATGCAGGTGATGCGCCAAGACGTCGAGGACGCCAACGAGCATATCACGATGAAGAACAAGGAACTCAGGGCGAAGAACGAGCCTTTGCTCGCTCCCGCCACTTTCGAGCCCTTGTTGCTCGGGATCACGAAGGCCAGCCTGAGCACGGACAGCTTCATCAGCGCTGCCAGCTTCCAGGAAACAACCCGAGTGTTGACCGATGCCGCAACACGTAGCAAGCGCGATGAGTTGAAGAGCCTCAAGGAGAACGTGATCATGGGACACTTGATCTCTGCCGGTACCGGCATGGTCAAGTACAAGACCATGGCCATCGACGATCCGGACGACGACCACGAGGACGCCGACATCCTACAGGCCATGGCCGCCATGGAATTGGCGGCCATGAGGGCCGAATCTGAGGCTCTTGAGGGCGAGGGTGAGGCCTCCGAGGTCTACTCCGGCTGATCCTGAGCCGGGAGCCGTGACCGCAGGTGGACGGATCCACCGACAGACCTATGATTTCAAGGGGTTTTCCTTGACAATGGTCTGGTGCGGATATAGTCTTGCACTTCTGTGCCGGAGGGGGAGTCTGCCCGCCGGTCGGAACGAATACGAACGTCAACCGGCGATGCGCCGGAGCGTCTTTGAGGAGTGAACATTGCCGACTCTGAATCAATTGGTGCGCAAGGGCCGCAAGATCATCAAGCCGAAGAGCAAGTGCCCGGCATTGCAGTCCTGCCCTCAGCGCAAGGGTGTCTGCACCCGCGTCTATACCCAGACGCCCAAGAAGCCCAACTCCGCCCTGCGTAAGATCGCCCGTGTCCGTTTGACCAATGGCATCGAGGTGACCGCATACATCGGCGGCGAGGGCCACAACCTCCAGGAGCACAGCATCGTGCTCGTGCGCGGCGGCCGCGTCAAGGATCTGCCCGGTGTGCGCTATCACATCGTCCGTGGAACCCAGGATGCCTCGGCCGTCGATGCCCGTCGGCAGGCCCGCTCCAAGTACGGCGCAAAGCGCCCTAAGGCTTAGGACCCGAATTCTTTCGGGCTATGGGCCCGTTGAGGAGAGACGATGTCAAGGCGCAGACGACCGGAACGCCGCAAGATCAACCCCGACCATCGTTACAACGACCTGGTCGTGGCGAAGTTCATGAACTACCTGATGTACGGCGGCAAGCGCAGCATTGCTGAGCGCCATCTCTACGGCGCGTTCGACACGATCAAGGAAAAGACGGGGCAGGAAGGGATCGACATCTTCCGCACCGCTCTCAATAACGTGAAGCCTAGTCTCGAGGTGAAGTCCCGTCGCATCGGCGGCGCCACCTACCAGGTGCCCGTCGAGGTGCGCCCGGACCGGCGTCAGATGTTGGCGATGAACTGGATCATCGGGTATGCCCGGGCGCGTTCCGAGCACACTTTTGCCGAGAGGCTCGCGGCCGAGCTCATGCTGGCCGCCAAGAACGACGGACCGTCTATCAAAAAGCGCGAAGACACACACCGTATGGCTGATGCGAACAAGGCGTTCGCCCACTGCCGTTGGTAATGGTCCCTCTCGTTCATGCTCACTAGCGCTGTCGCAGGAAGCGACTGACGAGGACGACGACAACTCAATAGCCCGTAGAGCCCGCTGTGCAACAGCGGGCCGAGGCTCGGGCGACGTGCAGATCCATGGATGGAAGCTGCGCGCGTCGAACTCTTGCGGCCAAAAAGGCAAGTGTTCCGCGCGGGCACTCAACGACGGAGACGCTGTGGCATCGCACGAGCATCTGGAACTGGTCCGCAATATCGGCATCATGGCCCACATCGATGCCGGTAAGACCACGACTACGGAGCGGATACTGTTCTACACCGGGCGGGTGCACACTCCCGGAGAGGTTCACGAGGGCTCGGCCCAGATGGACTACATGGATCAGGAGCGAGAGCGCGGCATCACGATCACGGCCGCAGCGACGACCTGCTTCTGGCGCGACCATCGGGTCAACATTATCGATACCCCGGGACACGTCGACTTCACTGTCGAGGTCGAACGAAGCCTGAGGGTTCTGGACGGAGCGATCGCGGTCTTCTGCGCCGTCGGCGGGGTGGAGCCGCAGTCCGAAACCGTCTGGAGGCAGGCCGACAAGTACCGGGTTCCGCGCATGGCGTTCATCAACAAGATGGACCGCGCCGGGGCGGACTTCGGACGGGCGGTCAGGATGATCGTCGAGCGGCTCGGCGCCAATCCGGTGCCACTGCAGCTCCCGGTGGGGAGCGGGGACGAGTTCAGCGGGGTGATCGACCTGCTGACGATGACGGCCCGGTTTCCGGACCGCGATGACCTCGGCTTCACCTGGACCGATCGGTCGATACCGGATGAATACGCGGCGGACGCCGCTGCGGCCCGGGCGGCGATGATCGAGAAGCTGGCTGAGGTCGACGACGAGATCATGCAGCTCTACCTCGACGAGGCGGAGCCGACCCTGGAGCAGCTGCTTGCGGGGTTGAGGAGGGCCACCCTGGCCAACGCACTGGTGCCGGTGCTTTGCGGGTCGGCTTTCAAGAACAACGGAGTCCAGAGATTGTTGGACGCCGTGGTCGATTTCATGCCTTCGCCGCTGGACTTGCCGCCGGTGGAGGGGTGGCGGCCGAAGGACGGAGAGCCGGAGAGCCGAAAGGCGAGCGAAGAGGAACCACTCTGCGCCCTGGCTTTCAAGATCGTCGCTGATCCGTACGTAGGGCGCCTCGCCTACGCCAGGATCTACAGCGGCACCCTGAAGGCCGGCGGTGTGGTGCTGAACGCCGTCACCGGCAAGAAGGAGCGGGTCAATCGGATCCTCCAAATGCACGCGAACAAGCGTGAAGAGGTGAAGGCGGCCCACGCCGGGGAGATCGTCGCCCTGGTTGGCTTCAAGCAGATCCGCACCGGGGATACCCTTTGCGCTCTGGAGAGGCCGATCCTTCTGGAGGAAATGGTTTTTCCGGAGCCGGTCATCTTCGTCGCGATCGAACCGAAGACGAAGGCCGACTCTGACAAGATGAACGAGGCCATGGCCGGCCTCAGCGAGGAGGATCCGACCTTCAAGGTCATGAAGGATCCCGAGACCGGCCAGACGGTGATCAGCGGTATGGGCGAGTTGCATCTCGAGATCATCACCGATCGGATGCAGCGGGAGTATGGGGTCGCGGCGAATGTCGGCAAACCCCAGGTCGCCTACCGGGAATCGATCGCCGGACACGGCAGCGTGGACTATCGCCTGGAGCGCCAGGCAGGGACGAAAACCCAGTTCGCCCACGTCAAGCTGGCCGTCGAGCCGGCGGCGGCAGGAGCGGGGGAGAGCTTCTCGAGCTCGGTGAGCGTCGAGACCCTTCCCGGGGAGTACGTCAAGGCCGTAGGGGAGGCCTGTTTACAGGCCTGCGGCAGCGGGATTCTGGCGGGCTTTCCGCTTGTGGACCTGATCGTCCGTTTGGAGGGCGGGTCCTTCGACGAGGAAGCCTCCTCGGACGCGGCCTTCAGGTCCGCGGGAGCGGAGGCCTTCCGACAGGCGGTTCAGGCCGCCAAACCGGTTCTTCTGGAGCCGGTGATGAAGGTCGAGGTCGTGGTGCCGATGGACAACGTCGGCGACGTGACCGGCCACTTGAACTCGAAGCGGGCGCGGATCATCAAGATGGAGCCCCGGGGAGATGTTCAGGTGGTAGATGCGGAAGTTCCGTTGAGCGAGATGTTCGGTTACGCCACGCAGGTGAGATCACTGACGCAGGGGCGGGCCAGCTACACGATGCAGTTCTCGAGGTACGAGCGGGTACCGGACCGCATCGCAAAGGAATTCGCTCAGCGCTATTCGGGTGTGTGGACCCGTTCCTAGACGGAACGAAGGAGGCTGCCAGTCATGGCTCGTGCAAAGTTTGAACGTACCAAGGATCACGTCAACGTCGGAACGATCGGTCATGTCGATCACGGCAAGACCACTCTGACGGCCGCGATCACGGAGATTCTTTCGAAGAAGGGTCTCGCGGAGTACACGCCGTTCGACCAGATCGACAAGGCCCCCGAAGAGCGCGAGCGCGGCATTACGATCGCGACGGCTCACGTGGAGTACAACTCTGAGAAGCGTCACTACGCCCATGTGGACTGCCCTGGCCATGCGGACTATGTGAAGAACATGATCACCGGCGCGGCTCAGATGGACGGCGCGATCCTGGTGGTGTCGGCGGCCGACGGCCCCATGCCCCAGACGCGCGAGCACATTCTTCTGGCCCGTCAGGTGGGCGTGCCCTACATCGTGGTGTTCATGAACAAGACGGACCAGGTGGACGACCCGGAGCTTTTGGAGCTGGTCGAGCTTGAGATCCGCGAGTTGCTGAGCATGTACGAGTTCCCCGGCGACGATCTTCCGGTCGTCCAGGGCTCGGCCCTGAAGGCACTTGAGAGCGGCGATCCAGACAGCGCGGAGTCGAAGTGCATCTGGGACCTGATGGAGGCCCTCGAGAGCTACATTCCGACGCCCGAGCGCGACCTGGACAAGGCTTTCCTGATGCCGGTCGAGGACGTGTTCTCGATTTCCGGCCGCGGCACGGTGGCCACCGGCCGAATCGAGCGCGGCATCGTGAACCAGGGCGAGAAGGTTGAGCTGGTCGGCATCCGCGACACGTTCGAGACGGTGTGCACCGGCGTGGAAATGTTCCGGAAGATTCTTGACCGGGGCCAGGCTGGCGACAATGTTGGTCTGCTGTTGCGTGGCACGAAGAAGGAAGAAGTCGAGCGCGGCATGGTGATCTGCAAGCCGGGATCGGTGACGCCGCACACGAAGTTCGAGTGCGAGGTCTACATCCTGACGAAGGAGGAGGGTGGCCGCCACACTCCGTTCTTCACGGGTTACCGCCCTCAGTTCTACTTCCGGACGACGGACGTGACCGGCGCGGCGCATCTTCCCGACGGCGTGGAGATGGTGATGCCGGGCGACAACATCAAGATGACGATCGAGCTGATCACGCCGATCGCGATGGAGGAAGGCCTTCGGTTCGCGGTCCGCGAGGGCGGCCGGACGGTCGGCGCCGGCGTTGTCGCGAAGATTCTCGAGTAATTTGACGAGTCCCGCATTCGGGGCCGGCCGGGCCCCGGATGCGTTCTCTTGACCCGGCCGAGAAGACGACGGTTTCAGGCGAAAGGCGAGCAGGCGCCCCCGACCGGTTCGGAGCGACGCTGGAGTAGCCATCGCGAACAAGGAGATCAGAGTTGGCCAGACAGAAGATCAAGATCCGGCTGAAGGCCTACGAGCCCGCGGTGCTCGACCGCTCGGCCCAGAAAATCGTCCAGGCGGCGCTGAAGACCGGCGCTCTGGTGCGGGGGCCCGTGCCTTTGCCGACGAAACGGTCGGTCTACACGGTTCTGCGCTCGCCCCACGTGGACAAGAAGTCCCGTGAGCAGTTCGAGATGCGGATCCACAAGCGGTTGATCGAGATCGAAAATTCGACGCCGCAGACGACCGAGTTTCTTAAGAAGCTGACGCTCCCCGCGAGCGTGGACGTCGAGATCAAGGTCTGATCGGAATTTAGGGAGCAGTCATGAACGGACTGATCGGCAAGAAGATCGGAATGACGCGAATCTTCGATGAAGAAGGTCGCCACATTCCGGTGACGGTTATTGAAGCCGGCCCCTGCGTCGTGACGCAGTTGAAGGCCGCAAAGACCGACGGCTACAGCGCCGTCCAGGTCGGTTTTGGCCCTCGCAAGCCGAAGAACACCACGATGCCCATGCAGGGCCACTTCCGCAAAGCGGGCGTGGAAGCCCAGCATATCGTGAGTGAGTTCGCTCCGGATGAGGGCGACGAGCTGAAGCCCGGCGATACGATCGATGTTTCGATCTTCGACGGCGTCGAGCTTGTCGATGTCACGGGATTCACCAGGGGTCGCGGGTTTTCCGGCCGCATCCGCCGCTGGAACCAGCACCGTGGTCCCGCTTCCCACGGCTCCAAGAACGTGCGCCGGTCCGGATCGATTGGTATGCACACGAAGCCGGGCCACGTGCTCAAGAACACGCAGATGCCGGGCCAATACGGCAACAAGCAGGAAACGAAGAAGAATTTGACCGTCGTGCGGATCGATCAGGAGCGGAATCTGCTGCTGATCAAGGGGAGTGTCCCCGGTAGCCGGAACGGCATTGTCACCATCCGGATCAGCCGCTGACACCGGATCTAGAACCGCGAGGTTGTTACATGGCAACGGCGAACCTGTACAACAAGGCTGGGGAGAGCATCGGCAGCGTAGATCTGCCCGAGGTCCTCTTCGCCCAGCAGGTGCACAAGCAGTCTCTCTACGAGGCCGTGCGCTGCTACATGGCCAATCAGCGTCTGGGAACCCATGATACCCAGACCCGGAGCGAGGTCGCTTACTCCAGCAAGAAGCTGTACCGCCAGAAGGGAACCGGACGTGCACGAGCCGGTAGCGCCCGTTCTCCGGTGCGCGTTGGCGGCGGCAGGTCCTTCGGGCCCCACCCCAGGGATTACAGCTACAAGCTGCCCAAGAAGATCAAGCGTCTCGCCCTGCGCTCTGCGCTGAGCGATCGTGCGAACAACGCGCGGGTCGCCGTGGTTGAGAATCTCGAAATGACGGCGCCGAAGACGTCGGAGATGGTCGGCATGCTCAAGGGGATGGCCCTTGAGGGTCGTCACACCCTGTTCGTGCTGCCGCACAACTCCGAGACCCTCTTCATGTCGTTGCGCAACATCAAGGGTGTGCGTGTGCTGCGCCACTCCGATCTCAATGCCTACACGATCCTCTGGGCCGACAACGTCGTGTTCACGCAGGATGCACTGAACGGCGCCGAGGAGGTGTTCGGGTCATGAAGGATCTGAGCAAGGTGATTCAGCGTCCCCTGGTCACGGAGCGGGGTACCGTGCTGCGCGAGTTGCACAACCAGTACTTCTTCGAGGTCAATCCGGACGCGAACAAGCACGAGATCAAGCAGGCCGTTGAACACTATTTCGGCGTGAAGGTCACGAACGTGCGCACCATGAACATGCTGGGCAAGGTTAAGCGGATGGGCCGTTTCCAGGGCAAGCGAGCGGACTGGAAGAAGGCCATCGTGACTCTCGTCGACGGCGATTCGATCGACGTCTTCGACAACGTCTAGCATAACGTCTGGCAGGACGCCGCGAGACGGCGCCTGAGGAGTAGGGAGACAAGATGGGTATCAAGAAACTGAAGCCCGTAACCCCCGGACAGCGTTTCCGGACGGTCTCCGACTTCAGCGAGCTGACGACCTCGACCCCTGAGAAGTCGCTCCTGGAGCCCTTGACCAAATCGGGTGGCCGCAATAATGCCGGTCGCATGACGGTCCGCCACAGAGGCGGCGGCCACAAGCGCCGTTACCGTCGAATCGACTTCAAACGCAACAAGGACGGCGTGCCCGCCCGCGTGGCGACGATCGAGTACGATCCGAACCGCAGCGCCCGCATCGCTCTGCTGTTCTACGCCGACGGCGAGAAGCGCTACATCATCTGGCCTAACGGCCTGAAGGTGGACGATACAGTGATGTCCGGTATCGATGCCGGCTTCGACGTGGGCAACTGCCTGCCCCTGCACCGTGTCCCCCTGGGTACCCTGGTGCACAACGTCGAACTGCAGATCGGCCGCGGCGGCCAGATCGTGCGCAGCGCTGGTTCCTTCGCCCAGGTTCTGGCCAAAGAGGGCCAGTACGTAACCCTGCGCCTGCCTTCGGGCGAGGTGCGGATGGTGCACAAGAACTGCAGCGCCACCATCGGCGAAGTCGGCAACGCGGAGCATGAGAACATCGTGCTGGGCAAGGCTGGCAAGTCTCGCTGGCTCGGGCGCCGGCCCAAGGTTCGCGGTGTGGCCATGAACCCTGTCGACCACCCCCATGGTGGCGGCGAGGGCAAGACCTCCGGTGGACGGCACCCGGTGTCGCCCTGGGGTATGCCCACGAAGGGGTACAAGACCCGTACGAAGAAGCCTTCGGACAAATTCATCGTCCGCCGTCGCAAGGCCAAGAAGAAGTAGGGATCCTGTCCGCCGGTTCGTCGGCGATGCACAAGGGATGGAATCAGTATGGCTCGTTCGATCAAAAAGGGACCATTCATCGACGATCACCTTTTCAAAAAGGTGGAGGACATGAACGGCAGGGGCGAGAAGAGGGTCGTCAAGACCTGGTCGCGTCGTTCGACCATCGTGCCCGAGTTTCTGGGTCACACCATCGCCGTGCATAACGGCAAACAGTTCATTCCTGTCTACGTGCAGGAGAACATGGTGGGGCACAAGCTGGGTGAGTTCGCACCGACGCGGACGTACCGCGGCCATACGGGCAAGAAGTAGTAAGTCAACGCTGCGGAGGTAGCGACCATGAACGGCCGAGCAGTTACTCGCTTTATTAGGATTTCGCCGCGGAAGGCACGGATCGTCGCCGATCTCGTGCGCGGCAAGAGGGTCGATCTGGCCATCCAGACTCTGGCCCTGACCCCGAAGAAGGCGTCTCCGATTCTGACGAAGACGATCATGTCGGCCTTGGCGAACGCTCGTCAGGCAGCTCCGGCTGAGGAAGCTCGGTTGGCGGATTCCGGCTACATCGTCCACGAGATCAGAATTGACGAGGGACCGATCATGAAGCGGATCCGGCCGCGGGCCCAGGGGCGCGCCTTCCGGATCCTGAAGCGGACGAGTCATATCGAGGTAACGGTTTCCCCCGCCCAGTAGGGGCGGCACGCCGTCGCAGCGCTGGGACGCCAGTCGCAACGACGTGGGCATCGCGAAAGGAAGACCATGGGGCAGAAGACGCATCCGATCGGTTTCCGGCTGGGGATCGTGAAGGACTGGAACTCGACGTGGTTCAGCACTAAGCACTACGCCGACTGGCTGAATGAGGACCTGCGCCTCAGGAAGTACGTCGCGACGCGTGTCGGCAGTGCTGGCATCGCCTCGATCAAGATCAAGCGCTTCCACGAGAAGGTGAACGTCATCATCTCGACCAGCCGACCCGGTGTCGTGATCGGCCGCAAGGGCAGCCGAGCGGATACGCTGCGTGCCGAGCTCGAGCAGCTCACGGGCAAGAGCGTGAAGCTGGACATCGAAGAGGTGAAGAAGCCCGAACTCAGCGCCCCGTTGGTCGCCGAGCACGTGGCCGCTCAGCTCACCGGACGCGTATCCTTCCGCCGCGCCATGAAGAAGGCCATCGCCACGGCCATGCGTATGGGCGCCAAGGGGATCAAGATCCGCTGCGCCGGTCGACTCGGCGGCGCCGAGATGGCCCGCATCGAAACTTACAACGACGGCAGCGTGCCTCTGCACACCTTGCGTGCGGATATCGATTACGGCACCTGCACCGCCAGAACCACCTACGGCGCCATCGGCGTCAAGGTCTGGATCTGTCGGGGTGAGATCTTCCCGGCTGACTTCAAGGAGCAGCTGCGCTCGCAGGTGCACGAGGAGAGGCTGTAGCCGCGTCGTCGATTTGATCGACGGGCGCCGTTGAAAGAGGTCTGAGTACCATGTTGATGCCCAAGAGGACGAAATACAGGAAGATGCAGAAGGGTCGCATGAAGGGTACAGCCTTCCGCGGCAGCAGCGTCTCCTTCGGCGACTACGGTTTGCAGGCGATCGAGTGCGGCTGGATTACCAGTCGGCAGATCGAAGCCACCCGTGTCGCGATCACGCGCAAGATGAAGCGCTTGGGTAAGGTCTGGATCCGGGTCTATCCCGACAAGTCCATCACCTTGAAGCCCGCCGAGACACGAATGGGTAAGGGCAAGGGCAACCCGGAGTACTGGGTGGCCGTGGTCAAGCCCGGCCGGGTTCTCTTCGAGATCAACGGCGTGACGGCGGATTTGGCCAAAGAGGCGTTTCGCCTGGGTTCGGCCAAACTTCCCTTCAAGACGCGCCTGATCACGCGCGAGGGAGAGTGAGATGAAAAAGGCACACGATCTGCGGGACCTGTCCGTCGAGGAGCTGGAGAGTCTGGCCACGGAGAAGTCCGAGGATCTGCTCACGCTCCGGATGCAGGTGAAAATGCGACGTCTGGACAACCCCTTGGCCGTCAAGTCGGCCCGTCGCGAAGTCGCGGTCATCAAGACCGTGCTCAACGAAAAGAAGCTGGCCGACTCATAGCGGCCCAGTCTCCGCGGTAAGCCGCGGACCGAAGGAGAGGGAAGAATGGCGAACACCGAGAGAAACATGAGGGCCACCCGTATCGGCACCGTCGTGTCCGATGCGATGGACAAGACCGTGGTCATCAAGGTCGAACGGAAGTTCCCGCATCCGCTCTACAAGCGGATCATCACCCGCTCCATGAAGATCAAGGCGCATGACGAGGCCAACGAGTGCAACGTCGGCGACAAGGTGAAGGTCATGGCGACGCGCGCATTGTCCAAGACGAAGCGCTGGCGCGTCTCTGAAATCATGGATCGGGCCAAGTAAGCAGTCGTCTCGGGAGAGTGGAACGATGATTCAGGTTCACACATTGCTCAACATCGCGGACAACTCCGGCGCTAAGACCGCCATGTGCATCCGCGTTCTGGGCGGTACGCGACGCCGCTATGCTCGGGTCGGCGACATCATCGTCTGTGCGGTGAAGTCGGCGATTCCTAACGGCAACATCAAAAAGGGCACGGTGATCAAGGCCGTCGTCGTCCGAACTACGAAGGAAATCGGTCGCAAGGACGGTTCCTACATTCGGTTCGGCGAGAACTCGGCCGTCATCATCGACGAAAAGGGCGAGCCCGTAGGCACCCGCATTTTCGGGCCGGTGGCCCGTGAGTTGCGCGAGAAGAAATACATGAAAATCGTCTCGCTCGCGCCGGAGGTGCTGTGATGCACATCAGGAAGAAAGACAAGGTCAAGATCATCGCAGGCAACGACTCCGGTCGTGAGGGCGAAGTGCTCAAGGTGTTTCCGGACACCGGCCGCCTGATCGTCGAGAAGGTCAACATGATCAAGCGGCACACGCGCCAGTCTCAGCAGTCGCCCCAGGGCGGCATCGTGGAGAAGGAGGCGCCCATCAACGCCACCAACGTCATGCTGATCTGCCCGAAGTGCAGCAAGCCGGCCCGGACCGGCACCGAGGTGCTCGAGGACGGTTCCCGGGTGCGGTCCTGCAAGAAGTGCGGCGAGATGCTCGCCAACTGAGCGAGCGTCAGGAGGATACGACAATGGCCAAGCCAAGGCTGAGAGAAATTTACGAGCAGGACGTCCGTCAGGGACTTCAGGAGAAGTTCGGATACACCAATCCGATGATGGTCCCGAGGCCCACGAAGGTCGTGCTCAACATTGGTCTGGGGAAGGCGATCCAGAACCCCAAGCTGCTCGAAATCGCTGTGAAGGACCTCGAGACCATCACCGGTCAGAAGGCAGTCACTACGCGCGCCCGCAAGTCGATTTCGAACTTCAAGGTTCGTGCCGGCATGCCCATCGGTGCTCGGGTGACGCTACGCGGTGAGCGCATGTGGGAGTTCCTGGACCGCTTCATCAACTTCACGCTCCCCCGTATCCGCGACTTTCGCGGTGTGCCGACCAGGATGAGCGGAAGCGGCGATTACACCATGGGTCTCAAGGACCAGCTGGTGTTCCCGGAGATCGACTACGACAAGATTGACGAGCCCCGTGGCATGAACGTCACTTTCGTCACTACGGCCAACACCGACGAGGAGGGCCAGGAACTTCTGGCTCAGCTCGGCATGCCCTTCCGGCGCTAGGAGGAGATCGAAGTGGCCAAGAAGTCGCTCATCGCCAAGTCGAACAAGACGCCCAAATTCAATGTGCGGGCGTATAACCGTTGCCGTCGCTGTGGTCGGCCCCGTGCCTACTACCGCAAGTTCGGCGTTTGCCGTCTCTGCTTCCGTCAGCTGGCGCTGCAGGGCGATCTGCCCGGTGTCGTGAAGGCGAGCTGGTAGTCACTACTCTGTGAGGAGTTTGGAACCATGAGTATGACCGATCCCATTGCGGACATGCTGACCCGCATCAGGAATGCGGCTCAGGCCGGACATCGCAGGGTGGACATCCCCGCCTCGAACACGAAGAAGGCGTTGGCCAACGTGTTGATGGAGCAGGGTTACATTTTGAGTGTCCAGGATGTCGAGGACGGCCCTCAGGGGCTGGTCCGCGTCACGCTGAAGTACTACGAGCGCGACGGACAGCGGACAGGCGTGATCGAAGGTGTGCGACGGGTCAGCAAGCCCGGCTGCCGCATCTACGCCGCCAAGGACAGTATTCCCAAGGTTCGGGGCGGCTATGGCATCGCCATCGTCTCGACCAATGAAGGAATCATGACCGATCATCAGTGCCGGCGCAACGGCGTGGGCGGAGAGATTCTCTGCGAGGTCTGGTAGACCCGCGTGAGGAGGAGCGAGCAATGTCCCGAGTCGGACTGAAGCCGATCGAAATTCCAAGCGGAGTCGAGATCGCGATCGAGGGTACCACCTCGAAGGTGAAGGGCCCCAAGGGCGAGCTGCTGCAGCACATTCCCGAAGGCCTGATCTTCGACCAGGCAGACGGAAAGCTGACCATCAGCCGTCCGAACGAGAGCAAGCCCATGAAGGCCAGGCACGGCCTCGTCCGTGCTTTGATCGCCAACCAGGTGACGGGTGTCACCGAGGGGTTTTCAAAGATCCTGGAGATTGTCGGCGTGGGTTACCGTGCTCAGGTCCAGGGGAAGGTGTTGGACCTGCAGTTGCAGTACAGCCACCCCGTCGAGTATCCGATTCCCGAGGGGATCGAGATCATCTGTCCCGAGCCTACACGCATCGAAGTGAAGGGTTTGGACAAGCAGAAGGTCGGCCAGGTCGCGGCGGAAATCCGCGCCTACCGTAAGCCCGAGCCCTACAAGGGCAAGGGGATCCGGTACGCCGGCGAGGAGATCGTGCGCAAGGCCGGCAAGGCCGCATCTAAGTAACCCGCGAGGGTCGGGAGGTCTTCCGAGATGAAGGACGTCGCAAAAGACAGGATCAAGGCCCGCAAGCGCCGCAAGGTGAGCGTTCGTAAGAAGCTCTCCGGTACGGCCGAGCGCCCGCGCCTGACCGTCACGCGAAGCAACAAGGCGATCTACGCCCAGATGATCGACGATGTGGCCGGCCATACCCTGGCTGCCTGCGACTCGACCAGGCCTAGTGAGTTCGAGATCCCCGAGGGGCTCGAAGCCAAGCGGGCCGAGGCTTACAAGGTCGGACGCAAGTTGGCGGAAATGGCCCAGGAAAAGGGCATCAAGGCGGTCGTCTTCGACCGCAACGGCTACCTCTACCACGGGCGCGTCGCCGCACTGGCTCAAGGGGCCCGCGACGGTGGACTGGAATTCTGATTCGACACGAGCACTAGGGAGCGATGTGATGAGCGATACGCCGAACACTCCGAACCAGGGTGGACACCCCGCAGCGAACCGCGGCAACCAGCGCGGCGGCGGCAGCGGCCGAGGTGGCTTTGGCGGCCCGGACCGTGGCGGCCCGGACCGTGGTGGCCCCCAGCGTGGCGGTCGCGGACGCGATCGTCGTGACGACCGCGAACGCGACGACATGACGGAAACCGTCATCAACATCAACCGCGTGGCCAAGGTGGTGAAGGGCGGACGACGCTTCAGCTTCAGCGCCATCGTCACTGTCGGCGACGGCAAGGGCAAGGTTGGTGTCTGCATGGGCAAGGCCAACGAGATTGCCGATGCGATCCGCAAGGGCTCCGAAGGCGCCCGGGCCAACCAGACCAGCGTTCCACTGCTGAACGACACGATCCCCTTCAAGGTCGAGGGTCGGTTCGCTGCCAGCCGCGTCGTGCTCAAGCCGGCGACAGCCGGTACCGGCGTGATCGCTGCAGGTGGCGTCCGCGCCATCCTCGAGGCTTGCGGCGTGAAGAACATCCTGACGAAGCAGCTCGGTTCCAGGAACCCGCACAACGTCTGGAAGGCTACCATGGACGGGCTGAAGCAGCTTCGTTCAGTGGAGGAAGTCGCAGCCAAGCGAGGCATCAGTGTTTCCGAGGTCTTCGGACTTCCCAAACCGACCGGCAAGGCCAAGGAGGCTCCCGTGGAGGCTCCCGCCGAGGTCGAGGTGAAGGAGGCGGACACCAATGAGTAAGCTCAAGGTCACCCAGATCCGTAGCGTGATCAGTCGTCCGGCCAACCAGCGTCTGGTCATCGCGGCCCTGGGGCTGCGTCATCACCAGATGACGGTCATCCATGACGACACGCCGTCCATCCGCGGCATGCTGCACAAGGTGCGGCACATGGTTCGCGTCGAAGAGGTGAAGTAGGCATGCTGAAGCTGAACAACATCGGTGTCCCCAAGGGCGCCACCAAGGACCGCAAGCGGCTCGGTCGCGGTCCGGCCTCCGGCCAGGGGAAGACCTCGGGTCGCGGACATAAGGGCCAGAAGGCCCGTTCCGGCGGCGGAATCCCGCCTTGGTTCGAGGGTGGACAGATGCCCCTGAACCGTCGGGTACCGAAGCGTGGATTCACAAACATCTTCCGCGTTGAGTTCCAGGTCGTGAACCTGGAGCAGCTCAACCGGTTCGCTGAAGGCTTCGAGATCGACAAGGCCGTTCTGGCCGACGCCGGTCTGGTGAAGTACTCCGATCGTCCGGCCAAGCTGCTCGCTCGAGGCGAGCTCGAGGTCAAGGGATTGACGATCAAGATCGACAAGGCCAGCAAGAGCGCCGTCGCCGCGGTGGAAGCCGCCGGCGGGACAGTGACCGTGACCGAGTGATGCCGGCCCGCCGGTTCACCGTAGCCAAGGACGACGTGTCTTGAACATCACGGGCAGCTATCAAAGCATGTTCCGGATCCCCGAGCTGAAGAAGAGGCTTCTCTTCACAGCCATGATCCTGGTGGTCTACCGCCTCGGCGGTCACATCACCACGCCGGGGGTCGACCTGGACGCAATTCGCAGGTTCTTCGAGGGCCAGCAGGGGACCCTCGTGGGCCTCTACGACATGTTCGCCGGCGGCAATCTGAGCCAGGCGACGATCTTCGCGTTGGGCATCATGCCCTACATCAGCGCTTCGATCATCCTGCAGCTGCTGCAGGCGGTGATCCCCTACTTCGAGAAGCTCGCGAAAGAGGGCGACGAGGGGCGCAAGAAGATCAACCAGTACACCCGCTTCGGCACGCTGGGACTGGCGCTCGTTCAGAGCTTCGGTATCAGCTTCGCCCTTGAGGGCATGGGCGTGGTGCAGTCACCCGGCATCGCATTCAAACTGGTGACGATGCTGACCCTGACGACCGGCACCATGTTCGTCATGTGGCTGGGCGAGCAGATTACCGAGAACGGGATCGGCAACGGCATCTCGCTGATCATCTTCATCGGAATCATCGCCCGTTACCCGACGGACATCCTCAACACGTTCCAGTACCTGCGGACGGGGCAGATGCCCTGGTTCACCGCGGTGTTCGTGATCGTGTTCATGGTCATCGTGATTGCGGGCATCATCGCCATCACGCAGGGCCAGCGCAGGATTCCGGTCCAGTACGCCAAGAAGATCGTGGGCCGCCGCGTTTACGGCGGGGCGAACACGCACATCCCGCTGCGGGTCAACACCGCCGGCGTGATTCCCATCATCTTCGCCCAGTCGATCATCATGTTCCCGGGCACCCTCGGCGCGTTCTTCCAGAACAACGCCTTCATGGAAAGCCTGGCGAACATGTTCAGGCCGCCCCACGTGGTCTACGTCGTGGTGTACTCGTCCCTGATCATCCTGTTCACGTACTTCTACACCGCGGTGATCCTCAATCCTGTGGATCTGGCGGACAACATGAAGAAGAACAGCGGCTTCATTCCGGGCGTCCGCCCGGGGAAGAAGACCGCCGAATATATCGACCGCGTCCTGACCCGCGTGACGCTGCCCGGAGCCTTCTTCCTGGCCGCCATCGCCGTGATGCCCGACCTGATGATCTACTTCCTCAACGTGCCCTTCCAGTTCGGAGGCACGGGACTGTTGATCGTCATCGGCGTCGGTTTGGATACGCTGCAGCAGATCGAGTCGCACCTGGTCATGCGCCATTACGATGGCTTCATGACCAAGGGCAAGCTGCGCGCCAGGAGGTAAGGGTGCGGAACGTGGTTCTCATGGGGCCGCCGGGGAGCGGCAAGGGAACACAGGCATCGCGCCTGTCCGAATCCTTCGGACTCGAACACGTTTCGACCGGGGAGATCCTGCGCGCCGCGGTTCGTGGTCACAGTGAATTGGGCTTGAAGGTTGAGTCCATACTGGCCGCAGGCGAACTGGTGCCGGACGATCTGATGATGGTTCTGATTCGCGAGACTCTCGCGACGGTTTCTGTCGGCGGTGCGGGGTGGCTGCTGGACGGATTCCCGCGCACGAAGCCCCAGGCTGAGGGCCTGGTGGAAGTGCTCGAGGATCTGGGCATCGAAGCCCCGACGGTCGTCGAGATCGTGGTGCCGGACGAAGAAATCGTCGAACGCCTGAGTGGCCGCCTGACCTGCGACAAGGCCAGCCATGTCACGGCCAAGGGCGACGCGAAGGAGGGCGACCCGTGTCCTGAATGCGACGGGGCGCTCTACATTCGGGCCGACGATACGCCCGAGACAGTTCGCAACCGACTCAACGTCTTCCGTGCGAAGACCGAGCCGGCCAAGGCGGAACTGGCCCGGAACTGGCCTGTGGTCCAGGTCAACGGGCTGGGAAGGCCCGCCGACGTTACGCAAAGGATTGCCGGTGTCCTGGAAGCTGAACATTAAGCTGAAGACGCCGACGGAGATCGCGATGATGGAAGCGAGCGCCAGGGTCCTGGCCTCCGTCTTCCTGGAGTTGAGAAAGATCGTCGCCCCCGGCCTGACGACCGGCGAACTTGATGCCGCGGCCGAGAAGATGATCACCGACGCGGGATGTATCCCGTCGTTCAAGGGCTACAACGGCTTCCCCGGAAGCTGCTGCATCTCGGTGAACGAGGAGGTTGTCCACGGGATTCCCGGGGCACGCATCCTGGTCGACGGCGACATCGTGGGTGTGGACTGCGGCGTCATCAAAGACGGTTGGCACTCCGACTCGGCCGAGACCTTCGCCATCGGTGAAGTGAGCGACGAGGCGAGACGGCTGATGAAGGTGACCCGCGAGGGGCTAGAGCTGGGCATCGCCCAGGCTCGCCCTGGTAACAGGATTTCGGACATCGGGACGGCCGTGGCGGCGCACGCGAACGCTGCAGGCTTCTCGGTGGTGGAATCGCTCGTCGGTCACGGCATCGGTCGCAGGCTCCACGAGGATCCTCAGGTGCCCAACTACCGCAGCTTCTCCACACCGGACCCGGTGCTGGAAGAAGGTCTGGTCATCGCCATCGAGCCGATGATCAACGCGGGAACGAAGCGCGTGGTGACGCTGCCCGACCAGTGGACGATCGTGACCGCGGACCGCAAATTGTCTGCGCACTATGAACATACGGTAGCCGTCACCGCAGACGGACCGAACGTGCTGACACGACGCTGAGCGTCGGAGGGAGCAGACCATGGCCAAGGAAGAGGGGATCATAGTCGAAGGGACCGTGACCGAAGCACTGCCCAACGCCATGTTCCGGGTGCAACTCGAGAACGGCCACATGGTCCTGGCTCACGTTTCCGGCAAGATGCGCATGCACTTCATCCGCATTCTTCCGGGAGACAAGGTGACTGTGGAACTGTCTCCATACGATCTGACTCGTGGTCGGATCACGTACAGGTACAAGTAGAGAAGGTCGAACCGGCCCTTCGGGGGCCCACGAGGAGACTCGAGATGAAAGTCCGCACTTCAGTGAAGAAAATGTGCGACAAGTGCAAGATCATCCGGCGTCAGGGTGTCATCCGTGTGATCTGCGATAACCGTCGTCACAACCAGCGCCAGGGTTAGTGAAAGCCGAAAGGAGCCATTGTGGCCAGAATCGCCGGTGTTGACATTCCCAACGAGAAGCGGATCAGCACCTCGTTGACCTACATCTACGGCATCGGACCGCATCGTGCGAGTCAGATCTGTGAGAAGGCCAGTCTCGACCCCGATACCAGGACGCGCGACCTCAGTGAGGATCAGACGCGTATGATCATCGGGATCATCGACAAGGACTTCCAGGTGGAGGGAACGCTTCGTACCGAGGTGTCCATGAACGTGCAGCGTCTGATGGATATCGGATGTTACCGCGGTCTTCGTCACCGTCGTAAGCTCCCTTGCCGGGGCCAGAACACCAAGAATAACGCACGTACGCGTAAAGGCCCGAAGGGTCGTCCCGGCAGCAAGAAGAAGTAGTCAGCAGGAGGATAGCTAGTGGCAGGTCCCAGGGATCGTAAAAAGACCCGTAAGGTCAAGAAGAAGCTGGAAATCAACGGCGTCGCGCACGTCAAGTCCAGCTTCAACAACACGATCATCACGATGACGGATGCCGGTGGCAACGTCATTACGTGGTCGAGCGGTGGCCATCAGGGCCGCTATAAGGGGAGCAGGAAGTCGACGGCCTTCGCCGCGCAGCTCGCCGCCCGTTTCTGCGCCCAAGAGGTGCTCAACGGCGGTATGCGCAAGGTGGAGATCTGGGTCCGTGGGCCCGGCTCCGGCCGCGAGGCCGCCATCCGTACCCTGAAGGCCGAAGGCCTCGAAGTGACGCGCGTCAAGGACGTCACGCGGATTCCGCACAACGGTTGCCGTCCTTCCAAGCGTCGCCGGATGTAATCCGACGCCGCTGAGGGTAAGACCGTCACCGCGTACCAAGTTGGCAGGGGGGATGTCCAGGTCATGAAGTGGATCAATATGATGATGCCGGAAGGCGTCCAGATGAATAAGGACACGCAGACCGAGACGTTTGCTGAGCTGATCGTCGCGCCTCTTGAAAAGGGATTCGGCCACACGCTCGGCACCGCTCTGCGACGTACGTTGCTATCCTCCATCCACGGGCACGCCATCACGGCCGTGCAGATGGACGGAGTTAAGCACGAGCTGAGCACCATGCCTAACGTGCTCGAAGACGTCACCGACGTCGTGTTGAACCTCAAGCAGATCGTCTTCAAGCTGTCCGACGTGCCGCCCCACTGGGCCAGCCTCGAGGCCGCTGAAGTCGGAGAGATCACCGCGGGAATGCTCCAGGGCCACCCCGATCTCGAGGTCTTCAACCCCGATCACGTGATCTGCACATTGACCGAGCCCGGAAACGTGAAGATCCGCATCTACATCGACATGGGACGCGGTTACGTGGAGCGTGAGGCTCACGAGGTTCCAGACGAGGTGATCGGCGTGATCCGCATGGACGCGAACTACTCGCCCCTCAAGATGGTGAGTTACCGTGTCGAGGACACCCGTGTCGGACAGCGCACCGATTACGACAAGCTGGTGATGGGCATCACGAGCGACGGCAGCGTCGCGGCCGAAGACGCTGTGGCTTTCGCGGCAAAGATCCTCAAGGATCACTTCCAGATGTTCATCAACTTCGACGAGGCGCCCATCGACGCCCAGGACGACGACATCGACGAGGAACAGGAGCGTCTGGTCGAGCTGCTGGGCCGCAATGTCGAGGAACTGGAATTGTCGGTCCGGTCGGCGAACTGCCTGAAGGCCGGCAAGATCCTGAGCCTGTTCGACCTGGTTACGAAGACCGAGCAGGAAATGCTGAAGTTCCGCAACTTCGGCCGCAAGAGCCTGAACGAGATCACCGAAATCCTGGACGGCATGGACCTGGCCTTCGGCATGAGCTTCGACGGCGAGATCTCCGAGCGGGTCACCAACAACAGCGCGTCCGACTGACGCGCGAGAGAACCATAGACGGCCGAGGAGGTCGTCGTCCCGGTTGAGGCCGGGATGCAGGAGGAAGGTCCATCATGCGACACCAAGTCCGCGGGCGGAAGCTGAACCGCTCCACCAGCCACCGCAAGGCCATGTTCCGCAACATGGTGACCGATCTGCTTCGCCACGAGCGGATCACCACCACGTCGGCCAAGGCGAAGGAATGCCGTTCCCTCGCCGACCGGATGATCACCTACGCCAAGGCGGGCGACCTCAACTCGCGTCGTATGGCGGCGAAAATCCTGCGCGACCCCAAGGTCCTGCAGAAGCTCTTCTCGGAACTCGGCCCGCGTTTCGCGGACCGTCCCGGCGGCTACACGCGCGTTCTGAAGCTCGAGGGTCAGCGTCACGGCGACAACGCCGAGATGTCGATTCTGGAGCTCGTCGAGGGCGATTTCAAGCCGAAGGCCAAGAAGGACAAACCTGCGGCCAAGGCTGCACCGGCGCCCGTCGCGGAAGAAACCGTGGCCGAAGAGACAGTCGATGTGGATGTCGTCGAGGAGACGACTTCCATAGTTGACGAAGCTCCCGCCGAGGAGATCGAAGCAGAGAACAAGGACGACTGACGACATTCGTCCAGCCGGTCAAAGCCCTTGGACGCCCCGCGTCCGGGGGCTTTGTCGTTTTCATAGGGGCCGTACCGCTGTGGGGCGAACATGGGGTTGACATGTCGGGCCCGAAACGCTTGCATTGAGATGTCGGCGGCCCCAACAGGGCCGTCCTCCGTATCGCGCGGCCGTGGAGCGATGGCCGCGTTTCTCCGCCCCCGAAACCAAGGATGCGACAGATGTCCGAAGTGACCCTGCGCACGGCCGGCATCACCGGTCTTGGCATGAGCTTTCCGGAACGCCGGCTGACCAATGCTGATCTCGAGGTCATGGTCGAGACCAACGACGAATGGATCGTCGAGCGCACCGGCATCAAGGAAAGGCGCATCGCCGAGAAGGGCGTGCCGGCCTCGCACCACGGCGCAGAGGCAGCCCTGGCCGCCATCGCCGATGCCGGACTGACGCCCGACGACATCGATATGATCATCGTGCCGACGGTCACGCCGGATATGATGTTCCCGTCGACCGCGTGTATCATCCAGGAGAAGATCGGCGCCAAGAACGCCTGGGGCTTCGACATCAGCGCGGCCTGCAGCGGTTTCGTCTTCGCCCTCGAGGTCGCCCGCACCCACGTGATGAGCGGTCAGGCCAATCGCGTGCTGGTCATCGGCACCGAGATCATGAACTCGATCGTCGACTACACCGACCGCAACACCTGCATCCTGTTCGGCGATGGCGCCGGAGCCGTGGTCGTCGAGGCCGTCGATCCTGCTGACGGGGGCATCATCGACTCGATCTGCCGGATCGACGGCATCGGCGGCAAGCACCTGCACCAGAAGGCCGGCGGCAGTCTCCATCCCGCCAGCGAGGACACGATTCGACAGGGCATGCACTACATCTACCAGGAGGGTCGCGACGTCTACAAGTACGCCGTACGCGGCATGGCCAACGTGGCCCTCGAGGTGGTCGAGAAGAACGGATTCGAAAAATCCGATGTTTCCTTGATGGTGCCCCACCAGGCGAATATCCGTATCATTGAAGCGGCGCAGAGCCGACTCGGACTGGCCGACGAGCAAGTGGTCATCACCATCGACCGCTTCGGCAACACCACCAGCGCCAGCATCCCCTCGGCCCTGCAGGTGGCGCGCGACGAGGGACGCCTTAAGAAGGGCGACCTGATCGTCTTGGTTAGTTTCGGCGCCGGTTTTACCTGGGGCGCCAACCTTCTGCGCTGGTGTAGAGACTAGCCTTTCACGGAGCCAAGGAGCCCGAATGATCGAGACCGTCGGACTCACCCGCACCTTCGGCGATATCGTCGCCGTCGATGGTCTCGACCTGCGCATCGAAGCAGGTGAGATCGTGGGCTTCCTCGGCCCGAACGGCGCCGGCAAGACCACAACCATGCGTATGCTGACCTGCACCATGCCCCCCAGTTCCGGTACGGCGAAGGTGGCGGGGTTCGACGTGGCGACCGAATCCCTGGCTGTGCGCCGCCACATCGGATTCATGCCCGAGCACGTGTCCCTGTACACCGACCTTTCCGTCCTGACCCTGCTGCGTTATGTGGCGGAGTTGAAGGACGTTCCCCGCCCCGGCCTCGACGACCACCTCGAAGAAGTCATGGCCAACACCGGCCTCTCGGACATGCGGGAACGCAGAGTAGGACATCTGTCCAAGGGCTACCGCCAACGGGTGGGCTTGGCGCAGGCCCTCGTCGGTGATCCCGCTGTGTTGATTCTCGATGAACCCGCAGCAGGCCTCGACCCCCATCAGAACGTGGAGATCCGCGAACTTATCCGTGGCTTCCGCGGCAAGCGCACCGTGCTGCTCAGCAGCCACATCCTGGGCGAGGTGGAGAAGGTTTGCGACCGGGTGCTGATTCTCGACCGCGGCCGTCTCGTGTCCGCCGAGGAGCTGAAGCGTTTGCGCGAGCATGGCGGCCTCGAAGCGGCCTTCCTGACACTGACCGGCGGTCTGCCGACGACACCGGAGGCCGAGGCATGAGGGCCTGGCGTGCGGTAGCGGTACGGGAGACGGCGTCGTTCTTCGGGAGCGCCATGTCACCCGTCGTCTTGACGGCGTTTCTGTTGCTCACCGGCCTGAGCTGGGCGACATCGCTACTCGATTACGGACAGATATCGCGCTCGGCCCTGTCGTCGGGGCAGTCGGTCAGTGCGGTGCTGAATCTCCATGACGGCGTGTTCCAGCCCACCGTGGCGTCGATGGCCATGATCCTGATGCTGATCATGCCTGCGGTGACCATGCGGTTGTTCGCCGACGAATACCGCTCTCGCCGCTCCGATCTGATCTTCACCTGGCCAGTCGACGACGGGCTCTGGGTGCTGGGAAAATGGACCGCGGCCCTGTTCACTGCCCTGCTCGTCATCGTGGCTGCTGTGCCGTTTCTCTTCGTGACGGGTCTGCTCGGGCGTCCAGAAATCGGCCCCTTGCTGGCTTCGTTGTTGGGACTGCTGCTCACGGCCGCCCTTGCTGTGGCCTGGGGACTTGTGTTCTCCGCCGCGGCTTCACACCAGCTCGTTGCCTGGTTGCTGGGTTTCGGATTCGCAATGTTCCTGCAGACCGTCGGCCAGCTCGAACCGCATCTGCCCGGCCTGCTGGGGGCCTGGGCCCAGCGTCTGTCTTTGGCTGCCCACCTGGCCCGCTTTACACAGGGCGTGATCGATGTGCGCGATGTGGCCTATTTCGTCGGCGGCGTGGCGCTGGCACTGACCACGGCGACGGCTCTGATCACGGGCCGACGTCTGGCCGGCGCGGGGCGTGCGGGTCGCTGGCTGCCGGTCGTCGCCCTGCTCGTGTTGACGTCATTGGTCCAGATCGTGGCGGAGAAGGCTCCGCTGCGTGTTGATCTTACAGTCGACGGCCGGCGCAGTCTGGCCCCGCAAACGCAACAGGTGCTCGAGAATCTCCGCGACGAGGTTCATGTCACCGCCTTCTATCAGCGCCTTGACCCGAACCGCACCGCAACGGAACGTCTTCTCCGCGCTTTTGCGGATCAAGCGGAAGGGTTCACCTACGAAGTTCTCAATCCCGACCGTGATCTCGCCCGCGTCAACGAACTGGGCGTGACGACGGCCCGCACGGTCGTCGTCCAGTCGGCAGGGCGCCGCCGTTCGATCCTCGATCCCGATGAAGCGGCGCTGATCAACGCTGTGTTCCGGGCCGCAGAGGGTTCGGCGCCGATCGTCTACTACGTGCTGGGACACGGGGAGCCCGCCCTGGATGACGACGAACGCGGTGGGTTCCGGGCCGCCGCTCAGGCCCTAAGAGATCAGGGATATCAGCTCAGACCCTTGCCCCTCGGTCGTCAGCCATTGATTCCGGCCGACGCTTCGGTCGTGATTCTGGCCAGCCCCAAGGACGAGCTGTCGGTGAGCGAGGTCGCGGCCCTGCACGGTTTCGCGGCTCGCGGCGGCGGCGTGCTGGCCCTGCTTGATCCGGGAACGCCGGCTTCGCTGGAGGCCTGGTGCGAGGTCTACAACATCGATCTGGGCAACGATTTCGTGGTGAGTGCCGATGAGACGACCCGGCGCCTGACCGGCGACCGTCGCGTGGCGGCCTTGATCGATTACCCACGGCACGACATCACCCGCGGGCTGACGGGCATGGCCTCCTTCTTTCCCTTCGCCCAGTCGCTGAGTCCGCTGCGGGAAGGGATCGTCGGACTCGAGGCCAGGACGATCCTGGCTTTGGGCGAGGACGCCTGGAGCGAACACGATCCCTTGCAGGTCCGCGACAACGACCTGAGGTTCGATGAGGGCGTCGATGTCCGCGGACCTTTGGCCATCGCCGTGGCCCTCGAACTCGAACGGGACATGTTCTTCAATGAAGAGCGTCTTTCCGCCCTGGCCGGCGCCCAGGTCGACCAGGCGGCGGGATCCGTGATCACCGAAGCTCTACGTCGCGTGCAGGAGTCGCGGCGACAAGGCGCCATAGCGGACAACGTATTCACTCGCAGCGCCACCTCAAGGGTGGTCGTGGTGGGCGATTCCGACTTCGCGGCCAACGCCCAGCTCCAACTCTACGGCAACAAGGACCTCCTGCTGAACATGGTGGGATGGCTGGCGAGGGAGCAGGTGCTGGTGCAGGCCCGGGCCCGCTCGAACCTCTCGCAGCCTTTATTGCTGGAGGACGCAGTGATTCGACGCATCGGCACGGCTGCCGTGGCGTGGCCCCTGCTCGTGGGGTTCGGCGCGACGTTCTTCGTTGTCTTGCGCCGGCGTCGGTGATCGGAGGCTCATGATGTCGAGATCCGGTCTGATCCCCAGAAGCTTCTGGTATTTGCTGGCCGCAGCGGTGTTGGCGGGGGGGTGGCTGGTCTTGGGCGGCGGCCAAGTTGACGAGCTTGCGACCCTCGTGCCGATGACCGCCTCCGACGTCGTCCGCATCACAGTACGCAACGCCGAGTCCACCTACGACATGACTCTTGCCGCCGACGGCTGGACCCTCGACGGTGACTGTCGCGACCACATCGACGACACCGACGTCAATTCCCTCATTTCAGATCTGGTGTCAGTCCCGCGTTCGGCCGAACCCGTGGCGGTGTTTGAATTATCATCCGGAAGTCAGTATGGGTTGACCGATGTCCGTGCACTCACGTTGACGATGGAGAGCGTGCAAGGTGAACGCCACGAAGTCACCATCGGCGGCGTGAACGAGGTGACCGGAACCGCCTACGTGCTTTCAGCCGGAGATGATGATGTGTATCTCACCGCGGGCGATGTCCGCGGCTGGTTGAATGCGCTCCCCAACGCCGTCCGCGACGACGATGTATGGCCTGGGTTCGAAAAGGCCGATGCTGACACCATCGAGCTCAGCGACGCGGGCAGAACGCTGATATTCGCCAGAGACGACCTGAAGCGCTGGTGGCTGCGGGACGACGGATTGCCGGCCTCCGGGGTCGCCGTCGATTACGTGCAGCGCTTCGATGACCGCACCCTCATGGTGAGCGACGCCCGCTGGCTCCGCGCCGATGACCGGGCCCTGCGCAACCTCGACAGCGCTCTCGCCGACGCCATCGTCAACGTGTTCCACCGCGCCGGTCGGCACGCCCAGCCTGCGCCGGCCGCCGGCCGTCGTCTCCGAGCAGCGAAGAGGGGAGCGGAGGCCCATGTTCTGGTCCTCGGCGATGTGAACGACCTCTACATCGACGCCTGGCGCGACGGCTGCGACAGCGGCCTGGTCATGAACCTCGACGTCGATCAAGCAGCCACCGACCTGTTAGCCTCGCCCCTGCGCGATGAAGTGTTGACCCACGGCCTGGCCTTCGCCGATTCCTTCGTTCTCGAACTCACCGGTTGGCCCGTGCTTACCGTCGCAAAGACCGCAGGGAACTGGGAGCCGATGCGCATGCCCGGCGCCGATCGTGATTACCGCAACCAGATTCGCGACATGGCTGTCCTGATCGACCGTCTGACCATGATCCGCCTGCTGGCCCCTGAACCCGCTGCGGAACACCTGTTCGGCGAGGACTATCGGCTCACGCTTACGACGTGGCACAGTATCTCGAATCTCCCGGTGGAGCAGACCATGGTGTTCGGTATATCGAAGCAGAGGGATCGACTGTTGGGTTGGCGGGCGTCGGACGGGTTCGTTTGCGAAGTACCCCGCGAGGTGATCACCTCGGCTCGGGCTCTGGTCAGCGGGCTGCGTTAGCCGATGCGGAGGCGACGGTCACAGACGGTGTTCGAGCCGGTGCGAGGAGCGAAGTCTCGAGCCAGGGCGGCGTGAGGGGCATGCCGTGGCGGACGGTCATCGGTGTGCAGATGTCGGGGGCCGAAGCCATGCTGTAGACCGCCAAGGCCTTCTGGGCTCGGAACGAGGCCAGCGCCTCGCCGCTGATCGGCGCGGCCGGAGGCAGCTTCAGTTTCCGGGGATCTTTCCAGTATCCGTCCACCTTCACGCGGAAGTCGAGGCAGGGTCCCGTGGCGTCGCCCGTGGCGCCTACATAGCCGATAACCTGTCCCTGCCGCACTTTCGTGCCTTTCTTGATACCTTCGGCGAAGCGCGAGAGGTGCAGGTAGTACGTCTCGTAGGACTGGTTCGTGTGCTTGATGCGCACGAAGCGTCCGTTGTGCTGCTTGAAGCGCGCATCGAGGACAACGCCGGAGCCGGCCGCACGCACGGGCGTGCCCACCGGGGCGGCGTAGTCCACACCGTAGTGGCTCATCCAGCGCTTGTGGATGGGGTGGAGGCGTCGGGGGCTGAAGCCACTGGAGATTCGCGAGTACTCCACCGGAGAACGCATGAGCTGCTTCTCAAGGTTGCGGCCGCTGTCGTCGTAGTACCCTGGGCTGCCTTCGTTGTCGACAAAGCGGTAGCCGCGGTGGGTCACGTCGCGATTCACGTACTCCATGGCCATGATCGGGCCGGTGCGCACGAAGTGGCCGTCGCGGTGGATCTCTTCGTAGAGGATGCGGAACGAGTCGCCGGCGCGGACGTCGCGGCGGAAGTCCACTTCCCAACCCATGATGTCGTTCATCTTGGATGCCAGGGCGGTCGGGGCTCCGACGTCCTGCAGACTCTGGAAGAGTGAAAGATCGACACGTCCCGACACGACTCGGATCTGGCGGTCGACGGGGTAGGTCATCATGTGAACGTGGTAGCCGCCCTCGGCTTCGCTGTCGAAGACCAGGTACGACTCGTCGTCGTCCAGGTCGAAGCGCATGCGGCGAACGCGGCCTTCGTCGCCCACGGCGACCCGATATGTCTGGCCGCCTCTGATCTTCTCGAGGTTGCGGTAGGGTCGGCAGGCGGCCACGAGGGCCATGATGTCGCGGTGTCCGGCGTCGAGGCGGCGCATGGCGTCGTAGAACGTCTCGTGGCGGCCGATGACCAGTTCAGATTCGGTGACGCCGTCGGGAAGGTCGTCGTGAACAACGGCGACGACTGTGTTGGCTGCACTGTCTGCGGCGGTCGAGGCGGACAGGTCGACGTCGTGATCCTCGACGACGCCGATGGTGTCGGTCATCTCGAGCGAAGTGCCGACGGCGCCTCCGCGCATGACTGCGACGGTGACACCGATCAGGACGATCGCGGCCACGAGCAGATTGCGGCGGTTCATCTGGGACACGAGCAGGGTCTTGCCTCCGGAGACGGGATTCGGTCGTCGGGACCGTCCGCAAAAGATGCCCTTCGGGAGGGGCCGCGATCAAGGTGTTTTTCCGTGCGCTATGGGGAAACCGGAACTATTCTCAACGCTCGGCGACGCCGCAGGTTGCATGGTCGGCGCCCGTTTGAGGAAATCAAGCAACACTCGTGCCTGAAGGAGCCCCGTGGCCAGACCGCTCATCGAACTGCATGTGCACCTTGAAGGTTCCGTTTCACCGGAGATGCTGAGGGTTTTGGCAGAGCGCCAGGGCCGTCAGGACGTTCTCGGGGCCTGTTTGACCGAAGACGGCTCTTCATATCGACCGTGCGGCGATTTTGCTTCGTTTTTACTGTTGTTCAAGGCCGTCAGCGCCGTCGTCGTGACTCCGGCCGATCACCATGCTGTCGCGATGGCCCTGGCGGCCTCTCTGGCCGCCCAAAACGTGCAATACGCAGAAGTGACCGTGGCCTATGGCGTTCTACTTAAGCGCGGTCGCGATCCCCTGGCGATCCAGCGGGCCCTGGCAGAGGCTGCCGACGAGGCCCGCGTCCTCCACGGGCTGCACCTGTACTGGCAGCCCGACGCCGTCCGCCAGTGGGGCCCCGATGACGCCTGGCGAGCCCTGGAGGCCGCCGTCTCAGCCGGCCCGGGCTTGGGTGTTGTCGCCTTCGGTCTCGGAGGTGACGAACTCGCCCTGCCCCTGACCGGATTCGCCGACCATTTCCGCGAAGCCCGCCGTGAAGGTCTGGGCACGACCTGCCACGCCGGGGAGACCGGCGGTCCAGAGTCCGTCCGCGACGCCGTGCTGATCGGCGGCGTCAGCCGGGTCGGCCACGCCCTCGCCGCAGCCCGGTCCCCGGACGTCCTGGCTCTGATGGCCGCCCGTTCCGTCCATGCGGAGCTCTGCCCAGGCAGCAACGCGGCCACAGGCGTGATCGCCGACCGCGCCGCCCACCCGCTCAGGGCCTTCCTCGACGCCGGGGTGCCTTGCAGCCTCCACACCGACGACCCCTCGCTCTTCGGTACGAGTCTGAGCAGCGAATACAATGCGGCCGCCGCCGAACTGGGCCTGACCGCAACCGAGGCCGACTGCATGATCCACGCTGCTCTCGACGCTTCCTTCGCCCCGGACTCCCTAAAAAAAGAGATCGGCGCCCGCTTGACTGCGGACGCCGATCCTTCTTGATCATCGACGACTAAAGGCTCTTCAGCCTCTCGATCTGAGCTTCGATCACTTCGTCTTCGAGACGCGGGAACAGGATCTCCTGTTTGCCGAGACTGCGCCCCGCGGGCAGCGGCCTGCGGCCTTCTTCCAGGCCGCCGAAGTGCAGATCCGTTTCCATGCCCAGCCAGCCCCAGACCTTTTCCATGGCGAAGGGCACGATGGGCGTCATCATCACGCAGATCTGGCGGAGGATCTGCAGAGCCACGGCGATCGACACTCCGCAGCGTTCGAGGTCGTCCTTGCGGGTCCTGAAGGGGGCCGACTCGTCGAAGTAGCGGTTGCCGGTCTGGCCGGCGGCGAAGGCGTCCTCCACCGCGGCGCGGATCTCAAAGGTCGCGAGGTGGCCTTCCCAGCGGTCCATGCACGCTGCCACCTCGTCGAGAGCGGCGCAGTCGAGGTCGGTCAGATCGTCGTCGGTCCACGCCGGCACCTTGCCGTCGAAATACTTGTGGGCGAAGGTGAGCACGCGGTTGATGAGGTTGCCGAAGTTGTTGCCTAATTCGTTGTCGTTGCGGGCCTGCAGTCCCTTCCAAGAGAAGTCCGTGTCGCGGGTCTCAGGCAGGGTGCGGGCAAGGGTGTAACGCAGTGTGTCGGCGGAGAATGTATCGAGGTATTCGGGCAGCCATACGGCGTAGCCGCGGCTGGTCGATAGCTTCTCGCCCTCGAGATTCAGGAATTCGTTGGCCGGCACGTTGTCGGGCAGCACCCAGTCCTCGCTGTGGTGCATGAGCATGCCCGGGAACATGATCGCATGGAAGACGATGTTGTCCTTGCCGATGAAGTGGATCAGGCGTGTGTCCTCGCTCTGCCACCAACCGCGCCAGGCTTCGGGGTCGCCTTGTGCGATCGCCCATTCGCGGGTGGCGGAGATATAGCCGATAGGTGCGTCGAACCATACGTAGAACACTTTGCCATCGTGGTCGGGCAGGGGGACGGGCACGCCCCAGTGCAGATCGCGGGTGGCGGCGCGGGGCTGCAGTCCGTCCTTGAACCAGCCGTTGCAGTAGTTCAGGACGTTTTCTTTCCAATCGGGGTGCTTGCCCAACCATTCCTGCAGTGCGGGTTGCCACTCGTCCAGAGGCAGATACCAGTGCACCGTCTCACGTTTCTCCAACGGTGAGTTGTCGATGACGCTGTGGGGATCGATCAGCGAAGTGGGGTTGAGGCTCGAACCGCAGGCCTCGCACTGGTCGCCGCGGGCGCCCACCTTGCGGCACTTGGGGCAGGTGCCCTCGATATAGCGGTCCGCGAGGAAGCGGTCCTGTGCAGGACTGTAGAACTGCTCGCTGGTCTTCTGTTTCAACAGGCCCCGGCCGTGCAGGTCGAGGAAGAAGGCTTGGCTCGTTTCGGTGTGGATGGCCCGCGACGTCTGGGAGAAGTTGTCGAAGGTCATGCCGAAGGCCTCGAACGAACTGCGGATCGAAGCGTAGTTGCGGTCGACGAGTTCCTTGGGCGTGATGCCCTTGCGCTCGGCCGTCAAGGTGATGGGCACGCCGTATTCGTCGGTGCCGCAGATGAACAGCACGTCTTCGCCCCGCAGGCGCAGGAAGCGGGCGTAGACGTCGGCCGGCAGGTAGGCGCCGGCAAGGTGACCGAGGTGGATCTCGCCGTTGGCGTAGGGCAGGGCGGCGGTGATCAGGGTGCGTTTGAAGTCGGCCACGAATGTCTCCCAGTTCGAGCGATGAACTCGTATGATCGGTCTCCAATGTAGGCGAACGTCGGCTCGGCGGGCAAGGAGGAACGCATGGATCTGGGACTGCGGGGCAAAACAGCTCTGGTAACGGCGGGGTCGAGGGGCTTCGGTTTGGCGACGGCCCTGGAATTGGCGGCTGAAGGAGTCCATGTGGCTTTGTGTGCCCGCGGAGAAGACGACCTCAGAGACGCGGCGGCAGCGGTGGAGGCCGCCGGCCCCGGCCGCGTGCTGCCCGGACGGGTGGATGTGACCGACGCCCAAGCGGTGGATCGTTTCGTCACCGAGGTGGAGCAAGGGCTCGGCCCCGTGGATCTGTTGCTGATCAATGCCGGCGGCCCTCCCGCCGGAACGTTCGACGAGGTCGATCTCGATCAGTGGGAGACCGCCTATAGACTGACTCTCGAATCGGCGGTGCGACTGTGCAAACGGATCGTGCCCGGCATGAAGGACCGCGGGTTCGGCCGCGTCGTCCAGGTCACGTCGGTAACGGTGAAGCAGCATTTGAACAATCTGATGCTTTCGAATGTCATGAGACCCGCCGCTCACTCACTCATCAAACAGCTGGCTCGTGAATCCGCGGCCTTCGGGGTGACCCTCAACAGCGTGGCGCCGGGTTTCCATGTCACCAGCGCCATCGATCGGATCGTGACCGATCGCATCGCCAAAGGGCAGGCGGTCGACCGGGCCGAGGTCCTGGCGGGTTGGGAAGCAGAAATACCTGCCGGCAGACTCGGACGGCCGGAGGAACTGGCGGCCTTGATCGTCTTCTTGATGAGCGAGAGAGCGGGCTATGTGACCGGCCAGATCATTGCGGCGGATGGGGGTTGGGTGCAGGGCACCTTCTAGACCTTGACGGCCTCGGGGAATTGCGTAGATTGAGTACTGTCAATAATCTTCGCAACAAATGCGAGATTCTGGAGGACGACATGTGGGACATCATCGCCGTCGTGGCGGTCTATTTCATTTTAGTTCAGTTCGTGTTCCCGAAGCTGGGCGTGCCTACCTGAGGCAGCTCCTGCTCGATCGGTGATCGAGGCGACACGAAGAAGAAGTGAGGGTGCATCATGCCGATGTATGAATTCACCTGCAAGACGTGCGGGACAGAGTTCGAAGAACTCTGCACGTCCGTCGAGGCCGAAGCCGGCAAGGTGGAGTGCCCCGAGTGCGGGGCGAAGAAGGCAGTGAAACGTCTGTCGACGTTTGCCTCCACCGGCGGTGGTGCCGGTGGAAGCGATCGGGGCTGCGGTTCGGCCGGGTTCGGCTGAGCCGTCTAGAACAGCGATGAGAGTTCGCGAGGGCGCCCGGTGGGCGCCCTTCGTCGTAGGTTCGACTACTTCGTCATCGTCATCTTCAGTGTCTGCTGACGTTCGTTCATCTGCACCCGCGCCAGGTATACACCGCTCGAGACGGTGCGCCCGCTGTCGTCGCGGCCGTCCCAATGCAGGGCGTGGGCGCCGGGATCGAGTTCACCCAGATAGAGGGAGCGCACCTTGGCGCCGGTCACGTCGTAGACGTCGACGATCGTGGTCGCCGCCCGGCCGCCGACGATTTCGAAGGCGATGTCGGTGGTCGGGTTGAACGGGTTGGGGTGGTTGCGCAGGTCGGTCAGGGCGAGGGGACCGACGACATTGTCGCCGACGCCGGTGCCCAGGTTGATGCCGAACCAGTCCAGGACGTTGGCCATGAACTCGTTGCGGGCCGCGGCGGTGGCGATGCCCTCGAATCCGAAGGCGCAGTACACCGTGCGGTAGGTACCGGTGTCGGTGCGAGTGGCGGCCTCGCGACCGGCGCTGTAGAGCAGACACCCGACGCCGTTGCCGTAGGGCTCGATCTCGCTGGGGTAGCTCTGGTTGTTGGCGCCGTCGCCGCCGCCGATGTTGAAGGCCATGCCGTCGCTGATCGGGTCACCGGCGATTCCGAGCAGAGTCAGGTCGTTGGTGTCGTCACTGACGTAGGAAGCTCCCAGGTAGGTGCGGTACCAGGCCTGGGCCGCCGCCCCGTACTCGTAGCCGCTGGGATCGAAGATGTCCCAGCCGATGTCCTGACCGCTCAAGAACAGGCGGCCGCCGTTGTCCAGGTAGGCGGCGATGGCCGCACGGTCGTCGGCCTCGACGGTCGGGTAACCCAGGCCCACGTTCCAGACCACGGCGAAGAAGTTGTCGAGCTGAGGCGTGCTCAGCTTGCCGTCCGCAGCCAGGTCCCAGCTGGCCCAGCTGTGGCCGGTGGAGATCAGGGCGTTCTCGAAGTACCTCTCATAGGCGTAGCCGCCGTCGTCGTCCACGCAGAGGACCTTGGTGCCGTCGTGGATCACGCGGAAGTCTCGTGACACCATCAGCGAGGGATCGTTGGTGCTCACGGCGTTGAGGGTGACCGTGCCGACGCCGACCTCGGCGCCCACGGTGATGTCGACGCTGAGGTTCGTCTGCTCGGAGGCGTTCAGGCCGACGACGATGTCCGTGGTCCAGGGCGGGTAGCAGAGAGTGCCTTCGCAAACCGAGGCTTCCCAGCCCACGGGAAGGTCCTTCACGATCTGCACGTTGTAGGAATCGGTCTGCAGGCCGAGGTTGGTCATGACGGCTTCGAGTGCCACCACGGTGCTTTCGCCGGAGATCTCGTCGCGGTGGGCGCCGCCGAAGAAGTAGGCGTAGTCGGTGGTGTTGGCCAGCGAAGAAGCGGCCTGCAGCACCGATTTATCCGTGTCGTTCTGCACCCAGACTACGGCGTACACGCCGTTCCAGGCGGGGTTGACGGTGCCGGTCTGGACGACCTGCACGGTCTGGCCGTTGACGATGGTCAGGGACGTGCCGGAATGGCTCGGCAGCATGTCGCGCATGGTGCAGTAGAACAGACTCTCGCCGTTGTTGCCTGGAGGAGAACCTGTATTGACGAAGGGCTCGACCAAGGCGATGCGCGTGACCAGGCCGCTCGCAGGGACATCGCCCACGGCGGTGATGTCGGCGGTCACGGTCAGCTGATTGCCGACGAGTTCCGTCGAGATCACGATGTCGAGGGGGGAGTCTGTAGCCAGACGGTTGTCCAAGAGGGTCCGCAGGGAGGGGGCGCTGCCGGGCTCGGGTGTGTTGACGCCGTCGGTGGCCAGGTCGGGCACGGCGTTGACGCTGTAATAGGTGCGGCGGCCGTTGTTGTCGGCGGTGTCGGTCGTGTAGAAGGGATCGGTGCTCGAAGGCCAGCTCATGTGGTACTGAACGTTGAGCACTTTCAGGGTGCCGTATTCATCAACGACCGAATGGGTGACCGGATTGGCCGTGGCGCATGGTCCGCAGCTGACGTTTGTGAAGGACTCGAGCAGCACGACACGTTGTGACGCGAGGGCCGGCGACATCGTGGCGATGAGCAACAAAAGACATAGGACGGTCATCGTGCGGAAGGTGTTCATCAGGGGCACTCTCCGGGTCGGACGGACACGGTGAGATCACCGGCAGCGCCGGTGATCATGGTATCGAAATATCACTTCTGGCGGAGGTTACAGTGTATCACACCATCAGTTTCGAAATCAAATGACGATTTTGTCGTAGGTATATACCGGTGTGGAAGAATCCGAGATAAGACGGGTGGGGTTAACGGCGACGAAATCGTGGAATTCTCAGCAGCCGTGAGCGCGGTGTCTGTGTTTCGCCGAACCAATGCCCGAGCACCAGGACAAGACCTCCGAGGGCCAACCCTCCTGCCACATCGACGACGTAGTGGTAGCGGCAATAGACGGTCGATATGCACAGCAGCACCCAGAGCGTCGTGACCGCACCTCTCCAGCGAGGGAACCACTTCCACAGATGCCACCACCCCATCATCGAGCCGGCTACATGGCTGCTCGGGAAGGCGGCGCCGAGCAGGGCCCCGTTGGCGTGGATCACGTGCATGAGGTGGGTGAAGACCCAGCCGCCCACGGGGATCGGTTCGACCTGGATGAACTTGGGGCCCCAGGCGGGAAAGAAGGTGTACGCGGAATAGCAGAGTAGCATGACGGCGCTCAGGTCGCGGATGAAGGCCCGTGCGGCAGGCCAGCGTTCCTGCATCGGTACGACGCCGGTCAGAAAGATCATCATCAGTGTGGCCGGCGCGTAGAAATAGTATGTGAAGTAGGCGAACTCCATGATCTCATGGAACCATGCCCAAGGCCAGGCCGCCGACCAGGCGAAGCTCGGTTGACAGCCGAATATGCTGCTTTCGAGGTTGATTAGCCAGGGATCGAAGGATTCGTGAAAGCCGTGGAAGACGATGCCGAGGAACTCCATTTCCGCATAGAAGAACGGAAAGGCGAAGGGAAGGTAGATCTCACCCGCGAGGCGCAGAACCGTATGGCGGGATCGGCGCAGCATCGGCGGCAGAAACCAGACGGCCAGGGCGAGTCCGAGATGAAGGGTCAGGCGCCAGAGGGGATGAGCGACGACATTCGGATTGAGCAGGGGGTAGAGTCCGCTGCCGACGAGGTAGATGACAGCCCAACGGTCGAGGTCGAGTCGGAACAGCGAGAGACGCTTGATCCAACGCCTCACAGCCATCCCTCGCGTCGGTACCAGGCCAAGGTATCGATGAAGCCGCTGAAGAGGTCGTGTTCGGCTTCGAAGCCGAGTTGATCGCGGAGGCGAGAGCCGTCACAAGTCCAGGCTTCCTGGGCCGTATCCCGCAGACGGTCGGCGGCCAGCAGGGGCAGGCGCGAAGCGCGGCGGCGACCGACCAGTTTGGCGGCGATCTCGAGCAAGGGCTGCGGCAGGGAAAGGGTGCGGACCTTGCGGTTCCAGGCTTCGCCAACAGCCTCGGCCAGATCTGCAAAATCGTAATCGGCACCGTCGTCCACGAAGTAAATGCCGCGGGCGCGATCGTCGGCGGCCAGCAGAACGGCGGCCTCGGCGGCGTCGCGGCCATCCACCAGGGAAACCTCTCGCAGATTGCCGATGCGTATGGTCAGGCCGCGCCGCGCAGCCTTGAACAGAGGCAGGAAAGCCTCATCACGGGGGCCGTAGAGTGCCGGCGGTCGCAGGATGGCCGTTCGGAATGGCCAGCCCTGTTCGACCAAGGCTTCGGCTTCGGCTTTGGAGCGGCCGTAATCGGTGACGGGGCGGCGCGGGCCTGTTTCTAGGCGTGGGCGGTCGATGGCCGACGGCCCGGCCGCCGCCAAGCTCGAGATCAGAACGAAGGAGCCGCGCAGACGGGCATCGCGGGCGGCGTTGAGCAGACGCCAGGTCGAAGCCGTGTTGGCGCGACGATACTCGCCGAGGCTCTCGGCACGGACAGCTCCGGCGCAGTGGATCACCGCAGAAGCGCCGCGGACGAAGTCGGTCAGGGTGCGCCGTTCCTCGGGGGAGGTCCAGGCGTCGATGTCGCCTTCAGGGGCGATAGGGACTTCGACGACTGTGACTCCGTTGGGCAGCCACGACCTGTCACTGGTTGGCCGCACCGCGGCCCGCACGCGCCAGCCCTGTGCGATCAGGACGTCGGCGATGTGGCTGCCGAGAAAACCGGTGGCTCCTGTCAGGGCCGCGAGGGGCGCGCGGAATGGTTGAGGTTCGGTCATCACAGCGTCTTATCGTAGATCCGGTACGTGCGGTAGACCCGTGCGCCCAGCTTTTCGAGGATGCGGTTCATGGCTCGGTTGCTGTCGAGGATCCAACTGCACTCGCCGGCGGTGATGCCGCCGCGGACGGCGGCCTTGTAGCTGCGCAGGACCATCATCACATCCACGCCTTTGTGACGGTGTTCCGGCAGCACGCCCAGCAGCAGGGTGCGTGCGTAGTCGATCTTCCTCTTGTCGGCGAGGAACTTGAAGATGCCGAAGGGGAAGAGTTTGCCGTTCACGCGCTTCATGGCGCGGTTGAAGTCGGGCACGGTCATCGAAAAGCCCACAGGTTCGCCTTTCCACTCGGCGATCAGCAGCAGGTTTTCGTTCACCAGCATCTTCATTTCCTTGGCCGAAAAGTAGAACTCCTCGGGATCCATGGGAATGAAGCCCCAGTTTTCGTGCCAGCAGCGGTTGTACAGGCTGCGGATCAGTTCGACTTCGTTTTTGAAGTCTTTCTTGTTGATGGGCCGCACGATGAGGTCGGTCTCGCCTTTGAGCACCCGCGCCGCGTTGTCCTCGACGCGTTTGGGCAGCTTCACGTCCTCGGTGGTGATCTGCCAGGCCCATAGATCCTTGGCACCGGCCAGTCCGTCGTAGGATTCGAGCAGGCCAGGGTAATAGGAGGGATTGTAGGCCATGCCCTGCACGGGCGAACCGGGCTCGCCGTCGATCAACAGGCCGGGACTGTCGTGGTTGGTCGTGAAGCTCAGAGGGCCGCGCATGATCGTCTGGCCGCGGGCGTGAATCCATTCGCGGGCGGTGTCGAGCAAGGCGTGGGCTACGGCTCGATCGTCGATGCATTCGAAGAAGCCGAAGAAGCCGGTCGTCTCGTTCCAGTGGTCGTTGTGATAACTGTCCACACAGGCGCCGATACGCCCCACGACCCGGCCGTCGCTCCGTGCGAGCCACAGCTGGGTGTCGGCGTGGTTGAAGAAGGGGTTCTTCACCTTATCGAGGAATTCCTTCAGCTGGGCCTGGAGAGGCTGCACGTAATGGGGATCGTCCTTGTAGATCGTATAGGTCAGATTGAGAAAAGCCTGGAGATCCTTCTTGCCTGCAACGGGCCGGATATCGAGCTCCATTGCCCCTCCTCGGAACGGTGAGCGTAGTCGGAAGACGGCGTGAAGGCCGTGGCGGAGATCAGGATGCGGCGGCTTTGATGACGCCGAGCTCGCGTCCAACATCGGTCATGATGTCCATGGCCCGGTGCACTTCGTCCTCGGTGTGCGTCGCCATGAGGCTCAGGCGGATCAGGGCGTCGCCCTTTTCCACGGCGGGCGAAACCACCGAGTTGACAAAGACGCCTTCCTCGAAGAGGCGGCGGCACATCTGAAACGCCATCATGTCCTCGCCGATAACCACGGGGATGATGGGGGTCTGGGACGGCCCGGTGTCGAACCCGGCGTCCTGGAGGCGCTCCATCATCACGTCTGTGTTTCGCCAGAGCTGGGTCAGCCGCCAGTCCTCCTCGACCATCACGTCGACGGCGGCGGAAACCGATGCGCAGGAAGCCGGCGGCATGCTCGCCGAGAAGATCAGCGAACGGGCGACGTGCTTGATGTAGTGGATGGTATCGGCGTCCGAGGCGATGAAGCCTCCCACCGAGGCCAGGGACTTGCTGAAGGTGCCCATGATCAGGTGCGTTCTGTCGGTCACACCGAAATGATCGGCGGTGCCGCGGCCCTGAGCCCCGAGCACGCCCACGCCGTGAGCGTCGTCGATCATCAGCTCCGCGCCGTATTTTTCAGCGAGGTCGAGGATTTCGGGGATCTTCGCGATGTCACCGTGCATCGAGAACACGCCGTCCACGACGATCAGCTTGCCGTCGGTCTCGCAATGGGTCAGGGTCTGTTCGAGGGACGCCATGTCGTTATGACGGTATTTTTTCACGTGACCGAAACTCAAGCGTGTGCCGTCGATGATCGAGGCGTGGTTGGTGCGATCGACGATGGTCGTGTCGTTGCGCCCGACCATGGCGAACAGGACGCCCTGGTTCACCATGAAGCCCGTGGAGAAGACCAGGGCGGCTTCCTTGCCCACCAGCTTGGCGAGCTTGTTTTCGAGCTCGATGTGGATGTCGAGGGTGCCGTTCAGCAGACGCGAGCCGGCGCAGCCGGAACCGTACTTGTCCAAAGCGGCCTTAGCCGCCTCCTTGACGCGGGGATGGTTGGTCAGGCCCAGGTAGTTGTTGCTCCCGAGCATGATGACTTCCCTGCCGTCGATCCGCACGGTGTTCTCCTGTGCGGACTCGATGACGCGGAAGTAATGGTACAGACCGGCCGCCTGGAGTTCCTTGGCCGTCGTGAACTGTCCGACCTTGTCGAGCAGACCCATCGTTCCTCGCGTTTCTTGAAGCCATTCACACGGGTTGCCCGCCATCAGGGTCCGTGAAAACCTCACGAATAAGTCAAGGCAGCGAAAATATACGCTGACCAGGTACTCTACCAAGCTTTTTCCAAATGGGCCACTCGGAAATACCGCGCCCATCCCATAAGAAATACAGGAGTTAGGAGCGTATTCGCATCAGTCCGCGAGCCTCCCAGGCGATGTACACCGCCAGGGCGATCAGCAGGAACGCCGACATGGCGAGAAAATTGTCACCTTCTTGCAAGAATCCCCGAGCTTGCCAACCCAGGGCAGCAACGGTCGTGATCAGCATGAACACCGCCGGCACCAGGGTGTAGAGACGCGGCTTGTGCAAGCCTACCAGCCAGCTTGAGATCACCAGCAGGGCGAGGGCCGCCACGAGTTGGTTGGTCGCACCGAACACCGGCCAGATCTTGTCGTAGCTGCCGCTGGCGCCGAGCCAGCCCGCTGCGACGACGGTGGCCAGGGTGGCACCCCAGCGGCCGCTCAGTACGGGGATCGGTCCGCAAAGTTCCTGCAGAACGAAACGGGCGAGGCGCGTGGAGGTGTCGAGGGTCGTGATGACAAAGGCGTTGATCATCAGGACGCCGAAGAACAGACCCATTGGGGCGGTGAGCAGAGGTAGGGCGTCGACCAGACGGCTCAGACCGGTGGCGAAGGCGACGATGGGGCCACCGCCGTCGGTCATCAGGTACTGGAGGCTGTCGAGGGCGGGGGTGACGCCCGAGTCCCAGCGGAGGGCCCCGGCGGCGATCAGTACGACGAGTCCGGCGAGACCTGCTTCGAGGATCATGGCCCCATATCCCACACGGAATCCATCGGTTTCACGGGACAGCTGTTTGCTGGTCGTACCGCTGGCCACCAGGGAATGAAAACCGCTGATGGCGCCGCAGGCGATCATCACGAACAGCATGGGCCACATGGGCCCCTGGGCGGAGGAATGGAAGCCGACGAACGCTGGGGCGGCGATGTCGGGTCGGCAGGCCAGCAGGCCGAGAAGGCCGCCCCCTAGTCCCAGGTAGAGGATCCAGGTGCTCAGATAGTCGCGGGGTTGGAGCAGGAGCCAAACCGGGAGCACCGAGGCGAGGACGCAGTAGATCATCAGTGACCAGAACCAGAATGTGAGCACGGGCAGACCCAGAACCGTGGTTCCCAGGTCGATGGGGAAGCGGTTGCCCAACCAGATCAATCCAGCCAGAGTCGCCAGGGCAGCCAAGGTGCCTGGAAGCAACGATCCGCCCCGTCGCAGGACCAGCGTGCCGAAGATCATCGCGACGCCGATCAGCCCGAAGGTCGGGATGACGATGGCCGGGTTGGCCACGAAGGTCTTGGCTGTGATCACTCCGAAGACGGCGATCACCAGCACCAGGGCGGCCCACAGGAACAGGGACAGGACCAAGCGGGCGCGTCGACCCAGGCTGTGTTCGGCGAGTTCGCCCACCGAACAACCGCCGCTGCGCACCGACGCCATCAGGGCCGTGTAGTCGTGCACCGCCCCCATGAACACGGCACCCAGGGCGATCCACAGCAAGGCCGGCAGCCAACCGAAATACCACACGCCGATCAACGGTCCCACAATGGGGCCGGCGCCGGCGATGGAGGAGAAGTGGTGGCCGAACAAGACCGGTGTCTTAGCTGCGAGGTAGTCGTGACCGTCGGCCTTGGTGATGCTCGGTACGGGGCGGTCGTCGTCGGGGGCGAAGAGGCGTCCCGCGATTCTGCGACCGTACCAGCGTGTGGCCAGGATCAGCCAGGCGGCGAAGATGATGCCGACGACCAGTGTGTTCATGGGATACCTCTGCGGATGGGGGTCAAGGCGACTCCTGGACGACTTCGGCCTCGAACACCGAAAATGCAGCTCCCTCGCGCCAGTCATCCGCAGCGAGGCCGGCCTTGAGGGCCAGGTGGGTCAGAGTCGTGTCAAGGTCCCAACCCTGTTCCTCGGCGACCTGGGGGAGAAAGACCGCCCGACGGCCTGCTTTGCTCAACAACACGCCGTGACGGGGAATCACGATGTCGTCCGTGTTTCGGACAGGCCGCATGGGAGTCAGTACCGAGATTTCAATGCGGGTATCCGCCAGTTCGTCTGCGGTCAAGGGATCGAAGCGCGGATCGCGGAAGGCCGCCGCCAGGGCGTTGTCCCGAACTGCGATGGAAAGGGGCGCTCCCGCTTCGATGACGCCGATGCATCCACGCAAGCGACCGTTGCGTGTCAGGGTCACGAAGACTCCACGAGGTTCCTGCAAGCTGTTCGGCAGAGAGAACCCAAGTACGGCGGCGATCTCTTCGGGCTCAGGTCGAGGCAGGCCGCGGACGGCCGCGTCGAGGGTGGCGCGGGCCAGTTTCGGCAGGAACGCGAGAGCTTCTTCTGTCAGGTGGTCCGGAGTCATGAGGCGACCTCGTTGGCCAGGGTGCCGATCATGCCCACATAACTTACCGAATGCGAGTGGTCGCCTTCGCGGTCGCCGCTGCGTCGATAACCGGTCAGGATCATGGTCGGCGCCGTGGGCCAAGGCAGCATCATGACCAGGGCCATGGCTTCGAGGCCGCACATCGTGATGCCAGTTTCGGCGGCATAGCGGCGAAGTCCGACGGCGTCCCAGCTTGTGATCTGGCTCACAGCGCCCATGTCGAGTACCTCGAGACGGTGGGGGATGTCGTCCACGAAAGGGATGTAGCCGAAATCCGCTCCGTAGTGAGTGAAGTCGGTGGAGACAAGGAACAGGGTTCGTCCGTCACACCACCGACCAAGAGCGTCGGCGAGGCTGTTTCTTTCCTTTTCGCTGAGACGGGGGATGAGCAGGGGGAGGACCGGCGGCACGTCGTCCCAAAGCAACTGCAGGAAGGGCAGCTGAATTTCTTCGGCGTGTTCCTGGATATGGGCGTCGGGAGCCGAAATGATCACACCGCTTCGGAGCAAGGCGTCGCGGCCGGCCGTGTCGAGGACGACGTCGCCCAGGGGCGTCGCATAGGCGTCGGCGATGGGGCAGGATGCCGATCTCAGGGGTCGACGGTGATTCGGAGCCAGCAGGACGATGCGTTCGTAGTTCCAGGTCGCCAAATGGCCCAAAGAGCCACCGGCCACATCGCCGCTCCAGATGTATCCGGCGTGGGGGGCGACCGCGACGACGGGGCGTCCGCGGGGAACCGCCGAGTCGTCGGCGTTCCTCAGGTGCCCTGCGACAGAGTCGCGCAGATCCTGCGGGCCAGCTGGATACCAGCTCCCAGCAAGGGCTGATGGTCGGATGTCCGTCGGCATGGTGCCTCCTAGGAGCACGTTGGGTGATGCTCTGAACCCTAGCAGATTCAGTCGACTGCGGTCCAGCACCGGCCCGCAGGACTCGACACTTGCGAAAGAATGAAAGAGGGTCCATTCTGATAGAGAACGACCGGCTAGGCCGCGACGTGTCAACGAGCTTCCCTACGTACGGAGGACAGGGATGAAGATCAGCGAGAAGGCCCACGGCGACGTCATGGTTTTGCAGCTCACCGGCAAGATCATGGGCGGTCCCGATCACGACCTGTTCCATTCCCAGATCAAGACCCTGATCAACGAGGGTTATGCGGACGTAGTCTTGAACATGGCCAAGATCAACTGGATCAACTCAACGGGTCTCGGCGTCCTCGTCTCGGGTTATCACACCGTCAAGAAGAACGGTGGTCACATGAAGATCTGTGCGGTGAGCGACAGGATCGACAACATCCTGAACGTGACCCAGCTCAAGCTCGTGTTCGAGACCTACGATACCGAGAAGGAAGCTCTGGCTTCCCTCGACATCACCGAGTGATTGCCGTCGACCGCGAGGACATCATGGAAACGCGCACCAGCACCTGTCCGGTGACGCCTCTCGTGGCGGTCGACGGAGTTGTGTTGTGTCAGCACGAAGCCACCCGCTGGAGATCTCACTGGCACGTTCTGTTGATCAAGCGCCTCAAGCCGCCGTTCCTGGGTCAGTGGGCCTTCCCCGGCGGTTTCGTGGATGTCGGTGAAGACATCGGTGCGGCTGTCCACCGCGAGGTGGAGGAAGAGACCGGGCTGAGCGGCGTTCATTTTCAACTGTTCAGCGCCTTCGGCGATCCGCGGCGCGATCCACGCGGCCATACGGTGTCGCTGGTTTACGTGGCAGAAGTCGAGGGTTGCCCGCCCGAAGTGCGGGGGGGCGATGACGCGGCCGAGGCGAGCTGGTTCTCCCTCGACGCTCTACCCGAACTGGCATTCGACCACGCGGAAATACTCGAGCAGATCATGGAGACCCGACGGTTGTCCCTCTGAAACCATCCTGTCTCGGTGCCCAGCGTCCGTCATTGAAGAGGACCGGAGTCATGAGCCACCCTCTGATCAATCCCGTTCACCGCTTCCACATTCCCGTCATGGGAACGGGGTTCACCATCGATACGCCTTTGAAGGTGGCCCGCTACGGCATCTCCTCGGTCGTCTCGCTGGTCGATGACGTGCTCATCGAACAGATGCGCGGCTGGCTCAGCCGTAAGACTGGTCATCCCTACGAAGCCATCGCCGCCGACGCCGACGACTCCCGCGCCAACCGTATCACCGCGTACCTCGATCTGCTCGACGATCTGGTTCATCGCCAGGTCGAGAGACTGCGCCAGTCCGCCTTCGAGAAGGGCAATGAACTGACGGCGTACTTCGAGATGCTGCCCGAGTCGCCTTTGAAGTCACTCTACAGCAGCATGCAGGCCACGGCCGACCCTGCCCGCCGCGCCGCGCTGCAGGAAGATCTGCGACGCCACGTGCGTCCGGGCGCCATCGATGTGAACATCATGACCAAGCTCGACCGGGCCCGAGTGGTCAAAGGCATGCCGGCAGGTCCTCTGTTCTCCGACGCCATGACCGCGTTGCGCGGTTTTGCCAGGAGCAAGCTGGAGTCGTCGGTCGTTCTTTCGGCTGGCATGAACCGCAAACTCTACGGCTACCTGCGCGAGTTTCCTGATTTCTTCCCCGATGCGACCGGCGAGATGCGCAAACGCATCATCCTGAAGGTCAGCGACTTCCGCTCGGCTCTGATCCAGGGCAAGCTTCTGGCGCGCCAGGGTCTGTGGGTGTCGGAATACCGCATCGAATCGGGTTTGAACTGCGGCGGACATGCCTTCGGAGGCAAGGGAGTCCTGCTCGGGCCTGTGCTCGAAGATTTCCGCACCCGCCGCGACGAACTGCGCGAAGATCTTTCAAGCATGTGGAGCGCGGCCTTAGTCGAGCTCGGCCGGCAGACGCCCGCCACATCTCCTGAAATTCGTGTGACGGTCCAGGGCGGCATCGGCACCGCGGAAGAGGTCGCGCTGCTCAATACTCGTTATGGAGTGGACGGAACCGGCTGGGGGAGTCCGTTCCTCTTCGTCCCCGAAGTAGTGAACATCGACGAGATGCATCTCGCCCGACTCTGCGAAGCCGGCGAAGACGACGTCTTTTTGAGCGACGCCTCGCCTCTCGGCGTGCCCTTCTGGAGCCTCCGATCTTCCGACAGCGAACACGAACGCCTGGAGAGGATCGCCGACGGCAAGCCGGGGAGCGCCTGCCCCAAGGGATTCCTCGTCTCGGACACCGAATTCACCAAGGCTCCCATCTGCACCGCGAGTCGGGCCTACCAACGGCGCAAGCTGACCGCCCTGGAAGGCTCCGAAATGACTGTTGTCCAGCGCGAGGCTGAACAGAACATGGTGATGGCCAAGGCCTGTATCTGTCACGATCTCGCCGGCGGGGCCACCAAGCCCAGCGGTCTCGACCCCTCGGCCCATACGGCGGTCTGTTGCGGTCCCAACACAGTCTACTTCTCTCGGGAGTCGAGCCTGCGCGAGATGATCGACCACATCTACGGACGGATCAGCCTGCCCGTAGAAACCACACGTCCGCACATGTTCCTCAAGGAGCTTTCTCTTCACCTCGACAGCCTGCGCAAGGAACTCGACAAACGACGTCGAGGCCTGGTCAAGAGCTGTGGGGCCTGTGATGTTCGCGAGAATCTCCGCGCCGGCGTGACGCACTATCACGAACTGGCGACGAGGTTGCTCGACGAACGGCGCGAATCCTTCGGCCAAGCGCTTACCGAGCTTCAGAGCGAGTTGGAGCAACTGATCGTCGACGCTGAACTGGCGGACGCAACGCAGGGCTGAATCCGATTCAGCGGGTGAGCCGCCGCCAGTCGCGCAGTACGGACCCAAGTCCCGAAGTCAGCGCCCAGGCGAAGCCGGGCCAACCGTCGCGACAGCAGCCCCGCCGCACCCAGATCCGCCAGAACGTCGCCGGCAGGGCGATCGGCAGATGGCAGACCGCATAGAAGCGAGAGCCGTCGCCGGCCTCCAGCCGCGTGTAGAGATCGATTTTGCGCAGATAATCCCGCCACGACCTCATCGTTTGGTGTTCCACATATCCCTGCAGTTCCAGAATGTCCGCTCCATCCGGCAGGATGACGGCTTCGTGCACTTCGCCGTCGAACTGAGCTCCTGCCGTGCGGAACAGTCGCAGGTGACGTTGGTCCGTCAGTTCGCGGCAGGTCATGAGGCGACCGAGAACGAAGTTGTGGAAGGGGAGCGTCCAGGCGTCGGCGCGGTCGAGGGCATCTTCGGCGAGGGCGACGAGCAGCTCTTCTCGTAGGGTCGGCGACAGACGCTCGTCGGCGTCGATCGACAGGGTCCAGGGTGTCGCCACGAGGGCAAGGGCGTGGTTGCGGCAGGCGGCGAAGTTGTCGAAAGGTCGGAATTCGAGGCTCACGTGGTCGAACCGGTCGTCACGGGTTTCGTTTTCGATCACGAGGCGGGTTCCGTCGGCGCTGCCGGTGTCGACCACCGCGAGGTGTGAGACGATGCCGGCGAGGCTGTCCAGACAGGCCGGCAGGGCAGCCTCTTCGTTGCGGACGATGAGCAGAGCGGTGATGCGGTCCATGGTTTCCCTCGACTCCGGACGTCGGCGCCCGCCGCGGGTGCGGCGGGCGTGTCGAGGGCAGGATAGCATGAGAAACGAGGCGCGGGGAGTTCGGAACGGGGGCCGTCCAGAGACGGCCCCCGTGCTTCGATCACTTCACGAGAATGACCTTACGTATGTCGACAATTGGGCCGCTTCGCAACCGGATGAGATACGCGCCACCGGAAACGACGGCGCCGCTGTCGTCGCGACCATCCCAGGAAACCTCATGTCGTCCGGACTCGAGAAGTCCTCGGGTCAGAGTGCGCACCAACCGGCCGCGGGTGTCGTAGACATCGACTTCCGACTGGCCCGCGGTAGCGATCGTGAACGAGACGGTGGTCATGGGATTGAACGGATTAGGTGCCGCGCCGGTGATCTCCGTCTTGGTCACTACGGACGGCGGCGGCAGATCGGTCACCGTGCCGCCGAGGATGTCGAAGCTGTATTCGACCGGTTCGTAGAACGCCGCCCGATCCTTGCGCCACACCACCAGGCAGTGGTCGCCGTCGACAGGAATGTTCATGGTGAACTGAGTGGTTGTGCCCATTTCGACTTCCGTTGTCGGAACGATGAAGTCTCCTTTGCCGAAGTAGGCGTAGTCCGTGTTGAAGAGGGCCATTCCGACGCGAGCCTCGGGATGGTATGTCCGGACGATAAACGTCGTTTGGTAGGGGTCGAAGTAGACGTGGTGCAGGTCGACGATCTGCATGGGTGCCAGGGTGAACGGGCCATGGGATCCGTAGGGATTGGCGCCCAGATAAGTGGAGCCCGCCGCCTGCAGGTTGTAGGTCTGTGCGCCCGAGGCTTTCACCACGCCCACGTCGAAATCCTGCCAGGAAGCGGCGGCGTAGTTGACCATCACGAAGTCGGACTGGCCCGGTCCCCACGACGACGAGGCGAGATACGTGCCGAAGCCGGCCAGGCAACTCGGACTCGCCGTGTGCAGACGCACGTCCACGTCGCTGGTGTCGCCGGGCATGACGGCCAGGGCGCCGTACATGTGAGCGCTGGGAGACGGCGCCGTCAGGCGCAGCCCGTCGCAGTTGTAATAGTAAACATCGCTGGTGAGATCTTCCCAGCCCCCGATCGGGTCGGTGGGCATGCTGCGCCCCGAGAACGTGCCGAGGGCATATGCCGCTGGGGTCCAGATCCACTGCATGGAGTAGCCGTTGTCGGTCTCGTCTCGTTCGCCGACATCGTCCGGTTCGTCGATGCGCAGACCAAGGGTGTGCCGCCCCCCCCGGTGGTAGTAAGGGCCGAGGTTATAATCGCTGTAGGTCGTGGCGCCGGCCAGGGTGGGCACCGTTCGCGTCGCCAAAACGTTGCCATCGGTCATGATCTGGTATTCGAACTCCGTGTCGGTGGTGCCCGCCATGGTGTTGCGCAACGAGGCATTGATGTACGTGCCGCCGAGTGTATTGCCGGGCAATGTCAGGGTCAGGGGCACCGACGAGCCCGAGGCTCCGCCTGTGTTGCGCGGGATCAAGGGGAAGAGCCAGCCTATGGGGTTGATGGCCGTGAGATTCGGTCTCTGTTTTTCGACTTTCAGCCTCACGTCCATCGGCGCGGTGCCCTGGAACTGATCGCGGTAGATCACCAGGCAGCAAGATCCGGCGCCCGCGGCTGTCACATCGAGCATCTGCGTTTCGCCGTGGGGGACGGACATGGAGATCGGTGCATCGAGCAGTCCGCCCAGCGTGAAATCGCGGGTCAGCCAGCCGACGATGACGTCGTTCTGCGTTCCCAGGTTCTCCAGGGTGACGGTCACCGGACCCCAGGCGACATCGTTCGCACTGACGTAGATCTCCTTCAGGTCGATCATTTCGTCCTGAGCGAACGATATGATTTCCGTGAAGCCCATCGAGAACGGCGTGCTCTTCTCGTAGGTGATGTCGTACGGATAGCCCACTTCGTCATCACGGTTCAGGACGCCGATGTCCCAGGTCTGTAGGCCCACGGTGTTGCGGTTGACGATCACGGCGTCGAGCATGCCCTCAGGACGCACCGATCTCGCCACATACTCGGCGAAACCGTCCTGGGATCCGGTCGAGGGCTGGTGCAGGCGCACGTCGTAGTCCAGGGCGTTGTTGTGCGGGCGCACTGCCACCGCCGTGAAGGCCGACGTCGAGAGCATCCTCAAACCGTCGCTGTTGAAATACATGGGGTAGCCGGCCAGCAGGGCGTCCCAGCTGCCTTCGCGCCAGGGTAGGTGGATGTTGCGCAGCTGTACGCCGGTTGTCGAGAGCTCCAGGGGCGTCCACACGAACTGCCGGGCCCAGTTGTTGTTGCTCTCATTCTCCTCGGGCTCCTGGCCGGGGAAATCGTGCCGGACTTCGAAGGTGTGGCGGCCGCCGTAGAAATTACGGGGTCCCATGTTGTTCACCTTGAACGATTCCCAGGGGTAGAGCCGGCCGTACTGGGCCGAATGCTTCCAGGTGCCGTCGAGGAAGAAGGTAAAGTCGAGGGTCGTGGCCAGGGTCGCCTGGTCGCTGAGGTTGATGCCGGCGAAGCTGAAGTAGGTGTTGCCCAGGTTGCCGGTCAGCGTCGGCGTGACGTGGGTCGAAGTCGGGGTTCCTACGGCGCCGGTGTGCGGCACCATGTTGTAGTCCCACCCACCCGGCTGGAAGGGAGAAAGATCGATGGGCAACGGATCCCGCACGGTGTACGGCCCCGTCCATGCGTAGCTGTTGCTCCAGTTGCCGGCTTCGTCGACCGCCCGGATGCAGAAGTAGTAGGTGGCCACAGGCACCGGTCCGATCGCCACCGACACCGTCGCGTGACGGTTGATGATAGCCTCTGGCATCTGTGGAGTGTTCGGGAAGAGGGCATAGGAGTAGCCGGCGATACCGGAAAGATCGTCGACGGGAGGATCCCACCAGAATGTGAAGTAGGCCCTGGTCGAAATCGAACCGAGCGTGTGGGTCGAACACGACAGGTTCGACGGCGGCAGCGGCGGCGTGTCGTCGAGCTCGTAGCCGCAGTTGCTGGCGGTGGCCCAGAGATCGGCTCCCTTCTCGGGATGGCGGGCGAGGTATTCATCCATGAAGTGCTGCACGGTGAGCAGGTCGGCCGGATCGGTTTCCGGCCACACGGGGACATGGTAGTCGTGGGTGAAGATCTCGAGGATCTCGTCGGTGCCGGAGAAGCTGCCGTCGCCGAGCTGATCGCGTCCGGGAAACATCGTGTGGTCGTCCTGCTGGCCGTCCGCGATGTCGTGGAGCAGGGCGGAAACGAAGCCTTCTGTCTTGAGGGACGGATGGTAGTTGGTGCCGTCGCAGGTGCTGACGTTCTCGACGTTCCGGCGATAGTGGGCCAATGAACCGTCGCCGTCCATCGGCACGCGGGCGGTGACGATGTCGGCGATGAAGTTGCAGACCCCTTCGCTCCAGGCGTCGTTGGGGTTCTCCTCGCACCACATGCAATGGCCGCAGTCCGGGAACGGCCAGTCGTGGTTCTCGTCGCACCAGCTGTTGCAGTAGTCGGGATCAGGCACGTAGTTGAACATGTGGTCGAGATGGTGGCCCATTTCGTGGGCCATCGTGTCTTCCTTCCATTGCTTCGTCGCGGAGATGTGGATTTCCCCGAAGTAGGCGTTGTAATAGGCGTTCTCGAAATCCGTTTCGGGCCACTGGACGTCGAAGTCGAACAGATCGGGCAGGCCCCGTTCCGCCATCAGCCATTTGCGTGTGCGGTAGGCCGTATTCCAGATATGCAGGGCCGGGCTGTCGGATTCCGGGCGCATGTCGCCGAAGTCGAGGTAGTTCTCCCTGTAGTCGTCGTGGACGTTGGTCGACCAGGAGTAGTCGGTCTCCAGGATCGTCGAGTCCTGGACCTGGATGTTGCCGTCGTCCGTCTCGAATTCCACGTACAGGTCCGGCTGTCCGTCGCAAAGGCCGCACGGGTCCCAGGTGAAGCTGACGTCGAACACCCCGTTGGCGTCGAGGTGCGTCGTGGCCAGCAGTTCATCCCAGGTGCTGTCTTCGTCGTAGACGCGGGCGGTCACGCCTTCAGCGGCGATGGTCCAGCCGTCGTCACGCATGTACTGGAGGCGCCCGACGACACGGATCGAGCGGCGCGTGCTTTTGTCGGCCACGGGCGGGTCGTCCAGATCGGTCGCATCGGGACCGATCTCGACGCCGGCGGGCGGGAGGAAGTGGGGCGGTGTGTTGCGAGCTTCCCCCGGTGGCGTGGGGTCGCCAAGGTAGGCGGGGCGTGGCTCGGCTGCCGAGGGGTCGATCGGCACGGCGCGGCCCGAACGGATCGATCGGTCTGCCGACCAGGAGCGCAGATCGAGCACCGCCTCGAACGGACCCAGATCGGTTTCGACCCTGATCACGACGGTATCGTTCAGCGATCGGGGAACGCCTCGGAAGGACACGCGTGCGACGCCGTCCTTCTCGAGATACGGGTTCGCCGCGCGGTCCGCGGAGAAGTCGGCCCAGCGGCCGCCGTCGATGTCGACCGAAAGCAGGTCGACGGTACGGGTAGCGGTGATCACCAAGGTCCCGTTGAAGAGTTCGCCGGCTTTGACGAGGGTCGGTGCTTCGGCCAGGCTCAGCTTGACGGGCTCCGTTCTCACGGTGGCCGTCGCGTGTGAAGCGAACAAGATCAGCACGAGGCCGATCAGTCCCAGGGATTTGGCGTTCATCGGCGTGCCCCCGCTTCATCGGTGGCGGGGCGCTGCTCAGGAGCGAGGCGGACGACGGGGTTCAGGATGGACTCTATGCTGGCTTCCAGCCGGGCGACGGCGTCGTCCTTGTTTTCGCTGAGGGCGTATTTCAGTTGAACCTTCAGCATATCGACTTCTGCGTTTTTCTTCACCTCGGCGATGTTCATCTGCAGGGCCAGGCGTTCGGCGTGGTCGACAGTGCGGTTCAAGACGGCGACCAAGTCGGCAACGTCTCTGCGTTCCTTGTCCAGGACGCCCCGGATCTCCACCATGCGGGGATCTTCGGTTCCGGTCGTCTGGATCTCCGTGGCCACGATCTCGGGTGTGGACACAGGTTCTGTCTCGCTCTGGGCGGCGGCGGTCCCGGTGATGAGCAACAGACTGATCAAGAAAGCAGTTTTGTGACCGGTCATGGGCGTGTTCTCCTGGTCTTGAGTCGGAGGGAGGATCTCCCAGTTTACAACAGGGATAACACCTGCAGGGCCTTCACTAAGTTGCACATGATGTCGGTATTATGTGCCATGAGGCAGGAAGTCTCCGATCTCCACGTTGCGACCGGTCTACATTCCCGCTAGCTTTGCCATACCCTAGTCGATTGTGGGCCACCCACCGAGCCCGTGTAGATGACTGTTCCCGTGATCGAGGAGATCCGCTTTGTCCGATAACCAGCATCCGACTCAAGACACCGTCCGCGATGCCCTTGCCGAGGTCCTCGTTCCCGGCACCAAGGTGAGCGTAACGAAGATCGACCTGATCGCCGACGTCGTGGTCGAAGAAGGCCGTGTCAACGTCATCGTTCGGCACACCACCGAAAAGCAGGAGACCATCGATGGGGTGGTCGACGCCATAGGCGAGCGCCTCAAGTCCCTGCCCGGGCTCCAGGCCCTGACCGTCGATGTCATCCAGCCCGAGACCAAGCCGGCTCATCAGCACGGCCCGACCAATCCCGACCCCTGGGCCGACCGTGCCGGCCTGCCCGGCGTGAAGAAGATCGTGGCGGTGGCCAGCGGCAAGGGCGGCGTGGGCAAATCCACCGTGGCGGTGAACCTGGCTCTGGCCCTGAAGGCGGCGGGCCACCGTGTGGGCCTGCTGGATGCCGATATCTACGGTCCGTCCCTGCCTACCATGTTGGGTACCGATGAAAGTCCGCTGGCTGTGGGAGAGAATTCCATCCGCCCTGTGGAGAGCCACGGTCTGCAGTGCATCTCCATGGGCATGCTCGTGCCCCCGGGCCAGGCGGTCGTCTGGCGCGGGCCGATGGTCATGGCGGCGGTGCGGCAGTTCCTCAAAGACGTGCAGTGGGACAACCTCGACTATCTCGTGGTGGACATGCCCCCCGGCACCGGCGACGCCCAATTGACCCTGGTGCAGCAGGTGCCCGTGGACGGTGTCGTCATGGTGACCACGCCCCAGGAACTGGCTCTGGCCGATGTGCGGCGCGGCATCCAGATGTTCGCCAAGGTCGATGTGCCCATCGTGGGCGTGATCGAGAACATGAGCCGCTTCGTGTGTCCGGATACGGGCAAGAGTTTCGCTATCTTCGGCGAGGGCGGCGGCGCCAGCGTGGCGAAGGAATTCGGCGTGCCCCTGCTGGGTGAGATTCCCCTCGACCCGGCCACCCGCGAGGGGGGAGACTCGGGCAGACCGGTCGTGGAGCAGGGCGACGGTCCGACCAAGGACGCCTTCCTGGCCCTGGCCGAGCAGGTCCGTCAACGGGTTCGCCTCTAACGGGGGTCTTGTGACCGACGCAACGGTGATGCAGCACAACAACCGGGCCGAGGGCGTGCTCCTCGGCCTCGGCGTGTTGTTCAGCGCCGCGACCATGACGTCGGTGGCCGTCAGTCAGATCACCCTGGCTCTGTTGCTGCTGTGCGGAGGTGTCGGCGTCTGGCGTCGTTGGTGGTCATTGCCCAGAACCGGCCTGGAATGGCCCATTCTGGCCTTTGTCGCCTGGGGCCTGGTGACGATTCCCTTCAGTACCGATCCCGCCGCGAGTTTGGTGTCCACCAAACGCTATTACTTGATGACCGCAATCTGGGTCGGAGTTCTGCTGGCCCGCGATGAACGGGCGCGGGCCTGGCTGCTCGGGGGGTTGCTGACCGGAGGAGCGGCCAATGCGATCTACTCCCTTGCCACCGAAGTGCTCGGCTCCGACAACTACTCAAGACGCATCGGGCTGGTGCAGCACAGCACGATCACCGGGGCCTGGCTCATGGCTCTGGCCGCGGTCTTCGCGTTTGCCGTCGCCCTCGCGGCACCGTCGTGGCGGGCGCGCCTGACAGGTTGGGCCGCCTTGCCGGCTTTGACCGCGGCCCTGTTCTTCACTTGGACGCGGAGCGGTTGGCTGGGCGTAGCCGTCGGGTTCGCCGTTGTCTTGTTGATGCTGCGCCCCCGCTGGGTTCCGGCATTGATCGTCCTGCTGATCATCGTCGTGGCGGCGGGCCCGGCGAACATGAGGGCGCGCCTCGGGACGATGGTCGATCCCGAGTTCCGCACCAATGCCCAGAGGGTTTCACTGTGGGAGATCGGCGTCGATCTCGTGCGGGACCATCCCTGGACGGGTGTCGGTGATCAGAATCTGTCTCGATACGCCGAAGTGTCCGTCACCGGTAAGGATGGCGGCAGCCTGCGGAAGCTGCCCCATCTCCATCAGAATCAGTTGATGATGGCCGTTCTCTGGGGGTTCCCGGGTCTGATACTCGGAACCTGGTTGCTGATCGCCCTGCTCCGGAGGCTCTTGCTCCGTTACCGGACTCTGGTCCGGGAACGGGGCCGCTGGCCCAGCTGGCGGCTTGTTTGGTTGGCCGGTGCATTTGGGGCTTGGACCGTGATCAACGTCGCCGGTCTGGTGGATTGGACCTTCGGCGATGCCGAAGTCAGCCTGGCGTTCTTCTTCTTCACCGGTGCGGCCATCGGCCGCGACGCCGGTCCTCACTCGGCGTAGCCCAGCTCCCTCAGCTGGCGCAGGATCTTTTCGTCCGTCGTCTCCCAACCGCCGCCGTCGCCATCGTTGCGAGTTGTCGCCGCACGCCAGCGTGTGAGTACGTCGCCCAATTCTTTCAAAGGGCCTGGGTTCGCTTCCTGAACATCGATCATTTCTAACGGGTCGGCATCCAGGTCGAACAGGGACAAGGGACGACCGTCGCGATGGGCGATCAGTTTCCACTGACCCTTTCGTACCGCGACCAGGTCGGGCCCGTAGGCGATGTCCTCGGCCAGAAGCGTGCGTGTCTCGGGGGCTGAACCCCCGTCGCGTGATTGGACAATGCCTTTGAGTTCCTGCATGCCTACGTCTGGAAGGGGTAGGGCGGGTGTGCCGAGCCAGTCGCTCAGAGTGGGGCCGACATCGCACAGAGATACGTGGTTCCTTCTCACATCGCCTGATGGGATACCCGCTCCGCGGACGATCCAGGGCACCTGGAGGAGCTCTTGGAACAGGGAATGGCCGTGTCCGATGGCCCGCAGGTCGCGGGGGTCGTGATTCCAGAGGTCGGCGGCGGCGGCGTGCTCGAGGAATTCTTCGCCGTGATCCGAGATCACCGAGACCAGGGTCGTACTGTCCAGGTTCCAGGCTTCGAGCTGGCGCAATACGGCGTCGATGGTGGTGTCGACAGAAGCGATCGCCCCGGCGTAGAGGGCCAGTTTCACGTCCAGGGCGGCGCGAGCGGCGGCGTCCAGGGGCACAGCGACTCTACCGAGATGGGGCGCCCGCTCGGTTCCGCCCCAGCGGGCCAGGCTGCGGAGATCGTTGTCGGCCCAGGCTGCGGGATCATGGCCCGCTGCGCTCATCAGCGGGCAGAAATGGTGCGGGCGGGGCAGGGTCGGCTCGTGGGGATCGTTGAAGAGCACGAAGCAGAAGAAGGGACGGTCGCCGTGGCGTCGGATCCAATCGAGGGCTCCGGCAGCGACATCCGCACTGGCGTGATTGCGGTAGTGATGTTCCTGGAAGCTCTCGGCAAGACCGAAGGTCACGAAGGGGTTGGAATGGAAGGCCGCGGTGCGGTAGCCCTGGGCTCCCAGATGGCGGGCCAGGGTGACCGTGTCGGCCGGTAGGGCACGGGGGACTTCGAAAGCCATGTTCCGCGTGGTGCCGGTCATGCCTGCGCCGTGGACGCCAGGCATCACACCGGTCAGGGCGCTGGTGAAGGCCGGCAGGGTCCAGGGGGCGGGAGAGGATACGTTGGCGAAGGACGTGCCCTCGGCACGCAGACGGTCCAGGGCGGGAGTCAAGGATCCGCCCGGTGCGTTGCGTCCCACGTGGTCGGCTCTCAAAGTGTCCACGGCCATGATCAACAGGCTGGGGGGTCCTTCGCTGCGGCGGACCACACGGGTGGCCCGGAACGGGCGTAGGAGGTTGCGAGCGATGCTGTCGCGCAAGGCGCCCAGGCGTCGGTGGCGGGTCAGGGGTGTGAACGGATCGCGTCGGATGATGAAACCTCCGTGTGTCCCTGGACAGGTCCCGTCGACGTCGTTACTCTTGGTGACCATGACATTCCACGAATTCACCGCGGGCGGCTGCATGCTGCCCCGTCTCGACTGCAACTCCAAGGATAAGGCCATTGAGCGCCTAGTCCAAGCCCTTGCCGCCGACGGGGTCGTCGGTGACGAGCAGGCTCTGCTGAAGGACATCCTCACCAGGGAATCGGTCGGCGACACCGCGGTCGGCCACGGCGTCGCCATTCCTCACGTGCGTTCTGCCCATGTCAAGGTCCCTCGACTGGCGGTCGGCACCCTCGTGACGCCGGTTCCGCACCGTGGAACCGACGGGCTCGAAGTGGACGTCCTATTCCTGATCGTCGGCCCAGATGGCGATCCCAGAACCATGCTGCGGCTCTTGGCGCGCGTGGTGCGTTATGTACGGGAGACAGGTTTTTTATCCTGTCTCCGTGCTGCTACTACGGCCGAGGAGCTGTTGGCCTGTTTCGCTGATTCCGACCCACAAGATTGACACAATCTGAGCAGTTGCATCCGGGACGCCGTTGCTCTATGGTCGGCGGCCCGACTCGAAGAAAATGATCGAGCCTCTGCGCATCAACCCCCCTTCAGAAAGGGAGCGGGAAACGATGTCCTACCCATCTCGGAGCCTGCATGCCGTCGCGACGACGCTGCTGGTCCTTGCCGTTGCCGCGATCGTCCTACCGATGACCGCAGCCGCCGCATCTGACCACCTCCTGATCACCGAAGTCGTGATGAAGGAGCGTCCCGGGGTCCCCAGCCTCGGCAGCGAATACGTCAAGATCCTCAACCCGACCGCCGGTCCTTTGGATCTGTCGGACGTCTACCTGACCGACGCCATCTTCACGGGTGTCGGCTACTGGCAGCTCGTCCAGGGCGGCCTGGCCGGAGGCGGCGGTGTGAGCGGCGATTTCCACGTTCGCTTTCCCGCGGGAACGACCCTCGGCGCGGGAGAGACCTTCGTGGTCTCCCTGGCCGGCAGCAGTGCTTTTACACTTTCCTATCCCGGCACGACGCCTGATTTCGAGCTCTTCGAAGACGGCACGTCTGCCGACGCGGTGGCCGATATGGTCGAGGCGTTTCCGGGCAGCGTCGGCCACGGTCTGGGCTCCTCGGAGACCAACGCGCCGTTGACCGACGGCTGGCTCAGCGACACGGGCGAGTCCGTGGTCATGTACCAGTGGGACGGTGCAAGCGACCTGGTCGTCGACCTGGACTACGTGCTCTGGGGCGGGACCAACACCTACCGCGTGCTCAAGACGGGCCAGAGCGTCGACGGCCCCGACGCCGACGCCATCGCCTCAGCCTACCAGCCCGATACGGCTGTAGCGAGCCAGGACGATCTGACCGCCCATGGCTACGGCCAGGCCTTCGCCCGCACCGATGAAGAAGAGACGGGCGAAACCGCGACCGGCGGCAACGGCTTCGGTGGCGACGATGAGACCAGCGAGCCTCTGACGGCCACCTGGATCACCACCACCCAGACGGCGACCTCCACGGGCACTGCCCCGGCCGCCGCTCCGATCTTCGCGAACGTCGTGGCTCCGGCGACGGTCTATGCCTCGTTGCCAGCCTCGGTGACCGCCACGGTGACGGCGTTCGATGCCGTGAACTCGGTCACTCTTCATTACACGACTGACGGCGGCCTGTTCTGGACAGACGTCGTCGCTACTCCCGCCGGCGACGACTGGAGCGCGGCGATTCCCGGCCAGGTCCAGGGCACCGACGTATCCTGGTACCTCGATGCAGAGGGAAATGGCGGCGCCGCCACTGTCTGGCCCGCCCATGCGCCGTTCTACACCCGCGACTTCACGGTTCAGCAGATGCCGGAGCCGGGCGATGGTCCGGCTCACCTGTTGCTGAGCGAAGTCTGTGTTCAGGGTGCGACTCATGAATTCATCGAGATCCACAATCCTACCGACGACGCTGTGGCTCTCGATAACTACTACCTCACCGACGCCGTCTACAACACCCAGGGCTATTGGCTCGTACCCGCAGGCAACCTGTCCCAGGCGACGGTCGGCGGCGGCGACTTCGCCGACTTCCATGCCCGTTTTCCAGCAGGTCTGGAGATTGGTGCAGGCGAGACCCTGACCCTCGCGCTTCCGGGCAGCGAGATCTTCAACACCACCTGGGGCTTGCAGCCCGATATCGAAATGACGGAAGACGGCGGCTCGGCCGACGCGATCCCAGATATGCGCGAAATCTTCCCCGGTAGCCTGCTCGGCGGCACCGACGGATCGGCGGCGACGCTGACCAACGGCGCCGAGATCGTCGTTCTCTACTTCTGGGACGGCGTCAGCGATCTGGTCACCGACATCGACATGTTCTTCTGGGGTGCGAGCACCAGCGCTAGAGTTGACCGCACGGGCGTGAGCGTGGGTGGATCCACCTACATGAACGACACGCCCATCGCTTCCCAGGACCAGTTCATGGCCGTCCACGACATCGGCGGCAGCTTCCAGCGCCTCGACCCCAGCGAGGGCACCGAGGCTATCTTCGGCGGCAACGGCCCCGGCGGCCACGATGAGACCGGCGAGAACCTCAACGGCACCTGGCAGGCTGCGACGACGGCTTCGCCGGGTGAATACAACGTCGAGTCGATGGTCTTCACCGGTGCCTTCTCCACGCCGAGCCGTCCCAACCCGGACGAGGCCACCATCGTGACCGCCTCGTTGACAAGCCTGGTGGCGGTTACGAGTGTAACTCTGCACTACGCAGTCAACGGCGGCGCATTCGCCGACGTCGTCTGCACCGACGGCGGCGGTGGCGACTGGTCCGGCGCCGTGCCCCAGCAGATCCTCGGCACCGTGGTCACCTGGTACGTCACGGCCCTCGGCGACGGAGGCGTGACGGCGGCCTGGCCCGAGGACGCCCCGTCCACCGTCGAGACCTTCACGGTGGAGGAGCAGCCCGAGCCCATGCCGGATCCCCCGCACCTGCTGCTGACCGAGGTCTGTGTTTCGGCCTCGCCACACGAGTTCGTCGAGATCTACAACCCCACCACCGAAGCGGTGGCCCTCGACAACTACTACCTGACCGACGCGGTCCACTACGAGCAGGCCTACTACATGCTGCCCGCAGGAAACCCGAACCAGGGCAGCATCGGCGGCGGCGACTTCTTCGACTTCAACGCCCGCTTCCCGGCCGACATGATGATCCAGCCGGGCCAGACCCTGACGATCTCCATCGCCGGCGCCGAATCCTTTGCCGGCTCATGGGCCGGTGCCCAGCCTGATCTCCAGCTGGTGGGCGGCGGCTCTGTACCGGAGATGCGCGACGTCTTCTCCGGCAGCCGCCTTGGCAGCCCCACAGGCGAACCTGCGACCCTGACCAACGGCGCCGAGATCGTCGTGCTCTATCACTGGGACCAGGTCAGCGACCTGACCACGGACATCGATATGTTCCAGTGGGGCTCGAGTGCCAGCGCCCGCGTCGATCGCCAGAACGTGTCGGTCAACGGCACGGCCTACGCCAACGACACGCCGCTGGCCTCGCAGGAGGAGTTCGGCCTGACCCACGCGGTGGGCGAGTCCTTCCAGCGCATCGATGCGGGCGAGGGGACCGAATCCGTTACCGGCGGCAACGGCACTACCGACCACGACGAGACCAGCGAAAACTACAACACCACGTGGCGCGTCTCGACGGGCACTCCGGGCGACTACAGCGAGTACGTGGCGACCTACGCCTTCGACCCGCCCCAGCCCCCGGCCGATACCCCGTCGATGTTCAGCCTCACCCTGGTGGAGCGGGACGACCTTGGCGATCCCACACTCTTGACCTTCTCCTATACCATCGACGGGGGCTCGGTCCACGAGGTGGTTATGAGCGAGGATTCCGGCACCTGGTCCTGCGACGTGCCGGCCTTCCCGGGGGGCGTGGAGGTGGCGTGGTGGGTCACGATCACCTACGCGACGGCCGAGGCTTTCTTCCCGGCAGCCGGTGAAGTCGCACCCAACGGGTTCACTGTCCTCGAACGGATCTCCCTGAACGTGCCGGCGATGACCTTCCTGCCGACCTTCAACGAGAAATTCCCCATCACGGTCACTTTCCCCGAGGGAACCGAAGCCGTGCTGAGGATCCTGGACATGGATGGTCGCGTCGTTCTGACCCTCTACGACAACCGCTTCTCCAACGACGGAGCGGCCATCAACCGTCTCGATTTCTTCTGGGACGGCCGCGATGAATTCTACGGCCTGGTCAAGGCCGGCACCTACATCGTGCATCTGCAGGTGGTCGACAAGACGACGGGGGACCGCCAGGAGCGCGTCGCCCCGGCCGTTGTTGCAACCCGCCTGAGCGACTAGGAGGACAGGAGCAATGAAGCGAATCACGATTCTGGTGCTCGCCGTCCTGACCCTCGGCCTCGCCGCGGGAACGGCCTGGGCGGCATTCGACAACCTCGATACCAGCCCCCGCGCCCGCGCCATGGGCGACGCCGGGGTGGCGACGGCGGACGACGCCTTCGCTCCGTACTTCAACCCGGCCGGCATGGCCGCCCAGACGATGTATTCCCTGGGTAACTCCTACGTGAAACCCCACCAGCTGGACTTCACCGACCAGCTGTATTTCGGCGGGGTCATCCCCGCCGGGCGGTACGGCGGCGTGGGCTTCGGCCTGCGGCGCTTCGCCACCACGTTCGAAGGCGTCGACCTCCACACCGAGTCGACCTTCACCCTCGCCCACGGCATCCGCCTGTACGAGGACCTGCACACGACCATCGACTTCGGTTCGGCGCTGAACTTCTACCGCCTCGAATTCGGCGAGACGGTCACCGGGATCGATCCCGGCGATGCGATGACCACCGGCGCCGATGTCGGCTTCCTGGTCTCTCTGCACCGGCGCACGCGCATAGGTGTGATGGTCAAGAACATCAACAACCCCCAGATCGGCCTCGACAACGAGGAACTCGTCCAGCGCCTGCACGGCGGCCTCGCCTACGAGCCGTACGACGGTGTGACGACGGTCTTCGAGATCGAGTCGCGGCTCGGCCTGGACCCGATGTACCACGGCGGCGTCGAGTTCTCGGTCCTCGAGAACCTCTATCTGCGCACGGGCATCATGACCAACCCCAACAAACTGTCCGCCGGCTTCGGCTACAGCTTCGAGGGCTTCGGCGTGAACTACGCGTACTCCACCGGCGGCGGGGTGCTCAAGCCCAGCCACCAGTTCGGCATGACCTTCGCGTGGGGCGGTGAGGCCCCGTGATGACGCGGAGAACAACCGCCGGGATCGCCGCCCTGCTGCTGGGCGTGATCCTCTGCGGAGCGGCCGCGGCCGCTTCTCCGGACAAGCTGGACCTGAACCGGGCCACTTTGGCCGAGGTGCAGGACCTGCCGATTCCCGAGGAGTTGGCGCGGAGCATCGTCGACTACCGCACCTACGTGCGCTACTTCAGCAGCCTCTATGACCTCATGGAGGTCGAGGGCATGACCACCGAGCACCTCGCGGCCCTGCGCCCGTTGGTCTCGACCATGCCGCCCGATGCCCGGGACGCGTCCATCGCGCGGCTCACAGCATCGTACCGTCAGGTGAGCCGTTATATGGGGCAGGAGGGCGCCAGCGAGGGCCTTGCCGACGAGTACCTGGATCTGATCCGGGACCCCGTCGACGTCAACCAGCTCGACCTGTTCGACCTGCAGTCGTTCCAGAACGTCTCGCCCGTCGATGCCCGCAACATTCTGGCGACGCGCAGCCGGTTGGGCCGTTTCGAGAACGACCGGCAACTGAGGCAGTCCAATGGCCTGCGTTACTTCTCGTTCCGGAGCCTGCGCGACTTCGTCGTCTACTCGGAAGAGGAGAAGGGCGGGGGCGACAAGGTCCACGGCAATTACCAGATGCGGTATTACGACACGCCTTATTCGTCCGACGATACCGAGGTTGAGGTCAACACACCTCTGGCTCCCCGTCTGGCAGAGGGCGACCCCCACATGACCCATAAGCTGAGCCTGAACCTGACGGGCGGCTTCCGTGCCGGCGTGCTCACGCACCGCAACATGGGCGAGGAGTCGTGGCACGACACCACGAAGGCCTACTACGGCGTCAAGGACAAGGACCTCGGTCCCTTCCATCTCAAGAATCTGTACTTCGGCAACTACCGTGTCGCCTTTGGCCAGGGCCTGGTGATGGACAACACCGACTTCTATCAGTACCGGCGCACCGGTTTCGGTTGGAACAAGCGTCCCACTGGCGTCCGCGGCGACCTGAGTCGTTCCCGCGAGGCTGCCTTGACGGGGATCGGCATGGAGGGACGCATCGGTCGTTTCCACACCACGCTGTTCACCTCGTGGGACAAGAAGGACGGCATCCTCAATCCGGACGGGACCATCAACCGTTACGTGACGATGAATCCCCGTCCCACCGACGAGGAACTCGATGTGATCAGCGACCTGGGGCTGAACGGCGAGATCCGTCGCGACGCCTTCGAGGAGAACATGATCGGCGGCAACGTCAAAGTCATGCTCAACGACGCCACCTATGTGGGCTTCACCGCTTACGAGGCGACCCACGACCGCGCGTTCAACGCCGACACGGACGTCCTGGTCGAGGCTCGCGATCTGATCGAAGCCCGGGACAGCGAGATCTACCAGGGCTACACGAGCATCGAGGTGGACGAGAAGACCGGCGAGATCACCGAGCACAAGTTCCGGCGGGTCTACGGCACCGAATTTCAGACGGTTTTCGACAACGTCTCGTTCCAAGGCGAGTACGCCGTGCTCCAGGACCCCACCAAGGACTGGTTCCACGGGCAGGTCAAGGACGCCCTGGTGCTCAACGGCTTCGCCCAGTGGGAGAACCTGCACCTGCTGGCGATCTACCGCGACCAGGACGTCGGCTTCGACAATCCGTACAACCGGGCCTTCGAGAACGACAACCGCTACGAGCAGACCCTGCTCGATTCCTACTACAGGCTCAACAACCCGTTCTACAGCTGGCTGTCCCTCAACACGCCCCAGCCAAAGCCGGGCCAGGGCATGTTCCTGCAGACGCGCTACCGCATCAGCCGCAGCCTGATCATCAACGGGCTCGAGTTCGACCAGTGGAAGCGGCAGGCCGACGGCATCGATATGACGCGCTACACCCTGAAGATGGAGTACCAGCCCAAGTTCAACTTCCGTCTGCGCATGCGGCACCGCTTCAGCAGCCGCGCGGAGACGAATACGAACGACGTGCGCTGGTTCCAGTCCTGGGAATCGCGCTTCGAACTCATCACGCTGCTGTCCGAGTACAACAGCCTGAAGTTCATGTTCATGACCAGCAACGTGTGGTTCCCGCCGCGTCCGCGGCTCAGCGGCCACGCCGAACCGGCCGACGCCGGCAGCTACGACGGCATTCCGGGTGTCGGCACCGCCGCCATCCCTGCCAACGCCTTCCAGGTCATGTACGAGCATCATCTGAGTACGGGCGTCCGTCTGCAGATGAGTTCGGAGATCTACAACGGGTTCCTCTGGAACTTCGAGGGCAACGAGTTCGTGGTCGTCGACGGCAAGGGGTTCCGCAACTGGTTCAAGGTCGAAAGCCGTGTCTCCGATCAGCTGCTTTTCCAGCTCAAGGTGACCCGCGACCATAATTTGCCGTTGACCAACCTGGACATTCGACGTTACGGCGAGGCCTACGGCCCCGCTTTCGAAAGCAGTTACATCCCGCGGGATTGGACATCGTTCCGCCTGCAGATGGACTACTCCTTCTGATCGGGAGACGGAAGCAATGATGCAGAACAAGCACAACGATAGCAGGATCCGGGGCGCGGCCTTGGCTGTGGTCCTGGTGCTGGCGGCGACCTCGGTCTTCGCTGGCTCCGTGCTCGATGCCGACTACGGCTCGACCGGCAACTGGCTGAGCGCCGAGATCAACGCCATGGGCGGCACCGGCGCCGCCGTCGACCGCGGCGGTTTTTCCACGGTCCTCAACCCAGCCCATTTGGGCGCCGCGACGGGCTGGCGCGTGGACGGCGGCCTGGGTCTGACCCAGCAGCACGAAGACCGTTTCCAGCCTCTGTGGGACAGCTTCGGCAGCTTCGTCGTCGACACGGCCATCGCCAGCAATCGCCACCACTACTTCGACACGGGCTTCGCCGCGGCGAAGGGCTTCGGCACCCGTTTCGGGGGCGGTGTATCGCTGACCACCCGTTACGATTTTTCCTACGATTTCTCCGAGCAGATCCGCGACCCGGATTCATTCTCCGATCCTCGGGATCAGATCCTCGAAGAGCGTTCTCTGGGGCTTGATGGGGCCATCCGTGACCTCGGACTGGGCGCGGGATGGTCCGTGTCCGACAAGCTGAGTCTCGGCATCGCCGCCCATTACCTGTTCGGGACTGTGACCGGCGAAGTGCTGCGTCGCGACTATCAGAATGATGCAGGTTCGTCTTCGCGGATTTCTGAGTGGAGTGCCGACGGCCTGAGCGTGACCGCAGGCTTCAGCCTCGCGGCCACCGAACGCGTGACCTTGGGCGCCTCCCTTGAATCTCCCGTCGATGTCGGGGGCAAGTTGGAGGTTACAACCGGCACCGCCGCGGGCACGGCCGCCACATCCCAACACCTGGGCATCCGCTATCCCCGCCGCGTCCGCGCCGGCCTGGCCTTGAACCCCCGTTCCGACCCCCGCACCGTGTTCACGACCGAAGTGGTCTGGAGCGAATGGTCCCAGCTCGAGAACAGCACCGTCGACGGCGACGTCATGCTCGAGAACACTTTGGACTACCGTGTCGGGGTGGAGCACCTGTTCTACAACGGTGTCCCGGTGCGATTCGGATTCCGGCACGCGGACTACTACGCCGACGAGGAAGTCAGCACGAGCGTATTCTCCGCCGGTGTCGCGTTTCCCTACGTCGACGGCATGATCAACATCTCCGCGGACATGGGGAAGGTCTCGTCCCAGCAGGCGCACTTCTTCGCCTATCCCGAGGGGTTCGACACCGAACCCACGTCGCGGGTCGACGAAACTCATTTCCGCCTCGGCGCGAGCTTCACTTATGCGTTCTAGATCGGGGAGCGGACGGACGATGAAGGAGACGACCATGCATCCGACAAGACGAACGATCCGCTGCGCCGTCCTTGCCGCGCTCGTGCTGTTGGCCGCCGTCGGTTCCACCGGCGCCGGCAACGGCGACGACGGCCTGGTGCGCCTGCACCTGATGTGGACCAACGACTTACACGGCCACATCGCCCCCGAGATGGCGCGCTTCATGAACCCGGCGTTCCCGCCCCCTCTGGGCGGCGGCGCCTCGATGATGACCTACGTCGAGGAGGTGCGCGCCGCGGCGGCCCTGGCCGGCGAACCGGTGCTCCTGCTCGATGCTGGCGACACCTTCCAAGGCACCCCCGTGGGTTCCAAAACCAAGGGCGATGCGGTGGTGGAGTTCTTCAACACCATCCGCTACGACGCCATCGTTCCGGGCAACCACGACTTCGACATGGGCCGCGAGAACTGCGAGCGCCTGGCCCGTGCCACCGATGCGCCCTGGATCTGCGCCAACATCATCGAGGAATCCACCGGCGAGATCGTGGACTGGTGCCAACCGACCATCGTGTTCGACAAGGGAGGCGTGAAGATCGGACTGATCGGTATCTGCACGCCGGCCACCGTCCATATGGCTTTCCCGGACAACATCCGTGGCCTGATCTTCGACCCCATGGCCCCGACCATCGAGCGCTGGCGCGATGAGTTGCGGGCCGACGGTTGCGACCTTGTAGGTCTGCTGATCCACGAAGGCCTGCCCTTCGATCCCGACGAGGGCTGGAAGCGCATCGTCACTTCTCAGGAAGAGGCCGAAGACACCCAGAACGATGCAGGCGGCGGCTACGGCTATGTCCAGACAGGTTCGATGAACCTCATGGAACTGGTCAACAGCGTGTCCGGCATCGACTTCGCCGTCGGCGGACATACCCACCGCGGCTATGAAAAACCCTGGATCGACCCCGAGAATCACACACTGTGCTTCGAGAGTTACGGCAATGGTTCCAGCATCGGCCACGCCATCCTGAAGATCGATCCGCAGGCCGGCATGATCGTGGGCTACGACGCACCCCATGATCGCGGCACTCTGATCACTCTGTTCGAGGACGAACTCTGGCCCGAAGAAACCATGGCCGCAGCCCTGCACCCGTACATCGAAATGACCGAGGCTGAAATGGGACGCGTGATCGGTACGGCCGCCGTCAACCTCACCAGGGGAGGTCCGGGCAGCAACCTCGTCGGCAACATCGTGACCGACGCCATGCGAGAGTATTTCGACGCCGACTTCTCGTTCCAGAACCTCGGCGGCCTGCGCTCCGACGTACCGGCGGGCAACATCACCGCCCGCGACGTCTTCAGCATACTGCCCTTCGGCAATGAACTCGTGGTCGTGACCATGAAGGGCTCCATGCTGCGCCGTCTGGTCGAACGCAAGGTCCAGGGCGACTCTGGGGGGATCTGTATCTCGGGCGCCCAGATCACGTATGACGGCAACCGGCCCGACGGCGACCGCTGCTGCGGATTCCTCGTGGGCGGCGAGCCTCTCGATCAAGAAAAGGACTACCGCGTCGTCTGCACCTCCTTCCTCATGGAGGGCAACAGCGGCCTGGACTTCCTGACCACGATCCCGGCTTCGCGCATCGAATTGACCCAGATCACCACGGCCGAATCCCTTGAGGCCTACGTGATCAAGTATTCACCCGTCCGTCCTCGGGTCGACGACCGCTGGGTCGAGAAGGCCGACATCGAACAGGCGGCGTACCTCAGTAAGCCTTACCTGGACTGATCAAGTCCTTAAACGCAGAAGATTTTCGCCTGTTTGCACTCAAGCCCGCCTTTCCCCGTCCGAAGACAGGGGGGAGGCGGGTTTCCTCATGGTCGCGAATCAGCAGCCGGTCGCGAACCGGTTCATATAGCGCAAGATGGCGAGGAGTAGGACGTGATCGAACTCAAGTCCGGAATGGTCGGTGGACAACTCAGGCGCTTTCAGCATCGGATGGACGAAATGGTCATCGGGCAGCCCGATGCCAGCGTCCGCATCACCGACAGCTTCAGTCGTCTGATCGCGGGCATCCACGATCCCGAACGGCCCCTGCTGACGATGATGTTCCTCGGGCCCACCGGCGTGGGCAAGACCGAGACGGTGCGCTGCCTGGCCGAGACGATCTTCGGCGACCGGCGGGCGTTCACCCGCATCAACTGCCAGGAGTTCTCGGCCCACTACAACATCTCCAAGCTGCTCGGCTCGCCTCCCGGCTATGTCGGCGGAGAGATCCGGCCGTTGCTGGCCCAGGAGAACCTCGACCGCCATCACCTCAAGGCGATCGAGAAACGCTCCGGACTGATCAGCGAAGCCGACAGTCGTCTCGGTGAGATGTTCCCGCCCGAGGCGGAACGCTACCTCAACATCGTGCTCTTCGATGAAGTCGAAAAGGCCCACCCCAAGATGTGGAACACCCTTCTCGGTATCCTCGAAGATGGCCATCTGATCCTGGCCAACAACGAAGAGGTGGACTTCACGCGCTCGATCATCGTGCTCACGTCGAATGTGGGCAGCAAAGTGATGAATCGGCACCTTGCGCGGAACAACATCGGCTTTAGTACGGGCCATGATGCCAATCAGGTCGATAAGGACCTTGTGGACGCTGTGAACCGTGAGGCCAAGAAGGTCTTCCCTGCCGAGTTCCTCAACCGCTTCGACGACCTGATCACCTACGGGACCCTCAAGGAAGATCACCTCTACCGGATTCTGGACAACCAGATCGCCGGCATCCACCGCCGCGCCCTGCTCTGTGCGGAACCGTTCCTGCTCGAAGTCACACAGCGGGCCAAGGCCCAGCTCGTGGCCGAGGGCACGGACCCTGAGTTCGGAGCCCGACCTCTGAAGCGCGTCGTTGAGAAGCGCCTCGTGACCCCGATCTCCCACTACATCTGCAGCGAGCAGATCCGACGAGGCGATCTCGTGATGATCGATGTCGACGAGGGAGAGTTCGTTTTCCGCAAGGAACCCGGCATCGACTGGGAGACTGACGTCACCGTTCTGCCCGCGGGGACGACCAAGTGGGCTCGCACCGACTTGGGCGTGCGTGACGACGGTGGTGAGAAGAAGAAGATGGAGGAGGACGGGACCGGCGGCATGGCCGTCTCGCAGACTCTCACTGGATCCTGGAACGACTGAGTCCGCGTCCTGAGGGACGGGACCTCCCGCCTGGCCCCGTTGGACCGCGGCAGACGAAAGGGGCGACTCGACGAGTCGCCCCTTTTCGCATGTTCGACATTCGGGGTCAGATCTGGAAAATGATCCGTCCGCAGCTTTCGCAGTTCTGGACCTTGTTCTCGTTCATCACCGACGTGAACGACGTCGGTACGTTGGCGTAGCAGCCGGTGCAGTGGCCGTCGCGGACTGGTACGACAGGGTCCGAGTATTTCTTCTTGAGGCGCAGGTAGTAGCCGCGGTGTTTGGGGTCGACCTCTTCGATAAGCTTCGCGATTTCTCCCCGGATCTTCTCCGGATCCATCTTGAAGCCGAGAGCTTCGAATTCCTTGGCGCGCTCGGTGTCTTCGGCGTCGCGGAGGGTGAGTTCCTTGTTCTGGACGTCGACCAGGATGTTCAGTTGACGGTTCATGATCACTCCTCAGTCAGCGCGCCGCTGAAGGCTTCGTAGTCGGCCGCCTCGCGCAGGGCCGTGCGGGTTCCTTCGTTCTGCAGCTTCTCCGTCAGGACGGCCAGGGACCGGATGTACTGGTTGCCGGAGTCCTGCGGAGGAGCGATGAGCATGAAGAAGAGGTAGGTCGGTTCGCCGTCGATCGAATCGAAATCGACACCGGCGGCGGAACGTGCGACCACGATGATCAGATCTTCAGTGGCGAGGGAGCGTCCGTGGGGGAACGCCACGCCCGGGCCGACAGCCGTGCTGCCCATCTCTTCACGGTGGGCGAGCATCGTCAGGACAGTGTCTTTGTTGGTGAGCTTGCGGTCGGCCAGTAGGACAGCGACCATTTCCTCGAGAACGCCGTTCTTGTCCGTGGCTTTCAACTCGGGGATGAAGAGAGCGGGGGACGTGAGTCGGAGAACGTCCTTGATGTCCATCGAGACCACCTTGAGCAACCGGTTTTGTTTTACGACACTCCAGCTTCAGCCTAAACTAAGCAATCGATCACTTCGACTCAAGGCGCATTTGACTCCTGATTGAGGCGCGCAACCGCGGAGGCACGGATTGACCAACGAAGACGGACGGATGCAGGGCGTCGTCTTGCGGGCTCACAGCGGGCATTGCCGTGTTCTTTGCGAGCACCGTGAGGTGGACTGCCGCCTGCGCGGCCGGCTCAAGCAAGGACGTCAGGAGGCGCGTACTGTGGCGGTTGCGGGCGATCGCGTCGAACTCGAGATGGCCCCAGACGGCTCGACAGGAGTGATCGAAGCCGTTCTGCCGCGGACCAATAAGATCTCGCGCATGTCCTCGAAGCGCGACAGGGGACGTGTGGAGCAGGTGCTCATGGCCAACCTCGACCAAGTCGTGGTTGTCCAGTCGGTGAGCCGTCCCGACCCCGTGGCGGGGTTCGTCGACCGGTTGCTGGTGGCGGCCGAAAGGTTCGAGGTGGACGGCGTTCTCTGTCTCAATAAGGTCGACCTGGCCCCAGATGTTGCCGCCGAGGCGCGCTGGAGCTATTACGAGACCTTTGGCTGTCGTGTTCTGAGGACTTCGGCAGAGACGGGTGAAGGCGTTGCCGAGTTCGGAGCCCTGCTCAAGGGAAAGACATCGCTCCTGCTAGGGGCGTCGGGAACGGGTAAGAGTTCGTTGCTGGCAAGGGCCACAGGTATGGAACTGCGGGTGGGTGAAGTGACCGAAAAGACCGGCCTGGGCCGGCACACCACGACCCTGACCGAGCTGTTCCCACTGTCCGAAGGGGGATTCATCGCCGATTCACCGGGTATCCGGGGCTTCGATGCCTGGGATCTGGAAATTGCCGAACTGCGCGATGCTTTCCCGGATTTTCATGAACCCGGATACCAGTGCCGGTTCACCACCTGCATCCATCGCGACGAACCGGACTGCGGCGTCAAGGCGGCTGTAACTGCCGGCAGGATTCCATCCTGGCGTCTCGATGCATATCTGGGCATGTTGAAGGATCTGGATCAGGGGCGCGTCGATCACAGTGGTCAGCGTAGGAGACGTTCGTAGTAGACCTTTGCTTCGAGGCTTTCGTGGATGATGTGATCCATAGGCGCCAATCCCGTCCACGGCCGGAACGATACCGACTGTTCTGCACGGACGGCGTCGAACCACCCCGGTAGGGGATCGGTCATCAGCTGGGGAGATTTGGCCACGATCTCGTAGTGGCCAAGAGCTACGACAGTGGCCCACAGCAGAAAACGTGTGATTTTTTGAACTACACTCATGGCGAGGCTCCTCTCGAGCTGCGCTGTTGCAACAGGAGTGCCAGCTGACTATGGCCCGGTCCTCGTTTCGCAAGGGAATCAAGCGTGTTGTATCGGGAGCGATCGCCCGCCTCTGGCATCGACCCGGTCGCACACCCGATGAAATCCGTGCCGCCCGACCCCGTCGAGTCCTCATCGTTCGCCCCCACAATCAGATGGGGGACATGGTCTGTGCCACACCCTGTTTCCGCGCCGTTCGGGAAGCCTACCCCGAAGCCGAAATCGCTCTTGTCTGCGCCCCGATCAACCTTGATGTGGTGCAATACAGCCCGCATCTCGACCGGATCCTTCTGTTCGACAAGCGGGCCTGCACCCGGCCTGGCCCACTGCTGGCATTCATCCGTGTTCTGAGACAATTCGAACCCGACCTTGCCTTCGTTCTCAACTCCGTGTCCTATTCGGTCACCAGTGCTGCTTTGGCCGCTGTGTCAGGAGCCGAGCTCATCGTGGGCTGTGACAGCCTGCCTTACGGCTTCGATGTCAGTCGCCACGCCTACAGTTTGGTCATGCCTTCGTATCCAGAGCTGGAAGGGCATGCAGTCGACCACAATCTGGCGCCTCTGGCCGCGGTGGGCATCGACACCCAAGACCGCTCCACAGTGTTGGTTCCTGCAGCTAAGGAACGGGCGGTGGCCGAGGATATCGCCAAGGATGTTCCTGGTGCCGACCCGCTCATTCTGATGCATCCTGGGGCCGGCAAAATCGTGAATCTTTGGCCGACGGAAAGGTTCGCAGCTGTGGCGGCCCACTTCGTTCGGGCCGGACGCCGAGTGCTGGTGTTGCAGGGACCGGCCGACGCACATGTGATGGAGGCTTTTCGGCAGGAGATGTGTGGACTGCTTCCCAACGACCTGCATTCCGCCTGGACTGAACTGCCGCCGGTGACGGTCGGCGTTTGTGCGGCTTTGCTGGAACGAGCGGATCGCTTTCTCTGCAACGATACGGGTTTGATGCATGTGGCCGGAGCCGTGGGGGCACCTACCCTGGCCTTGTTCGGCCCCACCGACCCTGCCAGCTGGGCGCCTCGTCATCATGCTTTGCGGCCTCTCCGCCACGAATCGGGCGAACTCCAAGCCCTCGATATCGACCAGGTCCTGCAGGCCTTTCTGGAGCTGCCGGGCCGCGACCCAAACGGAGTGTGATGACTTGGATCTGCAAATCCTAATCGCCCTGTTCGTTCTGCTGCTCTCGCTTGTCGTGCATGAATCCGCTCACGCCTACGCGGCGTTGCGCCTCGGCGACGACACAGCTCTGCGCATGGGACGGCTCACGCTCAATCCCATGGCTCATCTCGACCCTGTCGGCTCGATCCTATTTCCCGTGATGGGACTCTTGCTGGGAGGGTTCGTCATCGGCTGGGCCAAGCCAGTTCCCGTGAACACCATGAGGCTGAACAATCCGCTGCGCGATCATGCCATCGTCGCGGCGGCAGGTCCGGCGAGCAATTTGCTGCTCGCCCTCGTCTCGGCAATCATGTTGGGCATCGTCGCCGCGATCGCCCACGGAACCGGTGCGACAGGCACGGGAAACGGCCTGATGTTCCTGAGTCTGCTGTTCAGCTTGGGGATCAAGCTGAACGTTCTGTTGGCGCTCTTCAACTTGATTCCAGTTCCACCTCTCGATGGCAGCTGGATTCTCCTCACGTTTCTGCGTGGCGAAGCCATGAGGTTCTACATCAGGCTACGTCCCTACGGATTCATGATCATCCTGCTGCTTCTGTTCACGGGTAGTCTGAGGGTGGTTCTCGGGCCGGCTATGGACATGGTGGGCGGAACCTATGATCGCATCACGTTCTTCGTGTACGGGCTCTTCTCTTAAGCTTCGTTCATCTGATTTCCTGACCACAGAAGCGAAGACCGGACCCTAGGGAGGGTCCGGTCTCGTCTTCGCCGACGGAAGCCCGTCCGGCTGGCTCCGGGTAGAAGCCCTTGCTACGGCGTGTCGGGGTGATAGGGACCGAAGTCGTCTTCCACCGCAACTTCGACCGCCTGGTAGGCGCTCTCATTGCCGTTCGCATCCACCGAGGTGACCCGGTAGGTGTTGGAACCCGTCGAGGGATTCGTGTCGGTATAGTAGTTCTCGACCTGTGCCACGGCGGTCAGGGCGGCGACCCGTTCACCAGAGACACGGTACACCTTGTAGCCGGCCAGGTCCGCGTCGGTCGTATTCGCGTCCCAGTTCAGCCACACGGAGTTGGAAAAGGCCTGCCCGCTCACGTCGGCGGGAACGGCGGGGGGCGCGGTGTCCACCACGGCGGTGGGGGACGGATTGTCGCTGTCGCTGCCGCAGCCCGTCAGGGCCAGGGCGATCAGCGCGAGAGCGCCGAAGATTTTCAAATTCTTGCCAGTCACCGGTCTTCCTCCTTGACGAAGAGTTCGGAGCCTCTGCGGAGCGACCATCATGGGGTCGACTTAGTGGAACAGTGCATCGTCCGCGGCTCACGAGACGGGAGACTGCAAAGCAGATGCCAGCGTCGATCGAGACTTCTATGGAAGTTTATAACTAGAATAAATACAGCCAGTTGCGATATTGTGCCCGATCTCGTCAAGTTCCTGTTGGCTCCTTATGAGGGTCTGCGACACCCGATTAAGACTTGATCTTGCGAAATGACAGGTCTTGGTTCGGGCGTTTTGCACAGGCCGGTCAGTAATGGAGAATCTCCTTGACAGAGCAGGAGTTATACGGGACGATGAGTCCGTAAGCCCTCGGGATCATGGCTCAAGATTCGAAGCCGGTTCATGAAAGGGGTGTGTCATGACCAAGGCTGATATCGTAGAGGATATCGCTCAGAAGACAGGCCTGACGAAGAAGGAAGTGGGCGAGACTGTCGACCTCTTCCTTGAAGAGATCAGCAAACTGCTTGTCGACGGTCATCACCTGGAAATCCGGGGTTTCGGCACGTTCAAGGTGAAGGAACGCAAGGAGCGGATGGCCAGGAATCCCCGTACTGGGGATGCGGTTCCCGTACCTGCACGTCGTGTCCCCGTCTTCAAGGTCTCGAAGATGTTGAAGGACCGCGTGGCGACCAACCACATCATGTGATCGGGCTCCCGCCCCATCCTGCTCGACCAGACGGCTTTCCCGGCTCAAAGCCGGGGAAGCCTTCTTTCGCCTCCAATCCCTTATTCCTAGTGCCTTGAGCTGTCGTCAGACTGGATCGCTCTGCGCCTGGAGGTCTTGAATGAAGCCCATCGATTTTCGCAGCGATACCGTAACGCAGCCGGATTCCGGCATGAGGCAGGCCATCGCCGACGCCGTCGTGGGGGATGACGTCTTCGGAGACGATCCCACGGTGCTGCACCTGCAGGACCGTGTGGCGGAGCTGCTCGGCAAGGAGGCTGCGCTGTTCGTACCGAGCGGCACTATGGCCAACCAGATCGCCCTGCGGATCCAGACGAGGCCCGGCGACCAGGTGATCTGCGAGTCGGGATGCCATGTCTACAATTACGAGCAGGGAGGCCCGGCTGCGCTTTCTGGACTTCAGTTGACTTGCCTCTCCGGCGATCGCGGGGCTTTGAGCTGGGAGCTGATCGCTCCGGCCATCCATCCCGACGATGATCATTTTTCGCGTCCGTCGCTGATCTGTCTCGAGAACACACACAACAGGGCTGGAGGCTGTGTACTGCCCCAGACGCTTGTCGAGAAGGTGGGATACGAAGCTCACTCCCAGGGACTGAATGTCCATCTCGACGGTGCACGTCTCTGGAACGCCCATGTGGCGAGCGGACGCACTTTGGCCGACTTGGTCAGGCCCGTCGATACGGTGAGCGTTTGCTTCTCGAAGGGCCTGGGCGCGCCGGTAGGGTCGTGTTTGGCCGGTGAGGCTGCGTTGATCCGTGCAGGACGACGTGTCCGCAAGCTCTACGGGGGAGGAATGCGTCAGGCAGGCATCCTCGCGGCGGCCTGCCTCTACGCCCTCGACCACAATCTTCCGCGTCTGGCCGACGATCACCGCCGCGCCCGCCGTCTGGCGGAAGGTCTGGACAATCCTTTCATATCCTTGGATCATGAGGTCGAAACGAACATCGTGATTTACAGGACGGCCCATGAGGAGCGGCTGCTCGCTTTCCTCGCAGTTCGGGGTTTGTTGGCCGTAGCCTTCGGCAAGGGTCGGGTTCGTCTGGTGACGCATCTGATGATCGACGATGAACAGGTCGAAACCGCGTTGACGGCCCTGAACGCCTATGTGGAGGAGCCTGCATGAAGATCGTGATCGTCGGGGCCGGCGCCGTGGGTGACGATCTCGCCCGTCGTGTGAGTCTCCGCGAGAGCAACGTCGTGGTCATCGAACTCGACCACGATCGTGCGGTCAAGGCCCAGGAACACCTGGACTGCCGCGTCGTCGAGGGCAACGGCGTGAACCCCGGGTTTCTCGAAGATGTCGGCATGGACAACACCGACCTCTTCGCCGCAGTCACCGATTCCGACGAGACCAACATCATCTCCAGCCTCACTGCTCACCGGCTCGGCGCCAGAGTCAAGGTGGCCCGTGTGCGCTCACCCGAATACTACCGGGGAGACCAACTCGTCTTCGACGGTATCGACCTGGCCATCAACCCCGACATCGAAGCCGTGCGCGCCATGCGCAAGATCCTCTGGGAAAGCGCTGCCACCGATGTCCACGATTTCGCCGGCGGTCGCGTACGCGTCGTCGGGGCGAAGGTGGACGACTCAGCCTTCGTCGTCGGCAAGACCCTGCAGCAGGTGGAAAAGGCCCTCGGCTCCCGCTGGGCCCTGGTGATTACAGTCGTGCGCAACGGCGAGACACTGATTCCCCGGGGCGACACCGTCATCCAGCAAGGAGATCAGGTCTATATCGCTGGCGCCCGCGGCGCCGTCGATCGGGCGTTGTCCTACGTCCACGCGCCGACCGACCGACTGAAGAACGTGATGATCGTCGGTGCCGGGACAACCGGACTCGAACTGGCTCGCGACCTGACCGCTCTGGGCGTGAACGTGAAACTCATCGATGATGATGAGCAGCGCTGCCGCCGAGCCTCCGAAACGCTTCATCACGTGCTGGTACTCCACGGCGACGGCACCGACGTGGATCTGCTGGTGAGTGAAGGCGTGGCTTCGATGGACGGCTTCGTGGCCGTGGACCGCAACGAGGAAGCCAACATGATGGCCTGTCTGCTGGCCCACCATCACGGCGTGGGCAAGACGGTCTGTCAGGTGGACCGTCCCGACTACGTGCCCCTGCTGTCCCAGCTCGGGGTCGACGCCGCCGTCTCTCCGCGCCTCTCCACTGCCGACGCCATCGCCCGCTTCGTCAAGCGGGGCGGAGTTGTGAGCACCCACAGCCTGGGCTTCAGCGGCTCGGAGATCCTCCAGTTTCGTCTCGACAAGCGGAACAAGTGTCTGAACAAGCCCCTCGCCAAAATCAACTTCCCCCGCGATGCGGTGATCGGCGCTGTGCTCAAGCGCGGCCAGGTCGTCACGCCCCGGGGCGATACGATTCTGCAGGTCGGCGACGAGGTGGTCGTCTTCGCCCTGCCGGCAGGCGCTGCCGCCGTGGAATCGTTTTTCTCCCAGGGACGATGAGATGAATCTCCGTGGCATCGGACGTGTGCTGGGCTTTCTCCTGCTGGTGACGGCGGGAGCGCTGCTCCTACCCGCCGCCGTCGATCTGTACTACGGCGAGGGTGACTGGAACGTCTTCGTCCTCGCCGCCCTCGGTGGTGCTGTCGCAGGCGCCGGCCTCATGTGGCTGGGCCGTCGCAATCCGGAACTACGACACCGCGAGGGTTTCGCCATCGTCTCGCTGGGTTGGATCGCCGTGGGCGTTCTCGGTGCGGTGCCCTTCGTGGGGACCGGGAGCATTCCGAACTTCACCGACGCAATCTTCGAATCGATCTCGGGTTTCACCACCACAGGGTCGACCATCATGACCGACATCGAGGGTGTCGGTGCATCGCACCATGCAGTGCTTTTCTGGCGGTCGTTGATCCAGTGGCTCGGGGGCATGGGAATCGTCGTGTTGGCCCTGGCGATTCTGCCCCTGCTCGGTGTGGGCGGCATGCAGCTGTTCCGAGCCGAGTCGCCCGGTCCGTCTCCGGATCGCCTTTCGAGCCGGATCAGCGCTACGGCGCGTCTGTTGTGGGGCGTCTACGTACTGATCACGGGTCTTGAAGTCCTGTTGCTCTGGCTCGTCGGCGGCATGTCGGTCTTCAACGCCGTCTGCCATGCTTTCACGACCATGGCCACCGGAGGGTTTTCGACCCTCGACTCCAGCGTCGGCGGGTTCGCCTCGCCGGCTGTGGAATGGATCATCGTCGTGTTCATGTTCCTGGCGGGCGTGAACTTCTCGCTTCACTACGTCGCTCTGACGGGACGTTTCCGGATCTACTGGAAAGACGACGAATTCCGCTTCTACACCTTCGTGACCTTGGGCGCTTCGCTGCTCGTCTTCGGCGTCCTGTTGCGTTCCGGTCTCATCCAAGGCTACGAAGCCAACATCCGGGCCGCCGTGTTCCAGGTCGTCTCGATCGGCACAACCACCGGCTATGGTTCAGCCGACTATGCCCTGTGGCCTCCGCTCACCCACACGGTGTTGCTCTTGCTGATGGCCATCGGGGGTTGCGCAGGATCGACCGGCGGCGGCATCAAGATGATGCGTATCCTTTTGCTCATGAAACACGCCCTGGCGGAGATGAAGAAGCTCGTCCATCCCCGTGCGGTGATCACGCTGTGGTTCAACGAGCGCGCCGTCACCCCCGCCCTGTCCACGAACGTGCTGGGGTTCTTCCTGCTCTTCATGACCGTGTTCGTCGCCGGCACGCTGTTGCTCACCTTGGCCGGAAGGGATATCGTAACGGCGGTGGGCGCCACTGCGGCGACCCTGGGCAACATCGGCCCCGGCCTCGGCGACGTAGGACCGACCTGCAACTTCGCCTTCATGAGCGGTGCCGAAAAGTGGCTTCTGGTGCTGATGATGCTCATCGGTCGCCTGGAGCTGTATACCGTGCTTGTGCTGTTGATGCCGTCCACCTGGCGCAGAGTATAGAGGAGAACCAAGGAATGGTCCCAAAGACATCCGATCCTGACTGGATCGTCGAGCCCGAGATGACGACGGAGATCTGTTGTGGATTCATCCGTGAAACCCTGGCCGCCGCCGGCGCTGCAGGTGTCGTGATCGGTCTGAGCGGCGGCATCGATTCCGCAGTTGCGGCTGCCCTGGCTGTGCGGGCCTTGGGCGCTGAGAGTGTTCTGGGTGTCTTCATGCCCTACCGCACCAGTCATCCCGACTCGTTGTCCGATGCCAAGGCCGTGGCCGAACACCTCGGGATCGAGAGCGAATATCACGAGATCACCGACATGGCCGACTCCTTTCTGGCCGGAATTCCGGAAGACGCCCTGCTGCGCCGCGGCAACGTGATGGCCCGCTGTCGCATGATCATGCTCTACGATCTCTCCGCCCGCGACGGCAGACTGGTGCTGGGCACGGGCAACCGCACCGAAACCCTGCTGGGCTACGCGACCCTGCACGGCGACGCGGCTTTCGCCCTCAACCCGCTGGGCGACCTTTACAAGGCTGAAGTCAGGCTGCTGGCTCGGCACCTCGAACTCCCTGAAATCGTACTGACCAAGGCCCCGAGTGCCGACCTCTGGGAAGATCAGACCGACGAAGGAGAGCTGGGCTTCACCTACGCCGAAGCCGACCGTCTTCTTCACCATATGATCGACGATGATCTCGGCGACCAGCAGCTCGTGAGCCTCGGCTACGACAAGAACCTTGTGAGCGAGGTGCGTCGGCGTGTTCTGGCCCAGGCCTTCAAGTGGTTGCCGGTGCCCTACGCCGTGGTCGCCGAGAGGCCGCTGCCGAACCTCGACGCCCTGCGGAAACGGGTCTGAGATGAGCGGATTGTCCACCATCGAACTGCCCGTTGTGGATCTCCCGGCGGGACTGTGCTGGCTGGTGGCCACTCCCATCGGCAACCTGGCCGATATCTCCCTGAGGGCACTGGCCGTGCTTGACGGCGTCGATCTTGTCCTCGCCGAAGACACGCGACATACTCGAAGATTGTTTAGCCGCTATGGCCTGACCACGCATCTCCAACCCTATCACGACCACAACAAGGAGCGCCAGACGCCCCGGGTGATCGAACGGTTGCAGGCTGGTGGGCGAGTGGCTCTGGTCAGCGATGCCGGGATGCCCGCCGTGGCGGACCCCGGCTTCGTTCTGGTTCGGGCTTTGCGGGAAGCAGATCTGGCCTACACGGTGGTGCCGGGTCCTTCGAGCGTGTTGACCGGGTTGGTGCTGTCGGGTCTTCCGACCGACCGGTTCCTGTTCTGCGGCTACACTCCGCGGAAATCGGGGCGGCTGCGTACATTTCTATCGGAAGCATTGGCTGAACGCGGTACCGTCGTCTTGCTCGAGTCGGTGCATCGTATCCGCAAGACCCTCGTGGCTCTGCAGGAACTGGCGCCGGATAGGGAGTTGGCCATAGCTCGCGAATTGACGAAACTGCATGAGGAAGTCCTGCGCGGCACAGCCGCCGAACTACTCGAACTGATGGACGGACCCCGGCTCAAGGGTGAGCTCGTCCTGTTGCTGCGGGGAACTCCCGCCGGAAGGAGCGAGTGATGGATCGCAACGAAATGAAAAAACAGGCACGCGCCTGGGTGCGCCCCCTGGTCCTGGCCCTCGATCGCCTGGGTCTCTCACCGAACATGGTGTCGATCATCGGACTGCTCATCAGCTTCGCCGCCGCCTGGATCGCCTCCGACGGGCGTCTTTTCCTGGGTGCGATCGTACTGCTGATCGGATCGGCCTTCGACATGCTCGATGGCGATCTGGCCCGTCTTCAGGGTCGAGAATCCAAGCAGGGTGCCTTTCTCGACTCCAATTTCGACCGTTTGGCTGAATCTGCCCTGTTCGCCGGACTGGCCTGGTACTACATGCAGGCCTTCAACGACAGGACGGCACTGTTCTGCTTGCTAGCCCTGGCCGGCTCGCTGACGACCAGTTACGCCCGCGCCCGGGCTGAAGGATTGGGCACAACCTGCTACGGGGGTTGGTTGCAGCGTCCCGAGCGGATGGTCCTTGTGATCGGGGGCATGCTTCTCGGTGGGGGAATCCTGTCGCTGGTCGTTGCTGTCCTCGTGGTCGCCACCTGGGCGACGACAGTGCAACGGATTTGGAGCGTGTGTCGCGATCTGGGAGAAAACGAAGGTGCCTGAACTCAGCTCCGTCCACGGCCGGCCCGGCCTGCTGATCACCTTCGAGGGCCCCGAGGGGAGCGGCAAGTCCACTTTGATATCTTCCCTGGCGGAGCGCCTCACGGCCTGCGGTCCGGCTCCGCTCGTCACTCGGGAACCTGGCGGGACTCGTGTCGGTGAACGGATCCGTGATGTTCTGTTGGATCCCGACCTGCCCGAACAGACCCGTGAAACGGAATTGCTGTTGATGGTGGCGAGCCGCGCCCAGCTGGTCCGGCAGATCATTCTGCCCGCTCTCGATGAGGGTCGGATCGTGATCTGCGACCGCTATGCCGATGCATCGGTTGCCTACCAGGGCGGCGGACGCGAATTGGGGGCCGAGGTTGTCGACGAACTCAATCAATTCGCAGTCGGCGATGCGGTGCCCGACCTGACCTTCCTCTGTCTGTTGCCGCCGGCTCTTGGCCGGGCGCGTATGGGGGATCGTGATCGTGATCGCCTCGAACTAGAGGATGCAGCCTTTCACGAAAGGGTATACGACGCTTATCGTGGAATGGCCGAATCGAACGTGCGTCGCTTTCGACTCATCGATGCTTCCACAACTCCTGACATCATGTTGGAACAGACCCTCGAAAATTTGCGTATCGTGGAACATGATTTGCTGACCGGCCTATAATGGAGTACCCGTGTGCAGGAGGCCATGGTGATCCCCACTCAGTCCAGGAAAGAGTCAACATGATGTGTCGTAACATCTTGAGCCTGCGCCGTCCCATTCCTCTGCTTGTTCTGGTCGCCCTGCTCACCTTGCTGGCCGGTCAGGCTCTGGCCACCCAGGAGGGTGGAACGAGTCGGCAGCAGTTCCTCGAGGGCATCAAGATCCTCGGCGCGGTCTACGAGCGGGTCTACTACAACTACGTGGATGATGTGGATCCCTACGAACTCCTGGAATCCGGTATTACCGGTATGATGGAGTATCTGGACGAGCACTCCCAGTACTTGCCGCCGGTTCACTACGACGACCTGATGATGTCCACCGAAGGCGAATTCGGCGGCCTGGGCATCACGATCAACATCCGGGATCATTACCCGACGGTCGTTTCGCCGATCGAAGGTACGCCGGCGTTTCTCATGGGTGTCCAGGGAGGCGACAAGATCATCGAGATCGAGGGCGACACGACGCGCGACTTCACGAGCAACGAAGCGGTCAAGCTGCTTCGGGGCGAGCCGGGTACGGCTGTGAATATCACCATTGAACGCGAGGGCTTCGAGAAACCGATCCCGCTGACGATCGTGCGTGACATCATCAAGGTCGAAAGCGTTCCCTATGCCTTCATGATCGACGACATCGGCTATGTGCGGATCCAGAATTTCGCACGTACCACAGCCGAAGAGTTGAGCATCGCCATCGACGACCTCAAGGCCGCCGGCGCCCGCGGCATTTTGCTCGACCTGCGCTGGAATCCGGGTGGGCTACTCGATGCGGCCTGCGCCGTGAGCGAGATGTTCCTCGATCAGGGTGATCTCATCGTCTACACCAAGGGCCGTCTGCGGAATCAAAACCGCAGCTATTATTCCGAGGACCACGGGGCGCCCGGAACAGAAACGCTGCCCCTGATCGTGATGATCAACGGTGCTTCGGCATCGGCCAGCGAGATCGTTTCGGCCGCCGTACAGGACCATGATCGCGGTCTGGTCGTGGGGAAGACCAGCTTCGGCAAGGGCTCCGTGCAGACTGTCTTTCCGCTCACCGAGGATCGTGCTCTCAAGCTGACCACGGCCAAGTACTACACTCCGTCGGGACGCTCCATCCACAAGGACCGCCACCGTGACGATTCCATCGATCTGACCGAAACGGCTCCCACCGATCCGGCGGACGAGGTCGAACTAGATAGTGAGCCGAAGGAACAGTTCCAAACCGACGGCGGTCGGATTATCTACGGTGGCGGCGGCATCACCCCCGACATCGAAATCGAGCAGCCGTTCCTTGGTGATTTCGAGGTGGCCATCGAGCGCGACTACAGCCTCTTCCAATTCGCCACGAAGTGGGCCGCGCATCACGAGGTGCCCAGGGACCTGGTGCCCGACGATGCCTTGATCGCCGAGTTCCACGACTTCCTCGCAACTCGCGAAAAACTTCCGGAGTACCTCGAGGTCTATGAGCTCGAACTCACTTCCGAACTGCTGGCCGAAGAGCATGACTACATCGCCAAGGGCCTGCGCCGAGAGCTCATGAGGCTGAAGTTCGGTCAGGAAGCCGCCTACCGGGTCGCCATCGAGGACGACGTGCAGCTCCAGGAAGCCCTTGATCTCTTCCGTCGCGTTTCCACCACGGCAGATCTGATCAAGCTGGCCGACGAGTGGGCTTCTGAACGTGTCGCCGCTGATACGGAGTCTGAAGCGGAGACGGCGACCGTCCACTGATTCCTGCCTAAATAAGCCTATAGCCCCTCGAATCATCGATTCGAGGGGCTTCTTTCATGGCGGCAAGATCCGGATCTAATTGAGGATCTATTGCACCAGCATCGGGTGGGTCTCCCGTAATTCCATGAGCTGAGCTGTGGACACCGCGACGATGACAAGCAATGTGAAGAGGATGGCGTTGTAGGTGCCGGTCAGCAGGAAGAACTTGAGGCCTGTCTTCCACCAACCCTGGGTGTAGATGCGGCGAAGGGCGAAGAAAAGGTACACTTGCATGCCGAAGAAGACCGTGATGTGGAATGCGTTCTGGTCGACGATAAGGGCAATGGCGAACAGTAGAAAAAGGAAGGCGTGGTAGTGCAAGGAGAATACCAGGTGTTCGATGAACTTGCGGTGGGAGCGCCAGTAGATGACCGCCAGCACCGCCGCGAAGACGGGTAGCAGGAAGAACATGGACTTCGGCACCAGCTTGAGCAGCCCGGCGACGAAGGTTTCGGCATCGAGGTCCTTCGATGGTCTGTTGAACGTTGAGAAATGGATGATTCCATCGTCGGAGGAGCGTTCGACCATAGCGGTATTAAAACCTGATCGGGAGCCACATGACAACCGTCAAGTCGTCTGGATCCGCCCCAGGGCCTGTGCGAGATCGGCGATGATGTCCTGTGGATCCTCCAGACCGACCGAGAGACGGATCATCGCCGGATCGATCCCCACATTCAGCAATTCTTCCTCCGAGTAGGTGGAGTGCGTCATGGTGCCGGGGTGCTCGATCAGGCTGTCGACATCGCCCAAGCTGACAGCCAGCGTACAGAGCTCCACATTGTCCATCACGACTTTGCCCGCCTCGCGCGGGGTCAACACGTCGTTGCCGGCCACATGGAAACTCACCAGTCCGCCGAAACCGCTCTGCTGCCGCTTCGCCAGCTCGTGCTGAGGATGGCTTTTCAGTCCGGGGTAGATGACCTTCGTGACCATCGGCTGGGTTTCGAGCCACTCGGCGACGAGGGCAGCGTTGGCGCAATGGCGGTCCATGCGGACCGGCAGGGTCTTCAGGCCGCGGATCAGCAGCCAGGCGTTGAACGGCGAGATGCAGCCGCCCACATCCCGCAGGGTTTCGAAGCGGGCGCGGGTGATGAATTCTTCGCTGCCGACCAGGACGCCGGCGATGGCGTCGCCGTGACCGCCGATGTACTTGGTGGCGCTGTGCAGCACGATGTCGGCGCCGAGTTCGAGGGGACGTTGCAGGTACGGCGTGCAGAACGTGTTGTCCACGAGTACCGGGATGCCGTGTTCGTGGGCCACTGCGGCCACCGCAGCGATGTCGGTGAGCACGAGGGTCGGATTGGCCGGGGACTCGAGATAGACGAGCTTCGTCTTCTCGGTGATGGCGGCGGCGAAATTGGCGGGATCGTCGGCCTTCACTTCGGTGACTCGGATGCCGAGGCGGGGCAAGGTGTGGGTAAAGAGCTGGTGGGTGCCGCCGTACAGCGTATCGCCGGAGACGATGTGATCACCGCTCTCGCACAGGGTCAGCACAGCGGTGGTCGCCGCGGCCATGCCGCTGGCCAGAGCGAGTCCGGCTTCGCCGCCTTCGATGGCGGCCATGCGATCCTCGAGTGCCTCCTGGGTGGGATTGCCGAGGCGCGTGTAGAGGAAGCCGTCGTTTTCGCCGGCGAAGATGGCGGCACCGTGGTCTGCGTTCTCGAAGGCGAAAGTCGATGTCTGGAAAATGGGGGTCGAAACCGGACGTGACTTGCGCCAGCGGGCGTCGTTGCGGCTGGTGCCGTGCACGCATCGCGTGTTGAATCCTTGCTTCGCCATGGGCCTGCCCCCTGTATCGTGCCTTCGTTTCCGCACTTGAATTCCTGGCCGTCTCTGGAACAATAGGGACGTCGTCTCGTATACACGGCCCGTTGGACCAGTCCGTAACTGCCCCGATCGATCCTGAGGATTCATAATGGCCAGCCGCCCATTCGAAGTCAAACCTTCGGACTGCTCGATCCAGGTGAAGGGATTGACCTTTGCCTATGGATCCGATCCTGTGCTGAAGGACGTGACCTTTCGTCTCGATCAATGCTCTGTGGGACTACTCGGCCCCAACGGATCGGGAAAAACCACTCTTCTGCGCGCCCTGCTGGGTCATCTGCACATACCAGCCGGCATGGTTTCTACCATGGGCTTCGACATGGCTCGCGACGCCTATCCGGCTCGCCGTTTCATCGGTTGGATGCCGGAACGGGGCGGAATACTGCCGGGCATGAGCGGCGTTGCCATGGTTGCGTACCTAGGCGAGTTGGGTGGCATGCCCCGCACCGACGCCCTCCAGCGGGCTCACGAAGTGCTGAATTATGTCGGCCTCGCCGACGAACGCTACCGTGAAGCCGACACCTACAGCCAGGGTATGCGCCAACGGTTGAAGCTGGCTCAGGCCCTGGTCCACGATCCCGCCTGGCTATTCCTGGACGAGCCGACAGCCGGACTCGATCCCCGGGGACGTCTTTCGATGTTGGATCTCGTCAAGGACCTAGCCCGCGACAAGGGCTTCGGTGTGATCCTCTCGACGCACCTGCTGGCCGACGTCAAGGCCGTCTGCGAAGAGATCGTCGTGTTGCGTCAGGGCAAGTTGTTGGATCACGGTCGCGTCGACACCGACGCGGAAACCCGCACAGCCCAGTTCGTCCTCGAAGGATTCGGTGATGTCGAGTCCTTCGCCGTCGCACTCAGAGCGCGCGGTATCGAACCGACCATCGAGGAACGGCAGCTCGTGGCTACCACCGACGTCGACTCAGGACCCCGCCTCATTCTCGAGGCCGCCTCCGCCTCCGGATACGCACTGCGCCGTATGCAGCGCCATACCGAAACTCTTGAGGATCTCTTCTTCCAGCTCGTGGACGAGTCGGGTGACGAGGCCGCCGGTGTCCTGGGAGCCCTCACGGGTCATGATAGGGGAGGGCACTGACATGCCGGTCTACGAACGAGGTTATCGATCCTGGGAACATTCTGGAGGTGCAGGGACACCGGCCTGGTGGGCCATCGCTCGGCGCGGCATCACCGATCCCCTGAAAAGCCGCCGGTTCCTCCTGTTGCTCGTGGTTGCCTGGGTGCCGGCTATCGTCAAGGGCGGCATCCTGTATTTCACCTTCAAGATGGGCGAGCTGAGCAAGCTCATCGGCGGCAATTGGACGGATATCTCCTCGCCGGGCTTCCGCTCGTTCCTCGAATGGCAGACACCGTTCGTACTGATCATCCTGGCCATCGTGGGCTCGGGCCTGATCACCAAGGACAAGGCCGAGAATGGGCTCGCACTCTACTTCTCTCGTCCTCTCGGCGTGCGGGATTACGTGATGGGCAAGGGTGCAATCACGTTGTTCTATTACTTCTGTGTCACCCTCTTCCCTGTTTTGGGGTTGTGCGTGTTCGGATATCTGGTGACCAATGGGGCGACCGGCATGGACATGCTGCTGTTGATTCCCCTGAAGTCCCTGGTCTACTGCACGATTTCGGGAGTGTGTTACAGCCTGGTATTGCTGGCGCTTTCGTCCGTCGGTACGCGGACGGTATTCGTTGCCTTGTGGTGGGTTCTGCTCTTCGCCACCGACGGTCTGGCCGAGATCATGGCCATGTTCGCACCTTCCCTTAAGATTCTGGACTTCCCGGGGCAGCACCTGAACATGGGTGTGCTCTTCCTCGGGGGAGATGGAATAAAAGGTGTGGCTCCGGTAGTCAGCCTCCTGATCGTCGTCCTCTGGATGGCGGCGGGAGCGCTCGTCTTGCGACGCCGCGTGCGGCCCGTGGAGGTGGTTTCGTGAACGGCGTCACTCCTACGGGAAACGGCTCGGTACTGCGCGCCGATCGTGTGAGCAAGTGGTTCGGAGAGGTCATCGCGGTCAACGACTGCAGTCTCGATCTCGGCCCCGGCGTCACCGGTCTGCTCGGTTTGAACGGAGCCGGCAAGACCACCCTCTTCAAGCTTCTGTCAGGCCTGATCACGCCCAGCCAGGGCGAAGTACTCGTGCGCGGCCGAGCCCTGCGCCGAGAGGTGGGGTTGTTTCGAGGCATCGGATTCTGCCCCGAGAGCGATGCACTTTTCGACTGGCTCACCGGACGTGAATTCCTCACATTGATGATCCGGCTGATGGGTTTCGACGGTCCTGAATCCAAGATCCGTTGCGACAGGGCTCTTGAACTTGTACGGCTCAGCCATGCCGCCGATGCGCGCATCGGCGGGTACTCCAAGGGCATGCGCCAGAAGATCAAGATGGCCCAGGCTCTTGCCCACGACCCCGAGATCATTTTCCTGGACGAACCCCTCAACGGCATGGACCCGGTGTCGCGCCGCGACATCGCCGGATTAGTCAAGCAACTCGGCGACGAGGGCAAATGCGTGGTGGTCTCGAGCCATATTCTGCCCGAGATCGAGACCATGACCCGCTCCATCGTGCTCATCCACCACGGCAAGCTCATGGCCGAAGGCGACATTACCGAAATCCGCGATGCCATTCACGACCACCCGACCATCGTGGCCTTCGACAGTCCAGAGCCGCGGCGCCTGGCGTCGTTCCTTGCGGGACAGGAACTGGTGATGGGCGTGGAATTGGATGACCTGGGACGGGTCGTGGCTCGCACCGAGCACGCCGTGATCTTCTACCGTGAACTGCCGGCGAAGCTGCTCGAAGCGGATATTCCCGTTAGCGAGTTCCGGACCCTCGACGACAACCTGCAGGCGGTCTTCGACTACCTGGTGGGGGAGTAGTATGAACGCCCAGACCATCGTGCAGACACCAGGTTCCGACGGCCCCCTGAGTCTGGTGACCTCGTCCTTCTGGATCGGATACTTTTCCTTCAAGGAAATGATCCGTCGCAAGCGCATCGTATCGGTAGGGCTGCTCATGCTTCTGCCGGTGATCCTGACGGTGACGTGGCGGTTGCTCGACAAGGAAGGTCTGATCAGCGCTCAGTTGTTGCTGGCCAATCTGAGCGGCATGGTCTACATCCATGCCATGGTGGCCATCGTGTCGCTGGCTTTCGGCATCTCCGCCATCGGGGAGACGGCCGACGAAGGCACGATCATCTACTACTGGACCAGGCCTCTGAGCCGCGAGGCGATCTACCTGGGGCGGTTGTGGGCGGCGCAAACAGTTTCGGGCGTTCTGGTAGCGTTGTCGCTCGTCGCCTGTTTCATGGTCATGACGATCGCCAACCCGGGCGTGCTGAGCTTCTCGTTCCTGAAGCTCTATGCTTCGACATGCCTGGTCATCATGTACGGAGGCTTCGTCTACACGGCCATCTTCGCCATGGTCGGTACCTGGCTGAAGAAACCCATGCTTCCAGCCATTCTTTTTGCGTTTGGGTGGGAGTCCATCAGCGGCAATGTTCCGCTGCGACTCCAGGAGATGACCGTCGTCTTCCACCTGCGCAATATGATCAGCAATCCGGCTCAATCCTCCCAGACCATGCCCAACCTCCTGCAAGAGTTGCGGTCGATGCTCATGCACGAGGTCCCGCCGCCGGCTTGGCAGTCCTTTCTGGTGCTGCTCGGGGTTACGGTCGTCACCACGGTCCTCGGTACCCGCTTGCTGAGGCGGAAGGAGATCTTCCGCTGATCGGGAGTGTGGTTTGACAGACGAGCTGCACGATGGTAGCGTCCTGCCGGGACCCCTACCCCCAACAGTTTCTATATGACATCCTAGTGGCCCGCGTCGTGGGTCGATCCGTGGACGTCCGTCCCGAGTGCGCATTGTTGCGTTTTGGTCCGGACATGAACGATGGAGGCTTCCATGCCCGTCAATCGCAAGACAGTCGGCCTGACCGCCGCCGCACTCCTCATGCTGGCCGGGACCGTTCTGGCCGCCGGCAGCTACGAGGATCTGCAGGGTCAGGTCAAGGAGTTCACCCTGGACAACGGGGTGCATTTCATCGTGTTGGAGCGTCATGACGTTCCTGTGTTTTCCTTCGATATCTACATGGATGTCGGCAGCGCTCAGGAGGTCACCGGGATCACCGGTCTGGCCCATATCCTGGAGCACATGGCCTTCAAAGGCACAAGCGAGGTCGGGACCGAGGACATCAAGAAGGAGCTCAAGGCCATGGCGGCCGAGGACGCAACCTTCTTGACCCTCAAGAACGAGCGCAACCGTATGCTTCGTCTCGGTCAGGACATTTCGGTGACGTTCCTGGGCGAGGACGCCCTGGCTGAATTGGGCGACGACGCCCGCGTCATGATCGTCAACGGCGAAGTCTCGAACCTGGGCGCAGCTCGTGCTTTGGACTGGGAGCAGAAGCAGTACGTCACGAGCTTCGACGATGAAGACCGCGTTCTGGTGATCGCCAGCCATTCCTTCGAAATGGCCAAAGACACCGCCCGTGAATTCGTTGTGAGCAACGAGTTCGGGCAGATCGTCGAGAACAACGGCGGCCGCGGCATGAACGCCGGCACCTGGACCGACGAAACGAACTACTTCTACAGCATGCCCAGCAACAGGGTCGAGCTGTGGGCGTACCTCGAGGGCACCCGCATGGCCAACCCCATCTTCCGTGAGTTCTACACGGAGAAGGACGGTCCGGTCACTGAAGAGCGTCGCATGCGCACGGAGAATAGTCCTGTCGGTAAGCTCATCGAAGAGTTCCAGAATCTGGCCTTCAAGGCTCATCCCTATCACCATTCGACGATCGGTTGGATGAGCGACATCAACTCCATCACCCGCCAGGACTGTCAGGACTTCTACGACACGCACTATGTCGGGGAGAACATGACGGTGGCCGTGGTCGGCGACGTGGACTTCGCTCAGATCAAGAAGCTGGCCACGAAGTACTTCGCAGGCATCTCCGGCTCTCCTGCGCCTCGGCTCGACACCTACGAGCCCGAGCAGAACGGCGAGAAGCGCATGGTCATTCAGGACGATGCCCAGCCCTTCTACATCGCAGGTTTCCATATCGGCAACTACGCCCATCCCGACGCAGCGGTCTACTCGGCCATCGCCGATATCCTGGGCCAAGGCCGGACCAGCCGACTGAACAAGCGCTTGGTGAAGCAGGACAACATCGCCGTCCAGGCCGTGTCGTTCGCCGGCTTCCCCAGCGACAAGTATCCGACTCAGCTGGCCGTGTTGGGCATTCCAGCCAAGGATGTCACGGCCCTCGAAATCGAAGCCGCCATCTTCGAGGAGATCGAGAAGCTGAAGGCCGACGGTGTGACCGAGGAAGAGCTGGCCGGTGTTAAGCGTCGCGCCCGTGCCGGATATGTGCGCGGCCTCCAGGGCAACCAGGGCTTGGCCCGCCAGCTGGCCTTCTACCAGGGCCGTAATGGCGACTGGCGGGATATGTTCAGCCAGCTCGACGCCATCGAGTCCGTGACGGTCGACGATGTGAAACGCGTCGCCGCCGAGATCTTCGAGCCCAACCACCGTACCGTCGTTTACATCGAAACGGTTGAAGACTAGGGCCACCGCGTCCAAGCATAGAAAGGATCCGACATGACCCGATTCATGCAGAAAAGCGCGGCCCTGCTGCTGCTGGTCCTGGTGGTGGTCTCGCTGACCACGCCGGCCTCCGCGGCGCGTAAAACGCCGTGGGAGAAGTTCAAGTATCCCGATCTGAGCGAGATCCAGCTTCCGTCCTACGAACGGGTTGAGCTGGCCAACGGTATGGTGCTGTATCTCACCGAAGACCATGAGCTGCCCATGGTACAGCTTTCGGCCACCATCCAGGCCGGCGCCATCTACGAGCCGGCCGAGCTGACGGGCCTGGCCTCGATCACCGGCGAAGTGCTCCGTACCGGCGGCACCGCCAAGTGGACCGGGGATGAGATTGACGAGCTTGTGGAGAGCATGGGTGTGGCGGTCGAGACCTTTGTGGGTCAGACCGAGGGTGGTGCCTTCCTGTCGGCCCTCAAGGAGGATGCCGACATCGCCCTGGAGATCCTCGCCGACATCCTGATGCACCCCCAGTTCGCGGACGAGAAGATCGATCTGGCCAAGACTTCGGCGAAAGCCGGGATCTCGAGGCGGAACGACGAGCCGATGTCCATCGCGCGTCGTGAGTTCACGCGTGTGATGTTCGGTCCCGATCATCCCCTGGCACGGAACGAGGAATACGACACCATCAACTCGATCACCCGCGATCATCTGGTGGAGTTCCACAGCCGCTTCTTCCATCCCGATCGTATGTGGCTGGTCGTCATCGGCGATTTCAATAGCGCTGAGATGATCGGCAAGATCGAGAAGGCGTTCGAAGGCTGGGAGAAGGCCAGTGAGCCCCTGCCTGCGGATCCTGAGATTCCGTCCATGCCGCGGACCGTCAACGTGGCGCCCAAGGAAGACCTGACTCAGTCGACAGTGATCCTGGGAATCAAGGGCGTTCGCAACGATCACCCGCAGTATGCAGCGATCCAGGTTGCCAACCGCATCCTCGGCGGTGGGTTCAGCTCCCGTTTGTTCAACGAGGTGCGCAGCGCTCGCGGCTTGGCATATTCGACCGGTAGCGCTCCAGGGACAGGTTGGCGGTTCCCTGGAACTTTCGTCGCCTTCGCTGGCACAAAGAACGAGACCGCCGAGCAGGCCACTACGGTGATCCTTGACGAGATCAAGCGGATGTCCACCGAGCAGGTGACGGCGGAGGAACTCGAGGGCGCCGTGGACGGCATCCTCAACAGCGACGTGTTCAACTACGACACCAAGCGCGAGATCCTCGACCGCATGGTCGTGTTCGAGATGAACGGCTACGAGAACGACTTCCTCACGAAGTACCGCTCCGAAGTCCAGAACATGACGGCAGAGAAGGTCATGGCTGCTGCCGGGGATCTTTGGAAAGCCGACGATATGTCGATTCTGGCGGTGGGCAATCCCGCCGACTTCGACGGCGACCTGAGCAAGTTCGGATCGGTCAACGAGATCGACATCACGATCCCCGAGCCTGAAATGACCCTCGATGTGCCGGCCGCGACTCCCGAGAACCTGGCCCGTGGTCAGGAACTCATGAGTCTGGCCCGCAATACCGTGAGTTCGAAGATCGTCACCATGAAGGGCTTTGCCTCTGAGATGAGCCTGGACCTGACGATCCAGGGCATGGATCTGACTTTCGGTATCGAGACGATCGTGGCGTTGCCCGGCCGCATGAAGATGATCCAGAAGACGCCCTTCGGTGAAATGTCCCAGGTTCTCGACGGCGAGAACGCCTGGGCCGTGGGGCCCATGGGCAAGCAGGAGGTTCCCGTCGAGGACCTGCGCGATGAGATGAAGTCGAGTCTGGTGATGATGCTGCGCGACAGCGCCGAGCTGACCTGCCAGGCCCTAGATCCCGCCGAAGTCGAAGGCGTGATGTGCGACCGTGTGTACATCACCGGGCTGGGCGATGACTTCACGCTGCTGTGCCTGGACCAGTCCAGCCACCGGCCCTTCATGGAGCAGTCCAAGGGGCAGGATCCGGTCATGGGCGGCCCGGTTGTCCAAAAGGTGTTCTATTCTGAGTGGAAGAATTTCAATGGTGTGTCCTACTATGGCACCTTTGAGATTCGACATGATGACGAACACTTCGCCGCCGGCACGACCAAGTCGTTCAGCCTGAACCCTGCGATCGGCGACGACACCTTCAAATAGGTTCTTCGTCTGCGATGGATTAAGAAAGCGGGCCCTGGTCGAAGACCACGGCCCGCTTTTCTTGGCTCCCCGTTCCCTGCGAAACCGATCTCCACTCGGCCCGCTGGGAGGAGGAGAGAAGCCGCTTGAGAGGTCTACCCGGACTCTCCCAGGCAGCGCGACTCCATGCGGACTCCGGGGCGTCACCATGACAGGCAGCTTCTTCAATGAGTGATAATATCACAAGAACGTATGTAGGGGCAATAAAATTTGCGTAATTGTTCTGTCATGCGTCAGTTCTCGCCGATCCTTTGCAACCAGTGGCGGAGCCCAACGTACTGTGATTCGATGCGAATCCTGGACCAAGACAAGGGAGATCGACCATGTTTTTGGAGCTGATATTCGGCCTTGTGGCGTTGATGGTGTTGCTCTCGGTGGGGCTGTTTCTGCTGAAGGTCGTTTTCACCCTCGCCATCCTGCCTTTGCGGCTGCTGCTGTTCTTGAGCAAGGGACTGCTGACATTGGTGGTTCTCGTGCCGGTGCTCCTAGTCGGAGGAGTCCTTCTGACCGCAGCGGTGCCTTTGGTTCTCGTGCTGGTCGCATTGCCGATCTGCCTGCTGGGCGGTTTCGTTTTCGCTCTGGTTCGCTGAACCGTACTCCGGCAAACGACTCACCCAGGATACGCTGATCGTCAGCGCGGGCCCCGGCTGCCGGGCTGGTCCACAGCCTCGCCTTTGGCGCACAGAGGACATTCTTCTGGGCCCCAGGTCACGACTTCAACCTTGGCCAGGGATGTCATCGCCGCCGGAAGAGCGACCGAGGCGTCGGTCCGATCGATCAGGCACGCGACCGCCGTCACCACTCCGCCCCCCGACTCGATGATGTTGGCGACTTCGCGGGTTGATGTTCCGCGTGTCACGACATCCTCAACGATCAACACCTTTTCTCCCTCTTCGAAGGCGAATCCTCGACGCATGGCCATCACACCGTCCTTGCGCTCGGTGAAGATGAACCGCCGGCCCAGAGCGCGGGCCACTTCGTGGCCGAGCAGGACAGCGCCGAGGGCGGGGGAGACCACGACGTCGATGTTGTCGGCGTCGACCCTCGAGGCGATCCGGCGTCCCACTTCGAGGGCGAGGTCTGGAAACTGCAGGATCTGTGCACACTGGAAATATGCGTCGCTGTGTCTGCCGCTGCTGAGCTGGAAGTGCCCCTGCTTTAGGGCGCCCAGTTCCTTCATCAGGTCCAGAATCTCCATGTCGTTCATTGCTGGTTCAGCTCCTTGACGATGCCCGCCAGGGCGGCGGTCGGGTTGGCGGCCTGAGTCACCGGACGGCCTACGACGAGGAAGTCGGCGCCGTCGGCCATGGCTTCAGCTGGTGTGGCCACGCGGCGTTGGTCGTCGCCGCCTGATGTTGAGGCGGGTCGAACGCCTGGTGTGACAGCGAGGATCTCAGCACCCAGTTCTGCCCTCACGGCGGACAGGTCGGCGGGTGAGCAGACGATGCCGTCGCAGCCGCTCTCCCAGGCTGTGCGCGCCATACGGACGATGCGCTCAGACATGGCGCCGCCGCCGGGAGCCACCTCGTCGAGTTCGGCAAGGGTAAAGCTCGTCAAAACGGTGACGGCCAGCAGGGCGGGTCGTCGACCACCGTGAGCGGGAGAGGCCTGAGCGGCGTCTACGGCGGCCTCGAGCATGCGCCGGCCCCCTGAAGCATGAAGAGTGAGCATGCCGATGTCGAGGGCGCAGGCAGAACGCACGGCGCCGGCGACTGTGTTCGGGATGTCCATGTACTTGAGGTCTAGAAAAATCTCCCGGCCGGCTTCGTGCAGATCGTCGACCACGCGGGGACCGGCGGCTGTGAACAGCTCCATACCCACCTTGACCCAGCGGGCCTGGGGGCCGAGGCGGCCGTTGAGAACCTCGGCCGCGGCGATGTCGGGAACGTCCAGGGCGGTTATGATCCGCCTGGCGATGGGAGTCTCGCGGAGTTGCGCGAGAAGGGTAGCGCGGTTCATCGTCCTCGATCCTGTCAGGGAAGGCTGTATGGGGCGATTTGCCTTGTCGCCCCTGGAGCGATAGTCTATACCCTTCTAGCAATCGACCCAAGCGAATGCAAGGACGGACTGGGCACCTTTGAGGAGGGCAACCCTGTGCTGGATCGTAAGTTTCTGCGCGAAAACAGGAAGACGGTGACCGCCGCTGTCGCTGCCAAGCGTGAGAGTGTCGATGTCGACGCCTATTACGAAAAGGACGAAGCCCGCCGGGCAGCGCTCCAGGAAGTCGAAACTCTCCAGGCCGAGGCGAACAGAGCCAACAAATCTATCGCCGAAGCCCGCAAGGCAGGCGAGGACACAGCAGTCGCCATCGAAGACATGAAGGTCGTCTCGGCTCATATCAAGGAACTGAAGGCGGGGGCCGTCGAAGCCGAAGCCGAGGTCGAGGCTCTTTACCTGCGTATTCCCAACGTTCCCCATTCTTCCGTGCCGATCGGGGGCGAGGAGGACAACGTCATCGTCCGCACCTGGGGCGAGCCCCTCGAACCGGATTTCCCGTGCCAGCCTCACTGGGACATCGGCGCCGCGCTGGGGATCATCGATCTCGATGCCGCCTCGGGAATGAGCGGTTCTGGATTCACGTTGCTGAAGGGGCAGGGCGCTCGACTGGAACGGGCGTTGATCAATTTCATGATCGACGTGCATCTGGAGCAGGGTTATGAGGAAGTCAACGTCCCCTATTTGGTGAACGCCGAGGCGATGACCGGGACCGGTCAGTTGCCCAAGATGGCCGACGACATGTATCACTGTGCCGTGGACGACCTCTACCTGATTCCCACCGCCGAGGTCTCGGTCACCAATATCCATCGCCAGTCGACGTTGAACCTCGAACTCCTGCCCGTAAAATACGTGGCTTTCTCGCCGTGCTTCCGACGCGAGGCCGGCGCCGCAGGCAAGGACACACGAGGTCTGCTTCGTGTTCACCAGTTCCACAAGGTGGAGATGGTGCAGTTCACGGCGCCGGATGTCTCTTATGAAACCCTCGAAAGCCTCACAGGCGACGCTGAGGAGATCCTGCGGCGCCTCGAACTCCCATACCGAGTCCTGTCCCTTGCTTCGGGTGACCTGAGCTTCGCCGCAGCCAAGTGCTACGACCTCGAAGTCTGGTCGCCGGGCGTACAGCAGTGGCTCGAAGTCTCGTCGTGCAGCAACTTCGAGGATTTTCAGGCCCGGCGAGCCGGAATCCGATTCCGGGGAGGCGACGACAAGGGCTTCGTGCATACGCTGAACGGTTCGGGGCTGGCTCTGCCGCGTGTGATCGTGGCGATCATGGAAAACGGGCAGACGCCCGACGGCAGGATCCGTATTCCACTGGCCCTGCAGCCCTACATGGACGGTGCCGAGTTCATCGGCTAGGAGGTGGCCGTGACCTGGTGGCCCAGGGCGCTCAACATCGTTCGCAAGCGACAGGTCTTCGGGGCCTTCGTTCTGAGCGGAACGGCCGTCATCGTCTTCGTCGTCGGTCTGATGACCTTCCGCGTGGCCGATCGTGTCGAAGAACAGTCACGGCTGAGCACCTGGCTGCTCTCTCATTTCGCCAGTTTGCACCTCGGCCAGAACGAACGCGGCGGTCTCCAGGACGTGATGGAGCGCACGCGTCGCCTCGAAGTCCCCTTCATCGTCACCGACAACATGGGACGGCCGATGCTCTGGAACGGTCCGGTTGTTGGCATTCCGATGCCGGAACAGAAGCTCACGCTCCTGGGCGTCGATCCCGAAGGCGGCAATTCGCCCGAGATCGATCGTATCCTTGAACTGATCCAGGAATACGACGCCATCAACGAGCCGTTCGCCATCACCAGCCCAACCAGCGGCCAGCGTTTTTTGACGTTGCATTACGGACGTTCCGCCATCGGACGGCAGATCCGCTGGATGCCCTGGGCTGAGCTCGCGCTGCTCACCGTGTTCTTCCTTTCCATCGCCTGGGCCCTCAGCGTCAAGCGGGACGGTGAGGAGCAGCGACTGTTCGCAGGCATGGCCAAGGAGACCGCCCACCAGCTGGGCACGCCTATCACCTCGATTCTGGGCTGGGTCGAGATCCTGCGCGACCGTTACGGCGACGATGAACTCATCACGGAACTCTCCCGGGACATCCAGAGACTGGGCAAGGTGTCCGAACGCTTCAGTCAGATCGGGTCGTTGCCCCAGCTCCAGGACACGGATCTGGCGGGGACCATCGCTGCGAGCGTTGCGTACTTCGAACGCCGGCTGCCGCATCTCGGCGGCAAAGTGGAGCTCGCGTTCGTCGATGAGGCGACGCTCACCTGCCGGTTCAACCGCGATCTGATGGAATGGGTGCTCGAGAACCTGATCAAGAATGGGATCGATGCGCTGAAGGGGCGGAGCGGACGCATCGACATCCACCTCGACGACGGCCCCGGAGGCACGGTCCGCATCCGAGTCCGCGACACAGGAAGCGGAATAGCGCCCAACCGGAGGAACCGGATCTTCGAAGCAGGGTTCACGACCAAGGCACGGGGGTGGGGCATGGGCCTCGCTCTCGTGCGGCGCATTGTGGCGCAGTATCACGGCGGTCGTATCTTCGTAGAGGACACCGGCTCCCAAGGCACCACATTCCAGATCACGATTCCAGGAGAGGAGCCCGCACGTGGCCTTCAAGATTCTATGGGTTGACGATCAAATCGAAGAGTTGAAGTCCCATCTCGTCTATCTAAGCGGCAAAGGGTACGATGTGGACGGAGTGTCCAACGGTCAGGACGCCGTCGAGAAGCTCAGGATGCAACCTTACGATGCCATCCTTCTCGATGAGATGATGCCAGGGATGAGCGGACTCGAGACCCTCGCCGAGCTGAAGAAAGTCAGGGAATCGGTGCCGGTGATCATGATCACCAAGAGTGAGGAAGAGGACCTGATGAACCGCGCCATCGGCAAGCGCATCGACGACTACCTCGTCAAGCCGGTGTCGCCCCTGCAGATCGTATCGGCCTTGAAACGTCTTCTCGAAGGACGACGCATCCGGGGGGAGCAGCTGAGCCGGGACTTCACCCAGGGCTTCATGGGGCTGCAGGATCGCATCGGTCGCGCGGATACGCCGGACGAGTGGACGAACCTCTACAACGATCTCGTGCAGTGGGAGCTCGATCTCTTCGCCGACGGCGATCACGGACTGCTTGCCACACATCAGGAGATGCTCGCCGAGGCCAACCGCAACTTCATCCGCTTCGTTCGCGACAAGTATGCCGGGTGGGTCAACGGCTCCGATGACTCGCCGTTGCTCAGTCCCGACCTGTTCAAGACATGGGTCGCACCGGAACTCGACAATGCACCCCAGGTCGTGTGGATCGTCATCGACTGCATGCGGCTCGACCAATTCCGTTTCGTGGAGTCTCTCCTCGAGCCATATTACCACCTCGAGCGGAAGCACTACTGGTCGATCCTGCCTTCTGCCACTCCGTTCGCACGCAATGCCCTGTTCAGCGGACTCTATCCACGGGAGATCGCCTCCCGCTACCCCGATTGGTGGCGCGGTTCGAGTCGACAGCAGCATTCCAAGAACGCCCACGAAGCGGAACTCCTGGGCGAACAGCTCAAGCGGATGGGTTCCTCTGCGGCTGAAAGCTACAGATACTTCAAGGTGTTCGACGCCCGCGACACCGACGACCTCTCAAAACAGGTGGGCAGCCTCGACGGTGTGAAGCTGGTGGCCGCCGTCTACAATTTCCTGGACATCATGGCCCACGGACGTTCGCAGTCGACAATCCTCAAGGAGTTGGCTCCCGACGTACCTGCCTTCCGCTCGCTCATGCGCAGCTGGTTCGAGCACTCCACCCTCTACGACGTTCTCAAAACCCTGGCTCGGCGCGACTGCACCGTGATCCTGACGACCGACCACGGCTCGGTATACTGTAATCGCGCCACCACGGTACGGGCCAATCGCGAGACCAGCACCAACGTGCGCTATAAGTACGGCGACAATTTGGGCGTGGACGAGAAGCAGGTCTTCCTCATGAAGGATCCCGAGGACTACATGCTGCCGCGTCAGTCGGCCATCGAGAATTACGCCATCACAACCGAGGACTACTACTTGGTCTATCCGACCAACTTCCATGAATACGAACGGCTGTATCGGGACAGCTTCCAGCACGGCGGGATCAGTCTCGAGGAGATGATCGTGCCGTTCGTCGTGATGCGGCCTCGCTAGGGAGTCAGACGTGGAGCATCCGCTACCCGATTCCGGACTTTTCCCCCTATCCCGTCTCAGCGACGGTCCCGAGGCGACCTTTCGATTGGGTGAACGGGTCTCCAAGCTGCTCCGGGGAGGAGAGATCGTTCTGCTCTGGGGACCGCTCGGCGCCGGTAAAACCCTCTTCGTACAAGGGGTGTGCCGGGGGCTGGAGGTGGACGATCCAGAAGTGAATTCCCCGACGTTCACCCTGGTCAACACCTATCGGGGCAGGTTGACGGTTCATCACCTGGATCTTTATCGTCTGACCGAGCAGGATGATCTGCAGGACATCGGTATTGAAGCCCTGCTCGACGATGCGGATGCCGCCGAAGCCGTTCTTCTGGTCGAGTGGCCGGATCCGCTTCTGCCGTGGCTGGGGCCGCGGCTAGAGTTTATGGCATCCCACGGTGAGGGTGAAGACGAGCGAATCTGGCATCTGCGCGGATTGCCCGATGTTCCTGAAAGCTGGGCTGCCATGATGGAGGAGATCTGATCGTGCTCTGCTTGGCCTTCGATACCGCAACGCCCTGGGGAAGGTTTGCACTCGCCCGCGACGGCAAACCGTTGGTGTATCGTCCCCACAACGTCATGGGCAGCTATGCCGACGCCCTGCTGCCGGTCATGGAGTCCATGCTGGCCGAGCAGAATCTGAGCCTCGGCGATGTCGGGGCTCTGGCCGTCACCAGAGGTCCCGGCAGCTTCACGGGAGTCCGCATCGGCGTGGCAATGTCCAAGGCTCTGGCTTATGCCCTGGACGTCCCCTTGTACGCCGTCTCGACTTTGGAGGCGATGGCGGCGGCCATGTTCAGCGAGCATTCCGACCGCGAATGGGCGGTACCCTCTCTCGATGCGCGGCGAGGCGAGATCTTCGCCGGGCTGTTCAGGCGTCGTGGCGATTGGGTCGAAGCGGTTGTGGAGCAGTCAGGCCTTCCCGCCGAGCTGTGGTGGCAGTCGATTCTTTCTCGGGTCGGAGACCCGGACTCCCCTTGCTACGCTGGCAGCGGCACACCGATTTTGTTGGGAGACGGTGAAGACCTGAGGCCCGAGCTTCAAGCCAAGGGTGCCCCCGTCCTGCGCAGTTGGACCGCCGCACACCCCGCCACGGCTCCCGCCGTGGCCTGGGCTGCGAGTTCGCCGTCGACGATGTTGACGCCGATCGATCCCTTCGCTCTGACCCCCCTCTATCTACGAGCGTCCGAAGCCGAGGTCAAACGTGGATTGGACCTCACTCCCGGCGACGCACGGGAGGGATTGGCGGCCATGGAGGATCGGATGCCGAGGAAGAGCGGATCGTGAAGCTCTCGCCGGGAGAGGTGACAGTCCGACGGGGACACGCCGACGACATCACTCGCATCGCCGTGATCGAGCAGCTGAGTTTCGACGATCCCTGGCCGCTGATCGCATTGCGCACCGAACTCGATACGGATGATCGTCGCCGACCCCTGGTGATAGTCCGCAACGGGGAGATCGAGGGATATCTGATGGCCTGGATCGTGGTCGATGAATATCACATCGTGAACATCGCTGTAAGCCCGTCCGGTCGCCGCGGGGGTCTCGGAACCCAGTTGCTGGAAGCCGGCCTTGATGAAGCTCGGGCGTCAGGTTGCGTCTTGGCGACCCTCGAGGTCCGTGTTTCCAATGCTGCAGCCATTGCGTTTTACCAGCGCTGGGGGATGCTCGAGGTTGGTCGGAGACCCCGATATTATGCAGACAACGGGGAAGACGCACTGATTCTCTCGTGTCGGATCTGACCGGATCGGCTCGATGGGCCAGGCGGGATAGTGGTTGTTTCACTCAGCTGAAATGGCTATCGTGAGGATCCGTTTTTGATGACGCAGCTCGAGTTCATCACCATAAGCCCCAGGGGAGGTCGACATGTCCTGGCTCACTCAGGCCAAGAAGGGCATTCAGGCCATCACCACGCAGAAAAAAGAAATCCCTGACAACCTCTGGAGCAAATGCCCCTCCTGCGGCGACGTGCTCTACCACAGGGAACTGTCGCGCAGCCTTTGGGTGTGCAGCAGCTGCGAACACCATCTGCGCATCTCGACCGATCAGTACCTCGACCTGCTGCTTGACGAGGGGTCGTGGCATGAGACCCACCGGGGAATCACGTCTGTCGATCCGCTGGGCTTCAAGGACTCCAAACGCTACGAAGACCGGATCAAAGCCAGCCTCAAGAAGACCGGACGCGACGATGCTGTAGTCGTGGGGCGGGGTGAAATCGATCACGTGCCGGTGGGGCTAGCAGTCATGGACTTCGATTTCATGGGCGGCAGCATGGGTTCTGTGGTGGGCGAGAAGCTGGCCCGCATGCTCCAGGACTGCGTGAAGGAACGCACGGCGGCCATCATCCTCTCGCGTTCGGGTGGGGCGCGAATGCAGGAGTCTCTGCTCTCGCTCATGCAGATGGCCAAGACCAGCGCCATGCTCAACCGTCTGCGCGAGGAGGCCGTCCCCTTCGTGTCGATCATCACCAATCCGACCACGGGCGGTGTGACGGCAAGCTACGCCCAGCTCGGCGACGTGATCATGGCCGAGCCGGGGGCTCTGATCGGATTCGCGGGCCCTCGCGTGATCCAGCAGACCATCAACAGCGAACTGCCCGAGGGTTTTCAGTCGTCGGAGTTTCTGCTCGAGCACGGTATGCTGGACATGATCGTCCACCGCAAGGATCTAAAGAGCCGTTTGGCCGAGGTTCTGCATTGGTTCGTGGACGGTCGCGACATCTCGGAACGCCAGCCCTTCCGCGGGTAGATCATGAAGAACACGCCTCCCGGGGTGCCGCACGATCCTGTGTATCCCGGCGAGCCCGGCATCGAAACCTACGCCAGGCCCCCGTTCATCGCGGAGCACGAAACGACGCGCTGGCTTTTCGCCCTGAACCGCATGGGGATCAGACCCGGCCTGTCACGCGTGCGCGGTCTGCTCCAGGATCTGGGGCACCCTGAACAGGGCATGAAGACCTTGGTCGTGGCGGGAACCAACGGCAAAGGGAGCACGACCCGCATCCTGGCGCGGCTGCTGCAGGACTGCGGCCTGAAGGTCGCCTGCTATACGAGCCCCCATCTGCTTCACGTCTACGAGCGATTGTACATCAATGACGTTTCCGTTGACCCCGATGCCTTCCACGCGATGGTGGAACGGATGAAACCTCTGGTCGAGCGCCACGAGGCAAGCTGGTTCGAGACCTTGACGGCTGCTTCGGTGGCTCTCGCCAATGACGCCGGGGTCGACATATTATGCTGCGAGGCAGGGCTGGGCGGACGTCTCGACGCCAGCAACGCTCTGCCCGCTGAAGCTGTGTTTTTGACAGGAGTCTCCCTCGATCATCAGCATATCCTCGGCGACACGCTTGAAGCCATCGCCGCGGAAAAATTGGGCCTGCTCAAGCCCGGTGTCCCTCTCTACACCTCCGTCGTCGGCGAACTCAAGTCCCAAGCCTTCGCCGCCGCAGTTGCGGCCGATGCACCGGTGTATTTTCTGGACGAGTTGAGCAGGTGCGCTGACGATAACGAGACATGGACTCTGACGACGCGCAAGAAGGTCTATCAAGGCTTGCCCTCTTTGAGCTCCGAGCCCATGCAGCGCAATGCATCGTTGGCCCTGCTGGCCCTCGAGGACCTCGCCGCCCGGGGTGTGACGCCCATGCCTCCGGACCCAGCGGCGTCGCTGGCGAGTCTTTTCCTGCCGGGTAGATTCCAGACGGTCCTGACGAATCCAGACTGGATCGTCGACACGGCCCACAACGCCGAAGCTCTGGCCGGGGTCGTGACGACCTTCCTGGAGAGGCCCTGCTCCGGCCGCAGATACGTGTTGTTCGGCGGTATGGCGGACAAGGATCCCGGCGACGTAGTCGGTTCCCTGCTCCTCGACGTCGACTCGGTGGTTTGCGCACCGATCGCCCTGCCGAGATCACGGAACCCAGGCGACTTGGAATCGTTGATGGACCGTTGGGGACTTGCGGGAGAGAATGGCGCAGTCGTTCATCGCGACCTCAACGATGCGCTGACCGATCTTGCCGACCGCACCGCTCCGGAGGATAAGGTGCTGGTCACCGGCTCCTGTTTCATGGTGGCCGACGTTTTGTGGCGGCTGGGCGTAAGGGATATGGAAGAAACGAGAACCGTTCGCCTAGCTGCGGATGTTCTGAACAGGAGAGAATGGGAGCGGTCATGAGCGAGAGTCTGGTCATCGGAGCCGATGTGGGGGGGACCGCGGTCAAGTACGTGGTGACGGACGCGTCGTACACACCTCGGGTAGAGGGCGAGATATTCTGCGACCCCACCGACCCCGGCCACACTCTCGATGATCTTGCAGGAACGATCCGTTCGCGGTTGGGCGCGGCCTGGGGCGACGTAGAAACCGTCGGATTCGCCTGTGCTGGCATCGTGGATCCTGTCGCGGGTCGACTAGGGAGAGCTCCGAATCTGCCCGGTTGGGAAGGGACCGATCTCGCGGCTCTTGCGGGAGCCGCTTTCGCTGGCTTGCCTGCGGTTCTCGCCAATGATGTGAATGCGGCTCTGATGGGCGAGTGGCGCCTCGGTGCCGGTCGCGGTTGCCGCGACCTTCTGATGCTCGCTCTCGGAACAGGGGTCGGCGGCGGTATCGTCGTGCATGGATCTTTGCTGGTCGGAGGACGGTGCGGCGCAGCGGAACTTGGTCATATGATTCTCGACCGCGAGGGCCCCGCCTGCGGTTGCGGGAACAGGGGCTGCCTTGAAGCCTATGCCAGCGCCAGCGGACTGATGGCGGAAGCCCGACGTCGTGCCGCCGTCCCTGGTGCCGATCTCGACCTTGTCGCCTTTTGCAGCCGCACCGACGCCGACCCGCGAGGTCTGGCCGCTCTTGCCGTAGCGGGCAACGCAGAAGCTGTCGACATCTACGCCCGTGCGGGCACCATGCTCGGCCTTGCGGTCGGCAACCTCGTCAATGCACTCGACCCCGACCGCGTGATCATCGGCGGTGGCGTAGCCCAGGCCGGCGACCTGCTCCTGGCTACCTGCCGCGCCGAAGTGCCGCGGGTGGTTCTGGGCGAGCGCAGCAAGTCCGTTCCCATCGTCCTGGCCGACCTCGGTCCTCGGGCTGCGGCCTTGGGCGCCGCCGTGATGGCCCTCGATGAGGTGGCCGGAGGATGATGTTGCGGACCGGCATCCTCATCCTGGTTTTGGCGACCGCTGGAGCCCGTGCGCCGGATGCGGTGCAGGCTGCTGAGCCGGGCGGTACGAAAACAGACATCATTGCGAAACGGATGGTGAATCGGACGATCGACGGCGAGTCGGTCGTATTTCTCTATGAAAACGTCCGCATCGACCGTGACTCCATGGTCGTCGAATCCGACTCTGCCGTGTTCTATCCCGACGTCGAGGAGTACGACTTCTACAGCCGTGTGCGCATGACGAGAGGCGCATCGGTCCTGACCTGCGGGACGGCCTTCTACAACGACCGCACCAACGACGCCGACTTCGCAGACGGTGTGCGCATCGTCGAAGGCGATCAGATCGCCACGAGCGACCGTGCCGAGTTGCGCCGGGCCGGCGATCTGCTCCTGCTGATTCGGAACGCCCGCGTCGTGACGCCCGGGTACGTCGTTCACGCCGACACCATCGCCCGCTACGAGGACATCGACGAGGGAGAGGCCTGGGGACACGTCATCCTGGTCGAACCGGACGCTTCGAGCGTCGTAACCGGAGGCCACGCCACCTTCGACCGCGGCGGCGGCAGTATGACCGTGGACCGCGGACCCAAGATGGAAAGCCGAGAGCAGGGCGACGATCCCCTGCTCGCAACGGCTTTGCGCATGCACTTCCTGCGCGATCTCGACCGCATCGTGATGGTAGACAGCGTGAGTATCCGCCAAGGAACAACCTTGGCCTTGGCCGATACCGCCCAGGTGTTCGGTCGTGAACGCATGCTGTTGACGGGGGGACCACCCACGGCCGACGATGGAACCGGCGGCACGTTTCGGGCCGAGGCTATGGAGTACTGGTACGCCGACGGCGAAGTGAGGAGCATGGTCCTGATGGGATCGGCCGTCGTCGAAGACTCCGATCCGGCAGATCTCGCATCCCGTTTCCGAGGACTCCCTGATTCCAATACTTTGTCGGGGGACACCATCACTCTCGACATGGAAGACGGCCATCCGGTGCGGTCGCTCGTGGTGGGTAACGCCCGCAGTGTGTTCGTGCCTGTCGACGCGGCCAAGGAAATCGCCTACAACGATGTGTCGGGCGACACCATCGTCCTGTCCTTCGAGGACCGCAGGGTGCACCAGGTTGATGTCCGCGGGGGGATGAAGGGGTCCTACTCCTTCATGCGTCTCGAGAATCTGGAGCAGATGGCAACCGACGCCATCGCCGCCCTGGACAGTCTGTTGACGATGCAGGGGGATTCGCTGGCCCTACTGTTGCCAGACTCCCTCGCCGCCGCACTTCCCCTCGTCCGCGGTGGTTGGGAATCTCTGGATCCCGCCCTGGCGATGGCCATGGCCGCCGTGCTTGCCGACAGCCTTGTCGCCGGCAGAGACAGCACGTTGGCCTACGCCGCCAGGCGTATCCTGGCTGTCTCCTCTGTCGATACGACAGCCTCCGGAGACGATATCGTGGACTTCAGTTCGCTTCGCGAGTTCGTGGATTATGACGGCCACATGGGTCTTTTCCTGCTTGGGGAGCGACAGATCGCCATCCGAGGCAATGGGCACATGAAATACGGCACCATGGATCTGACCGGAGGCGATATCCGTCTCGATACAGACAAGCGGGAGCTGTACGCCACCGATGATCCTATGCTCGTGGACGGCTCGCAGAAGATTGCCGGCGAGGATATGGCCTACGATTTCGGCAACCGCACCGGAGCGGTGAACAACGGTGCCACGGCCATGGACGATTACTACTACGTGGGCGACCGCATCAAGCGCTTCGGCGACGGCGACCTCAAAATCCGCGGCGGCAAGATGACATCGTGCGATCTCGCCCGCCCGCATTACCACTTCTGGTCGGATCAGATGAAGATCCAGCTCGGCGACAAGGTCGTCGCCAAGCCCATCGTGATGAAGATCGGCGAAGTGCCGATCTTCGCCCTGCCCTTCTACTTCAAGTCCCTGAAGACGGGCCGCCGCTCCGGTATCCTATTTCCTACTTTCGATTTCGGCTGGGGCAGCCGCACCGGGCGCTATATCAGGAACTGGGGCTACTATTGGGCGACCAGCGACTACACCGACGTCACCTTCCGCGGCGACTACAATGAGCGCCGCGAACTGACCTGGCAGATCAGCAACCAGTACCGCAAGCGCTATGCCTTCGATGGCAGGATCCACTATTCACGACGATCGACCTTCGGCGATGCTGCCCGGACCAAGCAGTGGCAGCTCCGCTGGAACCACAGCCAGCCCGAGCTCTTCGACTATTACCGTTTCAGCGCCGAGCTGAGCATGTCGAGCAGCGAGATCGAACGGGAGGACCTGCTCAACGACGTCGCCCAGCAGGTGATCAACGGTCAACAGAAGTCCAACGTCAGCGTGAGCCGCAGCTGGCAGAACGTGAGTGGTTCGCTGGCCTTCACCCGCGACGAATACGTCAATGCCGCCGACTCGGTCTTGACGTCCAACAACCGGCTCAACGTCCAGAACTTCCCCACACTCTCGCTATCCTTCAAGAGTCGGGCTCTCAAGGCTCCCCTGCGTGGCGGCGGCAAGGGCAACTTCTTCGGCAACATGCTGCGCAACACTTATGTACGTCATTCTTACAACGCTGCCTCCAATCGAACAAACTTCGAAACGACGACCAGGACCAACGATAAGGCCTCGGGAACGCTGTCTCTGGACATCAAGCCGCCGCGCGTCGTCATTTTCAACGTATCGTCGGGTGTGAGCAGCGGCTTCTCCTGGAACCGCGACGAAACCACTGGGGAGATCTATCAGATCATCGAAGGAGACACCGTCGTAGTCGACGCCACCGAACTCGTGGAGGAAAGCGCCAAGAGCGTGTCGGTGAACTCCAGTGTTTCGACTACCCTTTACGGCCTCTTCACGCCTCACATAGGTTCCCTGCGCGGTATTCGCCACACCGTACGCTTCAGCACCAGCCACTCATGGCGGCCGGAAATATCCGGCACCCAGATCGCCGACCAGCGCTTCAATCTGAGCATGGGACACAGTTTCGATCTCAAGTTCCTCGACAATTCGGCCCGCGCTGGGCGTGACAGCACCGAGCAGTACCGCAAGCTCGACGGAGTCGTTGACTGGAACCTGAGCACCAGTTATGACCCGGACAACGACCATGACTCGCGCTGGTCCACGATTACGAGCACTCTGAAGCTCAAACCCGGAACGAGTCGGAACGCCCAGGTCACCGTCAACAATGTCTTTGATCCCTACGAGATGCGCATGACGAGTACCCGGCTGACCTATGGATTGAGCCTGGGCGGCAAGATCGACACCGGCGGCAAGATCGTCGAAGTACAGGAAGAGCTGAATGAATCCATAGGGCTGCTTGCAGGACTTGATTCGCTGAACACGGCCCCGGTGGAGACGGATGACGACCCCGCCGACCTGGACAACGAAGCTCTCTGGGCCGAAAACGACACAAACAACGAGCAGAACGATATCGGGTTCAGCCGGTTCGGAGAGCAGAATCAAGAAGAAGGCCGAGATGATACCGAAGGCGGACGTTTCATTCCCTGGCGCGCCGGCAGCTCCTTCTCCTACTCCAAGAACCATCTCAGCGAGAGTGTGACCGCCAGGCTGGGCCTCAACGCAAGTGCGACTCTGACGCGGACCTGGAAGTTCTCCTGGCGTGGAAACTACGATCTGGAACAGGGCATCATGACCACCCAATCGTGGAATCTCGAGAAGGATCTCCATTGCTGGTCCATGCGCTTTTCCCGCAACATCACAGCCAGCGACCAGCAGTTCGGATTCGTGATTTCCCTCAAGGCGATCCCCGACATCAAGGTGACCAAGGGGAAGGACGACCTTGTCGGCGGTCTGTCTGGCCTTGGCGGGGGCTCGTTTCTGACCCGCTGACCCCCTCTGGAAAGCCCTGTTTCATCGGGTTTGTCGAGTGTCCGGTTGTGGAATCCCGTCCCAGGACCGGGTTTTCGCATTTTTAATGTTGACAGTTCCCACAGGGACGGGTTCCATCGCCTCTAGGAGGTGATCAGAATGAACAAGACAGAACTGATCGATGCCCTGGTGAAGAAGACTGGAATGACGAAGAAGGATGCTTCGACCGCGGTGAACGCCATCTTCTCCACGGTGCCCCGCGAGGGCATCATCGCCACCGAGGTGGCGAAGGGGGAGCGGGTCCAGCTGACGGGCTTCGGCACCTTCGAGCGCCGCAACCGCAAGAAGCGTATGGCGCGCAACCCGCAGACCGGTGCCGAGATCATGGTCCCGGCGACCAAGTACCCCGCCTTCTCGGCCGGCAAGTCCCTCAAGGACCGCGTCGGCAAGAAGTAAAGGGTATCGGGCTTCGATTTCCGAAGCGAGGGGCGGCTGTCAGCCGCCCCTTTGCTTGCCCGGCAACCTTGTCGGGGGTATAATACAGCCGAGGCGGGAACTCCATCCGCCTCGCCGCCGTTTGAGAACGGCCGAAGATTACCGATGATCCGCTGTCGACAATCGTGCTTTCAAGATTTGGAGAACGTCCCATGCGAGGAATTGTGAACCTCTGCGTGTTGATCGCCTTGTTGCTGCTCGTCGTGCCGGTGATCGGCCAGACGCCGGCGGCCAAAGACGGCCCCTGGACCCCGTTGGTGATGGTCTACACGGGAGACATCGGCGGTAAAGTTGAACCCTGTGGCTGAAAGAGCAATCGACGGGGCGGTCTGTCCCGACGCGCACTTCGGCTCGACGAGATCTGGAACACTGGCAAGCCCGTGCTCATGCTCGATGCCGGCGACATGTTCGGCCAGCGCACCCGCATCGAGCGGGAGCAGACACGCTTCCTCTGTGAGGTGCACAGCGAGTTCGGCTACGACGCCATCGGTCTCGGCGAGATGGACCTGAACTACGGTATCGACTTCCTGCGGGAGATGATCGAGCAATACGGTCTGCCTTACACAAGCGCCAACGTGCGCGACGGCTCCGGCGAACTCATTCTTCCCGAGTTTCTGATGGTCGAGCGCGCCGGCTTCAAGATCGGCGTATGCTCCGTCCTCGATGCCGAGCAGCGGATTCTCACGATGAGCGCCCAGGACGAAGAATACACAGTCGATGAACCCCTGTCGGTACTGCGGGATCTGCTGCCGCGCATGCGTGCGGCGGGGGCTCAGACCGTCGTGGTGATCGCCCACCTCGGCGACCAGAAAGCCGAACAGTTGCTCAATGACGTGACGGGTGTGGACGTATGCCTCGTGGGGCACAGCCGCCGCCCCTTCCGGAGCGAGAGGCTCGTCGACAGAACGTCTCTGATCTCATCGTCGTTCGAGGGCCGTTATCTCGGCCGAATGGACGTCGACCTCGGCGTATCGGGCGACCTTAAGGCTTTCGACGTGACCATTCTTGAATTGGGCGAGGAGATCGCCGACGATCCGATCATGCTCGATCGGGTCAATAAATTCAAAGAGCACCTCGAAGAATTCCGTCTCGTAGCCCGTGGTCCCTATCAGCCGACCAAGGGCTCGGACAAGGAGAGCTTCCTGACCGAGCGTGAGTGCCGCAAGTGTCATACGGATGTCTGGGAGGCCCTGCGCGAATCGACACATCAGGTCGCTTTTACGACCTTGGCTCGCAAGGGGCAGGCTCAGAGTCCCGAGTGTTTGGTCTGTCACACGACAGGCTACCTCTATATGAACGGATACGACGACCAACCGCCCCGGAACCGCCTGACCAACGTCCAGTGCGAGGCCTGCCACGGATACGGCACTGAACACAGCCGTGACGGCAGCTGGTTGGCCCAGGCACGTGCGAGCTGCGTGTCTTGTCACGATCAGGAAAACAGTCCGGAGTTCGACTATGACGCCTACTGGGCCAAGATTGCGCATTGACGTGAATCTCCACCGCACCATGAACGGCCGGACTCCGATGAGTCCGGCCGTCGCGGTGATCGGGTTCGTGTTGATGATGCTAGTTCCGCTCGGTGCGGCAGCTCTCGACCTCTTCACATTCTGGAACGATCCCGAGATCACACTCGATGTCTCGGCCGGGGACTGGGTCCTCTACCGTATGGTGACCATGGATGCAGGTCGGCGATCCGAGGACATCGTCCGTGTACGTTGCGAACATGCGGACGATCACGGCTGGCGCCTGAGCGTGTCGCCGGTGATCGACCTGGACGGATTCCTCGAAGACGTTGCGGAGGGTTCCTGGAGCTTCACTCTGGATCGTGACGGTGCCGGAGGCGCTCGATTCATCGATCATGTCCATGACGTCGAGCGTGTGGAGGAGGGAGAGCGCCGATCCATTGCCGACCGCGAGTGGCGGGAAGATCCTCTGTTGAGCGTCACGCTCGGTGACGGCTTCAATCCTGACTCCCGCGAACGGTCCGGCGATACGACGCGTGTCGTGGCAGGTCGGGATCTCCTGTGTTCGGGATTGAATCTATCGGCCTGCGACTCGACGCGCATCGAACTGCCGAAGGGCGTGCTGCTGCAGGTCCATACACGGACCGTGAGTGTGACCCTCCATGACAGTGTTCCTTTTCTCGGCGTGGTGTACGCGAGTGAGAGGGGAGAGACCAGATCGGAACTCGACCCGCCCGGGCGTCGTCGCCAACCTCCTCCTCGTCTGCGAATCGAGACGATGGAGCTCATCGACTTCGGGATCTCGGACACCCACTCCGGCGGCGGGGGTTGATGGATGCCCCGCATCTGTGGTATCATGTCATATGCTCACGAATGAACTTTGGCACCTCAGGCAGCAAGCTCACCACTTCATCCTGAACGCCAACCGCAGTTGTACGCCGCAGGAGATTGCGCGCCACCTTTTCGGGCCTCAACGCCACGAAGACCCGGTCGCGCAGCTCGTCGTACGCAATATTCTAGACGGCGACCCCGCCGTCTGCCGAGGGCACGATGCGCGCTGGATCGCCTTCGACGCCCCGTTCCTAGAGCATCCCTTGAATGAGCTTCGTCATGTCGTGGTCGACCTCGAGACCACCGGGAGCCTGATCGGCGTCGACCGCATCATCGAAGTCGGCATTGCCGTACTCGAGGGCGGCCGCATTACGCAGCGCTTCAGCAGCTTAACTCATAGCAGTCGTCCGGTATCGGGCCGCATCCGACGCCTGACCGGGATCCGATCGAGCGATCTCGACGGCGCGCCCGCCTTCGGTGAGGTGGCCCCCATCATCATGGATATGCTCCGTGGTGCCGATTCCTTTGTAGCCCATGACGTCCGTTTCGATCTCAACTTCCTGGGCTGGGAGCTAGCGCGGCACGGCCACGTCATGCCAGAGCTGCCGGGGCTCTGTACGCTCCGTCTCGCCCAGCAGCTGTGGCCCGATCACGATGGCTGGAGACTGCAAGACCTCGCCGGCAGCTTCGCCGTGACCCACGATCGTCCTCACCGGGCCGGCGAAGACGCCTTGGCCACCGCCGGTGTTTTGGCGCACGCCCTGGAACAAGCGGTGGTGAGTGGGGCCGCCGTTTTCGGAGATCTCTACCGTCTCACATCGTTCCTGGAAGACACCGATCATGACGGTGACGAGATGGCTGCCCGAGCAGGGTGATCGTTTTCATACACCATTTTCTCGATCTTTCCCCACCCGGTTGACTCTCGGGTCTGCTTGCGTTAGGATACCGACCACATCAGATCGACGCTGTCCTGCTTCGCACCACGCATTTGCTTCGGGTCGAAGTTTTTCAAGGAGGAATGGGATGCAGCGGATCCGGGACGAAAAAGACATTCTCGTCAAAGACAAATCCTATGTGAAGTTCGAACGTCTTCTCTCCAAGGCGGAGTCCGAAGGTCGTCTCGACGGTCATTTCAAGTGTCTGACTTGCGGCATGCGCTACTGTGCTAAGTACGAGGCCGAGAGTTGCTGCAAGATCCTTCCGTGATGGGGCTACGGCCCCTTTCATCGTCGGCTCGTCCCTCCCAGATCAGGGCGCTATGATGATCCTCCAGTATTGCTCTGTCTGTAAGGCAGAGTACGATATGGACGTGGTTCCCACAGCCGACGACGACGGCGTCCTCTGGCTCCAGTGCCCCGTCTGTAAGGGATATCTACCCAAGGTCAAGTCGAGCCTACAAGTGGTCGATGCCCAAAGGGAGGCGGATGAGGCGGCGACGGTCTCCCAGAGCGGCACTACCCTCGGGAATCAGTCGGTTTCTGACCCATCGGCTCAGACGCCGGAGCCTGAAGTGGTCAACATCGGGGATGTGGCTGAGGTCTTGGACATGGACCTCGATGACGTCGCGGCGATTATCCCTGACACGGAAGACGAACCATCCCCCGAGGTGAAGGATGCAGCAGTGCTGGTCACCGACCAGGACGAGGGCCTGGAACTCCTCGAGGCCATGGATGTCTCAAAGGCCGTCCCCTATCGGCCGTGGCAGACATATGCGGCCGGCGATATTCTCCATCATCTGGCCTGGAACGATCATGGCGTGGTTCTCGACAAAGAGCAGCTTCCCGGCAACCGGTGGGTCCTCAAGGTCCGCTTCGCCGAGGCCGGCCTTGTCCGGCTCATCGAGGACGATGGCTCCCGGCAGGCATGACCGCCGGAATCAGATCGTCCTGACGCTGGTCGGGATGCTCTTCGCCGCGACATCGGCACAGGCTCTCTCCGTGACGAACGAGCCCACTCCCTGGCACCTCCTGGATGATGAATCCTCTCTGGCGGTCACCATTGGATTGAGCGACGATGAGCGAACGGGTTGGTCGTCGAATCATGCCGGTCTGATGTTCCGATTGCCGACCGGTGAGCGTACGCGGGCCTATGCACGTTGGTTCCACGTGGTCTACGACGATGCGGGAGTCAATGCCTCCGACCGTTGGCCGGAAATCGGCGTGATGGAACCTGTCGAGGTCGCCATACCTGATGGAGAGCTCAGACAGAGTGATGAGGTCCTGCTCTGGAACGTCCTCGATCGTCATGTGGGTTGGAGCCGTCCTGAATTCGGCATCTTGGGCTCAATGCAGTGGCCGTTGCTCGGCGGATTGAACTACGCCGCAAGCGCATGGCTCCCGTTCGCCTCCAATGAACTCTATCCATATGCTGCGCGCAGCATTTCAGGCCGAATCGCTTTGCGCAAGGAGCTCGACCTCGGGCCGGCTTTTACTCTGGCTTTCGACGGGTTTCTAACCAGGGACATGGCTCCGGGAGGAGATCTCCTGACCGAAGACGCCATGGTCGGCTGGTCGGGGGGGGGGGCGGTTCTCCGCGTGAATCCGGGTGGAACCTGGAGGCTCGAGGGTGGACTGTCCGCCGCTTCGAGCAATCAGACGGTGCTGGAGCTGCTCCGGATCGAAGCTGGGCGGAGCCTCGGCGAAGGGCTACGGTGCCGCTTGTGCCTGGAACATCATCTCGGCGACGATCAGGATCGCCCGTTCGCAACTCGCGTGCTCGCCGTCTGGTCCCTGGCCCTGCCGGGGGGAGAGGAGTCCGGGGATGACCTCCTCGAGTAACCTTGATCACCGTCTGACCATGCTCGTTGCGTCCGTGCTTGTGCTGCTCGCCCTGCCAGCAGTTGCCCAACCTGTTGCGGACGGACTACGATTGAGCATTGTCGACACGCTCAGGATCACCGATCTGGAACTGCGCGGTTTGGCGTGGATCAGTGACGACACGATCCTCGCCCTTGTCGCCGATCCCGATTCGACGCCTGGCTCCCCACCTTTGAGCACTACCCTGGTGTGGAGTGACGGCGACGGGAATGTCTTGCGTGAATTCGACGTGACCGGTTTGCTCTCCCGGGGCTTGGCCTACGATGGCGAGTGGTTGTGGAGTCTTGCCGATCCCACCTCCGAGACGGGCGCCCTGCTCGTGCAACTCGAACCCGACACGCTCTATGTCGAGCAGAGCTACGAGCTGCCGGGGCATCGTCCTACTGACATCGCCTGGGACGGGAACTCGTTCTGGATCGTCGATCATGATCGCGGCCGTCTCGATCGTTTTGATCTAGATTCGGAAGATGTGACCCGATCCAGGCCGTCGCCCGGGTTTTCTCCCTCCGGCGTGGCTCACGACGGCCATTTTCTCTGGATCAGCGACTTCGGCACAGGTCGGTTGGATCGACTGTCGAAAGGCGGCAGCGTCTGGAATGGTACGGTCTCGGCCGACTCTTATTTTCGTCGCGGTGAAGAGATTGCGTTGGTCTGGGGACAGGGGTCTTTGTGGCTTCTGCCGGCTGGAACGGGTTATCTCCTCCGCGTAGAGTGGGAATAGGCGACTTGACAGAGCCTCATCGTTGAGTTATCCATGTTATCTGAATTTGAGTGTCAGGTTCACTACTCCTGCGAGGAAGGTGGCGCTCGTGGCCATGGAAAAACAAGTTACCGCCGATGTCGTCAGCGAAAAAGAGCGAGACTTTCAGAAATTCATTCAGATTCGCGGTCTGAAATCGACCAAGCAACGCAGCACGATCGTCAGCGTGTTCTTCAATATGATGGGGCATATTTCCGTCGAGGAGCTGCTGCGAGAGGTCAAAGCCGTCAATCCCAAGATCGGGTATGCGACGGTCTATAGAACCCTGCACCTGCTCGTTGAAAGCAGTCTTGTCGAGGAACGACGGTTCGGCGACGGTCTTGCCCGCTACGAAGGCCATTCCCAGGTTGAGCACCACGATCACATGATCTGCCAGGAATGCGGCAGGATTCTTGAGTTCTTCAATCCTGAACTCGAGGCTCTGCAGGAGAAGCTGGCCGTGGAGCACCATTTCGAAATCCACCGGCATCGTCTCGAGCTTTATGGGAAGTGCACGGATCTCGATGGTTGTCACAAGCGCAAGGCTCAGCGGAAGGGCTAACCGGCGCCCGGAATCGAAAAACGCTGGCTCCATCCGGCGGGTTGACGCATCTTGATGCGCAACGGCCGCGCCCCCGCGACGGGCGCGGCCGTTTTTTGCATTTTCCCAGAAGGTGACCATGTCCAGGGAAGGTTGGCTCCACATCCTTGTGGATCGCGGTGCGCTGCGGCACAACATGTCGGAATTCCGTCGGCATCTGCCCACGGCGGTCCGTCTCCTGGCTGTCGTGAAGTCCGAGGCTTACGGACATGGCTTGATTTCAGCAGCCGGTGCCTTTCTGGAGGGCGGCGCCGATATGCTCGGCGTTCATTCCATCAATGAGGCGGCGGTTCTCCGGGCTGCAGGCGTTGCGGCGCCGGTTTTGGTGCTGGGGCCGCTGGATCGGGATGGGGCGGTGCAGGCGGCTCGTTTGGGAGTCGAGATCACGGTGTCCTCGGTGAGCGGGGCTCATGCAGCAGCTGCCGCCGTGTCCTCCGGCGACCGTTCTGTGCGCGTTCATCTGAAAGTGGAGACCGGCGTCAACCGGCAGGGCATTGTCGAGAAAGAACTCGATGAAGTGCTCGATATCTTCGCCGGGGAAAAGGGACTGAGACTTGTCGGACTGTCGAGTCACTTTGCCGACATCGAAGACACAACCGACCATTCCTTTGCCCGAATCCAGTCGGCCCGTTTCGAGAACTGGAAGTCGTCCCTCGTCGAACGCGGACACAGGGGGTTGTGCGTCCACATGTCATGCAGTGCGGCGGCGATTCTCTGGCCTCTTTCCGAGGTCGGTCTCGTCAGGATCGGGATTGCGGGATACGGCGTGTGGCCGTCGCGGGAGACCCTGGTCTCGGCGCGGAACCGCAACGCTGCCGATCTGGACCTGCGTCCTGCCTTGAGTTGGCGTTGCCGTGTGTCCCAGGTGCGGATGGTGCCGGCCGGCGAGACGGTTGGATACGGACGTCAATGGAAGGCCCCGGTGAAGAGTCGGATCGCCGTGCTGCCGGTGGGCTACGCCGATGGATATCCTCGCGGCCTATCTGGGCGTGCTCATGTTCTGCTCGGAGGATGTCGCGCGCCTGTGGTCGGCAGGATCTGCATGAATCTGACGATGGTGGACGTGACCCATATCCCCGATGTCGAGAGTGACGACGTGGCCGTACTGCTCGGCCGCCAAGGGGAGGAATACATTTCGGTGGAGGACCTGGCCGGTTGGCTTGGTACCATACCCTATGAAGTTCTAGTGGGTCCCGGCGCAAGCTGGACCCGCAAGGAGGTCGACTGACGTGTTTTCTGGGATCCGACGTTTCTTCGACGATGAGATGGGTTCTGCGGACACAAACGTCTCGACCGGGTTGCGGCTCCGTCTTGCAACATGCGCCTTGTTGCTCGAAGTGGCCGGTGCCGATGACCATGTTGCTCCCGAGGAGCGGAACGCCGTGATCGCGGCGGTGCGCCGCCAGTTCCATCTGGACGAGGACAGCGTCGAACGACTCTTGGATCTCGCCGCTGAGGAGTTGAGCGCCAGCAACGACCTGTACCAGTTCACGCGTCTGATCAAGGATCACTTCACGCGCGAAGACAAACTGGCCGTAGTGGAGTCGCTGTGGCGCGTCGTCTGGAGCGATGGCGTCCTGGAAAGCCATGAAGACGCCATGATGCACAAAGTGGGCACCCTGCTTGGAGTGTCCCACGAGGAGCTCATGGCTCTGAAGATCCGCGCCCGCAGATCTGCTCCTGAAGCTGGATGACTCTTCGGTGTTCCTCTGCGTCCTCGATGTGTCCTCCTAGGGACACTTGGGCTGCGTTCGGGCTTCTTGTTCAAGTCTTCATATTTTATAACTGATTAATATTATTGAAGATAAACCTCCATAGCCTTTGTGGCACTTCCAATGCTGTAGGTCGTCCATTGTGATGACGAGCCGGCGACCTTATGGATTCCGGCACATTTCGAGGGCAATGGGAAGGAGCACGACATGAGGACCATCAAACTTCTGGGCATCGTCGCCATGCTGATCCTGCTGGTCATGGGGCTGACCGGATGCAGTGAGACGAACCCCACCGCCACCGATCAGGTGGCCGTGGACGATTACGAGACCATGGATCTGGACAAGGCCTACGGCGGTCTGACCGCCACCGATGAGCAGATCGACTTTGACGATCCCTACTTTGCCACAGTGGCGGTCGAAGATGTCGAGATCGAAGCCGAAACCGAAGACCCCCTGCAGGACGACCTCGAGGTGGAGCTCTATGAGCAGCAAAACCTCGGCCAGGCCGATCCCGCCGGCGGCCGGCCGCGACCGATCATCACCGTCGTGCGTCTGACTTGGGGACAGCTCGATGGACTGCCTGAAGACATCATCGAGACAGATGAACCGTTGGATTGGAGCGGGCTGTTCCAGGCCGATCGCGGCATTGTCGTGGCCCGGCGTCTGATTCTCTTCGAAAAGCCTCGCGACCATGTAGTGCGACCCCGTATCGACCGTCACACGGTGGCCTTCGTCTCTCATACCGGCCCGCATTACGACGGCTTGGTACTCGAAATCATCGAGCCCCCTGCGGGTCCTGCGGATTCCACGGCGACAGACATGGGTCCGAACATGATCCACCTGCGCACTCCGCAGCTGAACCTGGATCTGAACGTAGCCGACTTGGCAGGCATGAGTGAGACCTTCACCGTCGATGACCTGGGTAACGCGCTTCGCCTCGAGGGCTTCCACCTTTCCGATCTGGATCTGTGCCCCAAGGGCTTCCTGTCGGGTATCTGGGTCGATGAGGACCTGGTTCTCGAAGACGGCACCGTGGTCGAGGGCGGTTTCTTCAAGGGGCGCTGGATGAGCCTTTGGGGCCGGGCCATGGGGCACATGCGCGGGCGCTACGGCGTGAACGATGCAGGCGAGCAGGTGTTCTTCGGCAAGTACATCTCCCGAACCGGTCGATTCAAAGGGTTGCTCGAAGGCATGTACGAAGCCATGGACGAGAACGGACACGGCACATTCAGCGGCCAGTGGATCAACCGGGCCGGCACTGTGGAAGGTGTGCTGGGCGGCGGGTATGTCCAGATCGCGGATCGACCGGGCGGATTCTTCTCGGGTCGCTGGGCGACACTCTGTGACGAGGATGCAGAATCCATAGAGTAACCGCAATGGGGCACGATGGGAAACGGCAGGCCATGGACGGCCTGCCGTTTCTTTTGATTCATGGTGCCGCCTATTGAAGACTTGATCTCCGTAGGGTATAATAGGGTTCCCGCCTGATGATCCGCCCGTACATCGTCATGGGTTCGATTGAAGGAGACCGTCCATGCCCTCGAGATTCGTCATACTGACCGCATTGGTTCTAACTGTCGTTCTGTCCCTACCGGCCGATGCCGCATGGGTTGACCTCGGACGTCCAGACAGTGTCCGCCCTTTGGTGACGACGTCGGGTGGTGGCGATCTGATCACTCTGGAAATCGATGTTGCGGGCTTCGATCTCTCTTCGGTCGAAATCGAGGGCTCAAGCTACAGCCGCGTCACCCTGCCGGGCCACCAGCAGATGATGGAACGGGGCTATCCCGAGCTTCCCTTCATCTCGACGAGTCTCATGATTGCAGGCACCGGTTCGCCTCTCCTCCGAGTTGTGGATACGGAATGGATCGAAATCGCAGCCGATCCTGTCGCACCTTCCAAGGGACACTTCAGCCGCGACATCGATCCCGGCATGGTCTCCTACGAGTTTGCTGACTTCTATGCACAGGGCGGCGTGTGGCCGACGACAACCGTCGAATCCGCCGACCCGTTCATCGTGCGTGATGTGCGCGGCGTGAACCTGCAGCTGCATCCGTTCCGTTACGACGCCGACCGCGGCGTGTTGATGGTCCTGACCCGTGTGGTCGTCGAAGTGGAGACCAAGGGTGTCGGCGTCAACGAGAAGCTGTCGACGACACGCACCGTGGATGCCCAGTTCGACCGCATCTATCGGGGCTTGTTCGCCAACTACGGCGCTGATAAATATGTGCCGGTCAACCATCCGGGCCGCATGCTCGTGGTGACCGACGACGCCCTGCAGGGCGCCATGACCGATTTCGTGGCCTGGAAGCGCCAAAAGGGTCTGACCGTCGAAGTCATCACCACCAGCTCGGTGGGTGGAACGTTGGCAGGCGTCCAGAACGCCATCACGACGCGTTACAACGAGCCCGAGGGACTGACGTTCGTGATCCTGGTGGGCGATGTGGCGCAGATTCCGAGCCCGACGGGGACCGCGGAGGGGAACCACTCCGATGCTCTCTACGCCATGGTGGATGGATCGGATCTCTATACCGATCTCTTCATTTCCAGGATCTCGGCGAGCAATCCCACCGAAGTCCAGATCCAGACCAACAAGTTCATCCGATATGAGCGTGATCCCGATACGGGCACATCGGCGGCTTGGTATCACAAGGCCTCGGGGCTGGCGTCCAATGAGGGCAGCCCGTCCGACGCCGAGCGCGCCGACTGGGTTCGCACCGATCTGCTTGGCTACAACTTCACCGACGTGGATCAGATCTATCAGCCGAGCGGCACCACGGCACAGATCACCGCGGCCCTCGACAACGGTCGCAGCCTTCTCTACTACATCGGCCACGGCAGCGGCACGAGCTGGAGCAACCCGCCCTACAGCAACTCCACGATCCCCAACCTGAACAACGGCTGGATGCAGCCCTGGATCATCGATGTCTCGTGCTCCAACGGCACCATGACCCTCGAGCCCTGCATGGCCGAAACCTGGATGCGACTCGGGACGACGGCTCAGCCCGAAGGCGCCGTAGCCATCTTCTCGTCGTGGGGGACTTGCGCCTGGGTGCCGCCCACGGTGATGATGGACGAGGCCGTGGATCTTTTCGTAGCCGAGACCACCAACACCATCGGCGCCCTCTACTACTTCGGTGCCATGAAGGTGCTCGATGGTTACCCTGGCACGAACGGCGAGGGCCAGAAGTTCGTGGAGCAGTACAGCATTTTCGGCGACTGCTCGATGATCGTGCGCTCGGACGTGCCGACGGCCATTGCAGCCGTCCATCCGCCGGTCGTGCCGCTCAACGCGCCGACCTTCGATGTGAGCGTGCCCGGTGAGGCAGGACTGACGGCGGCTGTGTACTCCGGTGGCGTGCTCTACGGCTCTGCCGTGACCGATGGCACAGGCGCAGCGACCATCGTCTTCGATACGCCGGTCACGACGCCCGGAGATGTGACGCTGACGGTGACCGGTTTCAACAAAGTGCCCTACATCCAGACTCTGTCGGCCATCAACCCCTCGACGGTTGTTCTTTCCCCCACCGCCATCGACGCCAACGTGACCACGGACGTCACGGTGACGGTCTATGGTTCCGACGGCGTAACGCCGGTGCCCGACGTGTCGGTCTGGGCCGAAGGCCTCGACTATACATCTCCTGCGGGCACGACCGACGTCAACGGCCAAGTCGTCCTTTCGCTCACGTATTCCTATGGGCCGAGCCTGGACGTCGTCGGCCAGGAAAGCGGCGCCGCCTACGAACTCTTCCGCGAGCTGCTAGGAGTGAACGCTCTGGCTCTGACGTCGCCGGACCTGACCGTGAGCACGGCCTTCGGCATGGTCGATCAGTTCGGACTCAATCTCGAAGGCATCCTCAATGCCAGCGTCGGCGAACCCGGCGCCACTTTGCACGCTGTGATGCCCGACGGCGCCACTTCCAGCATCGTCGGCACGTCGCTGGCCGCGACGCCGGCGCAGCTAGGTTTGGTGACGGGACTGATCGCCTTGAGTGGCTACGATCTGTACAGTGAAGATTTCGATGTCATCACGGCCTTCGGCACCGTGGGCGGGCACGTGGACGCCGCAGGCGGTCCTGCCGTGGGCGCCGTTGTACGCTTCCTCGACGGCGCCGCCGCCGAAGTCTTCACGGCGGTGACCAACGCGTCGGGTGATTACACCGTGACTGTGGACCAGGTGGTTGCACCTTATACGGTGGTCGTCGACTTCTTCGGATTCCTGCACTACGAGAACAGCTTCTTCCTCGGCTACGGAGCCAACACCTTCGACATCGGGCTGGCCGCGGCTTCCGCTGGTGATCTCTCAGGTACGGTGACCGAGCTTGGCACCGGCGCACCATTGGCCGCTACGGTCAAAGCCTTGCGCAGCGACAATGGGTCGTTGGTGGCCCAGATCGCCACCGATCCCCTCGATGGTTCCTATACTCTTTCACTGTCCTACTTCACCTACGACGTGCAGGTTGTCAGCGTAGGTCACGTACCTTCGACCGTCGCGGTGACCGTCGATGCACCTACGGTGGCCAAGGACTTCGTACTCGATGTGACCAACGGCAACATCCTGGTGATCAACGACGGCCGCAGCGACGGGGTCGCAGCGGACAAAGTGAATCCCAAGGACCAGTCTCTGCTGGCCCAGGGCTACATGGCCGCAGCGGACCGTTCGGCTGCGACCATGGCCGCCGATCTGACGGCCATGGGCTACTCGGTGACCAACGAGGCCATGGACACGACCGATCCAGGCACATGGTCCACGTACGACTTGCTGGTCGTGTCCAGCGGTGCGAACACATCGTCGCTGAGCAACGCCGCGTTCCGTGCGGCGTTGGTGTCGTACTGCCAGGGCGGCGGCCATCTGTTGCTCGAGGGCGGCGAGGTCGCCTACAGTTGGAACAGCGACACGTCCATCAAGAACTCCGTCATGCACGTCAGCGCCTGGAACGGCGACTCGAGCGGCAGTGTGACCGTCGGCGATGCCGGTCATCCGGTGATGAGCACTCCCAACACCGTGGTCGGTCCCATCAGCGTGGGCTATTCCGGTTACGGCGACCAGGACCGTGTCACGGCGACGGCCGATGCGGTCATGCCCGGCCGCTGGAGCAGTTACTCGACCTATGGCAGCGTCGTCACGTTCGATGACAATGCGCTGCCCCAGGCAGGTCAAATCGTGTTTTTCACCTTCAACTACGACGTAATGGAGGCGACGGCCCGGGTCGGACTGCTCGAGAACGCAGCGGCATGGTTGCTGGGCGTCGAGATCGGATCATGCTCGGTGAGCGGCAATGTGAGCCAGCTGGGCGGATCGCCTGCAGCTGGCGCACTGGTCACCTTGCTGCCCGGCGGAGAGTCCACGACGACCGATGCGGGTGGAGACTACGGTTTCGTCGGCGTGTTCCCCGGCAGCTACACGGTCCAAGCCGGCATGGCTGACTGGAGCACGGAGCAGGTTCCTGTGACTCTCGTCGCTGACCAGTCGTTGACGGGCGTCGATTTCACACTTCTGCCGGTGATCGTCGATACGTTCTGCGACCAGACGGCGATCATGATTCCGGACGGCGACCTCACGGGTATCGACGTGACGATCCCGGTGGCGGGCTCTCTGAGTCAGACCATCTCGAGTGTTGAGCTCTACCTCGACATCACCCACCCGTTCATCGGCGATCTCGTGATCGATCTGATCGCACCGGACGGCACTACGGTTGCGATCCATCACAACACCGGGGCCGGCGCCGACAACATCCTGGGCTGGTATCCGAGCGAAATCACACCGAGCAGTCCCCTGACGGCGCTGGTGGGGACTCAGGTCGCAGGTCCGTGGACGCTCCACCTCCACGATGTCGGCAACTTCGATTTCGGGCCCCTCAATGAATGGTGCCTGAAGCTGACCTACACCGCCACCGTGACCGGAACCGGAGAACAGGCCCCGAGTGCCTTCACTCTGGAGCGGAACTACCCGAACCCGTTCAACCCTTCCACGACGATCCGCTTCTCGTTGCCGCGGGAAGGTCGGGCGGATCTGAAGGTTTACGATCTGGCTGGACGACTGGTGCGAACCCTGGTCGATGAGGTTCTGCCGGCCACGACTCATTCCGTCGAATGGCAAGGGCGTGATGATCGGGGCCGTGTCGTACCCAGCGGCACCTACTATTACCGGTTGTCGACGGACAGTGGGATGGCGGTGCGGCGGATGACCCTCCTCAAGTGATCGGAGGAGAGGGGCCGTCCTGAACGAAACTGCCTGACATCGTTCAGGACGGCCCCTCTCCTCCTCATGGTGGGGGGGGGCAACTTAGGCCCCGGGCTGATGCCCGGGGCCTCGTTCATTGGGTAGACTGTTAGAGGAGTTCTAGGTTGAGGTTGTCGACATCGACCAAGGGGTGGGTGTCGAGGATGCGGCGGGCTTGCAGGACCAGGTCGAACCGGCCGATGATCTCGCCTTTGCCCTTGAGTTCGTAGTCGTGGGTCGATGCATAGGCTTCGACGCCCTTGGCGGAGGGGTCGATGGTCTCTTTGCGATCGTAGTTCACGATCTTCAAGCCTCTGGGCAGGCTCTTGAGAAGCCCTTCGATCTCACGACCGTACCGGGGCGCGTAGGCCTGATAGCCGAAGCAGAACTTCGCCCGTCGGATCTTGCGCTCTTCCAGGATCTGCAGCCCGGTCTCAGCAAACATCGTTTTGGCGTGCTTTTTGACGAGGGCCCGGGTTGTGCCGTCGACGACCACGTGGACCTCGTGGGGGTGGACCCGCAGCGCCGCCTTGATCTTCTCGCGGAAGGTCGGGCCGGGGATGTCCTCGTCGGGGCCGTGGACGATCATGCCGTCGTGGCCGGCGCCGACCATCAAGCCGGTCAGGAAGCCGTGGGCCAGGTCTTCAGGGCCGGCCAGGCTCAGTTCGAAATAGGTGCTCGGCCGGGTGGTCGTGTTCTGGGTCGCCATCGGTATCCCCCTATACGAAGAAGACCAGGGTGACGATCACGAAGACCGGCACCAGGATCGGGAGCGAGTACTTGAGCAGGTAGCCGAAGAAGCTGGGCATCGGGATGCCGGCCTCCTCGGCGATGGATTTGACCATGAAGTTGGGCGCGTTGCCGATGTAGGTCATGGCGCCCATGAACACGGCGCCGGCGCTGATGGCCTTCAGGTCGGCGATGAAAGCGGGATTGCGTAGGGCAACGTCCGCGTAACCCAGCATGCCGGGCACCGCCGACTCAGGCATTCCGAAGCTGCCCAAGGCCGTGTTGAAGAACGTGAGGTACGTGGGCGCGTTGTCGAGGAAGCTGGACAGGCCGCCTGTCACCCAGAAGTAGTGCATGGGCGTCTTGACGAACTCGATGAGCCCCGCCAAGGCACCTTGGGTGCCCACCTGCAGAATGGCCAAGGCGGGTATGATGCACATGAAGATGCCGGCGAAGAGGTAGGCGACTTCCTGGATGGGGAACCAGGAAAACTCGTTCTTCTTGCGGATCATCTTCGTGGTCGTGCGCAGCGAGAGAACGCCCATCAGGATCAGGAAGCCGTCACGCAGCCAATTCTGCAGCTCCACATAGACATGACCGAAGATGGGGATGTGGCTGAGTTTGACCGATCCGGAAAAGAGCACGCCCGCCATGATGCCCAGCAGGAAGATCAGGTTGTGCAGGCCTTCGATTTTCAGGGGCTCCTTGACGCCGTCGTCGGGTGCGTCGCCTTCCTTGCGAATAGCGAGAGTGTCGATGACGAAGAAGATCGCCAACAGCAGGATCGACACCAGCATCATCTCGGGCAAGAGGGCTTTCGTGACCCAGAAGAACGGCACGCCGTGGAGGAAGCCGAGGAAGAGCGGTGGGTCGCCCAGCGGTGTGAGCGAACCGCCGACGTTGGCCACCAGGAAGATGAAGAAGACGACAACATGCACCTTCTGCTGGCGCCAGGCATTGGCCCGCAGCAGCGGCCGGATCAGAACCATGGCTGCGCCGGTGGTGCCGATCCACGAGGCCAACAGTGTGCCGATGATCAGCAGCACGAGGTTCACTTTCGGCGATCCCCGCAGAGACCCGCCCACGTAGATCCCGCCCGAGACGGTGAACAACGCCCAGAGCAGGATGATGAACGGGATGTAGTCGATGAGGTAGATGTGCAGAATCGCCTGCAGCGCCTCAGCCTTGTAGGCGATCAGGAACGGAACCGCGAAGAGCAGCGCCCAGAGGGCCGAGATCTTCGGGAAGTTCTTGTGCCAGAAGTGGGGGGCGACCAGGGGGAACACGGCGATGCTCAGCAGGATGCCCACGAAGGGGATGGCGCTCCACAGCGGGAGGCGCGTGCCGAGACCGGGTTCGTGGTGTTCGACGTGGACGGCGGGTTGTTCGCTGTTGTGTTCGTCGGCGTCGACGGCGTCGACGGCGTGCTCGTCGACCTGAACCTGCGCGGCCTGGTCATCGTGTTGAGGTGTTGTGGCTCCTGCGGTAGCGGGTAGCAGGACCAGGGCGGCGAGAACGATGAGTAATGAAGCGAAGCCCAAAGCTCTTCGGACGAACAACATACAATCCATGCCAGCTCCTCTGCAGGGGAACGGGGTCCCGGGACGGTGCATCCCTGCACCAGCGCGAAGTCTATGCTATCGACTTCATCATCGCGGACTTGAAGCTAGAGGAGGTAAGGGCGGGTGTCAACGTTGGGCGAAACGAGATGAATTCTGTCCATTCGCTGAGTTTTGTGGCTTTGGATCGTTTATCAACCCTGGCGGCAAATGAAAATCAATATCATATAGATCGATATTTACCTTGATTGTCATTTTTTCAGGTGGCACCATTCGCCGCAAGGTTCCGCCGCCGGAGAGCAACTGATCGCTCCGGAGGGCACGAAAGGATTCGTCGAAAAGGAGATTCCCTTGAAGTTGCTCAAGACTGCCATCCTGATGGCCATGATGCTGATGATCGCTGCTCCGTTCGCGACCGCTGGTGCGTGTGGTGCTGACTGTAAGGAAGCCTGTTGCGAGAAGGCCGACATCGTTGTCTACGGCAGTGCCCGTCACCGCCTGGAGATCGACGGCAAGTCGTTCGACAAGGACGCCAACATGGACTGGATGCAGTACATGCGCACCCGTCTGGGCGTGAAGGCCTCCCGCGGCAACTCGGGCATGGTGTTCGAGGTGCAGGATTCCCGTGTGCTGGGCGACACCCCGGGTACGCTGAACGGCACGTTCACCAACGGCAACAGCTTCGAGAATTTTTACTACGATGGTCCTTACAAGAACATCGGTGGCTATGCGAACGACTTCGGCGTCCGCCAGGCCTACCTGTGGCACAACCCCTGTGAGAAGGGTTCCATCAAGGTCGGACGTTTTGGCGTCAACATGCACAACCAGCGTCTCGTAGGCGAGGTCAACTGGGACCAGGTCGGTCGGACGACCGAGGGCCTCATGTTCAAGCGCAGCTTGAACGACAACGTCTCGATCATCGGTGGCGCTCTGCAGATCGCCGAGCAGAACTTCGACAACGGTGACGACAACGCCACCGACCCGATGTTCTACATGCTCGACTTGAATCTCTCGGAGCAGAACGTCGATTTCTTCATGTACTTGCTGAGTGGTGGCTCTGACCTGTTCTTCGATTCGGATTACTCCGCTGGCCGCAGCGACGACGTCAGCCTGATGACCTTCGGTGCCTACAGCAGCCGTGAGTTCGGCTCGAACTTGTTCTACGACGCCATGGTCGCCATGCAGACCGGCACGTACGAGGAATGGGCTACCGGCGGCGACACGACCGATCTGAGCGGCATGATGTTGAACCTGGAAGTCGGCATGAACATGGAGAGCGGCACCACGGTGTCCGCCCTGGTCGACTACACCACCGGCGACGACAGCACGACCGACGAGTACGAAGCCTTCAACAACCTGCTGTACACCGGCCACAAGTGGAACGGTTACATGGACTTCTTCAACGGCAGCTACGGCAACGGCGACAACGGTCTGACCGACATCGCCGTTCGGGTTGCGCATCCGATCAACGAGACTCTTTGGGTGAAGGCTGACGCTCACATGTTCAGCAGCACCGAGGAGTACGCGGATGGCAAGTCCAGCATCGGTAACGAGCTCGACATCACCCTTGTGAAGAAGGCCGGATCGATGAAGATCAAGGGCGGCCTTAGCTTCTTCATGGCCAACGAGGATTGGGCGGGCGCCGACGCCGCGACGGCGAAGTGGGCCTTCCTGCAGTCGTCCTTCGGCTTCTAACAGTCCCGGCTGGAACCGATGACCCCCGGCGCCTCGGCGCCGGGGGTTTTCGTTTGTCCTGTGGTGGACGCGGAATCAGGATGCGGAGTCGAGCAACCCGCGGAGGAACGGTGTGACGCCGTTGAGGATCAACTGCACGGCGATGACCGTGACCAGCAGACCCATCAGCTTCTCCACGACCTTCATGCCCGTCTGTCCGAGCCGGAGCAACACGCGGTCGGCGGCCCAGAGGATGAACCCAGTCAGCAGCAGGATCACCAGCACGGCGCCGCCCACGGTCGCGAGGCCGACGGCGGTGCTCGCCTCGGCGCGCAGCACCATGACCGTCGTGATCGAGCCCGGGCCGGCGATCATGGGGATGGCCAGCGGCGTGATCGAAGGGTCGCCGTCGGGTTCGGGAGCGTGGTCTGCGTGATCGGCCTCGTAGGCGCGACGCAGTCCCGTCTGCCAGCGGCGGGGGCGCGACTGGAGCATGTCCAGCCCGATGCCGAAGAAGATCACGCCGCCGGCGATGCGGAAGGCGTCGACGGTAATGCCGAAAGCATGCAGCACGAGATTGCCTGCGTAGGCGAACATCAGCAGCAGGAGCAGTGATACGATCAGGGCCCGGACTAGGACCCGGCGCTTGGCGCGGTGGCTCATGTCTGCGGTCTGGCCGCTGAAGAACGGAATGCAGCCGAGAGGATCGATGACTGCGAAGAGCGACGATAGAGAAAAGAGAGCGAATCCCCAGGTATCCATGTTCAACCTCCCGTTGCGGCGAAGTATGGAGCCGCTCGGGGCGGGGGGCAACCTCAGCCCTGGAGATTGTCGGAGGATGGTCATATTCCTTGTCGGGCGAACACCAGTCTTCTATGCTTCCGCCGATGGACGAGTGACCGTTCACTCCTGAACACGGAGGCAACCCATGACGCGACGCAACGTCTTGGCCTGTGGACTTCTGGTGCTCGCCTGGCCCGTGCTGGCGATGTCTGCCGGTGGCTATGCGGCCGAGTTCCCGACCCTCGAAGGAGCCTCCTATGTGGGCTCCGCCACCTGCCTGGATTGCCACGACGACGTCGCGGACTTCTTCCGGCACACGCCCCACGCAGTCGAACGCGGCTTTACGGTTCCAGGCACCGATGTGGCGTCCTGCGAGGCCTGTCACGGTCCCGGCAGCCTGCACGTGGCCGGTGACGGCGATGGTCCCATCGCGGGCCCGTCCCTGCTGGCCGGTCTCGACGCCGCCGCGCGCCGCACCATGTGCACCCAGTGCCACACGCCCAAGGGCGACACCTGGCATGCAGGGCCCCACGCCGACGCTGATTTGGACTGCTTCACCTGCCACACCGACGTTGTGCATGCGGTGAGCGATGTGCGTCCTGCTGCGGACTTCCGGGTGCAGGGCGAGTTCTGCCTGCAGTGCCACCAGGACCGCACGGCCGATTTCCGCATGCCTTACCGGCACCGCGTGCTCGAGGGCGAGATCGGCTGCACCGACTGTCATTCGCCCCACGGCGAACTCGAGGCGTCCTACGGCATTGCTGGCGCCGATCAGGCTTGTTTCCGCTGTCATACTGAAATGGCCGGCCCCTTCGTCTTCGAACACGAGGGCGTCGCGGGTGATGGCTGCACGGCCTGCCACATGCCCCATGGCTCGATCAACGACAAGCTGCTGGTGCAGGACGCCAACGGGCTCTGTCTGCAGTGCCACTACGAGCCGGGCTTTCCGACCATCGGCGACGTGCCTCACGGCGCCATGTTGGCTCAGGAGTCCCGCTGTTACGACTGCCATCATGAGATCCACGGCTCGAACCTCGACCCCAACTTCCAGGACCGCTAGGAGGTGCCGACGATGAGGAACGCAAAGACATACGGCCTCCTGATCCTCGCAGTGGTGCTGGGTGCCACAGCGGCGACGGCCGGCGATACGGCACGTCCCTGGGCGGAGCCGGGCGACCAGGTAGGCCTTTTCAACCACTGGACCGCAACTGTAGAGACCTTGGACGCTTATGGTTACGAGGGAAAATCAGCGGAAGATTGGGGTCTGTTCGACGAGCATGCCTTCGCTGGCGTCTTCGCCTGGAACCGTGTCTGGGACAGCGGCCGCTGGCTCACGATGCGTGGCGCGGGCAACAACCGCGGCGAGAACGGCGGGGCGGGTGCCTTCGACCTCGACGGCGGCGCTCCTGGGGTATTCACCTACGGAGCATCCTACAAGAGCTTCAACCATTACTACGACGGTACGAGCGAACTGCGTTATCCCATGGAGACCGCCCCCGAGTACCTTGCTTTTCGGCCCGACCTGCGCTGGGCCCGCGGCAGCATGGACACCCGCTATCGCCTGAATGGTCAGCTCACCCTTTTTGCGAGCATCGACGAGATCCGCCGATCCGGAGAGAAGGGCAGTCTGGCCCGTACCGCAAGGGGCTTGGCGGCGCCGGGCGTGAAGGAGTTCGAGACCAAATCGGTGCGGGGCACCGTGGGCGCCGACTGGCGCGCCGGTGGTCTGCACGGAGACCTCGGCCTGACGTTGGGCAAGGACGACGGTTCACGTCTGCTGCGCGGTCAACACGCCTATAGCGATGACCGTGTTTCGACGGTGGTCAACGGTGGTGTGGCCTGGAACGGCGACGGCCTGGCTCTGCTCGGACGGTTTTCCGCCGCGAAGCTCGACGTGACTCCTGCCGAAGGAGTGTCGGCCGAGGAGCACGTCGACCTCGAACAGACTTCGAAGGCCGGCACGGCTGCCGCCATGTGGCGCCCCTCGCCGAGCCTCGGCCTTACCGTGAGCGCGCGCGTCCAGAAAGTCGAAACCGACGGCGCGACCCCCGACGCAGGAGAGGTCGAAAGCCTCGACCGCGAGCGCACCCGTACCGGGCTGCGCGCAGACCTCAGGTGGACCGCCCCGGCCCGCACTCGTGTGATTGTGGGCTTCCGCCACGACAAGAGCGACCTGTTGGAGACCTTGGTCGAAGCCGGCGGCACGCTGGATCCGGCTCAGGTGACTGACCAGGAACGCACGACCACGACCCTTTCGTTCAAGGCGAGCCGGCGGTTCTCGGCGAAGTTCTCGGCCAAGGCCGACATCCGTTCGAGCAAGCTGGAGATCGTGCAGGCCGAGACGGGCGACCTTCGCTACTGGCAGGGCGACCGCAAGCGCGACCGCATGAAGGCTGCGTTGGCCGTGAATTATGCGCCGCGTGCCGGCCTGAGGTTGGATCTGGGCGGGCAGACGATCCGCCAGACCTTCGAGCGCACGGACATCACGGGCGTGGAGAACACCTTCGATGCCGACCGCGGCTATGCGACCATGTCGTGGCTGGCCACGGACAACGTAACGTTGCTGGGCAACGTGTCCTTCGGCCACGAAGTCTATGATCTGCCCGACGGCGTAACGCCCGCCACCGGAACAGCCGAAGTGACCTACGACACTACGACCATGCGCTTTGCTCCGGGCATGTTGATGAGCTTCGGCGACAAGTGGCGACTGGAAGGCCACTGGGAAGCTGTGCGCAATACCGACTCCGTGTCCAACGACTACGATCGCTGGTTCGCCCAGGCGAGTTATGTGATGAACGAGCGGATGACCATCACCGGCCTGTACCGCAAGTACGAGTTCGATGAGAACCGCTGGGATGATTACATCCTCGATTTGTATGCGGTTTCGGTGTCGGCTCGGTTCTGATCCAGGCAGCCATGAATAACGACGTCTCCAACTCTGGTTGGGGGCGTCGTTTTTGCGTTCATTTCCCACTTTATCGATGGGATAGGTCCGGCTAAGTTAATTATATAACAGTATTTGACAATCATAAAACAACGGCTATCGTCCTTGTGTTGGTCAACGTTCGCTGACACGCAGGAGCACCATGGCCGCCACAGCACGCCATCCCAACCGCCGCCTCGAAATCCTTGAAAAGGCAGCTCCTATCTTCGCCCAGCACGGGTATGAGGGTACGGCCATACGGAGCATCGCCATGGCATGCGACATCACTGAAGCCGCGATTTACAGGCATTTCGAGCACAAAGCGGATCTCTATGGCGAAGTCATCCGCTTCAAGGCGCGGCAGCACGATCTGAGAGGCGATCTCTTCGAGAGCGTGGGCGGTCGGACCATCGAAGAGATCCTGACCGCCGTCGCCCACCATATCCTGGCCCTTGCGGATCGCGATCCGGAACTCGTGCGGCTGATGTTCAGCAGCAGCCTCGAGGCGGATCATGCCACAGCCACCCTCTTCCAGGAAATCCGCGCCCCCTACATCGAATTCCTCAGCGGACAGATCACCGACAGGATCGTTACGGGAGAACTGAGGGATGTGGAACCCTACATCACCAGCCGCTGCTTCGTCGGCATGGTGATGGATTGCGCTTTGCATTCGGGCGTGTGGAGCCGTTTGACAGGCGTCGCATTCGAAGCCGAGACCGTGGTTTGCAACAATGTGCCGATCTTCGCCCGGGGACTGTTGAAGAAGACTCCGGGAGAAGTGGCGTGACAGGGATGGTCCGAACATGAAGCGCATTCTTCCGATTCTGATGATCACGATGTTCGCGACGCTGTTGATTCAGGGCTGCGAACACGACACTTCGAACGGTCCCGCCGACCCCGTCGACCCGGGGCCCGATCCGGTCGTGACGGACAAGACCTGTCTCGGCTGTCACAGCGATCAGGCGGAACTGGTATTGGCTCTCGGTGAGGAATCGGGATCCAAGGTGCCGGTACCCGACAAGGGCGACGGCTGAGGCGGCGACGTACCCGAGCTGGAAGCTTGGGAAAAGGTCTACATGACGGGCAGCAAGCTCTCAGAGTTCCTCGGCAGCGTCCATGGCTCCGGAACCTGTCAGAGCTGTCATCAAGGTGCGGCCGATCTCACGTTCGAGACGATGGATGAGGCCCACACGGGAATGATCCGCGATCCGAGCGCCGTCGGTGCATGTGACGGCTGTCACGCCGGCATCGTCGCTGCCAATGCGAACAGTCTGCATACGAACCTCTGGGGGGAGAAGAAGGTCATCGAACAGCGCGGCGACTGCACGTTCGAGGGTAGCGGTTACGAAACGTACTTCGATCAGAAGTGTGCGGGCTGCCATACGACTTGCGGTCAGTGTCATGTCAGCCGGCCCAACAGCGTGGGTGGTGGTTTCCCCAAGACCTTCACCTATCTGTCGCATAGCTTCCAGCCCACGCCGCACATGACGGAGCAGTGCACGGCTTGTCACGGTTCACGGGTGGGGACGGATTTCCTGGGGCAGATCGAAGGCAATCTTCCGGACGCTCATTACAGCCGAGGCATGCGCTGCGAGGCCTGCCACTCGGCCGAGGAGATCCACGGCGACGACCAGCATGTCGGCGACCACTACGAGCATCGCTACGAGGTGGCCACCATGCCGCGTTGCGAGGACTGCCACGACGGCGTGTCGAACTCTTACCACTCGGCGCACGTCGGCGGCTTCGGTCCCGAGCTGCAGTGCCAGGTCTGTCATTCGCAGCCCTACAAGAACTGTACGAACTGCCACAATCTCATAGCTGATCCCGAGGAGAAGTTCGATATCGAGCCGAGCCGGGTGCAGTTCAAGATCGCCAGGAACCCTCGAACCGACTATCGCGGCGAGTACGAATTCGTCGTGGTTCGGCACGTGCCTGTCGACCCAGGCACCTACGCCGACTGGGGGCTGACCCTCGACCCGGCGTCCTACACGTCTTTGCCGACGTGGAAGTACGCCTCGCCCCACAACATCCGGCGCTGGACGGCGCAGACAACGCTACCTGACGGCGGCAGTTGTTCGACCAGTTGCCACGGCACTCCCGACGGTCCCGAAGGCTTCTTCCTGAGGGAGAGCGATCTGTATGAAGCCGACGGTGTGACCAGACTTTCCGACTACGATGCCAATATCGGCATTGTGATCGAAGACGACCGGTAAACGCGTCGGGCCACGTTCACGGTGCCTTGATCTTGATCGCCGGCTGGACCGAGGACGGTCGTCGATCGTAATTTAAGAGCTTGGGTCTCGGTCCCGACCAAAGGAGAACGCGATGATGAAACGTAGGAGCTGGTTGGCAGTGGTGCTGGTCGCCATGGCCGCCATGTGGGGTTGTTCCGACGATGATAGTCCCGTAACACCGACCCAGACCGCCTATGAAATGATGGTAGAAGCTGGTGCAGCCTATATCAATGACAGCATCGACTGCCCCGGTGTGATCTCCGCGGCCGACCTGGTCGCTAACGGCCTCGAGAACTATACGATCTTCGATATCCGCAGCGAGCAGGCCTACCTGGACGGGCATATCCCTGGTGCGATCCATGCCGGCCTGGGCACCATCCTGTCGGACGTGGCGGCCAAGGCACTGCCGATGGATGCGAACATCGTGGTGGCCTGCTACAGCGGCCAGTCGGCCGGCCACGCCAAGGTCGCTCTTGAACTCATGGGCTATGAGAACGTGAAGTCGTTGCTCTTCGGCATGTCGAGCTGGTGCACCGCCACGAGCGGTAGCTGGAACGGCGGGATCGGCAACGCCCTTGGCGCCGGCGCCGAAACGACCAACAACAACGCCTCGCTGACGACTCACACCGTGCCGACCCTCAGCGATGATGTTGCGACCGTCGTGGCCGACCGCGTGGCGGCCATGCTGGCCGGAGGTTTCAAGGGTATCGCCTACACGGACATGCTGGCCAACGGCCTCGAGAACTACTTCATCGTCAACTATTTTGGAGAGGCCGACTACCTGGGCGCCGGCACCAGCGGCGTGCCCGGCCATATCCCGGGAGCGTTCCAGTTCACTCCGTACGCAAGCATGGGCGTCGACCAGATGCTTGGGAACCTGCCGACGGACATGCCCATCGTCGTCTACTGCTGGACTGGTCAGCACAGCAGCCAGATCACCGCGTACCTGAACATGCTGGGCTATGAGGCCTACAGCCTGAAGTTCGGCAGCAACGCCCTGTTCCATGACAACCTGACGGCTCACAAATGGTCAGCAGCGGCCATCAACGAATTCGACATGGACTATGGACTGCCCGCGAATGCGGATTTCGCGGCCATGGCCACCGCCGGTGCTGCGTACGTGAACGATAGCGCCGATTGCCCGGGCGTGATCTCGGCGGCGACCCTGCACGCCAACGGTGTGGAGAACTACAAGATCTTCGACATCCGCAGCGAGCAGACCTACATCAATGGGCATATCCCCGGGGCGATCCATTCCAGCCTGGGGAGCATTCTGGTTGATGTGGCGGCGAACGCCTCGATGTCCGACAACATTGTGGTGGCTTGTTATACGGGCCAGTCCGCGGGCCACGCCAAAATCGCACTGGAGCTCTCGGGCTATGAGAACGTGCAGTCGCTGCTCTTCGGCATGTCGAGCTGGAACAGCGTCCTGCGCGGCTCGTGGGATGGCGGCGTCGGCAACGCGCTGCCTCTCGCTGAGACGATGAACAACAATGCTGATCTCGGCGGTTATGTCTTCCCAGAATTGGTTGGCTCCGTGGACGAGCAGGTAGCGTCGATGTTGGCTGGTGGGTTCAAGGGCATCAGTTATACCGACATGTCTCTCAACGGTCTCGAGAACTACTTCATCATTAACTACTTCGGCGAGGCTGATTATGTAGGCGTCGGCACAAGCGGCGTTCCTGGCCACATTCCGGGTGCCTTCCAATTCACACCCTACGAGAGCATGGGCATCGAACAGATGCTGCCGCACGTACCGACGGATATGCCTGTGGTCGTCTACTGCTGGACCGGCCAGCACAGCAGCCAGGTCACCGCATACCTGAACATGCTGGGTTATGAGGCCTACAGTCTGAAGTTCGGAAGCAATGCCCTGTTCCACACCGATCTGACGGCTCATAAGTGGGGCGATGCGGCCGTTAATGAATTCGACATGGAGTACGGTCTGGCCCCCAATGCCGACTTCTCGGCGATGGCGGCCGCGGGCTCTGATTACGTGAACGACAGTGCTGATTGCCCGGGAGTGATCTCAGCGGCGACGTTGAACACGAACGGGGCGACCAATTACAAGATCTTCGATCTGCGGTCCTCTACCGTTTTTGCAGCCGGTCACATCCAAGGGGCCATCAACACGACGCTCTCGACTCTGTTGGTTGATGTCGCGGCTAATGCGACCACGAGCGACAATATCGTGGTGGCTTGCTACACAGGTCAGTCTGCGGGTCATGCCAAGATCGCTCTGGAGCTATCTGGCTACGAGAACGTGCAGTCGCTGCTATTCGGAATGGCGAGTTGGAACAGCACCCTCAGGGGATCCTGGGACGGCGGGATCGGCAATGCGCTGGCCGTAGCTGAAACGGATAACAACAACGGCGATCTTGCTTATTACACCTTCCCTGAGCTGAGCGGTACGGTGGCTGATCGCGTCGCCGCGATGTTGACAGGTGGATTCAAGGGCATCAATTACGCCGACATGGTCACCAACGGTCTCGAAAACTACTTCGTGATCAACTACTTTGGCGAGGCCGACTATGAGGGAGCCGGCACCAGCGGTGTCCCGGGCCACATTCCTGGTGCATTCCAGTACACGCCTTACGCCAGCATGGGTGTCGAGGAAATGCTGGTTCACATACCCACAGATATGCCTGTGGTCATCTATTGCTGGACTGGCCAGCATAGCAGCCAGATCACCGCGTATCTGAACATGCTGGGTTATGACGCCTATAGCCTGAAGTTCGGCAGCAACGCCCTGTTCCACGATGCCCTGACGGCACACAAGTGGTCCTCTGCGGCCACCAACGATTTTCCGCTGGTGACCGACTGACGGATCGAGGGTGATGAATGAAGAACGGGCGGCCCTGCCGGGTCGCCCGTTCCACGTCCGAGCCGCTGCAGCTAGAGGCGCAGCAGCTTGGCCACTCGGGTCAACCACAACCCCTTGAACCCCGTCCATGTCGGATGAAAGGCTTGAGCGTCCTTGTAGGTCTGAAGGGACTCGTCGTACCGCTTCTCGCGACGCAGACCCCAGGCTTCGCCGAGCTTGCAGCCTAGGATGAAGGTGTCCAGGTATTGGAGCACGTCGGGGTCGTTGATGTATCCCCGTTGCCGTTCCCGGACTTCGGCCACGGCGGGCAAGCGCCGCCAGCCCCGAGCGGTGACGCCGCCCGCGGTTTTGCGGTAGCGGTGGCCGATGGCGTCGAGGAACGCGAACACGACGCCCGAGCGTGCCAGCTTGAGCCACATGTCGATGTCGTCGCCGTTGCCCAGCTGCTCGTCGAAGCCCCCTTCGAAGGTCAGCAGTTCGCGGCGGGCCACGACACTGCTCGTGCCGATGAAGTTGGCGTGGATCAGAGCGTGGTGCAGGGGTGGTCCGGTGAACAGGGCGACCGGCGGCAGCTCAGGATTGGATCCGGCCGGCTGCAGATGCTCGCGGAAGGCCTGGTAATCGTCGAGCATGCACTCCTTGAGGACATCTCCGTCCTCGTCGACGACCATGAAATCGGTGAAGCAGAGGCCGGCGCGGGGGTGGGCGGTGAACACCGCGGCTTGGGCAGAGAGTTTGCCTTCCTCCATGATGTCGTCGGAATCGAACATCGCTACGAGTTCGCCGCGGGCCAGGCCCACACCTACGTTGCGGGGCCGTGCGGGACCGCCGCTGTTGGGGATCCGTTCGTATCGGAAACGACCGTCATGGCGGGCTGCCCAGCGGGCCAGTAATTCGGGGGTGCCGTCGGTCGAACCGTCATCGACGACAATGACCTCGACGTCGGGGTGGTCCTGGGAGAGGACCGACTCGAGTGTGGCGGGCAGGGTGGCCGCCGCGTTCCAGGCGGGGATGACGACGCTGATGCTGGGAAGCTGCATATTTCCTCCGGATCGATGCCCGACAAGCTAACACAACATTAGCCGAGCTGGTACACTCAACGTCATCGAAGGAGGTCATATGAACTGGAATGAACGACTCGACGCCATGGCGGCGGGATATCAGGATGCGGCGATTCTACTCGCGGCGATCCGTCACCGCCTGTTCGATGAACTCGACACGAGCCCGCGCACCGCCGCCGACGTGGCCACCGCCCGCGGGCTCGATGTGCGCGCCGTCTCGATGGTACTCCATGCCTTGGCCGCCACCGGAGTACTCGTCAAGGAAGGGAAGGGGTTCACCCTGCTGGAGGACCGTGCCCGTGTCCTGCGCAGCGACGGCGCTGACACCCAGGTCTCGATTTTCGGGCATCACGAGCACCTGTTGAAACGCTGGGCCCGTCTCGACGAGGTGTTGGCCAACGGCCGACCGGTACCACACGGCGAACGATCCGAGTCCGAGCTGCGGGATTTCATCTGTGGTATGGAAGACATCCAGAAGCGGAGCCTGCGCGGTGTTCTCGATGTCGTCGATTTTTCCGCTGTGAGGCACCTGCTCGACCTCGGCGGGGGGCCGGCCACCGCCGCGTTGACTTTCGCGGAGCGGTGGCCGCACCTCCGCTGCACCGTCTTCGATCTTCCCGCGCCCTGCGCCATCGCCCGCGAACGCATCGAGGCGTCGGGTTTGGGCGCGCGCGTGGGCGTAATGCCCGGCGACTACCACGTGGACGATCTGGGCGGGGGCTACGACGTGGTCTACCTCTCAAACATCATCCACAGCATGGGCGATCAGGAGACGTCGGCCCTCTACGCCAAGTGCTGCGAAGCGCTGGTGCCCGGCGGACGGCTGCTGGTGAAGGATTTCTTCCTCGATGACAGCATGACGTCCCCCCACTACGCGGCGCGCTTCGCCGTGAACATGCTGGTGGGGACGGAGAAGGGGAAATCCTACTCCGTAGGCGAAACAAGACGGATGCTCACCGACGCTGGCTTCAGCGCGATCGAGCGGCTGGACGTTCCGCCGCATTCCGCAATCATGGTCGGGGTGCGGACGGCGTGATTCAGGCGTAGGGTGTCGGGCATGACTTCATCACACCCGACACCCACGCGGCTGCTGGCCGCTTTCCTGGCGGTCTTGTTCATGAACGCCTCCTGTTCCGCGGGCGATGAGCCCCGCACGCCCGAACGTATCCGTTCCGAAGGCAACCGTCTCGCTGCCGCGGGCTCGCTTTACCTTCGCCAACACGGACACAATCCCATCGAATGGTACCCCTGGGGAGATGAGGCGCTGGCCAAGGCCAAGGCCGAAGACAAGCCCGTATTCCTCTCCATCGGCTACAGTTCCTGCCACTGGTGCCATGTGATGGAGCACGAAGTCTTCGAGCACGACGATGTGGCCGCCTATGTGAACGAGCACTTCGTGTGCATCAAGGTCGACCGGGAAGAGCGACCCGATCTTGACGCGGTGTACATGGAGGCGGTGCAGGCCATGACAGGCCGCGGCGGTTGGCCCATGTCCGTGTTCCTCACACCGGACCTGGAACCGTTCTGGGGCGGCACCTACGTGCCCCACGATCCCTTCCTCGAACTCTGCACCTCGGTGGTCACGCACTGGTCGACGCACCGCGACGACATCCTGAAGCAGGCCGGTGAACTGGCCGGCCAAGTGAACCGCGTACCGCGGGGCGACAACGGCACGGCCGCCGACGCCGCGCTGGTCGACGCCGTGGCCGCTGTCGCCATGCAGTCCTACGACGGCGAGTGGGGCGGATTCCAACAGAGCCAGAAGTTCCCCACGCCCCTGCGTTGGCGCTTTCTGCTCCACCACGCCCGACGCACAGGCGACCAGCGTATGATCAAGGCGCTGCGTCATACCCTCGAGGCCATGGACTCCGGCGGCATCCACGACCACCTCGGCGGCGCTTTTCACCGCTACACCACAGAGCGTACCTGGCTGGTGCCCCATTTCGAGATCATGCTCTACGACAACGCCCAGCTCGCGGGCTTGTACCTCGAGGCGGGCCAGGTCTTTGACGAAGAGCGCCACGTGCGTACCGGCCTGGGTGTGCTCGATTTCCTGCTCCGGGCCATGCACAGCCCCGAGGGCGGCTTCTACGCCAGCTTCGACGCCGACAGCGGCGGCGAGGAGGGCAGTTTCTATGTGTGGACGCCGGCGGAGATCGACGCGGTGGCGGGGCAGGACGGCCCTGCCTTGATGCGGTTGCTCGGGGTCCAGGCCGGAGGTAATTTCGAAGGCAAGACGATCCTCACCCGGCGCACCGACGAAACCGCCGTACCCGCTCTCTTCGAACTTTGGCGCGAGCCCCTCTACCAGGCACGCGCAGCACGCACGTGGCCGGGACTCGACCAGAAGGTCGTGACGGCCTGGAACGGTTTGACGATCTCTGCCCTGGCCCGGGCCTATACCGTGTCGGGCGAGGACCGCTACCGCGCCGCCGCTGAGAGTGCCGCCGACTTCCTCTGGCGCGTCCATCGCGATACCAAAGGACGTCTGGCACGCTCCTCGACGAATGGTCAAGTGAGCGGCGCCGGCATCCTCGACGATTACGCCTTCTTCGCCGCCGGCCTCTTGGACCTGCATCAGGCTACCGGAGATCTCGTTTCCCTGTCACGCGCCCACGACCTCGTTGAGACCGCCCGCGCAACGTTCACTCATCCCAAGTCGGGCTTCTTCCTCACTGCCGCGGACGTGGCCGCGCCTCTCGGGCGTCGAGTAGAGATATTCGACAGCGTAGAGCCCTCAGGCGCAGCAGTCATGACCCAGGTCCTGATTACGCTCGGCAGCCTTGTCGGTGATCCCGCCTTGATCGCCGAGGCCGACCGGGCCCTCGCCGCTCAGGCCGGGCTGATGTCACGCGCCGGTATGGAGATGGCCTGGTGGGCCGATGCGCTGCTGTGGCGGACGGCGCCATTCTACGACGTCGTGATCGCCGGTGATTCCACCGCTGCAGACACCCGTGCACTTCACGAAGCGTTCCGCACCGTTGCGCCTTCCCACGCCGTACTCGCGATGGTCCCTGCCGACGGAGCCGATGCCGCGACGCTGGCTTTGATGCCTGCCGCCGCGGGCAAAACGGCCCGTGACGGGCGAGCGACGGCCTACGTCTGCGTGCTCGGGATCTGCCAACAGCCCGTGCATGAAGCCGCCGAGCTCCGGGCCCAACTCCTGGACGGTTGGAAACACTGATCGTCGGTTTTCTGCGGATCGCCGGAAGCCGTGCAATTGCTCGACTCCGTCTACATCCAGAGGTTACCTTCCTTGTGGGAGGTGGCCATGAGGATCGGACGGCATCATGTCCTGCTGCTGCTGCTGGTCGTGACGGCGGCTCAGATCGGCTGGTATGAACCGCGGTTGCCGGATCAGGTCGTGTCGAACTTCGACTACGACGGCACGGCCAACGGCTGGTCGGACAAGGGATCGTTTCTGGGCGCCTTCATGCTCATGATGGCCTTCACACTCGGTTTGTTCTACGCCCTCTCCTGGATGATCCGCCGCATGGGCGGCAAGGGGATCAACGTACCCCACCGCGATTATTGGTTGGCTCCGGAGCGTAGGGAGCAGACCGCCGCCTACGTTGCCGGTCAGCTAGAAGCCTTCGGCCTGGTCACCTACGGTTTCCTACTCTGGACCCACCAGTTGACCATCAGCGCCAACCTGGTTGTGCCACCGCTGTTGCCCTCAGCTCCGTTCTGGACGGCAACGGGGGCATTTCTTCTCTACGGTCTTGTCTGGTCGATCAAGCTCGTATCACACTTCTCGACGCGCGGCCCCGACTGAGCGGCCTCGATCCTTGCCCGCCCGGGCCCCTGGGGCTATGCTGTCGGGCGTCTCAAACCGATTCCGGGAGTGTGGGCATGCAGCGAGGTGATTGGACATTCCGCACCGTCAGCGACGGCTGTTTCCGGCTCGACGGCGGAGCGATGTTCGGCGTGGTACCCCGTGTGATGTGGGAGCAGCACCATGAGCCGGACGACCAGAACCGCATCGAACTGAGTCTGCGCTGCCTGCTGGTGGAGCATGGTGAGAGGAAGATCCTGGTCGACACGGGGATCGGCGATCGCTGGGAAGAGAAGCATCGGCGCATTTTTGCTATCAAGCGGCGCCCCAACCAGTTGGTCGAAGAGCTGCGCACCCTCGGCGTCGAGCCCTCGGACGTGACCGACGTGATCCTCACCCACCTCCATTTCGACCATTGTGGCGGCACCATCAGCGACGACGGCGACGGCCTCGAACCCACTTTTCCCAGGGCAAAGCACTGGGTTCAGGACAAACACTGGCGCTGGGCTCAATTACCGTCGGAACGCGACCGCGCCAGTTTCCGCAGCGAGGATTTCGCCATTCTCGAAACTCAGGGCCAGCTGGAGAAGATCGCCGGTGCCGGCGAGATCATGCCCGGCGTCCGTGTGACTCCCGTCCACGGCCACACCCCCGGCCAACAGGTCGTGGAATTTCATACGGACGATGGCGTGGTGGCCTACGTGGGCGACCTGCTGCCCCTGGCCAGCCAGCTGCGGGTACCATGGATCATGGGCTTCGACCTCAATCCGCTGCTGACACTCGAAGAGAAGAAGCGGTTTTTGAGCCGGGCGCTGGAAGACGATTTCACTCTCGTGTTCGAGCACGATCCGTTGGTGGAGTGCTGCGGCGTCGGTTACAAGGACGGCAGGTTTACTGCCGATCCTCCGTACACCCTGGACGAGAGAACCTCATGAATACCGTCAAGAGCGTCCGCCGCAATCATCTCGAAAAGCCGGCCTGGCTCAAGGTGCGCAGCAAGGGCGGCGAGACCTACCAGGAGGTGAAGAGCCTCTTGCGGACCGCCAAGCTCAACACCATCTGCGAGAGCGGCGCCTGTCCCAACCGCGGTGAATGTTTCAGCAACCGCACCGCCACGTTCATGATCATGGGCCATGTCTGTTCGCGAAAATGTTCGTTCTGCAACGTGCTGACCGGTCCGGCGGCGCCGTTGGAGATCGAAGAGCCGCGGCGCGTGGCCGAGACGGTACGCCATCTGGGCCTGAAGTTCGCGGTGGTCACCTCGGTCAACCGCGACGAGCATCCCGACGGCGGCTCGGCCCAATTCGCGGCGACGATCCGCTGGATCCGCCGCCTCAATCCCGAATGCGGGGTCGAGGTCCTGACGCCCGACTTCCTCGGACTGCCGCTCCAGCTCCACAAGGTCTTGCAGGCCCGCCCCGACGTGTTCGCTCACAATCTCGAGACAGTGCCTCGTCTGTACGACGAGGTGCGCCCCCAGGCCGGCTATCAGCGTTCGCTGACGGTCCTCAAGGCCGCCCGTCGTTGGGCCGATGCCCAGGGTGTGCGCATGCGGATCAAGACCGGCATCATGCTGGGGTTGGGGGAGACCCTCGTCGAGATTGTGGACTTGATGCGGGACTGTGTGGCTCATGGTGTCGATATCCTGACCGTCGGCCAGTATCTGCAGCCGACGCCGAGCCATCACGAGGTGGTACGGTTCTGGACTCCCGAGGAATTTGCGGAGATCGCTCGCGAAGGACGCGAGTTGGGCCTGCGTTGGGTAGAGGCCGGACCACTGGTGCGGTCGAGCTATCATGCTCGCGAGCAGGCCGAAGGGCATGATCAGGAGGCTTCATGGCCCATCGAGCCGATCGAGACCCCCAAGGACGCGACGACCGCTCCCGGCGCTGGCTGCTGAGCGCCGTTCTCCTGGCACTGGCCGTGTTGGCGGCCGTGGCCGTCGGGCTCGTGAGTCTGCACCGCGCCGCACGGGAGCGTCTGGACGAAACGTTCGGCCAGCGGCTCGAAGGGATCGCTGTGACGGCGGCTTATCTGGCCGACCCGGATTCGGTCTTCGTCTGGTCATTCGATCCCCAGGACACCGACGATCTCGCCCGGCTCCGGGAACGCTTCGAGCGGATCCGCCGGGACAACGGACTCGCCGAAGTCTCGCTCTGCGACGCCGACGGCTTCGTGATCATCTCCGCCAGCCGGAGCATCATCCGCGGCGACTACAATACGTTCTGGGCCCTCGACCAGGGGGCCGTCGATGTGGCGAAGGGCGGCTTCGCTTCCTCGAGCATGCTCTATGACCAGGGCGGCCTGGTGCAGAAGAGCGCCCATGCGCCTGTCATCAATGACCGCGGTACCGTGATCGGTGTGGTCAGCGTGGAGGCCGAGGCCGATTTCTTCGGGGCGTTGACGACCCTGCGCGGAGGAGCCTGGTTGACCGGGGGCGTGGTGCTCGTGGTCCTCTCGATTCTTCTGATCGCCCTGGCTCGTTTGCTCCGTGACATCGTGCGTTACCGCGCCTCGTTGGCGGAGCAGGAGAAGTTGGCCGCCATGGGCCGCATGACCGCTGGCATCGCCCACGAGATCCGCAACCCCCTGGGCATCATGCGCGGCGCCGGCGAGGCCCTCCAACAGCGTCTTGAAGGACAAGGCCAAGACGCCACTCTGGCCGGTTTCGTGATCGACGAAGTCGACCGCCTCGACGGCATCCTCACGCGCTATCTGACGTTCGGCCGCGGCGGCGGACTGACCTGTGCGCCTCATGATCTGGAAACCCTCATCCGCTCGACCCTCCGCAATCTCCGCGAGGAGCTGGACAAGGCCGGCGTGAAGACCTCTTGCACCGTCCGCGACGCACTCCGTCCGGTGACGATCGATCCTGCGGCGATCCAGCAACTCCTGATCAACTTGGTGCTCAACGCCCGCGACGCCGTGACCGGAGCGGAAGACCCGCGTGTGGAGATCGTGCTGGACCACGCCGGGGATTCGGTGATGATGACGGTGACCGATACGGGGCCGGGACTTGGCGGCATCGACCCCGAAACCCTGTTCACGCCGTTCCACACGACCAAGGAGAAGGGCAGCGGCCTGGGCCTGTCGGTGGTGCGGCAGGTAGCCGAAGATCACGGCGGTCGCGTACGCATCGCCGACCGCGGCGACGGCTCCGGCGCGGTCGTGACGGTTACGTTGCCCTACGCCGGTCCCGCAGAGGAAGGATCCTGAGATGGCCCACGTGCTGATGGTGGACGACGAACGCTCCTTCGTCACGGTCGCCCGTGACTATCTGGAGAACCAGGGCCACGTGGTGACCGGCGCCTTCGACGGCGTCTCGGCCATCGCGCTGATGAAGGAACAGACCTTCGACGTGGTGCTGACCGATCTGCGCATGGAGCCGGTCGACGGCATGGCGGTGCTCGACGCCGCCTGCACCGCCTCGCCAGACACGCCGGTCATCATGCTCACAGGACATGGCTCCAAGGAGGAGGGCGTGGCGGCCCTTGAGAAGGGAGCGGTGGCCTACCTCAACAAGCCCTACAGCTTCGCCGAACTGAGCCTGCTGATCACCCGCTCGGTGGGTGATGTGCGCACCCGACGCGAGAACCGTGAACTGCGCCGCCAGAACTCTGCTGCTGCGACCCACCCGATGATCGGTTCGTCGCCCGCCATGGTCCAGCTGCGCGATATGATCGACCGTGTGGCAGCCACTGAAGCTACGGTCCTGATCCACGGCGAAAGCGGCACGGGCAAGGAAGTGGCGGCGCGGGCGATCCATGCCTCGAGCGGACGCGCCGCCGGCCCTTTCATCGCGGTCAACTGCGCGGCCATCACCGGTTCGCTGCTCGAGAGCGAACTCTTCGGTTACCGCAAAGGCGCCTTCACCGGCGCCGACACCGACCGCGACGGCCTTTTCCTGGCCGCCGACGGCGGCACCATCTTCCTCGACGAGATCGGCGAGGCCGCCCCGGCGGTGCAGGCGAAGCTGTTGCGGGTGCTGCAGGAGCGGAAAATCAATCCTGTCGGCGATCCTCGCGAACGAGCCATCGACGTGCGCGTTCTCGCGGCGACCAACAGGCCCCTCGAAGAGGCGATCCGCGACGGCGTCTTCCGCGAAGATCTCTACTACCGACTGGCGGTGTTTCCACTCGAAGTGGCGCCCCTGCGCGAACGCCGTGACGACATCGCCGTTTTGGCGGGCTGCTTCCTGAACGAGGCCGGCCGCGTTGGCGAAACTCCGTCCGCAGAGGTGCTCAAGCTGCTGACGGCCTACACCTGGCCGGGCAATATCCGCGAGCTGCGCAACGTAATCGAGCGGGCGCGGATCCTGGCTGGATCAGGCCCGGTGGAACCGGCTCATATCATCCTCGACGCGGCGCGGATCAGATCTGCGGGAGCCGCCGAGCCCGACGACTTGAATATCGAGAACCATGAGCGTCGCCTCATCGGTCTGGCCCTGAGCCGGGCACGAGGCAACAAGACCGAAGCTGCGCGGCTGCTCGGCATCACGCGACGGACCCTGTATTCGCGGCTGAATCTGCTGGGACTCGACGGCGACGGATCTGCGGATCCAGGCGGCCCTACTGGGACGATGGTGTGACCCCGGAGGGACACTTCGACGCTTCCGGCGGCCGGTACCGTGCCGATGGGATGCGTAACATCCATAATAACAATATGTTCGCGGATGTTGAGCGCCTCAGGATCTCTGGCCCATCCCTTGCTCGAAATAGGCCGAACACCGACCTCAGGAGAGCGATCATGACCACCGAGATGAACATCCGCCGCCTGACGATCCTGCTGGCCTTCGCGCTCGCGGCGATCGTCGGTGCAGTGTCTCCCGTCGCCGCCCAGGGCTCCGATGTCGACGCTTCGGATGTGCTGCAGCGCACCGAAGAAATCCTCCGCGATATCAACGTGATCGTGCAGGAGTCGGACAGCGAGCAGGCCCGGCGCATTTTCCGCGACGCCGTCGCGAAGCAGATCCAAGCGGTGCAGCAGCTCGCAGCCGAGCGTCCCGCCATGGCGGTCCGGCTGTCCCTGAAGGCGCGCGAGATCGGACGGCAGGCCGAGCGCATCGCTCTGGGTTCTCAGAATCATCAGGAACGCGCTCGCCGCTATCTGGAGCGGTTGCAGGACATGCATCGGGATGTGAAGGACCGTGCCCAGGAGGCCGGCAACCAGCAGGCAATGAACCTGGTGCACCGCGCCGAAACACTGTTTGTGCGAGCCCGCGACCAGTTCAACCAGACCCATTATGAAAGCGCCTTCCGTCTGCTCGAAGAAGCCGAGACGGTCTTGAGGCGTGCGGCCCGACTTCTGCTCGACACCGGGGACGCCGAAGGACTCGAGCAGGAGTTGGACCGCACCGAAAACCTGATCGCCGTAGCCCGGGACCGGCTCGATGACACCTCGGACCCGAGCCTGGGCCGTAAACTGGACCAAGCGGAACGCGCACTCTCTGAAGCACGCGAAGCCCTGGCCGCCGACAATCCCCTGCTGGCCCTGCGCCGCGCACGCCACTCCCGTCAACTCGCCCAACAGGTGTTGCGGCAATCCGGCGGCGCCCCTGAAACGGAAGCCGTGGAACGTGAGTTCGAGCGTTTCGACGCCCGCCAGGAGGACCTGACGGCCCGTGTCGCTGAAGCCCGTGCCGCCAACGCGGCACGCCCCTTGGGGCACGCTCTCGGTCTGCGCCACGACGCCGGTCGGGCACTCGAGGATGGTCGTCCTGCTGATGCTCTGCGGATCATCCGCTCGGCCCTGAATCTCCAACGCCAGGCGGCCGAGCTCCTACCGTGAGCCGTCATGCCCGCATGCAAGGGCTCTTGACGGCCCTCGCCCTTACCCTGGGCGTCTTCACCTTCACCGGCGAGGTTTTCGCCGCGTCCAACGGTCCGGCCGTCGCCGTGGCCGCTGACGATTCCTTGGATTTCTGGCTCGATCTGCTCCAGGCCGAAAGCGCCGTAGTGGACAGCTTGCTTGCGTTGCTCAAACCCGCGCCGTCGTCTGTCGGAACTCCGACGGGCTGGGCCTGGTCCGGCTCGATGGCCACCGGCTACGACACTTATGTGCAGACATACTTCCTGGCCCTCGAAGACACATCCGAAACCCTGTCCGAATATGAACTGATCCTCTCGGCTGTGGGGGAGACACACGATACCTCCGCGGGTGCCTGGCGGTTGGCTCCCCAGCTCGCCGTCGGTTCCGAGCGCGTGCGCACGGAGCTGGACACGCAATGGCAATGGAATCCCGGCGGGGGCCCTACGCGGTGGGAACTCGGTGCGGATCTGCAGAATGTCCATTACCGCGGCACCACTGCCTGGAATCTCAGCAGCGACTGGCGCGAAGCCGATTTGGATCTGCGCTGGCGACGTGAACTCGACGTCTGTGCCGCCGACCTGAGGCTGGACGCCGCCTCCCTGCGTTATGATGCACCTTCGGAACTCGAAGTCAGCCGCGATGATCTGCGGGCGACGTTCGCCTTGAAGTCGAACCGCACGGCTGACGACCGTTGGAAGGTAGGACTGCGCGCCGGACACCGCGCCCATCCCGACACCACCGCCATCGACCGCACCATGTGGGGGGCCGACACCGAATACGAACACATGGCTTTCGACGGCCCCAGCCTGCGCCTGCTCCATCGCAGCGAACGCCGCACGGTGCGCGACGAGACCGCACGACCTTCGAGCTGGGGGCATTGGGCCTCCATGGAAGGTTCGTGGCCGCTGGCCGAGGTCTTGGAATTGAGCGTCGAATTCGACGGCGAAGTGTGGACCTACGATCAGGCCACCGGCGCCTATCAGAATCAGCTCCGTTGGTCCGGTCTTGTGGGCCTTCGAGCCTCGGCCATCGAGGGACCGGGCTGGCAGCTCGGCATGGCCGTCGAGAAGCTGGACAGCGACGACCCCGAAGAAACCTATTCCCAAAGGGGCGTTCGGGCCGGACTCGAGTCCTTCGGCTCCACGCTGACGGCATCGACCACTCTCGAAGTGGGCCGGCGCGACTACGCTGCGGATGTCACGGACACAGCATCCGCCACCGATTCCGAGATTGATGCTCTCTATACCGACTTCACCTATGTCGAGCTATGGCTCAACGTCTCATGGCGCTTGAACGAGAAGGTGTCTTTGGACGTGCTGGGAAGCTGGCTGCCCGAGTCCCACAACGACGACGAGGACGACCAGAGTCTGGGGTTCGGGTCGGTGCGGTTGAGTTATCGTTTCTGATCGCCGTCTTCGTTTGTGCAACAAGATCCTGCTCCGTATACTCAGCGCAGGCACCATAAAGTGGGTGCTCGGCATCTCGATCTGGTATCATGATCCTGTTGGAGGTGACTCATGAAACGATTGATGATGATCTTCTGTTTGCTCCACCTTCCCCTGATCGCCGGCGCTGTTTCCTATGTATCCTCGATCGAGGTCATTCCACCCCATCCGGATCCCCTCGAGCCCGTCTCGATCCATGTGTCGGGCGGAATGCCCAGCAGTTGCTGGTCGTTGGGCGGCCAGAATGGGACTTCGTTTTCCCTGATCGACGTCTCGTCGCCGGAAGTCAATTGTTTGGCCGTCATCATGCCGTTCGATCTGACGTTCGATCTGGGCGGCCTACCTGAGGGCGTCCACTCGGTCACGGTCAACGAATGGCATCAGAGCCTGTATGATCCCGGTCTGTGGAGCCATCCGGTGACCTTCACAGTGGGCAACCCGCCTGTGGAGGGCGATCAGACCTCCTGGAGCGCCGTGAAGAGCCTCTACCGCTAGGCTTTCCCGCAGACGGTCCAGATGCTATCTTTGCCGCGGCGGTCCTGAGGGGTCGCCGCGCATTCGTACGTCCCGTTGATCCCGGACCCGGAGAGAGGGCCCCATGGCCGACATTACCAAGCGCAGCGTCGACTACTCCCGCTGGTACCTGGACGTGATCCAGGCCGCCGAACTGGCCGAAAACAGCCCTGTGCGCGGCTGCATGGTCATCAGGCCCAACGGCTACAGCATCTGGGAGATGATGCAGCGCTGGCTGGACGACCGCTTCAAGGAGCTGGGCCACGTCAACGCCTACTTCCCGCTGCTCATTCCGAAGAGCTTCCTGGCCAAGGAAGCCCAGCACGTGGAGGGCTTCGCCAAGGAATGCGCTATCGTCACGCACTCGCGCCTGAAGACGGTCGAGGTGGACGGCAAGATCACCGTGGTGCCCGATCCGGCGTCGAAGCTGGAGGAAGAGCTGATCATCCGGCCCACCAGCGAGACGGTCATCTGGGATACGTACCGCAAGTGGATCCAGAGCTACCGCGATCTGCCTGTGCTGATCAACCAGTGGGCCAACGTCATGCGCTGGGAAATGCGCACGCGCCTGTTCCTGCGCACCGCCGAATTCCTGTGGCAGGAGGGGCACACCGCCCACGCCACCGCCGAGGAGGCCCGCGAGGAAACCCTCAAGATGCTCGAGTGCTACCGCTGGTTCGCCGAAGACATTCTGGCGATGCCGGTGGTGTGCGGCGCCAAGACGCCCCGCGAGCGTTTCGCCGGCGCGGTGGAGACGTTCTCCATCGAAGGCATGATGCAGGACAACAAGGCGTTGCAGGCGGGCACGAGCCACGACCTGGGTCAGAACTTCGCCAAGGCCTTCGAAGTGAAGTACCAGACCAGCGAGGGTACTGAAGAGTTCGTGTGGGCCACGAGCTGGGGCGTGAGCACGCGGCTGATCGGCGCGTTGATCATGAGCCACAGCGACGACGCCGGCCTGGTGATTCCGCCCAAGGTGGCTCAGCGCAAGGCCGTGATCGTGCCCATCTGGCGCGACGACGAGGGCCGCGACCTGGTGCTGGCCAAGGCCAAGGAACTCCAGGAGATGCTCAAGCCCGCCATCGGGTTCGTGCAGATCGACGACCGCGACAACATGCGCCCCGGCTGGAAGTACGCCGAGTGGGAGCGCAAGGGCATGCCGATCCGCATCGAGCTGGGCCCCCGCGACGTGGCGAACGACGCCTGCGTGCTGGCCACGCGTCACGACGGCCAGAAGCACCAGACACCGCTGAGCGACTTGGTCTCGGCGGTGACCGGCCACCTCGACCGCATGCAGACCGAGCTGTACGAGGCCGC
>ERZ890953.4-NODE-4-length-171935-cov-26.881807_pt1 | contig 171935 bp, 121 predicted proteins | sample MGYA00521264_ERZ890953 | MGnify/ENA primary metagenome ERZ890953 (study PRJEB32303, sample SAMEA104408629) | aquatic metagenome | biome: Brackish water; feature: Chemocline; material: water | place: Baltic Sea | collected 2014-10-26T21:54:00 | depth 200 m ...
CGGCGGCGGCGGTGGCGGCGGCTACGGTGGCGGCGGCGGCGGCGGCTACGGTGGTGGCGGCGGCGGCGGTCGCGGCTGGTAATCAAATCAGCCCACGATGCTGATGAAAGCCTCGTCTCCTTCGGGAGGCGGGGCTTTTTTCATAAGGGCTTCCTCCGCAGAGCCGGGCTTGAGCCCTGCTGTTGAACCGTGATAGCCTTCACGGAAGATCACGACATTCCTGATCCCCGCTGGAGCGACCCGATGATTCCGACCGTTCGTCCAGGCTTCCGTTTACTGCAGACCGCCGTTTTGATCGCCTCTATGATCGGGACGACGTCGGTGGTTGCCGAAGAGCTGTCGCTCCCTCAGTTTGTCGAGGTGCCTGCGGGCTTGGCTGTCATGGGTGGCGCCGCGGACGAGCCGGGCCGACGTGGCGACGAAGAGCCTCGCAGCACCATGATGATCGCAAGAGCCTTCGAGCTGGCGACCACCGAAGTCCGTGCCGATCTCTGGTTCGAGGTGATGGGCGTATCGCCATCCTATTTCTCCGCTTGCGACGCTTGTCCGGTGGAGTCAATAACCTGGTTCGAAGCCCTCGACTTCTGCAATGTCCTTTCTGCCCGCGTCGGGCTTGATCCCGTCTACGAACAGATCGACGGTGCCATCGTCTGGAATGGCGACGCCGACGGATTCCGACTGCCCACCGAAGCCGAATGGGAGTATGCCTGCCGCGCCGGATCGCCGGCCGCTTTCCATGGCGGCGGCTGCTTGACCACCGACGAGGCCAACTACGACGGCACCCGCCCCCAAACCCCGTGCGGCCGCGGCCTGGATCGCCATGAACCTCTGCCCGTCGGTTCGTTCACTCCCAATGGTTGGGGATTGTTCGACATGCACGGCAACGTCGCCGAGTGGTGCTGGAACGGTATGTGGCGCTATGGGACCGACCCTGTCCCCGGGCCCGGATCGATGGAGATGGGCGACCTTCGTTCCGTACGAGGCGGGGCCTGGATCAGCCTCGACACCGGTTGCCGCTCCGCTGTGCGTTTCTTCATTCCGCCCGACAGCCGGTACGACTTCGTAGGTCTGCGCCTGGCCCGCAACGTTGCAACGAGGTCGCCGTGAACGATCGATCCAGACGCGAATTCCTGAAGCTCATGGGGGTCGGGGCGCTGGCGGTGTCGTGCCGTGGTTTGACGGGGTGCGCCGGCGAAAGGCCGCGGCCCAACCTCGTCGTCGTACTCGCCGATGATCACCGTCACGACATGATGGGCTGTGCCGGGCATCCCTGGTTGAAGACGCCTGAACTGGACCGCCTTGCCGACGACGGCGTGCGCTTCACCGACGCCTTCGTGACCACTTCGCTGTGCAGTCCGTCCCGCGCGAGCTTCCTGACCGGAGCCTACGCGCACATGCACGGTGTCGTCGCCAACGCGACTTCCGACCCCGACCCCGGTCTGCCCACCTATCCGGAGTTGCTCCATGATGCCGGCTATGAGACAGCCTTCGTCGGCAAATGGCACATGGCACGCTGGTCCACACCCCGCGCTGGATTCGATCATTGGGTCAGCTTCAACGGCCAGGGCGATTACGAACGCAATACGCTCAACGTGAATGGGAGCTGGGAGCTGTCGGAGCGCTACTTGACCGACGAGCTGACCGACCGCGCCCTCGCCTTCGTGGATCGCCCCCGGGAGAAACCCTTCTTACTAGTGCTGAGCCACAAGGCGGTTCATGCTCCCTGCCGTCCTGCGTCGCGCCATGCATCACTCTACGACGGTGTCGCCGTGGAGCCCGCAGGCCTCGATGACCCACGCCTCGAACGTGAACGCGCCCGCTACATGAGCGAATACGCCCGCACCTTGGCGGCGGTGGATGAAGGCTTGGGGCGGTTACGAAACCGTCTCGACGAGCTGGGGATCACCCGCGACACCGCGGTGGTTTACGCCGGCGATAACGGCTATTTCATGGGGGAGCACGGCGGCCTCTGGGACAAACGTGCAGCCTACGAGGAATCGATCCGCGTGCCGTTGTTGATGTCCTACCCACGCGCCGTCCCGTCCGGTGCGATCAACAAGGCCATGGTCCTGAATCTGGATCTGGCGCCTACTTTGTTGGCCCTGGCCGGGATCGCGCCGCCGCCGGCCATGCAGGGAACAAGCTGGCTCCCGCAGCTCGACGGCGCTCCGGGGCGCGAAGAGTTTCTCTACGAGTACTTCGAAGAACGGGGTGATGTGCCCACGACCTTCGCCGTCCGCACCAGGGACTGGAAGCTCATCGTCTATCCCGAAAACACCGGTTCCACCACCGAGATGTACGACCTTCGCGAAGACCCTGGCGAAACCATGAACTTGGCTGACGACCAGGACCATGCCGACATGCGGGCGCGGCTGACCGCGGCGCTGGCGCGCCTGTCCGAGGAGACGGGGCTGAGCGCCTCCGGCCTGCCCAACCCGGGGCTGCAGATGTGAGTCGTTCTCTGAGTCTCCTGGTCAAACCCACCGGCGCCGCTTGCAATCTCAAGTGCGAATATTGCTTCTATCTGGAACGCCCGGAGCTCCATCCGGCCGAGGGCCGCACGCGCATGTCCGACGAGGTGGTCGAGGCCCTGATCAGGAACTTCATGGCGATCGAGCAGCCGGTGCATGCGTTCTGCTGGCAGGGTGGTGAACCCACCCTGATGGGGTTGCCCTTCTTCGAACGCGTCGTCGAACTGCAACGGCGCTATGGCCGGCCCGGCGCGTTGGTGGCCAACAGCGTGCAGACCAACGGAGTGTTGATCGACGACGATCTGGCCGCCTTCTTCGCCCGCTACCGTTTCCTGGTGGGGTGCAGCATCGATGGGCCTGCCGTTGTTCACGATCGCCATCGCCTCACGGCCGCCGGTGAACCGACCCACGCCGCGGTGCTGCGCGGCATCGAGCGGCTCGACCGGGCCGGTGTACCGGTGGACGCCTTGGTGGTGGTGACGCGGGCCAACGTCGAACGGCCGCGGGAGATCTACGAGGGTTTGGTGAGCGCAGGGAAGCTGCACCACCATTACATCCCCTGCCTCGAACGCGACGCCGCCGGCGAACCCCAGCCGTATGCCGTCGACGGTGAGGCCTGGGGGAGATTCCTGGGGGAGATATTTTCGTGCTGGTCGGCCCGCGACGTGGGGAGGGTGTCGGTGCGCCTGTTCGAATCGACGGTAGCGAAGCTGCTGACCGGACACGCCGCTTTGTGCACTCAGAACACCTGCTGCGACGAGTACCTGGTGGTCGAGTACGATGGTGGCGTGTATCCCTGCGATTTCTATGTGCGAGCGGACCTGCGCCTGGGCGACGTCCGCCACGACTCCTTCGACGGTCTCCGCCGCTCGGCTCCCTACAGCGCCTTCGGGGCCGAGAAATCCAATCTCCCGACCAAGTGCAGCGGCTGCGTTCATCTGGATCTGTGCGGAGGCGATTGCCCGCGCAACCGGTCCTCCGGCGACGGGTCGAGCCTCCTCTGCGACGGTTGGTTTGCCTTTTTCGATGCCTCACGTGCTCGGTTCGAAGAACTAGCGGACGGTGTCCGCGACTATACAGGATAAAAATAATATAATATGATCGACCCGACGCTCACCCGGCCTGAAAGGACCTAAGGTGCGGACGAAGCCACGTATGCGCCCCGAGTTCAACATCGCCCTGACCGTCGCCGGTGAAACGGTTCTCGACGAGGTCTCCCAGCGTCTGCGCAACCCGGAGCTGAACCTCACCGGTCAGGTCATCCGGGGTCACGCCGTGATCATGATCCCCAAGGTGCGCCGCTCGATCCTGTCGCCCACCCTCGACCTCGAGACCGTCGCTGACGACGGCGTCGAGGTGATGAAGGGACGCTTCCATCCCCATCCCAATGTCTGGACGGGCTTCATGGCCCTGTTCGGGATCCTCGGGCTGCTCGGCGTGGCGGGGTTGATGTACGGCTTCGCCCAGATGACCGTGCACGAAACACCGTGGGCTTTGTGGGCCGGCCCCGCAGCCGCGGCGCTGATCGCCTTTGTCTACGGGGCCGCGTTCATCGGCCAGGGTTTGAGCGCCGAGGAGATGCACGAGATGCGCTCGTTCGTCGAAGGTCTGGTGCACGAGATCGATCCCGACGCCTCTATTTCACGAGGGTGACCTTCGCGGTCGCCCTCACTCCTTCGAATCCCACGCTCACGTAATACACGCCGCTGGCGGTGCGTCGTCCTTGCTGGTCGAGCCCGCGCCAGGTCCACGCCTGGTCTCCTGGGCTGTCGGCCACGACGATCTCATGGGCCACGACGCGTCCGGCGGGGTCGACCACCCACACTTCGGCGGCGCCGGCCTTGGGCATGCGGAAGTTCACCGTGGTGGTCGGGTTGAATGGGTTTGGGGCGGCGCCCAGGAGCTCGAGGACCTTGACGGTGGGCGGTTCGTCCACGACGGGAGTGGCGGTGGGCTCGTTCCCGCCGAGCCGAAGACCATGGATGTTACCGAAGGGCAGCCAGTTCATAGTGCTGCAGTCGGTCATGCCCAGCCGCACCTCGGGGGCGAGGGTGGGAACGGGGGTGAGGGTGACCGAGCCGTCGAGCACGTCGGGGGTGACGGCCACGAGGGTGAATCGCGCCAGTTGCAGGGCCTGGCCTGACGGGATGCACGGGCTCATCAGTACGAAGTGATCGGGCGGATTGCCGAACGGGTTTTCATCGAAGAGGTATTCGGCGTTCATCTGCAGCAACCCCGGCGGCAGATCAAGACGGAAGGCGAAGCCTCCTACGGCCTGCTGCGTGTTGTAGGCCGTCGCGTACACGTCGAACGGTATTCCGACGGCAACCTCGGTGAGATAGGGAGTGGCGTCGCCGGGGGCGGCGGTCACGAAGAGGGACTGGACGTCGGGGGCCGCGTCGAAGACATCGACGTGGAAATCCCGGGACACGCTTACGCCGCCCACCGCGGCGGTGATCTCGTAATCGGCGCTCGTCATGGGGAAGAAGAACGCTTCGCCCGTGACGGGCTTGTATCCACCTGGGTCGATGATCACGACCGCCGAATCGGGTTCGGCGGCCCATATCAGCACGACGGGTTCGCCCCGGGGTGTGCTTGTGGTGCTGATCGATGCGGTGGTGAGGGCCACATGGCGCACGTTCACTCTCACTTCGGCGGTCTCGGTGTAGGCGCCCTTCCAGAGCTGGAGGCTGTAGACGGTGTCCACGGCCGGCGTTACCGGCCATTGCCCTGACGATTCGTCGAAGATGATGCCGAAGGGCTCGAGGCGCAGGGAGTCGGCGTAGCTGACGTTCCAGCTCAGCATCGCCGATGCACCAGGCTGGATCCAGGCGGGCGACGCCGAGAACGAGCGGATGCGGGGAGGCTCGACGCTGACCAGGAGCGTGTCGAGGACCAAGTTGGCTCCATAATGCAGAGCCATGGTGTAGATCGTCGACTCGATGGGGTGGACGATGGTGCTGAACACGTCGCCGGGAAAATTCAGGCTGCCGGGATGGACGACCAAGGAGTCGGCCTCGCTCGCAGCGCCGGTGAGCTCGACGGGATCGCCCGGCATCACCCAGGTGGACGACGCCGTGAAGCTCAGGATCTCGGGCAGGCGGGGATTGATGTACACCGCCGCCTGGTCCACGACGATGCCCAGATACCAGAGGCTCAGCGTATAGACCGAGGGCTCTTTGGCCGTGACGACGACCTGCCCCTCGGGCTGGGTCGATGAAATGGTGGCGGGCGCGATGGTCACCGAATCGCAGGCCGTCACGCCCCAGTGCAGGGTCACGGGGTCCCCGACCACTGGGCTGTAGGGCGAGTGGTAGAATGTATGGATCTCGGGATCGCGTGGCGTGACCGTGATGGATTGCGAATCGGAGCCGTAGGGACTCGAGCCGTTCAGGGTGAACGTTGCGGGTGCATCGCCCATCGTGAAGTTGTACGTGCCGCCCAGGAGTCCGTAGGAATAGCCGACGGGGGACAGCAGGTTCGTCTCCACGTAGGTCAGCTCGGCGGTCAGGCTGACCTGGCCGCCGACTGGCGCTACGGAGTGGGAGGTCCGCAGCACCACTTCGGGGGGCCTGGCCTCCACGACAAGGTTGTCCACCTCGAGCCGTGCGTTGCAGGTGGTGGTGCCGGGCGGCAGGAAGGCGAAGGTGCCCGAGGAGGGGATCCGGCTGCTCTGGTCGAAGCTCTTGTAGAGCCGGCCGTTGATGGACACGCGGATGGCTCCGTAGGCGAAGGAGATCTCGTAGGAGTTCCACGCGTTCACGTAGACGAGGTCTCCGCCGTCGGTATAGCAGCCGCCCCCGAGGCCCTGCACATCGTTGATGCACACGTTGTGGTCCCCGGTCCGGTTGCTCACCACGACTTCGGCACCGTGGTCGTCAGTCTGGAAGGGCAGCAGGAAGCGGAACTGGTCGCCGCGCACGACGCGGGCGACGAAGCTCACCGTGTAATTGTTCCAGCTCGACATGGTGTAGCGCAGCAGGGTGCAGGTGTTCAGGCAACCCCCCTCGTCGTAGACCAGCATGCCGTCGGCCACCGTCCAGGTCGAGATGTCGTCGTTGCAGTCGAGCACGCCGGTGTCCCATGCCGAAAGGTCGGGGTCGCTGAAGTTGTTCGTGTAGAGGGTGACCTGTGCCGAAACGTTCAACGGCAGCAGGATGGCCAGCATTACCAGAATCAATATACGAATCATGGTATTTGTCATGGCAGTATCCTCGCTGGGGTTCGGCATGAATGTGATGGGCCCCATACGTGATCGAAATGCCATTCTAACTCATACGGCGGTGCAGAGGGCGATCATCAAATGAAATCAAGAGTTCAATAATCCTGAAATACTGTGTTTTCAAGCGAAACGATGGGTTCGTGACCCCGAAACGACCCGTCCATCCGCAAGGAGCTTCGCCATGAACGCAAGTGACCGCAACCCCGCCGCAGCTGCTCTCCCCGTTGCCGTCATCCTTGTTTTGACCTTCTCGCTGCTCCTTGCGGCCGATGCCGCCTGGGCCAACGTGCGGGTCAACCAGGACGGCCCCGGCCTCGATCAGCACACAACCAGCATCACCCTGCACCCGGATCCCCAGGGCGGTCCCGATCTTCTGATCGTGGGCTACGATGATAACCCCTTCGGCTTCAACGGGATCGGCACCAGCTGGAGTCCCGACGGCGTGTCCTGGTTCGACAGCGTCATACCCGTGGCGCCGGTCTTTCCGGTGAACATGGACGCGTCGGTGGCGTCGGATCGGGCCGCCGTGGTCTACGCGGGGTTCGCCTCGTACGATGTGTTGCCGCCCTTCAACTCCAATTCCGGCATCTTCGTGTCCGCCTCCTTCGACGGCGGTCAGACCTTCAATCAGCCGGTGGGGGTGAGCGTGTTCGGGGGCGGTCCCGGCGCCATGCCCTGGGAGACCAAACCCAAGGTCGACGCCGATGGGTACCACAATGCCGGCAGCCAGTACGCCGGCAACGTGTACGCGATCTGGGAACGCGATCTGCCCACCACCGGCTGGATGAACGGACCCAGCGACGTGGGCTTCTCCCGTTCCCTGGATCAGGGCCTGACCTGGTCGCTCCCGCTGCCCATCAACGACACCCCGGGCAACGACCTGTCCTTGTGGCCCGACCTCGACATCGGGTCCGACGGCTCCATCGCCGCCGGCTGGGTCGATGCCCCGTTCTGGATCCAGCATCAGGGAACCCTGATCACCGACCGTTCCCTCGACGGCGGGGTGAGCTTCGGTCAAGACGTGCCAGCGGTGAGCTTCTGGTGCATTCCTCAGACCCTCAACGACCTCACGGCCATGCCGGGCCTGCCCACGCACGTGGCTCAGAGCTACGCCGCGATGGCCGTCGATCCCTCGAACCCGCTGCGCATCGGCGCCGTCTTTGCGGCCGACCCCGACAACGGTCCCGCCGGCGAAGCGCGGGTCGATACGGGCGACATGGCTCCGTCGTCGTTCGATGCGAGCCTGATCAATCCGTTGCGCGGCGCCTCGAACCTGGGCCAGACCTCCACCCACGCCCACGCATGCTGGATCGATACCCGCGGCTTGCCGAGAGACGTGTACTACAACCGCATGCCCTTGGGCAGCCTGCCGCCCACCTGGAGCGGTCCCGAAACCCTGCTCTCGAACCAGCCCCTCCATCAGCATCACGGTTCGAACAACGCCAACGTCGCGACCAGCGGCAGCGGCGTGTACGTGGCCTGGGACGAGTGGTCCGGCATCGACTTCTCCAACCTGATCTGGGTCAACTGCTCCAACGACGAAGGCGCCACCTGGCTGCCCCAGCCCATCGCACTCGATTCCCACGGCAGGGTTTGCTACGAGCCGTGGGTTACTGTGAATTCCATGGACTTCGTGACGGTCGCCTGGCTCGAGGATCAGCTCACCGCAGGCGACACCGACATCTATGTGAGCTACTCGTCCGACGGCGGCGCCACCTGGCAGAGTCCGGAAATCCAGGTCCCGACGGCCTATAAGGCCTTCAATCACGACATCGCATCGTGGTACGACTGGAATACGGGCAGCCATATGGTCTACCTGACCTGGGCAGAGGGCACTGCATCGGGGACAGGAAGCACGATCCAGTACAGCGTTTCAAGCGATGGCGGCGCCACGTGGTTGACGCCGCGTCGACTGGACAATGCTCCGGCCGGCTCCGAGCTCGCCTACTCCCCGAAGATCTGCACCGAGAACGGCAACGTGTACGTGACCTGGGTCGACCGACGCAGCGGCACCGAAGACATCATGTTCAACTGGTCGGCCGTCCACGGCGTGCTGGGTTGGATCGGCGAGGTGCAGCTCGACCAGCCCACGAGTCGTGGCTACTGCTCCCAGATCGCCTGCGGTCAGGGCAACGTTTACGTAGTCTACGAGAGCGACCGCAACGCTCTGGGCGGCAACGAGGACATCTACTGCAATTTCTCGGTAGGCGGCGGCAGCAACTGGCAGGGAGAGCGCCGGATCGATACCGACGCGCCCGCGGCCGGCCACTCGGCCTGTCCGCGCCTGACCGTGGGCGGCGTCGACAGCTTCCCCATGCCCTACGTAGTGTGGATGGACGACCGCAATGGTGCGGCCCCGTTCAGCGGCTGGGACGCCTACTCCAACTTCTCGGCCGACGGCGGCTTCACCTGGGGTGTCGACTTCCGCATCGACGTGGGGGATCAGCCCGGTCTCAACGACACCTGGTATCCTCAGGTCGACGGCATGAACCCCGTGTACCTGTACCGCGACCTGCGCAACGGCCCCGGCGACATCTACGGCAACGTCCTGATGTACGGCCCCGACGAAGCCGACGTGTTCTACACCGAGTCCCTCGACGGCGGCGTCACCTGGCTCAACCCGCCCCTGCGGGTGAACGACGATCCGGGCTGGCAGGACCAAACGCATCCTTGGCTGGACATCAAGCCCAACGGCACCGTCGATGTGGTGTGGTACGACAAGCGAGGCGATCCCCTCGATCGCGACACCGAGGTCTTCTTCGCAGCCCTATTGCCCGGAGCACCGACCTTTACGCTCAACATGCCGATCTCGAACCAGCCCATCGTGGCACCCGGAAGCGGGTTCTGGATGGGCGACTACATCGGCGTGGTCGTCGACGACGTGTTCGCCCACGTCGCTTGGGCCGACAACCGTCGCGAGGGCGCTCTGTTCGACGTCTTCTCTACAGCACAGGAAAATCCGCAGCTCGAAGAGTACGGGGCCTGCTGTCTGCCCGACGGCACCTGCGCCCAGCTCAACGGTCAAGACTGCGCTCAGCAGGGCGGCCTCTTCATGGGCTCGGGTGTGCCTTGTACACCAAACCCTTGTGTGGGAACGGGTCTTCTGGACGATCACGACGAGCTGCTCGGCCCAGGCGACAGCCTACTGCGCACGAACTACCCCAATCCGTTCAATCCTTCCACGACGATCCGCTTCGATCTGGGAGGCTCTTCGGCTGTGCGCTTGACGATCCACGACGCGGCCGGACGCGTGGTGACGACGTTGATCGATGCGCCGCTGCTGCCGGCGGGACGTCATGAAGCGCAGTGGAACGGACGTGATCGGAGCGGCCGCATCGTCGCGGCGGGCGTGTACCTATGCTGCCTGGACGCAGGCGGCGGGAGGGAGTGGAGGCGGATGGTTCTTCTCAAGTGACACTATGACAGTGAGATATGAAACGAGCCCCGGCTTTAGCCGGGGCTCGTCGTCATTGTGGCTGTAACGGGATCAGTCGGCGTCGAGCAATTCGCGGATTTTTCGTTTGAGCTGCTTGGCCGAATAGGGTTTCTGGATCAGCTCCACGCCTTCGTCGAGAACACCACGGGTTGTCAGAGCTTCGTTTGTGTATCCGGATGCATAGAGCACCTGCATGTCCGGATATCTTTTCTGAAGTTGACGGGCCAGTTCCGGACCACCCATGTTGGGCATGATCACATCGGTCAGCAACAGATCGAACGGAAAGTCGTTCTCTTCAAGCAAGGCGAGGGCATGCCGTCCATCCACCGCAGTATGAACGGTGTAACCGTCATCGCTCAGAATGCGTTCGACGAACAGGGCGATGCTCGGTTCGTCTTCCACGAGCAGGACGGTCTCGCCGGGACGTGCACGGCCCACGGCCGAGTCGTTTTCCTGCACTATTGGGGTCGGAGCCTCTTCGGTCAGGGGCAAGTAGACGGTGAACACGGTACCGTTCTGGGATGAGCTCGATACTTTGACGTCGCCTCCGCTTTGTCGCACGATTCCGAACACCGTCGAAAGGCCGAGACCCGTGCCGTGAGGCTTGGTCGTGAAGAACGGGTCGAAGATCTTGTTCATGATCCGTTCATCGATTCCGTGCCCGGCGTCGGTCACTTTAAGGGCCGCGTACCGGCCAGGGTTCAAGGGGCGATCTCCGGCCCGGCGGGCGTTCTGGATGGGGATCTCCATCGTTTCCAAGTGAAGCACACCACCCTCGTGCATGGCATCGCGGGCATTCGTGGCGAGATTCATAACGATCCGCTCAAGCTGTCCGGAATCGGCTCGTACGGCGAGCGTCTGCGGGCACAGGGTCATTTTCACGACAATGTCTTCTCCGAGCAGGTGGCGCAGCATCGGAGACAGGCCTGTGAGCACTTCGTTCAGATCCAGCACCATAGTACGCAGCATCTGCTTGCGGCTGTAGGCGAGGAGCTGTTCGACCAGGCGCGCGGCACGCTGGCCTGCCCGTTGGATCTCACCGACGTATTCGAGCAGGGGGCTTTCCGGTTCGAGATCCATTTCCAGGAGCTCGCTGTTGCCGAGGATGGCTACCAGAAGGTTGTTGAAGTCGTGGGCGATGCCGCCGGCCAGTTTGCCGATCGCTTCGAGCTTGTGGGCCTGCTGCAGCTCATTCTGAAGACGCTTGCGATCGGTGATGTCACGCCAGACGGTGTGGATGATCAAGCCCTCGCCCTTGGGAATCGTCGTCAGCAGCACTTCGACCGGAAACACCTCGCCGTCTGCACGCATGTGATCCCGTTCGAAGCGGTGGCTTTTCTTCTCCAAAGCGATGGCCATCATCTCGTTGGCTTTGTCGAAGGAGGTCCGGCCATCCGGTTGAAACTCCGGCGAGAGTTGCGAAGGATGTGTCTGGAGCAATTCCTCGCGGGAGGTGTAGCGGAGCATGTCGACGGTGGCCTGATTGCATTCGATGAACGTGCCGTCCTCGATGACCAGGATCGCGTCAGCGGAACGTTCGAAAAGCTCGCGGTACAACCCGAGGCGATCAGCGGCAGAATCTTCGACAGCATCGTGTTCAGTTTCGCCGGTATGGCTGAGAATCTGGGCCGATGGGCTGGTAGGGTCATTGATAGTGGTAGTCATAACTCATCCCATTGAGTTCAGTGATCATCCCCAAACGAAGTTGTCGGGGACATGGGAGCCCGCGGATAGTCGCTAAGAACATCGTCATTTCCCGGAACGACTTGAGTGGATTCTGGTCTTGCGTCTTCACGGGCTGTACCTGACAGGAGAGCGTGTTATAGTTTTATTCATGCAGATCATTTCGTCAGGAGATCGTGCGTGTCATGATATGGAAAAACCTATGGATCTGGGCGGGGCTCGGCATCTTATCCGCCACGGTCCCGGCTGAGGCATCTGATCCGAAACATACTGTCCCCGATACAGTTGCAGCCGTCACGGTGCTTCCCGACATCGTCGTGTCGGGCCGCTCCTCAGAGCGGGAAACATCACGCCGCGAGCTCGATGTCACGGAAATCGATCGTCTCGCCGGCTTCGGCGGCGATGTCCTGAAAAGTCTGCAGGCCCTGCCCGGTGTGGCGCGGCCGGCCCTGTTCCAGCCCGGCGCCATCGTGGTCAGGGGGAGTGGGCGCTTCGACACCCGCTTTCTTCTCGACGGCGTGGACATCCCTCTTCTCTTCCACTACGGGGGCGTGACCTCCACCTACGACTCCCGCGCAATGCAGAGCGTCGACCTCTATCCGGGAGGCTACAGCACACGCTATGGTGGTTGTGTGGGGGGTGTGGTGGAGATTCGCGGGCGATCTGGCCGCGCCGACGCCTGGCATCGTGAAGTGGATGTGAGCCTCCTCGACGCGTCGGTGATGTTCGAGGGACCCTTGAGAGACAACCTCACGCTGCTGTTCAACGCACGCCGCAGCTACGCCGGCGAGGTGGTCCGCCGGGCCATCGCCGACAACGATGACGTCAGCATGGTCGTGGTGCCCTACTATTGGGATGTCGTGGGCCGTCTCGACTGGACGCCCACAGTGGACGATGATGTCTTCTTGTCCGTCTTCGCCGCCAAGGATCGCATGGAGCTGATCTTCCCCGAAGCGAACGAGGGCAGTGCAGAGGTTACCCAGGCCACCGACGCCGTGGCCATGAGCCTGGCGTTCCATCGGGTGATTCTCGGTTGGGACCGTTTCATCGGCGGTTCGTTCACCAACGAAATGCGTGCGTCGCTGGGCCGATCACAGGAGAAGGGCAACACCTTCGGGTATTTCCGTTTCGATTCCGATGCCCCCCTCGCTTCGATCCGCGACCAACTCACCTGGGATGTCGCCGCCGATGTGAGCGCGCATGTCGGTCTGGACATGATTCGGGCACCGGTCCGCTACAACGTCAAGGCGGTGGGCTGGCCCGAATCGGACGAGCACGACACGTTCAGCGATCTCGCGGCCTATGTCGGTTCGGAAATCAAGCTGGGTGATCGGGCGATCCTGAATCCCGGCCTGCGCTGGGATCACTACTCCCATCTGGACGAGGGCAGGGGTTCCCTGCGTCTGTCGGGACGCTATGTCATCAATGACCGGCATGTTCTGACAGCGTCCGCCGGCTCCTATAACCAAAGTCCGCAACCCATCGGCCAGTCGACCGATCCTGTCTACGGCAATCCCGATCTTCCGCCCACACGGGCGATGCACTTGACGCTGGGGGACGAATTCGTTCTGGGAACCTGGACCAGCGCCAAAATCGAAGCCTATTACAACACCCAGAATCGGATTCCTGCGTACGCCGATACCCTCGGTGTATCGTTCCTGCCGGATGCCGAGGGCCGCATGTTCGGCCTTGAGCTCATGTTCCGCCACACGCGTCCCGGTGGTTTTTTCGGCTGGATCTCCCTCGGCCTTTCGCGGAGCGATCGTCGCTATCAACGCCGCCCCAGCAACGACATCACGACCTGGAGCGCCGACGACTGGGTGCCCTATCAGTACGATCAGCCGCTGCATCTCGAAGTTGTGGGCTCGTGGCCCTTGGGTCGAGGTTGGTCGTTCGGGTCGCGGCTTCAGTATGTGACCGGCAACCCAGACACGCCCTTGCTCAGTTACGGCGGCGGCGTGTTTGAATTCGACGCCGACAACGGCAGCTATATACCCGTGTCAGGAGAATACCTGTCCGACCGCTACGATCCGTATCTGCGTCTCGATATCCGTCTGGACAGGAGCTTCGGTTGGCTGGGCGCGGCCTGGACGGCCTATTTCGATGTTCAACACGCCCTGGCGAGTCTCTATAACAGTCCTGAAGGATACGTGTACAACTACGACTTCACCGAACGCGAAGGCTACGGCGGCATCACCTTGCCGACCATCGGCCTGCGTGTTTCGTTCTGAGGGGGAGAAGATTGAGGACGTTCATCGCCGTGATGATTCTGGCCGGTGTCGCCCTGAACGGGTGCGACATCAACTTTCCCAATCAGGAGATGGACCTGGCGGGGAGCGGGCGGACGCGGCCGTTCGCGGTGGTGTGCGATCCGGCGGAGGCGGCGCCCGGTGAGACGGTCACGGCTCGTCTGTATTTCTACGAGCCTTCTCCTGAAGCCCTTGCGATCGATTGGACAGTGGCTTTGGACTACGACATGGGGCTCTACGAGACCGACGAAGTCGAACGGAACTTCGTCGAGCCCGACATTGTGTGGGATCCAGAGTTCGACGCCTACGGCTTCGGAACCCAGTCCATCGTCTTCACGATTCCTGAAGACGTCCTGCTGACCACCTCAAGCCATCCCGACGTCATCGAAGACGAACTCATCCTCACCCTGGCGCGCCCCCTGCTCGGACTCGAAGCCGACAAGCCGGTCCCCCGGGCCGCGATCGTGGAGCTGCTCGCCACGGCGGACCCTCTGGCCAATCCCGACATCGATACACAGGCCTTCCTCTGGTTGTCGGACATTTTCGCCTGCCGGATCCGCTTCCGAGCGTCCATGCACAGCGATGTTGTGGTGGACGTGGTGAAGAACCTGACGGTGCGCTACAGCCGCCGCAACATGTCGCTGAACGTCAACGAGAACACGCGGCTTCACATCAGTTCGATTCTGGCGATTCCCCATCCCGACGTGGCGTACGATGATGTTTACGATTTCCTGGAAGAATCCATCAATTTCAATTTCGACGATCCCGGCGACATCCGCATTCCCGCCCACGCCGACTGGACCTACTACCTGACGCGTTCTCTCGGTCTGCAGACCTACACTTCTCCCTTTGCCGCAGGAGAGGAGGGAGTCGGATCGGTGGGCGGGTTCCAAGAGCGGTACAATCTGAACTGGTACGGTTTCGACATGACCAACCCCGGCTCCGGTCATCCCCTGTTCCTTGCCGAAGACGGCGACGAAGCCGAGATGAACGACCTGACCGATGCCGCGCGCATTCAGCCGCCTCTCGACGGCGCAGAACGCACGTTCCGGGTCGTCGGCGTATTGCGGGATGTGCGCATGGAGTGGCAGATGTACGGTTTCGCACCAGGAGCGAGCGTGGATGAGGCCGTATTCACATTCGTGCCGCCGGACCCGTTCGAATAGCGATGAGGCTTATGCAGGCTGCGAAGAGCCCCGCCGCCGCGTCCATCGTTTCGCCAGCCCGCCGATCATTCCGAACCCGTCCTCCGCCAGCGTCGCGGTGGTCGGCAGCAGCACCGTCGTCAGGAACGTGCTGACGAACAGCCCGCCCATGATCACCAGCGCCATGGAGTAGTAGTACACGCCGCCCAACGACGGTTTCTGAACCACGATGGGCACCAGGCCGATCAGCGTCGTGACCGCCGTCATGAGGATGGGGCGCAGGCGCTCGCGGCCCCCGCGCAGCATCGCTTCGGTGCGTTCCATGCCCTCGCGCCGGTACTGATTGATGTGCTCGAGCATGACGATGCCGTTGTTCACGACGATGCCGATCAGCAGCAGCAGGCCGATGGCCGCGGGCTGGTCGAAGCCCGTGCCGGTGGCGTAGAGGGTCCACACCGCGCCGGAGATGGCGAAGGGCAGCGAGACCATCAGGGCCGCCGCCTGCCGCGCCGATTCGAATAATCCCGCCATCACCGCGAACACGAGCATGAGCGCCAGCAGCAGGTTGGTCATGAACTCCTTCGACTGCTCCTGGCGGTGTTGCTGCCACTGGCCGAAGGTCCAGGAGTAGCCGTAGGGGAAGTCCATGCCGTCGAGCACGGCCTGCACCGCCGGCATGTACTGCTCGGTGGTGCCTTCCTCGTACTTCGCCGAGACCCACACGCTCGTCAGGCGATTGTCCCGCTGGATGTTTTCGCGACCCGGGCGTTGGGTCAGGGTAGCCACTGCGGCCAGGGGCACCTTGTCGCCGCCGGCGGCGCGCAGTGGCAGGTTGGCCAGCTGGGCCAGGCTCTCGGTCTCCTGCTCGTCGAGGGTCAGGCGCATCTCGCGCTCGCCGTCGGCGGTGCGGAAGCGCTGCAGGCGCTGGCCGCGGTAGGTCAGGCCCACGACCTGGGCCAGCTGGTTCGACGACACGGCGTAGCGCGAGGCCAGGTCGCGGTCGGGTTCGATGTGCAGCTCCATCTGGGCTTCCTGGTGCCGGGTCTCGACGCGGGACAGGCCGGACACGTCCTCGAGGCGCAGCATGGCCTCTTCGGCCAGGGCGATCAGGGTCTCGGTGTCGTCGCCCACGAGCTGGAAGGCCACCTGTTTGCCGCCGCGGTGCTGACGCCAGCCCTGGGCGTTCTCCTGCACCATGATCTGGACGCCGGCGATCTCGGGCAGCAGCTCGGGCAGCTTGGCCTGCACGGCGGCGATGTTCTCATCGCCCGCCTTCCCTTCCTCCAGGTACACCCTGGTCAGAGAGAACCGGTCGCTCCAGAAGCTGTAGATGTTGCGCGCCTTCAGCTCTTCGCGGTGGGGCTCGAGGGCTGCTTCCACCTGGGAGACGATCTCCTCCTTGCGCTCGAGGCTCAGCTCCTCGCTGAACTCGTAGCGCACCTGTACGAAGAGCTCGGCCTCGCTCGTGTCGAAGTTCATGTCCACGCGCTGGAACGGGAAGATCGCCGATGCCACCACGGTCAGGCCGACCACCGGAGCGATCCAGCGGTGCCGCAGGTTGAAGGAAAGCAGCCGATGGTACTTTTCCTCCATGCCCAGCATGAGCCTGCCCTTGGGACGCGGCTTGGAGCTGATGTACCACGACGTGGCCAGGGGGATCAGGGTCTGGCTGATGAACAGCGAGGCCAGCAGCGTGAAGCACACAGTGATGCCCAGTTCCTTCAGGTAGATGTTCATCTCGCTGGGCTTGTTGAAGATCAGCGGAATGAACACGATCACCGAGGTCAGTGTGGCGGCCACCACCGCCGTGGTGACCTCCTTGGCGCCCAGCCGTGCGGCGGTCTTGCGGTCGGCCCCCATCTCGCGGTGGCGGAAGATGTTCTCCATGACCACCACGGCGTTGTCCACGAGCATGCCGATGCCCACGATCAGCCCCAGCAGGGTGAGCGTGTTGAGGGACTTGCCCTGACTCCAGACGATGCCGCAGGTCACGATCAGCGAGAACGGAATGCAGAGCACGGCCACGATCGTCGTCGAGACCCGGCGCAGGAAGCCGAACAGCACGATCGAGGCGAGGATCGACCCGAATACGCCGGTGAACGTGAGGTCGCGCAGGGTCTTGCGGATCTCCTGGCCCTGGCTGAACCAGACCAGGAAGTTCACGCCCTCCAGTTCGGGGTCGTGGTTCATGTCGTCGATGGCTGCCTCGAGGGCGTCGCACACCTCGACGGTGTTGGCCTTCGATTCCTGGGACACGCTCACGCCGATGGCGAAGTCGCCGTCGAGGTGGCGGCCGTACTCCAGGGGCGGCTCCTGGTACACGACGTCGGCCACGTCGGAGAGCCGCAGGCCGTCGGCGCGCAGGGGCAGGTTCTCGATCTGGGGCACGGTCGACAGGGTGCCGATGGTGCGCAGGGTGTAGCGGTGGTCGCCGTCGACGATGCGGCCCAGGGACATGTCGAAGTTGCCCCCGCGCAGGGCCTGCGACACGTCGCGCACGTCGACGCCGTGCAGCTCGAGGTCGGCCATGCGCAGGTTGATGCGCACCTCGCGGGGATTCACGCCGTCCAACCGCACCTGGGCCACGCCGGGCACGCGCTCCAGGGGGCGGATGATCTTGCGTTCGAGCAGGTCGTAGCTTTCCGAGAGGTCGCGGGGCGAGCTGAGACGGCCTTCGAGAATGGGGGAATCGGCGTCACGGGTGTCCCAGTTGGGGCTGACCTGGATGTCGCCGATATCGTCGGGCAGATCGCTGCGGATGCGGTCGATGCGTTCCCACACCTCGACGCGGGCCATGTGCATGTCCACGCCCCAGTCGAAGCCCAGACGGATGCGGCCGCCGTCGCTGCCGCAGCGCGACCACATGGACTGCAGGCCCTTCACGCCGCCCAGCGCGTCTTCGGTCGGACGCACGACCATGCGCTCCACCTGCTCCGGCGAGGCGTTCTCGTATGGCAGAATCACGAAGAGTTCGGGTTCGACGAAGTCCGGCATGAATGCCAGGGGCAGACGCGTGATGGCCACCAGTCCGAGCGCGACGATGCTGATGATCACCATCAGGGCGGTCACGGGGCGCTTGATCGCGATTTCCGGCAAGGTCATGCGTCGTCTCCTTCTCTGCCGACCCGCGAAGGCACGATCATGTAAGCCGCGGGGATGACCACGAGTGTCAGCAGGGTGCTCAGCAGCAACCCGCCCGCCACGGTGATCGCCAACGGTGAACGCAGCTCGGCGCCTTCACCCCAGCTCATGGCCATGGGCAGCAGGCCGAGGATCGTCGTCAGTGTCGTCATCAGGATCGGACGCAGGCGTACGTGTCCGGCGCGGATCACCGCGTCGCGTTTGGCGGCGCCGGCGCGGCGCATGCGGTTGATCGTGTCGATGAGCACGATGGCGTTGTTCACCACGATACCCACCAGCATGACCGTACCGATCATCACGATGACGGTGATCGGAGTGCCGGTGATCAACAGGCCGGCCACCACGCCGATCAGCGCCAGCGGGATCGTGAACAGCACCAGGAAGGGATGAAGGAACGACTCGAAGGTCGCCGCCATCACCAGGTAGACCAGGAAGATGGCCAGGGCGATGGCGAACTGCAGGCTCTTGAAGCTCTGCTGCATCTCCTGGTTCTGGCCGCCGATCTCGGTGGTCACGCCGGCGGGGCCGTCGATGTCGGCCAGCGCGGCTTCGACGTCGGCCACTGCGGCGCCCAGGCCGCGACCGTCGAGGTTCGCTGAAACGACAGCGGCGCGCTGCTGCTGCAGGCGGTGGATTTCGGCGGGGCCGCGGGCTTCGGTCACGTCGGCTACCGACATCAGGCGCAGCGAGCCGCCGTCGGGGCCGGGCAGTACGAGGTTGCGCACGTCCTGCACCGAGCGGCGGTCGGACTCGCGGTTGCGGATGCGCACGTCGATCTGGCGGTCCGCTTCCTTGAAGCGGGTGGGCACCACGCCCAGCACGCGGTTCTTCAGCGTCTCGGAAAGCACGCCCATGTCCAGGCCCAGCGAGGCGAGGCGTTCGCGATCGAACACGACCTGCAGTTCGGGGTTGCCGGCCTCTAAAGACGAGCGGATGTCGACGAGGCCCGGCACGCTTTCGAGGCGGCGGGCAACCTCAAGGGAATGGCTGCGCAGCTCGTCGAGGTCGTCGCCGAAGAGGATGACTTCGATGGGGGTCTTGAGGCTGAAGTACGACGGGCGGCCGAACTTCACCTCGAGGTCGGGCAGCTCGCGGAAGCTGTTGCGCAGACGGTCGGCCACGGCGATCTCGAGCTCGTCGTTCCCGCGGTCGGCCAGCACTAGGTTGAGCTGACCCAGGTTCTCGGCCTTGGTATTGACCGACATGCCGCCCGAAACGAGTCGGCTGCCGACGGTGGCGTAGCTGCGGGCGACGGCGTGTTCGTCGGCTGCGGCCTGCTCCATGATCGCCACGGTGCGGTCGGTGGCCGCCAGCGACGAGCCTTCGGGCAGGTTCACCTCGAAGAAGAACTCGCCTTCGCTCATCTGGGGGATCAGTTCATTGCCGAGCAGCCCCACCGCCCAGATAGATACCGCGAACAGGCCGAACGCGATCACCAGCGTGAGCCAGGCTTTGCCCAGGGCGCCGTGGAGCAGGCGGCCGTAGCCGCGGGACATGGCCCCGAGGGTCTCGCCGTCGCCGGTGGTGCCGTCGGAGAAATCGTTGGCGTCGTCGTGGATCTCCTCGTCCATGCGCCGCCGCTCGGCGGGGGTGGGCAGGGGCGCGCCGGTGGCGCTGAGCATGGGGATGAGGGTCACCGCTACGACCAGCGAGGCCAGCAGGCTGAAGGTCACCGTCAGAGCCTGATCGCGGAACAGCTGTCCGGCCACGCCTTCGACGAACACGATGGGCAGGAACACGGCCACGGTCGTCAGGGTCGAGGCGATGACCGCCGCGCCCACTTCCGAAGTGCCGTCTACAGCCGAACGGAACAGCGAAGCTCCGGCCTGGCGCCGCCGGAAGATCGATTCGAGCACCACGATGGAGTTGTCCACGAGCATGCCGATGCCCAGGGTCAGTCCGCCCAGCGACATGATGTTGAGCGAGATGTCCATCTTGTACATGGCGATGAACGTCGCGATGACCGAGATCGGGATCGACGTGGCGATGATCAGCGTGCTGCGCAGGTCGCGCAGGAAGAACAGCAGCACCATGATGGCCAGCACGCCGCCGATCAGCGCAGCGTTGCGCACCTCGTCGACCGCCTGCTGGATGAAGTGGGACTGGTCGAACAGCACCGTCAGCTCCACGCCCGGCGGCAGCTTGCCGTCCTGCCACTCGGCGAGGCGCCCGCGCAGGGCCTTGGCGACGGTCACCGTGTTCGCGTCGCCCTCCTTGTACAAGGAGATCTCCACCGATTCGCGGCCGTTCACGCGGGTGATCTCCTCGCGCTCCTTGCTGCCCCAGGTCACCTCGGCCACGTCGCCCAGGCGCACCAGGCCGCTGGCATCGCGGCGGAGGATCAGGTTTGCGATCTCCTCGACGTCGTCGAACTCGTTCACGGTGCGGATCAGGAACTGGCTGTCACGCCCGCGCAGAGCGCCGCCGGGCAGGTTGACGTTGCTCACACCGACGACCTGCTGCACCTGGTCCAGCGTGAGGCCGAGGGCTGCGAGGCGGCTCTGGTCCAAGTCGATCTGGATCTCTTCTTCGAGGCCGCCCTTGATCTGAGCCGCGGCCACTCCCTTGAGGGTTTCGAAGTCCTGCTTGATCTGCTTGTCGGCGAGGCGGCGCAGGGTCGTCAGGTCCTGATTGCCGGACAGGGCCAGGCGCACGATGGGGTCGAGGCTGGGATCGAAGCGCAGCACCACCGGGTCGGTGGCTTCGACGGGCAGGATCAGGCGGTCGAGCTTCTCGCGCACCTCCATGGACAGCATGTCCATGTCCGAACCCCACTCGAACTCGAGGGTGACCTCGCTGATGCCCGGCCGCGACACCGAATGGATGGTCTGCAGTCCGCGCAGTACGCCCACGGCCTCCTCGACCGGACGCGTCAGCAGGTTCTCGACCTCCTGGGGCGCCGTGTCGGGGAACTCGGTCTGGACGGTGATCGAGGGATAGGTGATGTCGGGGAACAGCTCCAGGGCCAGCCGCTCGTAGGCAACGATGCCGAAGGCGACCACCGCGAGGCAGGCCATCACCACGCTCACGCGGCGGCGGACGGCGAGATCGACCAGCGAACGCATCAGTTCGCCGCTCCGGCTGCAGCATCCTCGATGATCTTCAGGGGCGAGCCGTGCTTCAGGGAGCGCTGTCCCTTGACAACGACCTGCTCGCCGATCGTGAGACCGGAGAGGATCTGGGCGTGATCGTCATCGGTGAAGCCCACCTCGACGACGCGGCGTTCGGCCGTCACGCCGTCATCGCCCTCGACCGTCGTGTACACCACCGACTCGCCCTTGTCGGTCAGCACGGCGGCGCGGGGCACCAGCACCGTGTCGTGACGCAGCTCGGTGACGATGCGCACCTGGGCGAAGTCGCCGGGCCGTGTGGTGGCGGGATACTCGGGCACTTCGATGGTGAGCTTGATGGTGCCGCTGGTGGGGTCGATGACCGGGCTGATGAGTGTGATGCGTCCCTGCAGCCGGTCGTTCGTGCTGTCGAGCACCAGCTCCACGGCCTGGTCGCGGCGCAGGGTGTTGAACTCGCGGCTCGGAACGTGCACGCGGGCCAGCAGCGGATCGAAGTCGGCCATCACGTACAGCGGCGTGCCCGCCGAAAGGTTCTGGCCCACGTCCACGAGGCGGCCGGTGACCCGGCCGCTGAAGGGCGCGGCCACGGTGGTGTAGGAGAGATTCAGCCGAGCCAGACCTTCGTCGGCCTCGGCGCTGGCGAGCTCGCTCTTGGCAGCCTGGAATTCCTCGTCCGAAGCCAGTTCCTCGGCGCGCATGGCCTCGAAACGCTCGAAGCGGGCCCGTAGATTGGACGTCGCGGCGGCGGCCTGTTCGGCGCGGAGACGGTACTCGTCGTTGGCGATGCGCAGCAGGGGCTCGCCTTCACGGACAAAGTCTCCTTCTTCGGCGACGATGGCGGCGACGAGGCCTGTGACCCGGGCCAGTACCTCGGCTTGCTTTTCGGCCTCGAGGGTGGCGGTTGCGTCGTAGTAGCTGGCGATGTCGCCGCTGGTCACCGCACTGGCGGCGACGGGGATGGCCTGCTGCTCGGGACCGCCTCCTGGTCGCCCGTGGGGCGGGCCGCCGGCGTGATCTTCGCCGGGAGCGGGCTGGTCGCCATCTCCGCATCCGATTGTCAGGACAAGGGACAGAATCGACAGGACGATCACCGGAGCGGTGGGGCGCATGAGCGTGCGGAACATGGTTTCGTAGTCCCTTCTCGGGTCTTCGGACGGGGCACGACGGCCGACGGGGGCAGTCGCTTGGCAACACTAATAAATAGCGCAAAAAGAACGGTTCGCCCAAGGTAATCGGCGAACCGGCCTCAAATCAACACACTGGGCGGGTAAAAAGTGTGCCGTGTGAGACGGAACTCGCGATGGATGGATTTCCTACGTCTCAACTCGAAAAGAATAGGGGCCCGCACCTTATGGCCCAGGCCCCTTTCCAGCAGTTGATTGCTTGTCTCGGCGGAAACAGCGTTATGCCGCTGTAACTGCCGCCACACCCTCGTCCAGCGAAGAATATGTGGCGAACACCTTATCCAGCTGTGACACGAAATAGATGCCGCGGATCCGCTTGTTCGCTCCGCAGATGACCATGCTCCCATCAACGTCGTGGATGGTGCGGAAGATCGAGACAAGGATGCCCAGGCCCGTGGAGTTGATCCATCTCGCGGTCGACATATCGATGACGAACCTGCGGTAACCACTGTCCACCAGGTCGCGGATGCGGTTGTGGAAGAATTCGTAGTCGGGTCCTCCCATGACGTCGCCCGAGAGCTTGACGATGACGTGATCCTGTTGGGAGACGATTCGGTAGTTCATGGTCTTCCTCCTCGGGTTGGGGTTGTAGGGGACCGATGACCAGGTCTCTACGCAGAAACGAATGTGATGTTCTCTCTCAATGATGCTGAGCTGAGAAAGGACAAAAGGAAGCCCGGACCTTTCGGCCCGGGCCTCCTCATCCATTCCGTCAGATGTCTACCGGAACTGAGTCTTCAACTGACTCCAGGTCGAGTCTTCGTTGGGAACGGTGTTGTAGGAGTTGCCGCCCACCTTCATGTAGTACCGGAATTCGGTGACCGGACCCGTGAAGGTCGGGGGACCGACCCAGAGCAGGTACTGGTCGCCGGCGTTCACGGCCATGGTGATCGTGGTCTCGGTGCAGGGAGCCGTAAGGGCGCTGTCGATGACCAGGATGTTCGCGCAGTCGGTATTCAGCACGTACATCTGCACGGGGAGCTCGCTGGTAACGGTGAACTCCATCATGCCGGTCGTGGCGGCCGTGAACCTGTACCAGTCCGTGTCGCGCGTGTCGCTGCCGAGGTTGGTGTACCAGCCGCTGCGGGCGCACAGCCAGGCGTAACCGTGGTCGGGGTTGCCGGGCTCGACGTTGATCCAGTCGATGGCCTGGAACACGTTGGGATCGCTGTTGCAGCCGCCGTTGGTGGTGTCGACGTAGTCGGGGCCGAGGTGCGGTTCGCCTTCGAGCACCGCGTCGGCGGGGCAGTCCACGACGCACACTTCGAACTCGTCCACGTTCAGGACGTAGTCCCCGCAGTCCCCGCCGTAGCCGTCGATCACGATGTAGTAGGTCTGACCGCCGGTGAGCGTGGCCTCGAGGTAGGACACGTAGGTGCCGCAGGTGGCGTCGAAGTAGAAGTCGTCATTGCAGGCGACCGTCATCATTCCGGCGTCGTACACATAGGTCTTGGTGTCGTACCCGGATCCGCAGAGGTCCACGGTGATCACCGTGTTGCCGGTCGGTGTGAACATGTAGACGACGTCCGGCGACGTCGAACCGGTGTAAGTGCACGCCTCGTCGTAGTCGTCGAGGTTGTCGCAGGTGTTGCCGGTGTCAGCGAAGGGAAGGGCGCCGATGGGGAAGGCCGTACCGATGTTCTCGCCACCCTCGCGGTTGTCGGGGGTCCCGGTGTTGCTCAAGTCGGGTGCTCCCCGCTTGATAGGCGTTTGGCGCGAATTCGATAGGTCCACAGCAAGCGCGGTGCTGGCGATGGCCAGCAGCATCAGGATGACGATGACTTTTCTCATGGTACCCCCCAAAGGATAGGCTGAACGCGAGCGGGCGGGTCGCCCGGTCGTCAATGCCGAGGAGGATCTGATTGTGGGCGTCAATCAAGAAGAGCGGTCAATAATGTCGGGAGGAAAAACCTCGTGACCAAGGACCGCAGGGCTCCTCGACAATTCGGATGATATCACTTTTCTCTGTATATATGTGAACATGAAATGATGGAATCATTATCAGATGATAAAAATGATATATTCACAGAGAACTTATGGTTTCAAGGCTATATTCGGCTCTTGTGCCATCGGGGGCTCCGGCTGAATCCCTTGAGATTATCGATTCGAGACTCCCAACCGTTCGTTCAGCCATTCTTCTACCAGCAACAGGAATTCCGGCGCCAGAGTCTCTTCGATCAGCCCGTACTCCACGATGCCCCCCGTCTCACAATGCTGAAACAGATGGTTCAGTCCTTGTATCACGACCGTCGTCACGTCCTGGTTACCGCCGGCCGAGAGCGCCGCGGCGATGGCGGGTATGTTCTGATCCGGGTCCACCTGGAGATCCCTGGCGCCGTTGACCGCCAGCACCGGGCATGTCACTCGGCTCAGAGTCGGTGCAGGGTCGTGGCGCAGGAACCAGCGCATCCAGAGGCTTCCGACCTGCCGTTGGATCGCCTTCTTGTAATCGTCGACGGACCCGACGGCCTGTTGCTCCTGTGCGGAGAGGGCTTCATAACTGCTCTCGCAGTGGGCGTCGAGGCGTGCGGACATTTCGGACGGCTCCATGTCAGCACCCACGACGTCGAGCAAGGCTGCCTGTCGCTCCTGTTGGATCGCGATCATGGCAGGGGGCACGCCCTCGGCTTCGAGCAGAAGCCTCAGCTGGAGATCGAGAACCTTCCGACCGTCGACGCCCGGGCCCGCCATCAGGACGATGCCGGCGACTTCGCCGGCGCTGGCGGCGACCATCGGTGCGATCAGGCCGCCTTCGCTGTGGCCGAGCAGGGCCACACGGGTCGGGTCGATTTTGTCGTGTTGCTGCAGGAAGAGGAAGCCGGCCGCGGCGTCGGTGGCGAAATCGGCCGTGGTCGCGAGGTGGAAATTGCCGGTGCTTTCACCGACACCTCGGTCGTCGACGCGCAGGACGGCGAGGCCGTGGCGACTCAGGTGATCCGCGAGCACCCAGAAGGGTTTGTGCTGCATGATGGTCTCATCGCGGTCCTGGGCACCGGAGCCGGTGATCAGCAGCACGGCGGGATGGGGGCCGTCGCCGGGCGGCAGGGTCAGGGTGCCGCGCAGGGTGATCCGTGAGGCTTCGTCATCGGACGCGGTCGGGCTGAGGGTCGCGGCGGCGTCGAGGGGATCGAACGAGAAGGCGACGTTCTCGACGGCGTAGGGGAACGGGCCCCGGGGCGTCTGCGGACGTTTCAGGGTCGGTTCCTCGTCCGTGCGCTCGAACGTCAGCGGGAGAGGGACCCCCTGGAGCCAGGAGCCTTCGATGTGGTCGTCGTCGATGAAGACACCGGAGTAGGAGGCGCCGATGGCCTGCATCGCGAAGCTCACCTCGGCTCCGTCGACGGTCAGGGTGTCGACCGTCATGCCGTATGCCCCCTGATCGATGCTGTCGATGGTGGCTCCCCAGCGGCCGTCTTCGTCCTGCACCTTCAGCACCACGCGCAGCTCGATGCCGACGTCCAGGGTTCCGATCCATACGCCTGCCATGGCGGCGGTTTCATCGGCCGGTGGTTGAGGTAGCGATCCGGGGACGACTTGATCCATCGGCGCAGGCGACGTCGCGCAACCGGCGGCGAGCAGGTTCACGATAAGGAGCAGGAACGTTGCGTTACGGATCACGATGATCTCCAATCACGGCGTCCCGGATCAGGCGGCTCGGAGAACGGGGATCATGCCATGATCCGACGATCCGATCCACACCCGGAACGCGAATGGAGACAAGTGCCGCCGCCCCGGCCAGGAGCTGGTGACCCTTCGGGTCGGGCTCCTTATCGGACCAGCATCATCTTCGTGATCATCAGGCGGCCGTCTCCGACCAGCCGGGCTAAGTAGACGCCTGCAGGCACGGCACGCCCCACCTCGTCGCGGCCGTTCCAGGCGATCGATCCGGTGCCTGCCGGCTGCACGCCGTCGATCAGCACGTCGATAAGGCGGCCGCCCACATCGTAGATCGCGAGGGTGATGCGCCCGCCGCCCGCCGGCACGTCGAAGCGCAGGAGCGTCGAGGGGTTGAAAGGGTTGGGGACGTTGGGGTGGAGCGCGAACATGGGCGGAGCCGACGGATTCTCGGCGCCCGTCACCGTGCCGGCACTCGCGGGACCGCTCTCGTTGCCGGCGTGGTCGAGGGTCGTGATCCGGTAGAAGACGCCGTCGGTGTCGTGGTCTGGATCCGTCCAGCCGGTTGCGATGGTCGAATGGACGAGATTGGCGGGTGAGGGGGCGAAGGACGGGTCGGTGTCGCGGTACACGTGAAAGTACTGGAAGTCCGTCTCCGGCGCGGGATCCCAGGCGAGCAGGTTGCCGCTGCCGGTGAAGTAGGCGAGGGAGACGTTCGTCGGCACAGCGGGAGCGATGTTGTCCACCGAATGACCGCTGACGAGGGCGCTGGAGAACCAGACCGACGGCGTGGTCGTGTGCGCCGTGATGAGATAGACGGCGTCGTGGCTGCCCGTCGCGCTCGAGTCCGCTTCGGTGGTGGCTTCGAAGCGATAGGAGTCGCTCTGTGTCGCATAAGCGGATCCCATCAGGACCCAGGTGCCCGGGGGGATCGACGCGGGCGTCGCTTCGGCGGTCGAGCCGGTGATGTAGGTTCCGCCCTTGTACGCATAGGACGGAACGTCGGGCGAAGGCCATGCCGACGCGTCGGCCGTACCCGGGGAACCGGCGCGGCGGACTTCGGCGGCGAGCACGGGGTTGTCGAGGCGGCGATAAAGGTTGTAGCCGGCGACGGGCAGGGCGGTCTCGTCGGCAAAGTCGTAACCCGAGCGGCTCCAGTCGACGTAGACCCGGCCGCCCTGGTCGTCGGGGACGTCGCTGACGGCGTCGATGATCGCATTCTGGGTGACCCATTCGATCTGCATGTCCGCGACGGTGGGGTTGTTGCCGATGGTCCACGCATGTGTGGTCCGCCAGACCAGGTCGCTGCCGGGGGCGTCGATCCGGGTCCACAGGTTGTCCGGCTCGATCGCCTGCCAGAGGACCCCGCCGTCGGCGCTGATGTCCCAAGTCACGCCGGCGGTCTGGCTGCTCGACAGGCGCACGCGCGCGATGGTCTCGGACGAGTCGTCGATGGGAAGCGACCGGCCCTCTCCGAGTTCCAGGGTCACGTCGGCCTGGAACGCCCGGACGACCTGGAGCTCACCCGTCAGGCCGCCCCACGGGTCGATGTCATTCATCGCGACGTAGGCCAGGTCGCCGGCCACGGCGACCCCGACCGGCTTGTCGCCCGGCAGGCTGATCAGACCGTGGGGTGTCGGATTCGCGGGGTCGGTCACATCGATAACGACATAGGGGCTAGAAAACGCAGCATTGAAGGAGAGATTGCCGGCGATCGTGATGTCGGTGCCGTGCACCGTGTGGCTTCCGATCAGGACGGGTACCGCGGGGTTCGCGATGCTGATGATCAGCATGGAGGTGTATCCGGTCGCGTAGACGAGGTCGCCCTCCACCAAGACGCCCTGGGAAAGGTCGACCACCGTGTAGGTGCTGACCAGGAACGGGTTCGATGGATCGCTGATGTCGAGGACCTGGATGCCGACGCCGAGGTTCGCCACGATGGCGAGGTCGCCGGAGATCGCCACGCCCATGATGTTGCTTCCCGATGGGAAGGTACCGATGTGGTTCGGGTTCAGCGGATCGCTGATGCTGATGACCTGGAGATCCCCGTCTGCCACGTAGGCCAGGTCCCCGGCCACGGCGACCCTGGCGGCGTTTCCGGAGGTTCCGATGGAAGCTGCGAGCCTGGGGTTCTGGGGGTTGGAGATGTCGATGATCTGGAGCCCCGCTTCCCAGGCAGCCACCAGGGCCAGATCACCGGACACCACGACATGGAAGGGACTGCCCGGCGTATTGCAGTTGCCGATGACGACCGGGGCTGCAGGATCGCTGATGTCGACGATGTCGATGCCGGCCCAGTCCACCGCGACGACGGCAAGGTCGCCGGCGATCGCCACACTCGTCGCCCGGCCCGTCAGCCCGGTCCTGGACACCAGCGACGGAACCGCAGGAACCGCGAATTCGACGACCTTGAGGCCGGCCGTGAAGTCGGCCACAAACGCGAAGTTTCCCGCCACGGCCACGCCGAGGGCGATATCCGGCATGGCCAGCGTCTCGAGAAGGGATGGTGAGGCGGGATCGCTGATGTCGATGACCTGGAGGCCCGCACCGTAATCCGCGACGAAGGCGCGGTCGCCGTTCACCGCGACACCCTTGGCGCTTCCAGGAGTGTCGAAGGTACCGACGAGGGTCGGGGTCGCAGGATCGGTGATGTCGATGATCTGGAGCCCGGAACCGAAGTCCGCGACATACGCGAGGTTGCCGTCCACCGCGATGCTCTGGGCGAATCCAGGCGTGTTGTAGGAGCCGACGAAGGCTGGAGCCGCCGGATTGGTGATGTCGATGATCTGGAGTCCCGAGACCTCGACCGCGACGAAGGCGAGGTCGCCATCGACGACAACGTCCTTGGCGCCCACACCCGTATTGTAGGTGGCGACCAGGCCCGGACTCGCCGGATTGGCGATGTCGATGATCAGCAGACTCGAGGCGTAGTCGGTCACGAAGGCGAGATCGCCGGCCACGACGACGGCGGTGGCCTGCCCCGATGTGGGGTAGCTGCCGACCAGGAACGGGTTGGCGGGATCTTCGATGTCGATGATCCGCAATCCAGCGTAAGTGTCGGCGACGAAGGCCAGATCGCCCGACACCGCGACGCCCTGGCTGCGGTCGGCCGGGACGAAGCTGCCGACGAAAGCCGGGTTGGCCGGATTCGTGATGTCGATGATCTGGAGTCCCGAGGCATAGTCGGCCACGAATGCCAGGTTGCCGGCGACTTCGATGTTGTATGCCGTGCTCGGCGTGTCGTAGCCGCCGATGATCGAGGGCATGAACGGCGGAAGCATCAGCTCTCCGGCGCCCGTATCCCAGATCGCCGTCGTGTTCGCCGGGTCCATGAAGGCGGTGGTCGAGAACGTCTCGACGTATTGTTGCACGGCGGCGTCGGCGACGTCGGCCGCAAGGACCAAGGGGAGCAGCACGACGACACAAGCCCACGAAGTCCGCACGTTCATGACGCACGCTCCCGGAATGATGGTGGCTTGGTCGATGAGGTCGGCGGGCCTGCCTGGGGGCGCTGGTCGGTCGGGTCGGGGGTTCGGCCAAGTGACCAAGGATAACCGATCCCGGATAGCATAGTCAATCGGTAGGGAATATGCCGAAGCGAACGGTCCCGTGCCCATTGATGATGGCGATCCATCGGCGTGCCGACGTCGATGTGTCCTATGCCGCTGAATCAGGCAGAAATCGGCGAAACACAGTCCGTGCCAGCACCTCGACCGCAACGGCCGTCAGCGCGAAGACGGCCAGGATCACGAGGTAGATCCGCAGGGGGCTCCACCCGCCGAAATCCCACCAGTTCTCGCGCATCAAATCGACGGCCATCGTGTTCAGCGTGGCGTGGAACATGATCGCGAGGAACACGCTGCCGTGGCTCCACCGCCACAAGTGGCCCATGACGAAGGCGATGAGGATCGTCGAAACGGGATACAGGACGACGAACTGCGGCAGGTCCAGACCGTTGCGGAAATCCGCGAACCGGAAGGCCGGAAGGTGCCACAGCGCCCAGATCAGGCCGATGACCACGGCGGTGGCCACGGAGTTCGTGCAGCCCTGCAGGCGAGATTGGAGGACACCGCGCCAGCCCAGTTCTTCGCCCAGCGGGCCGACGCCGAACACGACCCCCCCCAGCAGCGCGTTGATCGGCAGCAGAGGAATCATCGTCGCGGCGATCTTCCAAATCGAGATGCGTGGTGCAATGCCGCCGACGATATAGAAGACCAGGCCGATGGTGGGCATTAGGAAGAAGGTGACTGCATACACCCGCCAATTCACTCTGACGAGGATCAGACGCCTCAGCAAACCGAAGATGGCCGCCCGCCCGCCGGTGACGCCGGCGACCACCAGCGCGGCGATGCTCGGCCCGAAGCTGCCCGCCAGCAAGAAGGGCGAGAATCGTTCATCCCCGATCCCGGTCATGCCGTCGATGGATAGGATGCCGGCGAACCAGATCGCCCAAGAAATTGCGTAGGCGATGACGACGTAGGCCAGGATGGGGCGGGGGTCGTCACGGGTCATGGTGTCTGCTCCTTGTGCGCGCCGCCGAAACAGTCGCACCGCTCCCGATCCAACCCCTCCATATGCTCCAGGTGAGGCGGCGCGATGTCGAGCAGTTCGGCGTCGCGTCCGTCCGCGAACAGGACCCAGCGTTTGCCGGCGGGCACGGGACCGAGCTCCTGCTCCAGGTCGTCCATAACCGCGGTGCCTTCATAGAGGCAGACGCAGGTGAGTTCGTCGTTGCGGAAGATCGACACCAGCGTGCCGTAGATCCGCGCCCGTCCTTCGGGCGTGCTCACGGCGAGCATGCGGCCTGCCAGGTCCGGTCCGGTGCGGATCGAGATCTCGCCCTCGGGCATGACGGCGTCGAGGTCGCCGCCGAACCAGCGCCGGGGCCGGTCGGGCAGGGTGATGGTCGTGCCCGACGCCAGGCGCATGACGAAGCTGCCTGGGTAGAGGATGTCCAGTTCGGCGCCTTCGCTCAGGACGACTTCGGCGCCGGGGCGCAACAGCTCGTCGAGCCGGAGGCTGTCGCCGGCAGCGACGGCGCGGCCGTCGACCAGCACGGTGCCGGCGATATGGGAGCCCAGGGCCTCGGGGCCGGGCAGACGGCCGCCGAAGACCATGACCGCGGCCAGGGCCGCGGCGGCGGTCAAGGGAACCCAGAGGGCGAATCCGAAGCGGGGGCGGGGTCGCGTTGCGAAGGCGGCGGGCTTCGCAGCGGCGACGGCTCCCGAGGCGAAATCGGCCTTCAGACGCGCGCGGAAATCCGTGTCGGCTTCAGGGCGCGACAGGCTCTGCACGGCCTCGGCGGCGCGGCGCTGCGCTGCGGTCAGCGGGATGTCGTGGCGGTCGCTCATGGCCACACGTCCTTCAGGGCTTCTCCCAGTTGTTCCAGGGCCCGCGAGTAGCGCTTGCGCACCGCGGCGTGGCTCGTGCCGACGATGCCGGCGATGGCGACGTGATCGAGTCCCTCGTAGTCCTTCAGGATCACGACCTCCCGGAGCTGCTCGGGCAGCGCGTCGACCGCGGCCTGGACCCTCGCCTCTCTCGCGGCCGTCAGGGTGTGCTCTTCCGGGTCGGGCCCCACGCCCGCCAAGTTGCCGCCGCGCCCGGCCGGATCGTCCACGTCTTCGGACCGTGAAGCGACCTTGGCGGCGAACGAGCGCCGATGGTCGCGGCACAGGTTCGCCGTGATCGACTTGAGCCAGGGCAGCGGATCGCGCTCCACGTCGATGGTCGCCGCGGCCCGGTGCATGCGCAGATAGGTCTCCTGCATCACGTCCTCAGCGGCGGCACGGTCGCCGAGCATCCGCTGCGCCAGTCCGTAGAGCCGGTCGAAGGAATGCTCGAAGAGCGCCGCGAGGGCCTCCGGATCACGGCGGCGGACGGCGAGGAGGGTTTCCCGGGAGAGATCCGGTGGGGGTCGCCTCGACGATCCGGATGGGTCTTGCATGGGGTACGAACCATCCGGTGGAGGTGTGTCGGGGAATTAGGAATAAAATTCTCCGAATTGTGGTCACAGGTCCGCGCGGGTGTCGTACCCGATGAGTACACATGAGGCGCGGAACGCGGCGGACGTCGCAGTCTACCAGCGCCTGATTCGAACCGTCAACAGGAGGCGACTCCATGATCCCGACCCTGAATTACCGCATGATGCTGCTGGCGGTGCTGGCCGTGACGGCCCTGACCGGCTGCTCCGACGATGATCCGACGAATCCCGTCGACGTCGCCACCACGTTCACCCTCACCATCGAAAACGTGTCCATGGCCGGTGAGTACGCGGCGAGCGGCGTCTTCAACACGCCCGTGGGCGAGGCCGCGCCGGCGGCGGCCGGACCCGGCATGGCCTACCAGTTCGAGGTGGGCGCCGCTCCCGGCGACCTGCTCTCCTTCGCCACCATGTTCGTGCAGTCCAACGACCTGTTCTTCGCCCCCGACGGCGGCGGCATCGCGTTCTACGACGGCATGGGCCTGCCGGTCAGCGGCGACGTGACCGCTCAGGTCATGCTCTGGGACGCCGGCAGCGAAATCAATCAGGAGCCGGGCCTGGGCGCCGATCAGGCGCCGCGCCAGTCCGGTGCCGACACGGGTGCCGCGGACTCCGATGCGACGGTGCGCCTGGTCGATGACGGTTATATGTATCCCGCGGTCGACGAGGTGATCGCCGTGATCCTGACCCCGCTGGGCGAGGGCCTGTTCCGCGTGCGCATCGAGAACGTGTCCGACGGCTCGACGCTGCAGCCCTCGAGCGGACCATCGCTGGCCGTTCCCATCGCACCCGGCGTCTATGCCGTGCACCGCGGCTCCGACCCGCTGTTCACCGCCGGCGCCGTGGAGCGCATGGAGGGACTCGCAGCCGTGGCCGAGGACGGCAATCCCGCGGTCCTGGCCCCGGTCCTGGCCTCGCGGACCGCCCTCGCCACGCCGGTCGCGCCGGCCGCCGTCGCGGTTCACGGATCGTCGGTGCATCTGTTCACGAGCGGCGTCGCCGACACCGGCACCGGGCTGACCGTGCTGGCCGAAGACGGGGATCCCGGCATGCTGGTGTCCACCCTCTCGGCCCTCGCCGGCGTTTCGAGCGCCCAGGCCGTGACGATGCCCGTGGGCGGCGCCGGCGCCGCGCCGATCTTCCCGGGCGAGAGCTACGTGACGACCTTCGAGGCCACCGACGGCGATCGCCTGTCCCTCGCCGCGATGTTCGTGCAGTCCAACGACCTGTTCCTGGCCTTCGACGGCGCCGGCCTGGCGCTCTTCGACGCCATGGGCGATCCCGTGACCGGCGACGTCTCGATGTCCCTGGGCCTCTGGGATGCGGGTTCGGAGATGAATCAGTGGCCGGGCGTGGGTCCCGATCAGGCGCCCCGCCAGACGGGCCCGGACACCGGTGCCGACGACACCGACGCGAGGGTCCGCATGGTCGCCGACGGGTTCCCGTATCCGGCTGCGGACAGGGTGCTGAGGGTCACGTTGACCGTCGGGTCCTGATCAAAGAGGCAAGAGGGGACGGCCGGCGCGCTCGGGGCGTCGGCCGTCATTCCATCAAGGCTCCCGATCCAGGTCATCGGCCATATTGAATGTCAATAATCGACAGGGATCTGGTATCATCCCCCCATGTGGCTTCTACGATCGGGGGGAACGATGAACTGCCGCAATCATGTCCTATTGATCGCCGTCCTCTTGCTGATTTCCGCCTCGTCCTACGCCCAATGGCTCGCCGACCAGGCCACCTTCGAACCCAACGACACCTGGTCGCCGGCCCTGGCCTCGTCGCCCGACGGGGTCACGGTGTTGGTCTACGGCACCGCGGGCGACCCGCTGTTGATGGACTTCGTCAATGTCATGGTCTTTGCGACGCTCTCGTCCGACGCCATCGTCTGGCCGGAGCCGATGACCCTGACCTCGGGGAGTTCGGGGGTGGTCTGCTGGAGCCGGACGGGGTTCTACGCCGCGGTCAACAGCGGCGAGATGGTCGTGATCCGCCATGCCGACGACTACGGCACTTGGGATCCCATGGACGAGGTCCTGCTCCCGCCCAACGGCTACGTGACCGGCATGGACATCTGGGGCGTGCCCACCGATGCCGCCGGTCCCGACGTGTTCCTGACCGTCGAGACCTGGCCCAATCCGCCGAGCGGTGATCACTATGTCCAATTCGCGTCGCACAACGCGTTCGGCTGGTCCGCGTTCGAAACCGTCGTGACGGAGTCGGTCGTGCCGCCCGGACCGCAGATCACCTGGAGCACCGGTCCGGCCGGGCCGTGGCCCACGATCTTCTATCTCAGCGACGCGTCCGGCGGATCCATGCTCAACTCGGTGACCAAGGATCTGGCCATCGGCTGGATGGCGCCGGTAACGGTGCCGGCGCCTTGCCCCGTTGAAGGCGAGTTCGACATCGTGACCGACGGGACCCTCGGCCGCCATGTGCTGGGGCTGGGTCCCCAGCCAACATGCCCCTGCGGCAGCGTCCACTATCAGGCGTACGAGCCCGGATCTGGGTGGCTTCCCGACGTGAACATGACGAGCTACACCTCCGAGTTCGATTGGCCCATGTCGCCCCGCATCGCCGCCGGCCCCGACGGCAAAGTCCACGCTTTCTGGTACCAGGAATCGCGGGCCGCGGATTTCACGCCCCTGCGCCGGACACTGGAGTACCGCGTGCGCGACGGCGGGGTCTGGACCGACGAAGGGGATTTTCTCGACGACGTGACGTCACATGGTTCGGCGAGTTCGCGGGTCGCCATCGCCGTCGACCCGTCGCCTTTTCCGGTGCTGGCCTGGACCCAGCGCGATACGGTCGGCGGCGTGCCCCAGCCGGAGCAGGTATGGGTGGCGCGGCTGTTCGATACGACGCCGGTGCCGGACGAGCCGCTTCCCGGCCGCGGTGTGACCCTGTCGGCCTGGCCGAACCCGTTCAACCCGGCCGTGACCATCGCCTTCGAATCGCGTGCGGCCCGGCCGGCGCACCTCGACGTCTACGACTCCCGCGGACGTCGCGTGGCGCGGCTGCTCGATCGGGTGGTCGGCGTCGGCCGGACGGAGGTCGCTTGGGACGGGACCGACGCGGGGGGGCGGAGCCTGCCCAGCGGCGTGTATTTCGCGCGTCTGCTCGCCGGTGAAGAGCGATCGGTCCTGAAGGTCGTGATGGCGGAATAGGCGGCCTCCCGCGGCTCCGGCGATGCCCACACGCCGGACAGCAGGTCTCAGAAGACCCAGGCGGGAGTGGTGGTCATGATCGCACCGCCTTTCGGAACAGCAGAGCCGACACGATCCACAGCGCGGAGAAGTTCAAGGTCAGCGCCACGATATCGAGGGGCCAGTTCGGATCCGCAGTCCCATGGCCGCCGATCAGGGCGATCCCGGCCGGTGGGGGGCCGTGTTCGTGGAGTTCATCAGGATCGCGTCTCCAGGGAAGGGGCTGTCCTCCGAGTTTGCGGAGAGCATCCGGGGGCCGGCGAACGACCGGTCTCATGCTCCGTCCAATGCCGACACTATAGGTCGGAGGGCGGACCGGCGTCCATGGGTCTCACTCCGGCCAGTGGGGCATCGTGCAGTCGTGGTCGATCTGTCCCGAGGACTACGGCTGGTGCGAACGGCGTGAGGGCGAGAATCCCCAGGACTACTTCGCCTACAAGCGCGAGTACGAGAACCTCAAGAGCACCTTCGACCCCGTCGTGTTCGATCCCGAACGCTGGGAGAAGTTCGTCCAGTTCACCCACACCCAGATCATGGAGCTGATGACCGGCTACGGTCAGGTGGTAATCCTCTGGCTCGACGGCGGCTGGGATGCGGGCGCCTACGAGCTGCTGGAGGGCGTCGGGGCGTGGATGTCGGTCAACGGGGAGGCCATCTACGGGACGCGAGCCCTGGCTCCGTACAAGACGGGGCGGGTGTGCCTCACGCACAAGCGGGCGGACGGGGCGGTCCATGCCATCTATCTCGCCGACGAGGGGGAGACGGCGACGCCGGCGGTGATCGAGGTTGAGGTGCCGGAGGCGGTGAGGGTTGATCCGCCTTGTGGGGATGCCTGGGTGGTGCGGGTTTCGGGGGTGGTGGGGGAGTAGGTGGGTGTAGGTATTTCGAAATCACTCCCCAAATCTCGATATACCCATAGTCATAATGATCCACATCAGTCCGCGCTCAGATCCTATCAATCATCTTAAGTGTCATTTTAGACTCAAGAATAGATTGATAAGATAGGTAAATCTTGCTATATTTCCAGATGTAGGTAATGGGATAGATTGGTAATTCGCCTATAGTTCTCTCATTTATAAAGGGAGCAGCCCGGAATGGACCCCCGCAAGAACCCATTCGCACCAGGCGCCGGAACACCACCGCCAGCCTTGGTTGGTCGAGATGAAATCATCACAGCCGCTGACATAGCGCTCCACAGAATTCGGAACGGCAGGCCCGAAAAGAGCCAAATGCTCCTTGGGCTGCGGGGCGTCGGAAAGACCGTGCTACTCAACAGAATCGGACAGATCGCAGAAGAACTAGGATATCTCCTAGTCAAACTGGAGGCGCCGGAAGGCCAGCGCTTGGCCGCCTACTTAGCACCGGCTCTCAAGGGTGCGCTGGTCCAACTAAGCCGAATGGAGAAAGCCAAGGATCTTGCGGCTCAATCACTCGGCGCACTGCGTGGATTTGCCAGTGCATTCAAGGTCTCCATAGGAGAGCTGCACTTGGAGGTTAACGAACCTCCGACAGCAGATAGCGGGAACCTCGAGATCGATCTCCCTGCGTTACTCGTATCAGTTGGGAAAGCAGCGCGTGCTGGTGATGGGTGTGTGGCGATTATAGTTGATGAGATCCAATACCTGACCGCGGAAGACCTTCGAGCCCTAATCGTGGCGTTTCACATGATTTCGCAAGGCGGTCTACCCATCGTGTTGTTTGGCGCAGGGCTCCCCCAGGTTGCAGGCCTTGCTGGTGAAGCAAAGTCATACGCGGAACGGCTATTCGACTACCCACTAGTCGGACCTCTTTCCGAAGCCGCTGCAAGAGAAGCAATTTTTCGGCCGCTTCAAGATGAGGGGGTTAACATCGATGACGCTGCCCTTGATATGATCTATACCGTAACAAGTGGCTACCCATATTTCCTGCAGGAGTGGGGCAAGCACGCATGGCGTGTAGCCGATGCGTCTCCAATTGACACGAGCGACATCGCACAAGCCAGTGATGACGCAACAAAAGCTCTAGATAAGAACTTCTTTAGAGTGCGCTTTGACCGGCTCACTCCTCGCGAACAGGATTATCTCAGGGCGATGGCAGAACTTGGTCCAGATGCTCATCGGTCGGGTGAGATCGCTCAACTCTTCGGCAGAAAAGTGGAGAGTTTGGGCCCCTTACGGAGCGGATTAATCAAGAAGGGAATGATCTGGAGCCCCTCGCACGGTGATACCGCGTTTACGGTGCCGTTGTTCGACGAGTTCATGAAACGCGAGATACCAGATTGGACTCCACCGAAGAAGAAATGAATTTCGAGTGCTATATGAAATGCTCTCCGGCTAACGATGGCTTCAGCTGCGAAGGTGCTTGGCGCGGGCCTGGCCTTGCAGGGCCGTAGCGAAGCTAATCAGAGACTTCAGCCAGGGCCGTGCCTAGCGCCTTTGTCAGCTGCAAGCGCTTGAAATTCGATACGTGATTGCTTCCACCTTCACTGGCGGGGATGACATGATCGAGGTGCCCGATTCGCGCTGTAGGAGACATTTCGAGCCCACAATAGGCACAGCAGTTTTCGAAGTACTCCCAGACCGCTTTGCGCTCTATTGCTGACGGAACTGGATCTACGATATTGCGAAGACTACGCGCGATTAAATTTTTCGCCATTGAGACTGAGTATCTAGCCATATCCCATTCCTTATCTCAGTGAATCAAATAGAATCCCACCCTATACCGATCGCCATAAACGAAAACACTGCGACCAAAGATCGCAGTGCATCGTATCACACCCCTGCAGAAAACGTCAATTCACCCTGGACGGTCTGAAGGGTCTGAAGATCCCGGGGACCATGAACCACCCCTACTCCCCACCCCCAAACAAATAAGCAAAGTCGAAACTCACCACCGGCCCGCTATAGTTCCTGCTCCCCGCGATCGGCTCGTCGAAATCTGCCATGAGGTTGTACCCGACTCCCAGCCCGACCATGAAGCGCCGACTCGGGAACACGTCGATCCCGACCCCGAGCCGCCCGCCCATCGCCGTCTCCTCTCGAGACGAAACCACCACGGACACTCCGGTCACGACATCGTCCTGACTCCCCCGGAACACGCCCACGCCGGCACCGAGATACGGCCGCACCGTCGTGCGCTCCGCCGACGCAGTCAGATACCGCCGCATGCCGAGCAGCACCTCGCCGACCGCCGCGAAGTTCGTCGAAACCCCGGCCGTGTTCACGAGGGTTTCGGCGTCGAGGGTCAGGGCGCCGATGTCGATGTCGAGGGCCAGGTCGTCGTTCAGCCAGTAGCCGTAGCTCACGCCGCCGAGCATGCCGTTGTTGCCGACCGAGGTCGACACCGTCGGCGACACGGCCTCCACGCGCACGTCCGCGGTCTGGTTCCAGGCGCCCAGGCGCAGGCCCAGGCGGTGGCGCCCGGCCAGGGATTGGGCGTCGGCGGGGGGGGCGAAGGCGATCAGGCAGGTCGCGATCAGGATCAACGATAGGGACGTCTTCACGGTCGGGCCTCCCGGGTCGGGTGAAACCATGCGTTCAGCACCCGACCCGGTACGGCGTCGCCGGGGGAAGGTTGCGTCGGGGGGCTTAGACGACCAGCAGCTTCATGTAGTCGCCCACGCCCGCGGCCTGGTCGATTCCCCAGGTCGCCTCGATGATCGCATCCTGCCTCGCCGTATCCACGACTCCGTCGGCATTCGCCCGGAACTTGGCAACGAGCTCCTCGTCCGTCATCGGGTTCTGGGGGCTGCCCTTGGCGTGATCCACCGTCGCCTCGAACGAGCGGCCGTCGAGGGTGTCGATCTTCGCGACGGCGCGCTTGGTGCCGGGGAACATGGCGTCGATCTCGACGTCGGCCACCACTTCGATCAGCCCGAGCAGCCTGCGGATCCTCGGATCGAACAGCTTGTCCTGCTCGAACGAGTTGGGGTAAACGCCGCCGTCGGCCGCCACCGCGGCGAGGCAGTAGGGCAGGCTGTGGTCCGCCGTTTCCTTGGTCTGCGGGTCGTACTTCGAGGGGTCGGACAGGATGTCGGCGCCGCGGGCGGTGGTGCGGATGTGGATCTTGGCCACGTCCTCGGCGGTCAGTCCGTTGCTCTTCATGATGCCCTGCACCGCCGACATCGGCTGGTGCGTGAGCGCTTCGGTGGGGAAGGCCTTGTAGCCGCACTCAGTTATTAGGAATCGGCTGCCTAGGCCGTCCAGGAGGATCTCGGGCTTGAGCTCCACGTTGTGCAGCACGTGCTGGAAGCCCTCCTTGCCCTCGATCACCTCCACCGGTCCTTCGTAGCCCTCGCGGGCCATCATCGCGGCGAGCACGCCGGCCTGGGTGGCGAGGGGGTCGGCGGTGTTCTTCATGTTCGTCAGGTGACCGGCGACCACGCCGCCCAGGGTGTAGTGGCTGCTGCCCGAGATGCCGGCGGCGGCCACGAGCTGGTCGGCATCGAGACCGTAGATGCGCCCCGCCACGAACGGGCTCACGAGCTGGGTGAGGGTGGCGTGATGCCAGCCCACCTCGCGCACGCCGGGGAAGCAGGCCAGGCACCAGCGCATCTCCAGCTCGTAGGCGATGACCATGGCCGTGAGCGTCTCGCGGCCGTCGCGGCCCAGGGCCTCGGCCGGGCTGATGGCGCCGAAGATGATGTCGGAGGGGTGGGAGGGGTCCTGCTCCCAGTAGATGTCGTTGTAGTCGAGGGCGCGCACGAGCAGCGAGTTCATCAACGCGGCGTTGGCGGCGTTGGTGCGGTGGCCGGTGCCGATCAGCGTGGCTTCGGGGGTGCCGCCCAGCTTCTCGATGAAGCGGTACATGGCAGCCATGTCCTCGTTCTTCACGGCGGCCAGGGCGCAGCCGACGCTGTCCAGGAGGAAGCGTTTGGCCTCCTTGACGGCGGGGGCGGGGATGTCTTCGAAGCGGAGGCCGAGGGTGAAGTCGGCCATTTTGTGGGTGATGCTGGCGGTCGGTCGGCTCATGGGCTCGCTCCCGGGGTTGAGGTGGAACGAGCCCATGATATATGAGGGTTAGTCGCGCCGCCTCCGTCTTTTGAGAGCCTGAAGCCCGACCCCGACCGCCATCAGCAGGCCCAGCGTGATCGGCACTCCAGAATAGTGCACCTGCTTGAACTCCTCGTCGCTAGACGCCCTCTCCAGCACCAGGTCCTCGTTCATCTCCGCCGGCGTGAACGTCCGGCTCAGCTTGGTGATGAAGTCGCCTTCGTCGAGCATGGATCCGAGTATGGAGTACTGATGCCGCACGGCGGCCAGCTCGTCGGCGGTCAGGCGGTTGGCGTAGTCGGTGCGGGCGTCGTCGAAGGTCATGCGGTGGTCGGCGACCACGTAGAGGACCACGTCGCAGGTCTCGGCCGAGCCCTGGGCCGAGATGCGCATGGGGTAGACGATCTCCTCCGAGGCGAAGGTGAACTTGACCGGGTCGACGCCGCCGTACCAGTACTCCTGGCCGCCGAAGGCTTCCTCGCTGATGCGCATGGCCGTGAAGCTCCAGCCGTCGGTCACGTAGGCTTCGAGCACCGGCAGCACGGCGTCGACGTTGTCCTCGTGGAGGTAGCCCCAGGCAGTGAGCGAGTCGGCCAGGGCCGCGGCGTCGGAGGCGCCCAGGACCAGGACATCGTAGATGCCCACGAGGTCGTGGGAGTAGATCGTGACACCGTCTTCATTACCGGGCAGGGCGATGGTGTCGTAGTAGTTGTCCTGACAGCCCCAGAACGAGTCGCGGTTGCGGTAGACGGGGGCGCTCAACTGCGCGCATTGCCAGAAGATCTGGTCGTTGGACTCCGCGACCACCGGCACCGACGGTGTGGGTACGACCCAGGCGAAGTCGGTTGCGTCGCCACGGAACACCGGCAGAATGTGGAGCTCTTCGGTGTCGGTGTCGGCATCGTGGTCGATGTAGGCGATCTGGTCGGTCTCGTACATCTCGTACATGTAGGGCGGGAACGGCATGCCGTCGGCGAGGGCGGATCCGGACAGCGCGAGGGCGGCCAGAAGCGCGAGCAACGGTAGGCGGCGTGATGTTGTGGATTCGGTTCTCATTGTGTCCTCCTTCCGTGCGATCAGAGTTGGATGGTGGTGCCGAGGGCCAGCCAGATGCCGGTCGCAGAGATTTCGTGGCGTTGCACGCCGTGGCCGATGTCGCCGCCGAAGCCTGTCCAGCCCATCTCCAGGCGCACCGTGCGTGTTCCTTCGGCCCATATCACCGAGGGGGCGACGCCGAAGAACAGCCCGGTGGTCCAGCCTGAGGGCTCCTCGATGCTCGTGGCGCCGGAGTAGTCGTAGATGGGCGTCTCCTCGCTCACCCAGGCGATCTGATAGGCGGCTGTCCATTCCATCTTGAACGCGGAGTTGGCGGAGGAGTCGAGGCGCAGGCCGGCCCGCAAAGGCAGTGCGCGGAAGCGCGTGTCGCCGCCTGTGAAGGTGGGGTCGTCGACGTAGGGATCGCCCTTCATCGAGCCGAAATGACCGGACAGGAAGAAGCGCGAGAGCGGAGCCATGGCGAACGACACCTCGCCGCCGAGCATCCACATGCCATCGTACTGCTCGCCCAAGTCCTCGTCGGTCATGATCAGCCTGGCGAGCGAGATGTTGATTCGTGTGTCGAGGTCGTCGAGTTGGAAGGGGGAGGTCATCGGAGCCGGGTCGGGGTCGCCGCCGATCTCCGGGTCGGCGTGGCCGACGCAAGGCAAGAACAACATCAGGGCGGCGGCGATCAAGGCACACACGCCGGTTCGATTTGCGGACATGAAAATCTCCGTTTCGATGCTGGTCGTCATGGCGGGATCGCTCAGGGGTGGGACCGCTTTCGCTGCGGCAGGCGATCCGCGGGTGCGGCGGCCTGTGAGCGGCCGCCGCACCGTGAGTCTAGGGGATCGCAAGAGGCGTGGTCAATCCTCCCTGAGCAGAATGGTGCGGTTGGCCGGGTCGGCCTCTTCCAGGAGCAGGGCGCGGAGCTGGGGCCACTGCTCGGTGGTGATCGTGTCGGTGGTCAGTTCGAGTTCCCTGGTTACGGTCAGCACGCCGTTGGTTTCTTCGACGGCGAGAGCGAAACGTCCCACGTCGTTGGTGAGTTCCCGTGGGGCTGGTGCGCGGACGAGGGTGCCTTCGCCGAGGGAGAGATGGACGGTGAGGCGTTGGCCCATGGGTGTCGGTAGCTGAATCGGCGAGGTGCGGGTTTCGCGCCAGGTGTCTGTGCCGTGGGGGAGGTGGGTGACGATGCCGCCTTCGAGATCGCCGATGATCAACGTGATGCGGTCGGCTTCGTCAGGCTCCGGGGCGTTGAGGGAGAACGAGAAACCCATGACGGCCGTGGCGGCGTCGAACCATTCCGCTTCGGCATCGTCGGCATCGGCCCCGGAAAGCACTGCGTAGGCGATGCGGTCCAGACCTTGGTCCATGGCGCCGGCCATGTCAGGCCAGGGGTTGAGCAGGCCGGAGGCCTGGAGGGCTCCGGTGCCTCGCCAGCCGTCCTCGCTGGGGGTGAGGGACAGGTCGAGGGCGGCGTGGTGGCCGTGGTCGGGCATTCCGCTCAGGGACTCCGCCGGTGGCGTGCGGAACGTGACGTTGCCTGTGGACCTCAGATCGCCCGACGCCGGGTCGTAGAGTACGGCCGGGTGTCCGAGGGCCAGCATCAACGAGGCCGCCGCGAAGCCGGGCAGGGGATCCCGTCCGGGGGCCGAGTCCGCGCCGACGAGGCAGGCGCGGGGAACCAGCCCAGCCTCGCGGAACAGGGTGTAGGCCAACAGGGCGCGGTCGGCGTCGTCGGCGTAGCCGGTGTCCCAGACGCGCAGGGCGTCGCGTAGCTCGAAACGGCGATCGAAGGCGCGGACGTGGGCGTGCCGGGTCATGTCGTCGACCAGAGCGGCCACGGTGCGGGCTTTCGCCAAGGGCGTCGCCACGTCGCGCAGGCGCGCGGCCAGCGAGTCGCTCATGGCGGGCTGGATGAAGGCGTTGGCCTGGAACAGCGCGTCGAGATGGCGGGCGAGGCCCTCGGGTTCACGGCCCCACGTGGACCAGCGGACCCAGGGGGCTTCGTCTGCGACGTCGACCATCGGCAGGCTGCGGGCGGGGAGACCCGACATCGCCCAGCGGCGGTGCGTGGCGCCGACGTCGCGGGTCGCCATGGGTTCGGGGCAGCCGTTGCCGAGGGCATGGTCGAGTTGGGTGTCCTGCGGCACGCGGAGGCTGAACTCCACCTCGAGCGAGGGCTCGCGCTGCGTGAACACGAACAGGCCGTCGGCGCCCGGGGCGGCGCCCCCGCGTTCGGTGATCGTGTACGCCGTCTCCATGATGCACGGGGCCTCGACGCCGTCGTGCAGCAGCATCGTCTCGCGCAGATCCTGATAGTCCCAGGCCGTGCGCACGGCGTAGGGCAGGGTCTCGACGATGGCGGTGTCGCTCAGCCGTTCGGCATCGGGCCACCAGCGGTTGTCGCGCCAGGTGCGCAGGGTCTCGACTTCGAAGGTCGAGGTGGCCGAGTTCCAGGGGATGCGCAGGTCCGCGTGAGCGTTCTGGCCGGCCCGGGTGCCGACCCACACGATGCGGTGGATGCGGGTGACGAGGTCGTGATCCTCGGTGACAGTGACTTCGCGGGACTCGAGCAAGAGCACGGCGTCGAGGGACGAGAGATCGTAGTCGGCCTGGGCGCGGACCCAAAGGGCGTCGAGATCGTGGCCGGCGGATGTGCCCATCTGGGCTAAGGCTGCCGAGGCCAAGAGCAGCAGCGTGATGAGGGTGCGGCGGATCATCGGCGGCCTCCCTTCTCGGCACGGACCAGGACATCGGCCCAATCGGCGGCGGCGTCCACCGACGCCTTGAAGCCGGCGAAGCCGTCCGGCGGGATCTGCCGTCGGCGCGATTCGTGGCGGGTGGTGAGGGTGAGGGTGCGGCCCTTGATTTCGGCGTTGGCGGAGAATGCCGCGTAGGTCTCGTCCACGTCGTCCACCGACGGCGGGTCGTTCACCTCGTAGCCCTTGGGCAGTTCGATGACCTCGGTCACCTCGAGCAGCTGGGTGTAGTAGAGCAGCACGTCGTGGTCGCGCTCGTCTTCCCAGCCGGTGGCGCCGGCGCGGAACAGAGAGCCGTCGTGCATCAGGGCGGCCATCAGCGGCGGGCGGAACTCGAGGCCGCCGTCGACGGGCATCGCGAAGCCGGGCACGCGGTAGTCGACGGTGACCCACATGTCTTTCGAGAAATCGTCGGTCGGGTGGTGATTCACCACGACGCCCTCGATGCGCAGCCCCATGGGCGCGAGCAGATGGGCCCAGCGGTCGCGCAGCTCGTCGCGGCGGCCGTTGCAGAGGCCGCGCAGACGGCCGTCGAGGGCGCCCGAGGCGTCGAAACGGATACGACCGGCCAAAGCCCCGTCGGCATTGAGCTTGGCGCGGTGGTCGACGGTCAGCGGCGACTCTTCGGGCGGGCTGTACCGGATCCGGGACAGGTCCTCACCTTCCGGCGTGCCAACGAGATAGTGCTGTTCGGTCTCCAGCAGCGACCAGATGCTGTTGTTGAAGGGCACCCAGGTGGGGTCGTACATCCGAAAGGTGCCGTCGTCGAGCTTCAGGGCCGTGACGCAGTGGTTGAACTGGTCGGCCGGAAGGTCGTCTATGCGCGAGCCGGCCATGGTCATCGCCGCGTAGGAGTCCATGCCCGCGGCGCGCATCATGGTGATCAGCATCGCGGCGATGTCCTTGCACACGCCGCTGCGCTGCTCGAAGATCATGTCGCTCGGGTGCAGGGTGAACCCCTCGCCCTCGCCCATGGTCTGGCCGCTGTAGCGGATGTTCTGGGCCACCCAGTGGACCAGGGCCTCGGCGCGCTTCTCTTCACTGGCATCGGTCAGCTTCATCTCCGCGAAGATCTCCTCGACCTTCGCCTGGATCGCCGGCGTGACCTCGAACTGGTCGCGGTTCACGTCGAAGAACCAGCGGCTCTTGTCCTCCCACGACGCCGCGGTCGACATGACCACCTTGGTGGCGAAGTCGCTGGCCGCGGGCTGGCGCGTCTCGTGGGTCAGGGCGGGCAGGTCGAGACCCCACCAGGCGTACTCGGTGCGTTCGTCGGTGTAGCGGATGCTCGACTGCAGGGCGCCGTTGTAGACCTCAACGTTCAGCCGCTTGTCGGCGGGCAGGTCGAGCACGTAGCGCTTCTCGAGAATAGGCGCACTCTCGGCGAACAGCACGATGTCGAAGTAGTGGCCCGGCATGGGCGGGATGTAGCGCTCGTCCTCGGGCGCCAGCGGGCCGTCGGCGTCGTCGAGCAGGGCGTAGGTGTAGCCCTTGCGCGAGACCTTGATCTCGACGCCGTCGCCGACCTGCAGCCGCGGCAGCTGGAGCGAGAGCATGCGGTCGCGCCAGTAGATGGCGGACTGGGGCGCGGGCAGATCGCGCAGATACGTGAGGTCGACCGGGATCGCCTCGCCGTCGCGCAGCACGTTCACCTCGTCGACCGTGACGTGGCTCGACTGGGGGTCGAAGGGCCACACCAGCACCGAACGGTCCCGGCAGCCGGCGGCTGTGAGGATCTTCTCCAGCCGGGTGCCGTCCACGTAGGTCACGCCGGTGGGGTGCATGTGGTTGATCTGCTCGTCGTACACCACCACGAAGTCCGCGCCGTCGTGGTCGTCGGCGGTGCCGGCGGCTGCGAGGCGGGAGAAGGGCGTGGGGGGTGGTGTGTCGCCTGGGGGTGGGGCGGCGTGGAGGATTGTGCCGATCAACAGGATCGATGCTGTCGTCAGGAGGACCTTGGGAGACACGGATGACCTCGCTCTCATGGTTTGATGGTTCCCACCGGGGAGCCTACCACGTTCGGAGGGGTCGTCTCCAATAGACAGATTCCGTCCAACAGGACGGAATCTGTCGGCTCAACGCGTTTTCTAGGCCCTTTACGGAGTGGAGTTTAGGGACACCCCTCCGCCTCATGCAGCAACGCATACTCCCGCAGCCGCGCCACCGCCTCGCAGCGCGACGGTGCGCTGACCCGCTCGGTCACGTCGCCCCGCTCCGCGCAGGCGACCCAGGTCAGGCCCTGGCGCACGGTCCAGCCGTTCGTCTCCAGGGTCTCGCGGAGCGCCTCGGCGTCGGCCCGCGCCACGTCGCAGCAGCCGAAGATGGCGTGGAGCACCGCCCGCATGGTGTCGGGGTCGAGGGCGTCGATGTCGAGGTCGCCGAGGGTCATGCCGCCCGGCAGGGCCAGTTCGATGGTGCGTGTGTCCAGCATGTCGGTCTCCCTCGTCCGGGTCCGCTCAGGTTCCGAATCGGTCGATGATCTCCTGCTTGCCCAGCCCCAGGATGCCGTGCTTCGCGCCTACCTTGGCGAAGGCCGCGAGCCCTTGGTCCAGATGCTCCTTGTCATGGGCCGCGGACAGCTGCGTACGAATCCGCGCCGCCGCCTTGGGCACCACCGGGAAGAAGAAGCCGATGGCGTAGACGCCCTCGTCGTACAGGTCGCGCGACACGTCCTGGGCCAGCTTCGCGTTGTAGAGCATGACCGGCACGATGGGGCTGTCGCCCTGCTTGATGTCGAAGCCCAGGTCGATCAGGCCCTGGCGCCAGTACCCGGTGTTCCACTCCAGCTTGTCGCGGCGCGAGGTGTCGGTGAAGATCAGATCGAGCACCTTCAGGGTGCCGGCCACGATCATCGGCGCCACGGTGTTGCTGAACAGGTACGGGCGCGCCTTCTGCCGGCACATCTCCACGATCTCGGCGCGCCCGCTCACGCAGCCGCCCGAGGCGCCGCCCAGGCCCTTGCCCAGCGTGGTGGTGATGATGTCGATCTCGCCGAACACGCCGCAGTGCTCGTGGGTGCCGCGGCCGGTCCTGCCGATGAAGCCAGAGGCGTGGCTGTCGTCGACGAAGACCATGGCGTCGTACTGCCTGGCCAGGGCCACGATCTCGTCGAGCTTGGCCAGGTCGCCGTCCATGGAGAACACGCCGTCGGTGATGATCAGGCGGCGGCGCTTGTCCTGATGCTCCTGGAGCTTGCGCTCGAGGTGCTTCATGTCCGAGTGCTTGTAGGTGTCGCGCACGGCGGGGGCGAGGCGCATGCCGTCGACGATCGAGGCGTGGACCAGGCGGTCGGCGATCATCACGTCCTCGGCGTCGAGCACCGCCTCGAACACGCCGGCGTTGGCGTCCATGCAGCTCGGGAACAGCAGCGTGTCCTCGGTGCCCAGGAACTCCGTCAGCTTGCGTTCGAGCTGGTGGTGGATGTCCTGGGTGCCGCAGATGAAGCGCACCGACGACATGCCGTAGCCCCGGGCGTCGAGGCCGGCGTGGGCGGCGGCGATCACGTCGGGGTGGCTCGAGAGGCCCAGGTAGTTGTTGGCGCAGAAGTTGATGACGTCGCGTTCGGGGGCTCCTTCGGGGAACTCCACCCGGATGCCCGCGCTCTGGGGGCTGTGGATGGAGCGTTCCTGCTTGAACAGGCCCGCTTCGCGGATGGCGTCGAGCTCCTGGCGGTAGCCCTCGCGGATGGGGGTCGAGTACGTCATGGCGTCTCCTAGGCGTTGCGGAAGCGTTCGACCAGGGCGGCGATGCTGTTGACCGAGTCGAAGGCCTCGGGCGAGGCGTCGGCGTCGGGGATCTGGATCTTGTACTTGTTCTCGAGGAAGCGCTTGAGCGAGACCATCGAGAACGAGTCCACGAGCCCGCCGCTGATCAGTTCGGTCTCGAAGTCGACCTCGATGTCGTCGTCCTCTTCCACGTACTCGTCGATGACGTATTCCAGGATGGTGGTCTTGAGCTCGTCCATGTCGGTCTCCCGTGGTTCGGTGTTGCGTTCGTTCAGTCGTTCATGAGCGACGAGACGTCGCCGATGGGCTCGCCGAATTCCTGCGCCCGCAGGATGCGCCGCACGATCTTGCCGCTACGCGTCTTGGGCAGGCTGTCGACGAATTCGATCTCCTGGGGCATGGCCAGCCCAGAAAGGCGTTTGCGGATCACGTTCATGATCTCCAGCTCCAGGTCGCCGCTTGCCTCGAAGCCTGGCTTCAGGGTGACGAAGGCCTTCACGACCTCCATGTTCACCTTGTCGGGCTTGGCCACTGCCGCCGACTCGGCCACCGCCGGGTGCTCGAGCAGGGCCGACTCGATCTCGAAGGGGCCCACGAGGTGGCCGCCGGTGTTGATCACGTCGTCGTCGCGCCCGCTGAACCAGAAGTAGCCGTCCTTGTCGATCGAGGCGCGGTCGCCGCACACGTACCAGCCGTTGACGATCTTCTTGCGGTAGCCCGCCATGTTGTTCCAGTAGCCGCGGATCTGCGACGGCCACCCTTCGCGCAGCGCGATCAGACCCACGCGGCCGGGCTCGGTGATGGGCTCGTGGGTCTGTTCATCGAGCACCGCGGCGGTGATGCCGGGGAAGGGCTTGCCCATCGAGCCCGGCCGCACTTCCATGCCCGGGAAGTTGGTCACGACCATGCATCCAGTTTCGGTCTGCCAGTAGGTGTCGTGGAAGTCGAGGCCGTAGGCTTCGCGACCCCAGAGCACGGCTTCGGCGTTCAGCGGTTCGCCCACGCTGGCGAGGTGGCGCAGGCTCGACAGGTCGTGCTGCTTCGCCAGCTCCACGCCGTCCTTCATGAGCAGGCGGATGGCCGTCGGCGCCGAGTACCACACCGAGACCCGGTACTTAGCGATGAAGGCGTACCACTTGTCCGAGTTGAAGCCGGCGTCGAGCACGGCCTGGGTCACGCCGTTGGCCCAGGCGCCGATGATGCCGTAGGAGGTACCGGTCACCCAGCCGGGGTCGGCGTTGCACCAGTAGACGTCGTCGTCGCGCAGGTCGAGGACCCACTTGGCCGTAATGTACTGGGAGATCAGAGAGTTGTGCACGTGTTGGGCGCCCTTGGGTTGGCCGGTGGTGCCGCTCGTGTAGTGCAGCACCGACGGGGTCTCGGCTGTGGTGGGGGCCACCGTGTAGGTCTCGACGCGGGGCAGATCGTCGAGCCGCAGGGGTGTCTCACCGTCGCGCAGGTTGGCGTCGTCGACCACGAACACGTAGGCGAGGTTCGGCAGCTTCTCGCGGATGCGACGTACCTTGCCGAGGTGCTTTTTCTGGGTGACGATGGCCCGGGTGCCGGCGTCGTCGAGGCGCGTCCACAGCGAGTCCTCGCCGAAGGCCGAGAACAGCGGCTGGACGATGGCGCCCATCTTCAACACGCCGAGGAATCCGATGTACAGTTCGGGCACGCGGTCGAGGAACATGCACACGCGGTCGCCCGCGGCCACGCCCTGGTCTTCCAGTAATTGCGCGAAGGTGTTGGTCAGCACGCGCAGGTCGTCGAAGGTGTAGGTGCGCGTCTCGCCGCGGAAGTCCTCCCAGTGCAGGGCCGTCTTCCGGGCCTTGCCCAGCCCGCAGATGCGGTCGGTGCAGTGCCGGCCGATGTTGACGGGACCGCCGGGTGTCAGGCCCAGCTCGTCGGCGCTCTGCCGCCAGTCGAATCCCTGCAGACGGTCTTCGTACGATGGTGAGGTGATCATCACGATGCTCCCGGGTTGCTCGTCGCGAACGCGCAGGCCATGGCCCGCTCGTGCGTGTGGGTGAACGACACGTGGATGTGGTCGATGTTCAGGAACGACGCGGCCTCGAGGGCGCGGCCGCGGAGGGTGACGTGGGCGGTGCCGTCGCCGTCGCCGACTTCGATGTCGCGCCACAGCATGCCGGTCGCGGGCGCGCCTGCCATGGCCTTGACCACGGCCTCCTTGGCGGCGAACAGGGCGGCGTAGCGACGGTCGGGGTGGGGATGGCGCAGGGTCGAGGCGATTTCGACGAGGGTGAAGGCGGACGTTTCGAACCCGTCGGAGCGGTCCAGCTCCCGACGCATGCGTTCGACGCTGCAGAGATCGATTCCGACGCCGACGATCATGGCCGACGCGACCTCCTCGACCCCTAGAGGGGTCTCTAGTTCGTTAATATTTTCACGAACGGGGCCAAGATAGTACCCGATGCGACCTGTCGAAAGAAAAACAAGAACGAATTCGATTGGGATATAAGAGGATAGAAGATCTCTGAAATCGAACAGCAATCATCGAATCACGGCGGACTTATCGGATCATGCCCCCGGTGCGTGGATCCACGCACCGGGAACACCATTGGTCAAGCCGAGCGCCGGAACGGCTGCCGCGACCGGTACGACAGACTCCGCCACAGCCACTCCGCCGGCCCGAAGCGGAACCGGGCCAGCCACCAGGGCGACCAGGCCAGTTGGAGGGCCCAGATAAGCACCACCAGACCCGCCTGGCCGATGCGGGGCACGCGGCCGAAGAGCCCGAGTCCGGTACCCGTGAAAATCAGCACGCCGAGCACCGTCTGCATCAGGTAGTTGGTCAGGGCCATGCGTCCCACCGCGCGCAGCCGCGTGCGCAGGCCCTCCACGGCGCCGCTGCGCTGCAGAAGCATCCATACGGAGATCCAGCCCAGGGCCATCAGGATGCTGCCCCAGTAGGAGTACTGGCCCATGTGGAAGAACGAGGGGATCACATCCCAGTCGATGGCGAGGGTGCGCATGTTGCCCCACACGGTCAGGGGCAGCCCGACGGCCAGACCGAGCACGATGAAGAGGCGGTAGGTGCGCACGTGGGCCTCGCCGGTCAGCACGCCGGTGCGGTAGAGGGCCATGCCCAGCAGCATCACGCCCAGGCCGCGCCAGAGCATGTACCAGGGCAGCACGGTGGCGTGCATGAAGGCCGAGGCGGCCACGCGGTGCTTCGACTGCGCCGCGAACCCGCCCTGCATGTCGGCGACCTCCTCGGCGATCTTCGGGGCGGGCGGGAAGAAGTTCTCCTTCATCTCCGACAGGACCTCGGGGGGCCACTGCCGGCTCGACCACCCAGACAGGCACGACATCGTCGATCCGATCAGCAGGAACACCAGCCCCCAGATCACCAGCTTGCGCGGGGAGGATCGTCGGAACAGGAAGACCACCAGACCGCAGACGGCGTACGACACCAGGATATCGCCGCTCCACAGCAGGTAGGCGTGGATCAGGCCGATCACCAGCAGCCAGCCCATGCGCCGGTAATGCAGGCCGGCGAAGCCGCGCCCGCTTGCGCGGGCCCGGTCGCTCATCAGGGCGATGCCGGCGCCGAACAGCATCGAGAAGATGGTGATGAACTTGCTCTCGAACAACAGGTCGCCGATCCACCAGACCAGGCCGTTCAGGCCGCCCATGTCGCCGAAGCTCGTGGGGAAGAAGTAGGCCGAGCCGGGCATGCCGTAGCTCTGGATGTTCATCACGAGGATGCCGAGCACCGCGAAGCCGCGCAGGAGGTCGAGGGCGTCAATGCGGTCGGGGGTGCGGACGGGGGTGAGGGGGGATGTCGTGGATTCGGACATGGGGGCTCCTGGGGACGGGATCTGGACGAATCGTCGTCGTCTCGACGGCAGGATATCACGGTCGTCACTGCGTCGGGAGCCTAGAACGTCGATTCTGGTCCAGGGTTGCGGGGGAGAGTCGTATTCTCATACCCCGTCAGGCATTCGGTTTGCACAACAAACGTGTGTTCAGAAGTGAAGGAATGCATTCCGTGACCCGGAGGACCCCATGCCCGGCATCTACGGCGCCGTTTCCCTGCGCCCCGATCGAGATCCCGCCCCCGTAGCCGCCGCCATGGGCCGGCTGATCACTCACCAGCCGTGGTACGAAACGGCCAGTTGGAGCCACGGTGCCGTGTCGCTGGGTGCGGTCTCGACCAACCCGGCCTTCAGGGCCGAGCGCCACCTTGCCACAAATCGCGGCGTGACCCTGCTTCTTGAGGGTACCGCCTTGACTGTCGAGGGGCGCCATCAGCCCGACGATGCACCGGAACTCGCCCACAGGCTTATCGACGTCTATCTCGACCGGGGCGACGCCTTCATCGACCAGGTCCACGGCCACTTCAACCTCGTCATCTTCGACGCCAACGAGCAACGGCTGCAGGTTGTCAACGACCACCTCGGTTTCGCCCACATGTACTGGTACTGCGACGACGACGTCCTGCTCTTCGCGCCCGAACTCAAGGCCTTCCTCGGCTGGCGCGGTTTCGACCACACCGTCGACCGCGCGTCGGTCGCGACGATGCTGGCCAAGGAATGCCCCTACGGCGACGGCACCTTCTTCGCCCGGGTCAAGATGTTGCCCCAGGGCGGCCGACTCGTACTGGAGAACGGCGCGGTCAAGATCTCGCGCTATCATATTCCGACCTACCAACCCGAAGCGGAACGCTCGGTGGCCGAGACTATCGATGAGGCCTACGCCCTGTTCGAGCGCTCGGTCGACAAGCGCGTGCAGACCCATCATACCGGCCGCGTGCTGGTGGCCGTATCCGGCGGCCTCGACTCGCGCCTGCTGTTGCATCACGTGCGCGAGCGCGGCGACGACCTCGAGCTGTTCACCTACGGCCAGCCCGGCTGCAACGAGACAGCCATCAGCCGCGAGACCTGCCGCGTTCTCGGCCTCGAACACCGCTGGCGTCTCATCGAAACGAATCCTGACTGGCTCGGCCAACACGCTCGCCAGGCCGTGTGGTTGAACGACGGCCAGGTCAACAGCCGTAACGCCACGTTGCTCGGCATCGCCAAGGAACTGGGACCGGGGCCGTCTCCGTACCTGAGCGGCATCCTCGGCCCCTACATGTCCATCGGCACGGGCCACTTCTGCAAGGAGGCCGACCTCGGAATCATCGCCGACGAACAGGAACTGCGTCGGCGCGTGCTGAAGTTCAGCGGCGTGGAGGGCGGAGTCGAAGGATTCGCGGGTTACATGACCCCGGAGACGGCGACGGAGATGGGCGAGGCGGCGAGGGAACAGGTCTGGGACTCCTTCCAGGAGCACCGCCACGCCCCCACCTTCGGCGACCAGAAGATGCTGCACATGCATTTCAATCTCGGTCGTCGCATGCAGGCGGCGGTCTACGCCAACAAGTTCTTCTTCCACGACCTGACCCCGTTCGTCGATCCCGAGCTCTTCGACTTCTACCTGCGTCTGCCGCCCCGCGCCAAGTGGCGCAACGTGATCTACCAGGAGATGTACCGGCGCCGGATGACCGATCTGGCCCGCGTGCGGTGGAGCCGCACCGATCTGGATCTGTTCTCGTCCGAGGCGGAGGTGTCGGCATCGCTGGCGGCCCGTGGTGCGTATCTGGCGCGGTTGCAGAAGATCCGCCGTTGGTCTCTCGGTCTGCTCAATCCCAAGAGCCGCTACGCCTACAACCATCGCGAAGTCTGGTTGCGGACCAACAAGCGGTTCCGCACCGAGATGACGGGCGTGCTCCGCGATCTCGGGGCGACGGGATGCGACCTGTTCGATCAGCACAAGGTGAACAGCTTACTGAGGGGGTTTGATCGGGGACGAGACTGGCTCTATGCGGACCTCTCGCAGATCTACGCCGTGGGGATCTGGTATGATCTATTCCAGACGCATGTCCCGGCCGGAGCGGAGCTAGGTCATGTCGAGAACAACTTTGTGCGGTAAGAGACTCCTGGCGAGTCGGGCCGTCCATGCGGCCGGTCAGCTATCCTATCTGGCCTCGGGAACGTTGGATCAAGAGGAAGCCGTAGGGATCGGCGATGATGAAGTCCAGATGATCGGAGATCGGCTTGGTTGCCTCGAAACCGATGTCCTCGCCCTCGCGCTGGGCCGTGAAAGGGTCGCCAGAAGCTGTTGAGGATTGTTCTCCCGGATTTCCGATTCTTTCGTAAATCGTCCTGCCGTCCGTTGATCTTTCCTGAGATCTATGGTAGAGTGTGTACCTGCCCGGATCTAGGATTAAAGTCGCCCAAAAAGCTGGGAATTCAGGATATCGCTATGACGGTGATGGGCCTCTTGCTCGTCGCATCTGTTGGCGAAACGGAGGAATCCCATGAGAACATTGTTTTCGAATCGCTGGCTATCCGTCGCGCTGTTCACTGTCGTGATCGCCGCGTCGGCATCTGCCCAGGTCCCAGCCATCGACTATCTCGGCTTCGGCTGGGAAGACGGCGGCCTGCCCCCGAGCAATCCCGGGGACTTGTTCACATTTGTCGGCGTGGCCGACAGCGCCGATCCCATGTTCGGTGTGGACCTCGGCGCCACCGAACTGACCTTCTACGGCTACGACCTGATCAGCACCGGCGAGATTCCTATCGGCGGCGGCATGTACATGGTCAACTTTGTAGGCGGAATGTTGGACATCTACGTCGACGGCGGCATGGACGCCGACTGGGGCATCACCCCGCCCAACGCCACGGCGCCTTCCACCTTCGGCAACGGCACGTTGTTCTTCCGGGGCGAATTCAATGACTTCACTGTCTTCTTCACGGCGGCTGGCAGCGGATCCTATGAGGGCAACCTCAACGGTATCGAAGGCGAGCTGATCGGTGGCGTGTGCACCGGCTGCGCCTACACCTGGGGCGGCGTCTTCACCACCGGCACCGGGGCCCAGATCCCCGACGGCTACGATTTCCAGATGGACGGCGTCTTCGAAGTGGATCCCGCCATCGCCGACGAAACCGCCACATGGAGCGATGTGAAGACCCTTTACCGATAACTCAACCCCGAGTGGGGTTTCGGGACCCCGGAGGTAACAACATGAAGACTTTGAGAACGGTCCTGATGATGACGCTGCTAGTATTGGCGCTGCCGTTGGCGGCCCAGGCTCAGCAACTTTTCGACTTCAACGGCTAGGCCGTCGTGCCTGGCGCCGTGGGCGGCACGCTGTCGATGAACAGCGTGGTGTTCGACGCTCCTCCCGCGACAACCCCCATTCCCCTCGATTTCGTGAACTTCCAGTACACGATTGTGATCGACGGTTTGGTGCTCGACGTCGACGGCATGACCCAGGTCTACTCCGGCGGCACATTCACGTTGTACGAGGACGCGGCTACCGCCGCCGATTACGCCAACGGTGCGACCTTCGCCGACGGCACGGCGATCCTCAGCGGCGTGATCACCAGTCTGAACCGTACGATGTTCACCGCGACCCTCGGTACGTTGAACGGATTCGTGGACTGGACGGGCGGCACGCGCTTGAACGACATCGCACCCCTGGACCAGCTCGGTTGGCCGATTCTTTCGGGCATCAGCCGTCGCGCTGCGGACGTACAGCCCGGCTACGACGAGAACTGGGACGGCAAAGTTGAGCCCACCCAGCCCATCGTTGGCAACGAGAGTCTGAGCTGGAGCGAGCTGAAGAAGCTGTTCTAGACGGATGAATGAAGCAAGGGCCGCCGTTCAGCTGAACGGCGGCCCTTTTCTTTGTGGTGGGAGAGTCCGTCAAGATGCTCCTTGATGTCGGGCATGGTGTTTCTGCATCCCGCGAACCTTCAGCTGCCATTCCCTGAGTGCTTTGATACCGGTCACGGCGGCCTGAGCCGCCGACATGGTCGTCAACAGCGGCACCTTGTGGCGTACCGCGGCGGCGTACATGGCCGCCTGGTCGTCGTAGGCGCGTTGGCCGAGGGGTGTGTTGATGATCAAGTCCACGGCACCCTCTTCGATCAGGTCGACGGTGGTGCGGCCTTCGCGGCCGGCTTTGGGGGCCGTCGTGACGGGAATGTCGATGCGACGCAGGGCATCGGCCGTGCCTTCGGTGGCGAACAGAGCGAAGCCCATGCGGTGCAGGTCGCGGCCCAGCTTCACGGCGGCCGATTTATCGAATTCGTTCACTGTGATCAGCACCGCGCCCGACTTGGGCAGCTTCACGCCGGCGGCCAACTGCGCCTTGGCGAAGGCATGGCCGAAGCGTGAAGCGTGACCCATGACCTCGCCGGTCGAACGCATCTCCGGGCTCAGCCTCACGTCCACGCCGGGCAACTTGTCGAAGGGCATGACGGCCTCCTTCACGAAGAAGCCGTCCACCTTCGGCGTTTCGGTGAAGCCGAGTTCCGCGAGGGTGCGGCCCGCCTGGACCTGGGCGGCGATCCGCGCCACCGACACGCCCGTGGCCTTGCTCACGAAGGGCACCGTGCGCGAGGCGCGGGGGTTGACCTCGATGACGTAGACCACCTCGTCCTTCAGGGCGTACTGCACGTTCATCAGCCCGCGCACGCCCAGCGCGAGGCCCAGCTTCTCGGTGTATTCGCGGATGATGCTCATGTGGAACTGGCTGATCTTGTAGGGCGGCAGCACGCAGGCGCTGTCGCCCGAATGGACGCCGGCCTCCTCGATGTGCTGCATCACGCCCGCGACGGTCACGTGGGTGCCGTCGGCCACGGCGTCGACGTCGACCTCGAAAGCGTCTTCGATGAACTGGTCGATGAGGATGGGTCCGCCGTCGGAAGCGGCCGTCGCTTCGGCGAGGAAGTGTTCGAGTTGGGCGTCGTCGTAGGCGATGGCCATGGCGCGGCCGCCGAGCACGAACGAGGGTCGCACCAGCACCGGGTAGCCCACGCGGCCGGCGATGTCCAGGGCTTCGTCCAGGGAGTGGGCCATGCCCCAGGCCGGGCAGTCGATGTCGAGTTCGCGGAGCAGGTCGCCGAAGCGGCCGCGATCCTCGGCCAACTCGATGGCGTCGGGAGCCGTCCCCCAGACAGGGACGCCGGCGTCGTGGAGGGCGCGGGTGAGGTTGATGGGGGTCTGGCCGCCGAACTGTACGATCACGCCGGTGGGTTTTTCGAGCTCGACGACGTTGAGCACGTCCTCGAGGGTCAGAGGCTCGAAGTAGAGGCGGTCGGCGGTGTCGTAGTCGGTGCTCACGGTCTCGGGGTTGCAGTTGACCATGATGGTCTCGTAGCCGAGCTCCTCGAAGGCCCAGCAGGCCTGCACGCAGCAATAGTCGAACTCGATGCCTTGGCCGATGCGGTTGGGGCCGCCCCCCAGGATCATCACCTTTTCACGGTCGGTGGGTTCGGCCTCGCAGCCGCGTTCGTAGCACGAGTAGAGGTAGGGCGTGTGGGCGACGAACTCCGCGGCGCAGGTGTCGACGCGGTAGTATGACGGCACCACGCCGCAGGCCTTGCGGGCCGCGCGCACCTCTTCGGTGGCGAGGCAGCGGACTTGGGCGATCAGGGCGTCGGAGAATCCCAGACGCTTCACGCGGCGGAACAGGTCGGCGTCGAGGGCGGGGGCCGCACGCAGTTCGGTCTCGGCGTCGAGGATGAACCGCAGCTGGGCCGTGAACCAGGGGTCGTAGCCGGCGTCGACGGCCGCGGCGGCGCCCGCTTCCCTGTCGGCGGCCATCAGTGACGCGAGGTGGAAAAGGCGGTCGGCGGTGGGTAGCCGGGCGGACACCGGATCGGGGGCGTACTTCGCCGCCAGTCCTGAACCGAAGCCGTCGAGGCCGATCTCGAGCCCGCGGATCGCCTTGTTCAGCGCCTCGGGGAAGGTGCGGCCTATGGCCATCACTTCGCCGACGCTCTTCATCTGAGGGCCGAGGGTCGCGTCGACGCCCGGGAATTTCTCGAAGTTCCAGCGCGGGATCTTCACCACGCAGTAGTCGAGGCTGGGTTCGAAGCTGGCGGGGGTTTCGCGGGTGATGTCGTTGACGATCTCGTCGAGGGTGTAGCCCACGGCGATCAGGGCCGCCAGCTTGGCGATGGGGAAGCCAGTAGCCTTGCTGGCCAGGGCCGACGAACGAGACACCCGCGGGTTCATTTCGATGATGATGGTTTCGCCCGATGCCGGATCGACGGCGAACTGCACGTTGCTGCCGCCGGTCTCCACGCCGACGGCGCGCATCACCTCGCGGGCGAGGTCGCGCAGGTGCTGGAGTTCGCGGTCGGTGAGGGTTTGCGCCGGGGCCACGGTGATGCTGTCGCCTGTGTGCACGCCCATGGGGTCGACGTTCTCGATGCTGCAGACCACCACGAAGTTGTCCGCGCGGTCGCGCATGACCTCGAGTTCGTACTCTTTCCAGCCCAGCAAGGATCGCTCGACCAGCACTTCGCCCACCGGGCTCTGGCGCAGGCCGTGGGCGACGATGCGCTCGAGTTCGGCGAGGTCCGCGGCCACGCCGCCGCCGGCGCCGCCGAGTGTGCGTGAGGCGCGGACCAGGGCCGGAAATCCGATTTCCGCGGCGGCGTCGGCGACCTGGTCGAGCGATGTCACGAAGCGGCTCGGCGGTACGGGAAGTCCGGCGTCGAGCATGGCCTGCTTAAAACGCGAACGGTCTTCGGCGATGAGAATAGATGCGAGGTTGGCGCCCAGCAGCTCCACGCCGTGCTTCTCCAGGACACCGCGCTCCGCCAGCTCGACCGCGAGGTTGAGACCCGTTTGACCTCCCACGGTGGGCAATAGGGCGTCGGGCTGCTCGATCTCGATGATCCGTTCGCAGAGGCCGTCGGTCAGCGGCTCGATGTAGGTGGCGTCGGCGATGTCGGGGTCGGTCATGATCGTGGCGGGATTGGAGTTCACCAGCACCACGCGGTAGCCCTGCTCGCGCAGGGCCTTGCAGGCCTGCACGCCCGAGTAGTCGAACTCGCAGCCCTGGCCGATGGTGATGGGTCCCGAGCCGAGGATCATGATCGTGCGGATGTCGTCACGCCTGGGCATGGGCCTGCTCCTGCTGCATGAGATCGATGAAGGTGTCGAAGTGTCGATCCGAATCGTGGGGGCCGGGCGAGCTTTCCGGGTGGTACTGCACGGCGAAGGCCCGGTGGGAACGGGCTGCCAAGCCCTCGCAGCAGCCGTCGTTGAGGTTGGTCAGGGTGACCTCGACGTTGCCGGGCAAGGTCTTCGGATCCACCGCGAAACCGTGGTTGTGAGCCGAGATCTCTACCATTCCGCCTCCAGGAGCCCGTACAGGCTGGTTGCCGCCGCGGTGGCCGAACTTGAGCTTGTATGTCGTGGCGCCGAGGGCCAGGGCGAGGATCTGGTGTCCCAGGCAGATGCCGAAGATCGGAACGCGGCCGAGCAGGGCCCGCACATTTTCGACGGCGTAGGTCACCGCAGCGGGGTCGCCGGGTCCGTTGCTCAGGAACACGCCGTCGGGTTCGAGGGCCAGCACCGTTGCCGCCGGCGTATCGGCGGGCACCACCGTGATGCGGCAGCCCCTGGCCGCAAGCAGCCGCAGGATGTTGCGCTTGATGCCGAAGTCGTAGGCGACCACATGATGGACTCCCGTCGACGGTGTTGATGCTGAGCCTGGCCTCCACCAGTCCGCAGCCTCGGTCCATTCATACGGCGCAGCGCAGGACACTTCGCGGGCGAGGTCGAGGCCGCTCATGTCGCGGGTCGCGCGGGCCAGGGCGAGCAGGCGCTGGGGGTCGGGGTCGGCGGTCGACAGGGCGGCGCGCATGGCGCCCGCTTCCCGGATGTGACGGACCAGGGCGCGGGTCTCCACGCCCGTCATGCCCGGTACGCCGTGATCCGACAGCCAGGCGGGCAGATCGCCGGACGCCCGCCAGCTGCTCGTGACAGGGCTGAGGTCGCGCACGACCAGGGCGGCGGCGTGGACGAGGCCGCTCTCGTCATCCAGGTCGTTGACGCCGGTATTGCCGATATGGACGGAGGTGAAGGTCACGAGCTGGCCGTGATAGGAGGGATCCGTCAGGATTTCCTGATAGCCGGTCATGCTGGTGTTGAATACGATCTCGCCGGTGGCGTCGACGCAGGCGCCGAAACCCAGTCCCGGCCAGACGGATCCGTCCTCGAGAACGAGCAGGGCGGGTGGATGCTGTGGCATGGATACGTCCTCGCGCAGTGGACACGCGCGCTGGATCCCAGGGCGGCGACGACAGTCGCGCGGCCCGTCCAGGCGCTTACGGATACACGAGGGACCGGTATGAGGCCAGAGAAATCCCGCCCTGTTTTCGACATCGCCCCGTCAATAGATCGACCGTCCCCTGGTGCAGACACTCCAACTCAGTATACAATCGCAATATCCGATCCTTGAAGGGAGGCCTCTCAGCATGGCTCATCAGACCCTGAAAAACAGCTACGAACGCATGGTCGAACGCCTCAACCGGTTCCCGCAGGGCGCCCCACCGTCGCAACGCCTCTTCGACATCCTCTCGATCCTCGTCGACGAGCGGGAAGCAGCTCTCATCGCCCAATTGCCCATCAAGCCGTTCACGGCCGCCAAGGCGGCCCGTATCTGGAAAGTCGACGAGATGACCGCCCGGCGTGATCTCGACGCCTTGGCGTCGCGGGCCATGCTCGTAGACATGGAGCGCCGCGGCGAGACCTGGTATGTGCTGCCCCCACCCATGGCTGGGTTCTTCGAGTTTTCCTTGATGCGCACCCGCGGCGACATCGATCAGGCGTCTCTGGCCAGGCTTTTTCACGAATATCTGAACGTGGAAGAGGACTTCGTCCGCGAGCTGTTCACCAGCGGGGAAACCCAGCTCGGGCGCGCGTTCGTGAACGAAGGCGTGCTGCCCGCCGACGAAGCCCTGCACGTTCTCGACCACGAGCGGGCGAGCGAGGTCGTGCGTACGGCGTCGGATCGGGGTGTGGGCATGTGCTACTGCCGGCACAAGAAGGAGCACCTGGGCACGGCCTGCAATGCCCCCATGGACATCTGTATGACCTTCGGAGCGACGGCCACATCCCTGATCAGGCACGGTCATGTCCGTAGAGTGGATGAAGCGGAGTGTCTCGACCTGCTGGAGCAGGCCCGTGAACATGGCCTGGTGCAGTTCGGGGAAAACGTGCGTCGGCGCGTGAGCTTCGTCTGCAACTGTTGCGGTTGCTGCTGCGAGGCCATGCTTGCGGCCAAACGTTTCGCCTTTCTCCAGCCGGTGCACACCACGAACTGGCTGCCGGAGGTCGATCGCGGCGCATGCAACGGCTGCGGCAAGTGTGTGAATGCGTGTCCGGTGGAGGCGGTGGCCCTGGTCTCGGCCAACGACGCGAAGCGCCCGAAACTCCGCACCGCCAAGGTCGACTCGGATCTGTGCCTGGGGTGCGGCGTATGTGTGCAGGCCTGTCCCACCGAGGGGTTGAAACTCCGACGACGGGCCGCCCGCGTGCTCACGCCGGCGACGACGGCCCACCGCACGGTCGTGATGGCCCTGGAGCGTGGTACGCTGCAGGATTTGTTGTGGGACGAACGAACGCTTTGGCACCACAGGGCTCTGGCGGCCGTATTCGGGGCGCTTTTGAAGCTGCCGCCCGTCCAGCGCCGTCTCGCCGCGAAGGCGTTGAAGTCCCGCTATGCGGAACGGCTGCTGTCGCGGGCTTGAGGACCGTCTCCAGCGACGTTTCCTACCAGTGGTTGCTGTACATCAGCATCGGAAAGGCGATGAAGCTGCCGCCGTCGTCCGTCAGAGGACGGAACCCGCTCAGACTGAAGGAATGGGAGTCGCCGAAGATGCGGAAGCCCAGGTTGATGAAGCCTTTCAGGTCGTCGTCTTCTTCGAGCAGGGTCGAAGAGCTCATATACTCAAGGAAGAATTTGCTGCGTCGAGTGAGTTGGGCGTCGGTGCCGATCAGGAATACGTTCTCGGTGTCGCCGTCGTCGTCGTAGGTGTGGTTGACCGTGACGTTCAGGCTGTTGTGGGCGTCGCCGATCCCAGCGACGACACCGAGCGAGCCGAAGTGGACATCTTCCAGCAGCGTGTAGCTGCCGACCAGGGCCAGACCCACGGGTTTTTCCTCCCGATCGATCAGCTTCAGCTTGCCGCCCAAACTGAGCATGATCACGTCGGCGGAGATGGGGAACAGCGTGCCGAAGCTCACGTTGAAGTCGTCCGAAAAGGCGTAGCCGAAGTTCAGAAAGAAAAGCTCGAAGTCGCGGAAGTAGGCATCGCCTTTGGCCAAGGTCGCGGGCGTGGGGCAGAACATCAGGGAGTTGAAGTCCGGGTCGGTCAGGACACCGGAGCGGTCCGTGGCGCGGGCGATGCGGACGATGCTCTCTTGCGGAATCTCGATGATGCCCAGAGATCCGGAATCGAAGATGATCACGTCGTCGCGTATTTCGATGACGTGCCCGCTGAGCATGGTGCCGTCCTTGAGCAGGACTTCGTCGAGGTGCTGCACTTCCGGTGTCGTGACGCTGAATTCCGAAGGCGATGCGACGGCGCCGGCGGCCAGGACGAGCATTGAGATCAGCAACAAGATTCGTGTCACGATGGCCTCTCCTTGCATACGGTTAAGAACGGGTCGGATCCAGGTTGGGGATCGGAGTCGGCTTTCCTTCGTCGTCCACGTTGACGAAAGTCACGTCGGCGCTGGTCACCGAGACGGGACCATGGCCGTCACGGCCTTCTGCCTCGACCTCGACGCGGATCGTCATAGACGTGCGGCCCACCCTCACCACGTCGGCGTACAGGCTCACGAGGTCGCCCACCTGTACGGGTTCGTGGAACTCCACTTTGTCCATGGCCACCGTCACCACCTTGCGGCAGCCGTGGCGGGCGGCGGCCACGGCGCCGGCCTGGTCGATGCGGCTGAGGATCACGCCGCCGAAGATGGTGCCGTGGGCGTTGGTGTCGCGGGGCATCATCAAAACGCGGATGGCTGGTTCGCGGGGGCAATCGGTCATCATCGTCGGCCTCCGGGTCGGAGCGGCGCGCGGGGGTGCGGGCCGAGGGTCCGGTCGCATCGTATCGAAGGCTCAATCATGGGCCATGACCGAGGTAACGGCAACGCCTGTGCGGATGAAATGCCTTCGTTCGATGAGTTATCGGATCCGACAGAATGTCTCGGGGGACGTGGAAGTTGCAAAGAGGTGTATTCTAGGCGATCTTCCCGCCTCCGAATCGTGCCCGTTCCCGAGCCTAGAGGACCCCCATGGAGATCCGCAACGTCGCCATCATCGCCCACGTCGACCACGGGAAGACCACCCTCGTCGACCAGATCCTCCGCCAGTGCGACGTGTTCCGCGACGGCCAGGAGGTGCGCGAACGCATCCTCGACTCCAACGACCTCGAGCGCGAGCGCGGCATCACGATCACGGCCAAGAACTTCGCGGTGACCTACCACGGCGTGCGGATCAACCTCATCGACACTCCGGGCCACGCCGACTTCGGCGGTGAGGTGGAGCGCGTGCTCAAGATGGCCGACAGCGTGCTGCTGCTCGTAGACGCCTTCGAGGGCCCCATGCCCCAGACCCGCTTCGTGCTCCAGAAGGCGCTGCAGCTGAACCTCAAGCCCCTGGTCGTGATCAACAAGGTCGACCGTCACAACGCCCGGCCCCACGAAGTGCTCGACGAGATCTTCCACCTGTTCTGCGAGCTCAACGCCAACGACGAGCAGCTCGATTTCCGGGGCGTGTACGCCGCCGGACGCGACGGCTGGGCCATCGGCGAGCTGAACGACGAACGTGTGAATCTCTTCCCGCTGCTCGACATGATCGTCAAACACGTGCCCGCCCCCGAGGTCCAGGCCGGTCCCCTGCAGATGCTGGTGGCAGCCATGGACCACAGCGACTACGTGGGCCGCATCGGCATCGGCCGCATCATGCGCGGGTCGCTGAAGACAAAGGACAAGGTCGCCATCCTCAAGCGGGACGGCACGGTGGTCCAGTCCCAGATCAAACGGCTCTACGTGTTCGACAACTTGGGCAAGCTCGAGGTGCAGGAGGTCGGCTGCGGCGACATCTGCGCCGTGGTGGGCCTGGACAGCGTGGACATCGGCGACACCCTGGCCGATCCCGAGCATCCCGAACCCCTGCCCCTGATCGCGGTGGACGAGCCCACCCTGTCGCTCAACTTCATGACCAACGACAGCCCCTTCTACGGCAAGGACGGCAAGTACGTCACCAGCCGTCAGGTGCGGGCTCGGCTATACCAGGAGGCGGAGCGCGATGTAGCCCTCCGCGTCGAGGACACCTCCAGCGCCGACACCTTCAAGGTGAGCGGGCGCGGCATCCTGCACCTCTCGATCCTCATGGAGAACATGCGCCGTGAGGGCTTCGAGTTCATGGTGGGGCAGCCCCAGGTGATCTACCGCGAGATCGACAGCCGCAAGGCCGAGCCGGTCGAAGTCCTGAGCGTCGACATTCCCAACGAGCTGGCGGGTACGGTCATCGAGTATGCAGCCTCGCGTCGCGGCGAGATGGTGACCATGGAGCAAGGCGAGGACCGGGCGAAGCTCGAATTCCATATTCCCAGCCGTGGTCTGATCGGCTTCCGCAGCAAGATGCTGCGCGCCACCGGCGGCGAGATCGTCATGCACCACCGCTTCTTCCAGTACGAATTCTTCAAGGGGAGCATTCCGCAGCGCCAGAGCGGCAGCATCATCAGCCGCGACAGGGGGGCGGCCGTGGCCTTCGCCCTCGATGCCCTGCAGGACCGAGGCATGTTCTTCATCAAGCCGGGCGACGAGCTTTACAACGGTCAGATCATCGGTGAACACACGAAGGAAGACGATATCGTCGTCAACGCCCAGAAGGCCAAGCAGCTGTCGAACATGCGCGCATCCGGCACCGACCGGAAGATGCACGTGGCGCCTCCGATCATCATGGGCATCGAAGAGTCTCTTGAGCACATCAACGCCGACGAGTGCGTGGAAATCACGCCGAAGAACATCAGACTGCGGAAGCTGCTTCTGGATGAAAACGATCGGAAGCGGGCGGCGAAGCAGGCTACGTTGAGCGGGGAATAGCACAGGTGCTCGCCCGCTGCGGCGACTCTTCGCTTGAAGCATTCGCCGTTCGCGAATAGCGTATGGATGGTCCGGATCGTCTCTTTGAACGAAAGGACCGCCATGCCGACCGTCGACCATTTTCCCGCATTCGTCACCGCTCTCCCCGAAATCGCCATCCCCGTTCCCGGCGCCCGCGGCTGGCTGCTGCAGGGCACGGCCCAGCAAGCGGTCTTCGTGGAGTTCGCCGAGACCGCCGACGTGCCCGAGCACGAGCACCAGGAACAGTGGGAGTTCGTGGTCACCGGGCGGGTGGAGCTGCGCCGCGACGGCGGCGTCGAGGAATACCTGACGGGCGACAACTTCTTCGTGCCGGCGGGCCAGACTCACGGCGCCACCGTCCATGCCGGCTACAAGGCCATGATCGTCTTCAACGCTCCGGACAGATACCTGCCCAAGTAAGACAAGGGGGGCGGGAGGATCCGTGGTCCCCCGCCCCCGAAGCGCCGGTTATCCGGTGCTTGGACTTATTTGCGATCGATGTCCCCGAGCCCGCTCACGCGGGTTCTTTCCTTCTCGGGATTTCCCCAGTAGTCGATGTCGCCCACGCCGGACACCCGGGCTTCGATGCTCTCGGTGGCGGTGACTTCCGCGTTGCCGACGCCGGTGACGGTCACGTCCACGTGCTTGGCTTTGAGGCCCTTGGCCGACACGTCGCCGGCACCCATCAACGTGATCTCGAGGTCGTCGACTTCACCCTCGATGTCGAGGTCGCCGGCGCCGCGGAGTCTGAACTCGAAGGAGTCGCCGCGGAATCCGGTGACGTCGATGTCGCCGGCGCCGTTCAGCTCGATGGCCTCGAGTCGAGCTACGGTGATCACGACCTTGCTCTTGTTGTCGGGGTCGCAACTCTTGTCCCATTGGATGACAAGAGTGCTGCCTTCGACATCCATCTCAAGGTTCGAGAAGAGATTGTCGTCGAGGGTCACGGTGACCTTCTGACGGTCGCCGATGGTGATTTCGGCGTCCAGGGAGCCGTTGAGCTCCAAGCCTGTGAAGGTCTTGAGGTCGAAGTCGCGGGTCTCGAGTTTGCCGGAGCCTTCGATCTGGTCGTTCCGGTGCAGGAAGCCGGCAGATGCGGGAACGGCGAGAGTGGCGATCAGCAAAGCGGCGATGGCCGCTGTCGTCGTGTGCTTGGTCATCATCTTCCTCCCGGGGTGGTCGAGGGATCTGTCGGGAGGTTGGACGGATCCGAGCAGGGAAAGGTTCGAATCAATCTGCGTTATTATTTGGAATGAACAATCCTGCTAAGGCTACAGTCATCACGAGTAAGGGCGTTGTACGGGCGCCCAATCCTGTTTCGGCCAGTCCAACGAGGAGAAATCCCACCAGTCCCAACGCCACGCCCAGCGCCGTCGGCGAATGCGTGCGGCGGGCCGTGAGCAGCGCCGTCCAAGCGGCGATGATCAGGGCGGCGAGGGCCAGGGCGGCGGCAGGCAGCCCGTGACGGGCGGCGAGTTCCAGAGGGACGCTCGGAGACCAGGCGTCGGGGCCTTGGCCGACCAGAGGGTTGGCTGCGATGGCGGCCCCGGTCTCCTGCCAGGCGTCGATCCGCGTGGAGAAGAAGTCGCCTTCGATGGTCTTGCTGAATTTGTAGGCGAAGGATTCGCCGGCGATGTCTGGTTTGATCGCCAAAACCACGAAGATCGCCAGCAGCACGCCTCCCGCCATGAGCAGCCCCCGGCGGCGGCCGCCATGCAGCAGCATCCAACCCGTGACGGTACTCGTGATCAGAACGCTGCCCATGGCGCCGCGTGATGCTGTCAGGGGCAAGCAGATCATCGCCGTCAGCCAGACACCCGTCGCGAATAACCTACGTCGTCCGGTGGTGCCCAGCGCCCAGGCTAAAGCCAGGGGCGATACCAGGGCGATGTGATTGGCCAGCCCCACCGAGCCGCGGTAGAAGGAGCCGGGTTCGGAGTCGGCATCGCCGGCGATTGCGGCGACGAACTCCACCAGCCCGCCGAGCGACAGCAGGGCAAGGGCTGCAAGGGAGCCGTAAGTCCAGAGCACGAGGAAGCGGCCGCGGCTCGCGGTGGTGTCCACGGCAGGTTGGATCACGAAGCCGAGCACGGCGGCCAGCAGGACGACCCGCAGCATCCGTACGGCGGCGTAGGTGGACATCAGGTGCGGGTGCCCGATGACGAGAGCCAAGGCGGCGGCGACACCGAAGCCCAAGAGCAACAGGCCGGCTGTGGGTGGACGTTCCGGAGCAGGGATCCGACCAAGGGCGATGCGCGACGCCCAGCCGGCGACGGCCGTCAGCAGGATCACTTCGGTGGCGTAGATGCCGCGGCCGTCGGTAAGGAAGGGCAGATCGATGACGACGCCCAAAGGCACGAGCAGCGCCAATGCGCCCAAGGATCTCGGTCGTACGAACCAGACGATGCCCCCGACGGCCAGCAACACCAGGGGAAGCTGACGGCCGTCCACGTCGCCGCGGACCAGGGCGTCGGCCAGCATCATCAAGGCGGCGACGGCGCCTAGGGCAGCCAGGGGTCGGGCCAGGCGGCTCATGAGCGAGCCTCCCGACCGAAGCGACGTACGATCCACAGGCCCAGGCCCAGGCCCACCAACCCCGAGGTGAGATCGAAGGCCAGGTCGAGGCCCGGGGCGCGGATATACTCCACCCGCGTCTTGGCGAACACGTCGAACAGCTCCTTAGCCAGCATCAGTCCGACAGTCAGGATCACGACCTTGCGCCGGTTCAGATATCGCGAAACCAGGATCACGAAGAGCACGGCGCCGAGCATGTGAAAGAACCAGTCGATGGGTACGCCCAGCACTTCCATGGTGCTGAACCGGTTCATCAGGCCGCGGATGTTGCGGGCGAAATCGAGCATGGCCACTCCTCGTTGACGTTGCGGTCAGGGGGCTCGGCGTTCCCCGAACACGCGGTGTAGCAGTTCGGTGGTGCGGGCCAAAGGGTCTTGTCGGATCCGTGTTTCCTCGCCGGCCAACGTCGAGAACAGGCCGTCTAGGGCACGGTCGGTCACGTAGTCGTCGAGGCTCACGGCTTCGGGCGCGCCGGTCAACGGCAGGTTGGTGTAGACGTCGACCAAGCGGTCGTACAGACGGGCCACGCCCACTTCGTTCATGGACGTGCGCACGATGGGCTGGAAGCGTGAACGCAGCTCCGCCCCGGTACGGTCGCGGAAGTAGGTGGTGGCGGCGGTTTCACCGCCGTCGAGAATACCGAAGGCGTCGGCCACGGTCATGGTGCGCACCGCCTCCCACAGCACCGACAGTGCTTCGCCGGCGGCGGCCTCGGCCGCGCGGTTCATGCCCTCCTCGAGGTCGTCGACCACCATGCCGAGGCCGACGTCGCGCAGGGTCGAGGTCACCGAATCCAGCTGGGGTGGCGCAGCGATGCGGATCAGTTCGTTGCCCAGGAATCCATCCACCGCCGACACAGAGCCCACCGTGCGTTCGGCGCCGATGCGCAGAGCTTCCTTGATGCCCGCGGTGACGGTGGTTTCGTCGAGGCCGGGAGCGGGCCGGACGCTGCCGAGGTCGAGGTTCTGGAGGGAGGCGCAGCCGCTCACGATGAACATGACGCCCAATGCGAGGGCCGGCAGCAGGAAACGTGGGGTCGTCGGGATCGGTCGCATGGTCGTCTCCAGGGTGGGAAGGTGGTCGCCCAACGGGATCCTAGACCGATCCTGTCCAACACGCCAAGACATGATCGGGGCGTCGTGTTTGATGATATGTGTTTCGTGTGCGTGGATCCACGCACGGGCGGGACCAAAAGACAAGGGGCGGCCGTGAAGCCGCCCCTTGCTCGTCGTCGTCCAGGCGGGGACTACATCGAGTACTCGTTCCCGGCTGCATCGACCAGAGTGCCGACGCCGTCGGGGCCGAAGTTGACGGTGAAGGTCACCGAGTCGCCGTACTGGGTGAAGGTGATCGTGCCGGTGCCCGATCCGTCGGGGGCGAAGAAGATTTCGCCGGTCACGCTCGGGCTGCCGTCGGCAGCGGGATCGCTGGCCGAGAAGCTCAGGCGGTAGCCGTCGCCTTCGAGCATCTCCACTTCGAACTGGCCGGAGGAGCCGTCGTTGCGCTCCCAGGTGCCGTTCACGTTGCCGTCGTCGTCGGAGATCAGGGTGAAGTCTTCGCGGTCGGGACCGTCGATGCGGTAGCCGGAGGCGGCGAAGACACCATCGGTTTCAGTGGCCGTGAAGTAGGTCTCGTCGTCGTGGGCGTCCTGCCACTCGGTGATCTCCCAGGCTTCCACCGCGCCGTCGGTCGAGGTGCCGTGACGGTCGCAGGACACGGGGTCGTGGCCTTCGGGGAAGGTGGTCTGCAGGGAGTACGCACCGGTGTTCTCGTTGAAGGAGCCGGCGACGACGGTGCCGTCGGCGCGGGTTTCGGCCAGCGTGGCCGAGCCGGCGCCGTCCCAGGTGATCGTGCGCGAGTAGCTCGTGCCGTCGCGGAACTCCATGGACAGGGTCAGCGAGCCGCTGCCGTCGCAGTCGAGGTCGGCGACGCGGTTCAGGTGCACCAGCCACCAGGCGGCGGGGTAGTGGACGTCCTGCTGGGCGGTGCCGCCGCAGGGTTCGTCGCCGGGGGACACGGGCTGGTCCGGCACCATGTGGATCCAGTTGCGGGGGCTGCCGCCGTCGGCGGCGACGCCGTCGAAGACCTCGGCGCGGCTGATGGCGAAGAGCAGATCGTCGGACTCGTCGTCAAGATCGCCCAGGCGCACAAGCAGGGTGTCGGCTGTGGACTCGAGCCAGAGATTGGCCGGGCTGGCGGTGAAGTCGCCCACGATGCGCAGGTCGGTGTCGGGTTCGATGGCTTCGTCGGCGACCGGCGCCACCGACAGGGTGTGCTCGGCATTGTTGCGCCAGTGCACTGTGGCGGTCATGGATGTGAGGATCTCGTCGCCTTCGACTGCAAACTCGCCGGGGTCGAGGATGACTTCGGCTTCGTTCCAGGCCTGCAGGATATGGAAGCTGGGGTTCTCGACGTGATGATAGCCGCGCACCTGAACGCCGGGCGCGATGGGACCGCTGCCGCTCAGGGGTTCGAGTACACCGCTCGTGACTTCGCCGTTGCGGCGGGTCTGGCTGTGGACGACGCGGTGGAAGGCGTCGTCGTCGCCGTTCTCGAGGGTGCCGTTGGTGTCGATGACGATTTCCGACGCCCGCTCGACGATCTGCAGCAAGCCGGCAGGGGGATAGACGCGTTCGGAGACCAAACGGACGACGTTCTCGACGTCGGTTTCGATCAGGGCGTCGAGGCCGGTGCTGTCGGCGGTGTCGTAGTAGACCACGGCGATGGTGTCGCCGGCGGCCTTGGTCATGCCCATCTCCGTGAACCGGCGCTCGAGCATGCGCTTGGGTCCGGCGGGCGCCACCGCGGCCACTGAGTTCGCGTTGGTGCGCATCAGTGCACGTACGGCGTCGGCGGTCATCAGGGCCTTGTCGGGGAAGTCGTAGCCGACGCCGCCGTCGTCCCAGCCTTCGCCGAGGGGTGTGTCGTCGCCGATGCCGGCGTCGGTGATCATGCTGCCCAGCGGGTTCGTGAACATCTCGAGGTCGTTCATGGTGTCGCCGACGTTGGCGGGACCCTGGACGCCCGCGGCCAGTTCGGCGGCCTTCTGGGCGTCGGCGGTCGCGCCGGGGTTGACGGGGTCGTCCTCGCTGCAGCCGATCAGGCCGCAGGCGATCAGGGCGAGGGGCAGCAGCCACAGGCGTTGGTGATGGGGAATGCGTAGGGGGTTCATGATCTCATCCTTCTGTTGCGGTCACGGAATCAAGGCGTGTCGACCGGATACGTGCTGCTGGTTGCAAGGGATGTGCCGGGGCTGTGCAGCCGCATTATGGTGTATTCGGGGACTTTGGGGGCGTCTTGAGGAAGGATCGGCTCATGACGGTGTGCGGATTCACTGCGATGGGTGTGAGCAATGACGGCGGTTGGCTGCGGCTCATTCGCCCCGGGACCGCCCCCGTGAGCATTCTGGCCTCGCGGGGGAGTTTGTGATAAATGTGGTGATCGTCGCGCCCCATTCCTTCAGCCCAGCGGGATCGCCATGAACCACCTCGCCACCCTCGACTGGCTCGTCATCGCCCTCTACTTCGTGCTGGTCTACTGGATCGCCATCCGCGTTTCCCGCCGCGATGGCAACGCCCAGACCGCGGATGGGTACTTCCTGGCCGGCCGCAACGCCGGCTGGTTCGTGATCGGGGCGTCGCTGTTCGCTTCGAACATCGGCAGCGAGCATCTGGTGGGTCTCGCGGGTACCGGTGCGGCGAGCGGTGTTGCGGTAGGACAGTTCGAAATCCTCGCTTCGCTGATCCTGCTGGTGCTGGGCTGGGTGTTCGTACCGTTCTATCTGCGCAGCGGCGTGGCGACCATGCCCGAGTTCCTCGAACGGCGCTACTCGCCGGCCACGCGTTGGTATCTGGCGGTGATCTCGATCGTGGGGTATGTGCTGACCAAGATTTCGGTCACGGTCGCGGCGGGCGGCATCGTGTTCAAGTCGCTCATGGGTCTGGATTTTTGGACCGGCGCGCTGATCGTGGTGGTCGCTACGGGTGTGTACACGGTGTTCGGCGGTCTGCGGGCGGTGCTCTATACGGATGTGCTGCAGGCGGTGGTGCTGATCGTCGGCGCCTCGGTCGTGTCGGTGCTCGGTCTGAACGAACTGGGTGGCTGGGGCCGGATGACCGAGCTTGCGGGCGACGGGTTCATGAACATGTGGCTGCCGGCAACTGATCCGGACTTTCCGTGGACGGGGATCCTGCTCGGCGCCCCGATCCTGGGCGTGTGGTACTGGTGCACCGACCAGTTCATCGTCCAGAGGGTGCTCGCGGCCCGCGACATCGATCAGGCACGGGGCGGGGCGATCTTCGCGGGTTTCTTGAAACTGCTGCCTTTGTTCATTTTCGTGATTCCGGGCGTGGTGGCCTACGGGCTGGCGCAGACCGGACGCATCGAGCTGGCGCGGCCGGACATGGCGCTGCCGACGCTCATCGGAGTGCTCTTGCCGGTCGGGTTGCGCGGGCTGGTGGTGGCGGGGTTGCTGGCGGCGCTGATGAGTTCGCTGTCGTCGGTGTTCAACTCCTGCTCCACGCTGGTGACTCTGGATATCTACAAGAAGTTCAGGCCCGAGGCTACCGAACGCCGGCTGGTGATCGTGGGTCAGCTGTCGACGGTGGTTCTGGTGGGGTTGGCGTTGGCCTGGGTGCCCTTCATGTCGCGGATTTCGGGGCAGCTGTATCAGTACCTGCAGAGCGTGCAGGCGTACATCTCGCCGCCGATCGCGGCGGTGTTCCTGGTGGGGGTGTTCTGGAAGAGGATGAACGCGCGGGGGGCGATGATCTCGTTGGTAGGCGGGTTCGTTCTCGGAGCCGCTCGCCTGGTGGGAGAGCTGAATTCTGGGCTGATCGACGGCGGCGTGCTCGGGTGGTACGTGGGGATGAACTTCCTGCACTTCGCGGCGGTTCTGTTCGTGATCTGCGTGGTGCTGCTGGTGGCGGGGAGTTTCACGGGGCCGGCGCCGAGCATGAGCAAGGTCGAGGGGCTGACTTATGGTTCGGCCGGGACCGTGGCGTCGGTGTCGCCCCGGCGTGGACTACTGATGGGATTGAGTTTCGTACTGGTACTGTGCGTGGCGGCGGTTTGGTTGGCATTCCGCGGATGAATGATCCTCAGCTGCGGTGTTGATCGATGAGAAGGAGTCTGCGTGAAGTTCACCGCCATCGATTTCGAGACGGCCGACTACTATCGTGACAGTGCCTGCAGCGTGGCGCTTGTCAGGGTGGAGGACGGAGATGTCGTCGACGAGGTGCATCGGCTGATCCGTCCACCGCGTTCGGGGTTCGTCTTCACCAGGATCCACGGCATCGATTGGCCGATGGTTCGGGATGAGCCGGGGTTCAGCTCGGTATGGGAAGATGTCCGAGCGTTGACAGACGGTGTCGAATTTTTGGCGGCCCACAATGCAACCTTCGATCACGGTGTGTTGCGGGCTTGCTGCGAGGCGAACGGGATGGCGGCGCCTGATCTGCCCTGGCGCTGTTCTGTCGAGGTTGCCCGGACGTGTTGGGGGATCTACCCGACTAAGTTGAACCTCGTATGTGCGCAGCTCGGGATACCGTTGCAGCATCATGATGCACTCTCGGACGCGCGGGCTTGTGCGAGGATCATGGTGGAGGGAGGGAAGACGGGGAAACAGAGCATGGAATGAGAGACGTCTTGTTCGTCATCTTCCTAATATTCTCTCAGCCTCATCCTTCTCTTCGTTGACCCTCTCCAACTCATGTTCCCAATACTCAGACAACAAACCCCGGGCTTCGAGATCGCGAAATATCCCCAGACTCCTCTCGAGTAAATTCCTTGTTTCACCCCAGGCTGTGGTGACCTCGTCCCCGCTCAACCCCTCCTGTTCCGCCAACCCACGATAGGCCCGCGCCGTCGCACTCACCGCGGAAGCTACATTCGCAGCCTGCACCTCGTCGCCCGATGTCTGCTCCAACACCGTCTCATGAATCCGTATTGCCGCCTGCCCATGCTCAAGCGCTCGCACGAACTCTCCCATCAGCGTGAGCGTCTCGCACAGCCTCTGGTGTGTGATCGCAAGGCTCTTGCCGTGGTTCAGATTCTCGGGATCCTGCTCCCATAGTCCTTCGCGGATCGGCAACGACTCGGTCAACGATTCCACGGCTTCAGGCAGTCGCCCGAGGGTGAGCAGCATGCTCCCGAGCGAATTGTGGCAGTAGGCGAGGCCGCGCAGCGTATTCGAGTTGCTGGCATCGATGGCGTAGAGCTTGCGGGCGCTCTCAAGGGCGTCGCGGTACGAGGCCAGGGCTCGCTGCGGATCCGTCTCTTCCAGGTTCTCGCCGATCAGGCGCAGGCATACCTGAAGGCCGCTCAGCACGCGGGGGTTGGTGGGATGCCGACTCTCGAGATCGCGCAGCTGGGTCTCGCTGTCTCGCAGCACCTTCAGGGCGCCCTCGGGATCACCGGCGAACTTGATGCCCTCGGCGAGATAGTAACGACACAGCCAGCGGCCCAAACGCAGATCCAGATCGTCACCGGCGCCGGTGAGCAGGGCATCCCATTCGGCCGAAGCCTGTTCGGTGTCCGTGATGCCGCCCACGGTCTCACCCGCCCAGATGCGCCACCAGCCCAGTTCACTCCGCACACGGGCGATGTCTGCGCGGAGCAGACGATCAGGCGCTGAAGCTGTTTGCACATCTTCAAGCATGTCCAGGGCACGTCGGCTCAGCACGATGGCGGAATCGTTGTCGCCGTTCCAAGAATCGATGACCGCCTGGTGCGACATGATGTTCGCCAGCGCCTGTTTCGCCGCGGGGTCGTCCGGGTGATCGGCGTACAGCTCTTCGCGGAGCTTCCTGGCCATCTCGTAGCTTTCCAGGGAGCCACTTAAATTGCCCAGGTTGGCGTACCGGGGGTCGCCCTGGATGCGGCCGATGCGTTCGTATGCCTCGGCGAGTTCCGACTTGAGGCCGGGGTCGCGGTTCAGGTCACGGGCGAGGGCGTCGAGGTGGAACAGGGCGTTGGTCACCATCAGGCGGCGCACAGGGGTTGTTCCGGGCACGTCGCGGATGGCGTCGTGCAGGTCGAAGAGCAACGTGTTGGCGAGACCTCGCACCTCTTCGAAGTGACGGCGGGTTTCGATGGCTTGACGGGACGTTGCCACGATGCCGGCGACCAGCGACAGGATCAGCAATCCAACGGCGAGCAGCGGCCCCCGGTGCCTCGTCGTAAAACGCGACATGCGGTAGCGAATGGTGGCAGGGCGGGCACTCACCGGCAGGCCTCCGGCGTGTCGGCGTAGATCTTCTACCAGCTCGGTGACCGATGGGTACCTCCGTTCGGGCTCCTTGCGCAGGGCCTTGAGCACGATCACGTCGAGGTCGCCTTCGAGGCGGCGGCGCAGACGGTCGGGGTTCGAGGCGCGCGCCCTGCACAGTTCGGCTGGGGACACGAGCCGAACGTCTCCGTCGGCGGTGGCGATCTCGATAGCGCTGTTGGCCATGCGAGACGGTCGCATCGGTTCGGTTCCCAGGACGGTGCGTTCCACATTCGCGGCAGATAGGCCAGACAGACGATAGGGGCGGTGTCCGCAGAGCAATTCGTAAAGCAACAGACCGAGGCCGTACACGTCTGCGGCCGTGGTGACCGGTTCGCCGCGCATCTGTTCAGGACTGGCATATTCGGGGGTGAGCACCCTCAGGCCGGTGCGGGTGAGCGGGGCGCCGGGGAAGGCGTCTTCGTCCAGGAGCTTGGCGATGCCGAAATCGAGGAGCTTCACGTGCCCTTCGCTATCGACCAGGATGTTCGACGGCTTCAGGTCGCGGTGTACCACCAGGTTGCGATGGGCGAACTGCAGCGCCTCGCACACCTCGGCGAAGAACGCGAGGCGCTCGTCGGTGCCCAGGCGGTTCTCGTCGCAGTGCTCGGTGACCGGGCGGCCGTCCACGTACTCCATGATCAGGTAGGGGAGCCCGTCGTCGGTGACGCCTCCGTCGAGAAGCTGGGCGATGTTGGGATGCTCGAGACGGGCGAGGATCCGCTGTTCGGAACCGAAGCGTTCGAACTCCTGGGGCAGGAATCCGCGTCGCAGCAGCTTGACCGCGACTTTGCGGGCGTGCTGTCCGTCCGAGCGTTCGGCCAGATAGACCACGCCCATGCCGCCGCGGCCCAGCACAGCGGTGAGTCGATAGGAACCGATGAGGCGTCCGAGCAGGGACGTGTCGATCGGGCCCTCCGGATGCGCAGGTGCAAAAGGACAGGTCAGCGTGCCGTCGGCGGGAATGCTGTCGTGGGCGAAAAGCAGCGACTCGATCTCGCGTCGCCAGTGATCGTGTCCACGGCAGGAGTTGTCGAGATAGGCGTTGCGTTCGTCCGGGTCGAGATCGAGGACCGACTCGAGGATCGATTTGATGCTCTCCCAGTCTGCAACGGATTGGCGAACCATGCGTCGATCGGCTCCTCGTCTCGTGTCCGTGGTTTCTTCCCTCTTACCGTATTCCGGTGCCGAATCCGCTCACGAAGACGATGTGATCTCCCGCTGCAGCCAGGCTCGCGCGGTGGCCCAGTCACGGCGTACGGTGGCCGGGGAGATGTTCAGCACTTCGGCCGTCTCGGGGATATTGAGTCCGACGAAATACCGCAGTTCCACGACCTTGCTCTGGCGTGGGTCGAGCTGTTCGAGCTGAAGTAGGGCTTCGTGAACAGCGAGGATCTCGTCGTCCTTGAGGACGGGCAGGTCGAGGGCCTCGTCGAGGGAAAGATCGGTCTGGCCGCCGCCGCGCTTGGTTGCCCGGCGTCGGCGGGCGTAGTCCACCAGCACATCGCGCATGACGCGTCCGGCGACCCGGAAGAAATGGACACGGTCCTGCCAGTCGGGTTCGTCGCGTCCCGACAGCTTCAGGTAGGCCTCGTGGACCAGGGCGGTGGTGTTGAGGGTGTCGTAGGGCCGGTGCCGCCGCCGCTGCAGGCTCGCCTGCCGCCGCAGCTCCTCGTAGACCAGGGTCGCGAGCCGCTCCCGGGCGGATGCATCGCCGCCGGCGGAGTCCGCGAGCAGTCTGGTGATGTCGGGCGGGTTGGCTGAGGTCATGCCGCGTCCGAACGTTGAGCCCCCGTTGGAAGTCCCTGAAAAATCATACCATTACTGGCGGAGATCAACAAGGTGGCCCGCGGTGCGGGAATCCTGCTTCCTGTTCGCGGCGCCGATCTGAATATTCCGTGAGCAGATCGAGGGTCACTTTACGGTGGAGTGAATGGGAGTAGATATCATCGTGGCCGCGGACCGTGGGTGAACATGATCGAGAGAGAGGGATGACATGAACTCAGGCAGGATGATCCGAGCGGGCTTGCTGGCCCTCGCCTTGCTGGCCGTTGCGGCCGTGAACCTGTCCACGCCGGCCCTCGCCGCCGATGTCGAGGTGCACTGGGATTCGGGGCTGGACGGGACCTGGGGCAGCTCCCTGAACTGGTCGCCGATGGTGGTGCCCGACAACACGGCTGGAACCTACTACTGGGCGATCCTGGATCACCCCAACATTGTGGTCGTGAACCTCCTGGCCAACGTGGTGATCGATTCGCTCTTCGTGGACGCCGACGACGAGGTCGCCATCGAGAACAGCAGGATGCTTGCGATCTCGGCGGCGAACGGCAGATTGGGCATCGAAAACCGCGGTGTGATCTCCCTCAACTCGAGTACGACCTATACCTATCTGCGCCTCAATGACGGCCCCATCCGCCTGACCGGCGGCGGCACCGTACTCGCGCACTCCGGCACGTTCTACAACATGGTCGGCGGTCTGAGCGGAGGCGAGCTAATCAACGTAGACAATACATTCCGCGGCGCCATGAATCTGGGGTACAACCAGCTGCGCATCGAGAACGGCGGCATGATCGTGGCCGACGATCCGCTCCTCACCCTGCGGCTGGATCCGAGTTCTTCGGGCATGACCAACACGGGCCTGATCCGGGCGGAGAACGGGGCTCTGCTGGAAATGGGTGCGGCGGACTATAACAACACCGGGGGCGTGATCGAGGCGATCGACGGTTCGACAGTTTCACTACTCGCTTCCGCGATAGTCACCGGCGGCATTCTGCAGACATCGGGCAGCGGCGTGATCGTGTCGAACTCGTCGTCGGCACGGATCGCCGACCTGACCAGCCAGGCCCGGGTGCACGTGGCCAACACCCGATCGCTCTATCTCAAGGGAGGCATCGCCAACTCCGACACGATCAGCATCGACTCTTCAACGACCTATGCCTACCTCCGCACGGTTGAAGGGACGGTCACTCTGACCGGAGGCGGCGTGATCGCCTGCGACACCGGACAGTACGCCCTGATCGGATCCGTCGATGGAAGCGCTCTTGTCAACACGGACAATACCATCCGGGGCAGCGTCCATCTGGGCTACAACCAGATCGCCATCCAGAACGCGGGTCTCATCGTCGCCGACAACCCTGTCCACTCCCTGAAGATCGATCCGTCTGCGGACGGCCTGGTCAACACGGGTGTCATGCGGGCCGAGTACGGTGCCGTGATGCAACTGTACACTGCGGATTACGACAACACGGGCGGTCTGATCGAGGCCGCCGACGGATCGCAGGTCGAATTGGCGGCCAACCCCATCATCACAGGCGGCACCCTGCGGTCCTCGGGGACGGGCGAATTCGTGGTCAACTCTTCATCGCCGAAGTTCGTCGATCTGACATGCCAGGCCCGAGTGCATGTGACCAACACCCGGGCGCTCTATCTCGAGGGAACCATCGCCAACTCCGACACGATCAGCATCGACTCTGTGACGACCTACACCTACCTGAGGACGACCGGTGGCCCGGTGACCCTCACGAGCGGCGGTGTGATCACCGGCGGCACGATCCAGTACGCCATTATAGGCAGCGTCGACGGGAGTCGCCTGATCAACCAGGACAACACGATTCATGGTGCGGTGAACCTGGGCTACAACCAGTTAGGCCTCGACAACGGCGGCACGATCCTCGCCGACCATCCCACCTTCATGCTGAACATCGATCCGAGCGCCGACGGCTTCGTGAACACCGGCCAGTTGCGCGTCGAGGGCGCGGGCGGCCTGAGGTTGTGGACCGGACCCTTCGAGCAGCAGGGCACCGTGGAGATCGCCGCCGGACGGCTCATGACCGATGACGATGACTTTGTCCAGACCGCGGGTATGACGACTGTCGACGGCACCCTTGCCATGGGTACGGGCGACAGCTTGTTGGTTTACGGCGGCGTTCTCGGTGGTAACGGCGTGATCGTAGGGAACGTCGTCAACCTCGGCGGTACAGTCGCCCCCGGTGTCTCGGTCGGCGAACTGACCATCGACGGCACGTTCGCCCAGGAGGCCGGCGGTGTGCTGTCCGTCGAGATCGGCGGCTACACTCCCGGGACCGAGTATGACGTGCTGACCATCATCGGCGACGCGACCCTGGCCGGCCAGGTCGACGTGTCGTTTCCTGGTGGGTTCGTACCTGCTGTCGACGACACCTTCGTGATCCTGGCGGCGGCGTCGGTGTTCGGCGAGCTGACCGTCGTGACGGGCCACTCCTTCCCGCCTGGGATCCTGCCCTGGGTGGCGCTGCGGGGGAACGACGTGGTGCTGACCATAGAGCAGATCAGCATTACCGGCGCAGAGCAGGAGCAAACACCGGCGGCCCGTCCGTTGACCGTATCGCCGAATCCGAGTTCGAGCGGGCACTTCGCCATCGACTACGCCCTCGCCGACAAGAGCGCTGACGTGTCGATCGTCGTGTATGACGTGGCCGGCCGACGCGTGTGCGTTCTACCCACCGGCCCGGGTGCTGCGGCATCGAGCAGGCTGAGCTGGGACGGTCGGGCTGACGATGGCCGGATCATGCCCGGCGGCGTGTATTTTCTGCGGCTGACCACGGGATCGGGCCATCAGGATGTGAAGCGGATGACGATCGTGCGCTGATCATCAACGAGGCGAAGGGTGGCGTAGTCAGTCTCCGGCCTTCCCGGGATCGCACTGCGCCACTTCGACGACTCCGCTCCGGATGTGCAGATCCCTCTGGGGGAACGGAATCTCCACGCCCGCCTTCTTCAGCTCGTACCACGCCTCGAACAGCAACGCGCTGCGCACGCGCGGCAGCGTCCAGGCTCCGTGCACCCACACGCGGACCTCGAAGTCTATGGAGCTTTCCCCATAGCCCGTGAAGAGCACTTCGGGCGGCGGCGAGGGCACGACGTCGGGCGTGCGGCGGGTGACGGCGAGCAGGATGTCGCTCACCTCCCGGGGGTCGGCCCGGTAGCTCACGCCGATGGGCACGTCCACGCGCACGTGCTCGTCGGTGAAGCTCAGGTTGTCCACGTGACCCGCCACGAGTTCGCCGTTGGGGACGATGATGTCGTGGCCGGAACGGGTGCGCACCACGCTGCTGCGCAGGCCGATGGACATGACGCGTCCCTCGGTCTCGTTGATGCGGATAATGTCGCCCCGCTTGATCGTGCGTTCGAACATCAGGATCAGTCCGCTGACGAAGTTGTTCACCACGTTCTGCAGACCGAAGCCGATTCCGACCGACAGGGCGCCAAGCACGATCTTAAGGCTGCTCATGTCCAGGCCCATAGCGTCGGCCGACACCAGTAGGCCCAGAACGATGATCAACGAGCGGGTGACGGCGGCGAGGGCGTCGGCGAGGGCCTGCTCCACGCCCAGGTTCGGCAGAATGCTGTTGGAGATCAGATTCGAGAGCATGCGGGCGCCAAGGATGAACACCAGCGCGAGTCCGAACGACGAAAGCACGGATAAGATGGAGAGGTGCGCCCCGCCCATCACCAGAAACGGTCGGTTGAGGTATTCGAACAGGTCGCCGAGCAGGCTCATCTGGTCGAGGACGGCTACGGCCATGATGATCGGGACCACCAGCCAGCGCAGCCGGCGGCGGTGGGGCCCGGGCTGCATGTACTGGCGGATCGTCGTGTCGATGCCGTTGTGCAGCAGAAGAAACCAGGCGAGGGTCAGGACCGGCAGGCGGTCCGAATTGGGCGCTGCGCCCGGCAGCAGCAGTAGGGGGGCGATGGCGAGGACGGCCGCCAGCACTGGCCAGGCCATGACCACCGGGATGTTCAGCATGAATCGCCGGCCGCGGGAGGCGTGATCGGTGACGTCATCCCGGCGGCGTCGGATCCCCCTGGTCAGCAGACGCGACAGGGGATAGCCGACCACGGCCGTCATCACCATGATGGCGAGCAGGGCGATGCGTTCCGTGGACAGATCCCGCTCCAGAAGAGGTGAGATGAAGTCGAACACGAGTGGCCTTTCTGGTCGGGACGGCGGCGGATCGACTCCTATAGACAGATCGATCCTCAGGATTGTCACATGAACATCTCGATTCAGCCAAAAAAACTATGTGACGGATTGATGTTGCGAGGTGTCTTCTGGAGGTTGACCCCGAATCATTGTCCTGCCTATCCGGGAGCCTGCAGCCATGAACAAGAAGCTCGGGACCTTCCTCGGCGTCTACACGCCGACGGTGCTGACCATCCTCGGCGTGATCATGTATCTGCGCTTCGGCTGGCTGGTCGGTCATCTCGGTCTGTTCAAAATCCTGGTGATCGTGCTGCTGGCCCACGTGATCACGGCGGCCACGACGCTGTCCTTCTCCTCGGTCGCGACCAACGGTCGCGTGGGGGTCGGCGGCGCCTATTACATCATCTCCCGCAGCCTCGGGCTGGAGATCGGCGGCTCTATCGGGCTGCCACTGTTCCTCTCGCAGACCTTCTCGGTGACGCTCTACTCCTTCGGTCTCGCGGAATCGCTGCGCTTCGTCTGGCCCGACGTGCCCCTGCAGCCGGCCGCCGCGGTGATCATCCTGTTCGTCGGCGCGGTGTCGATGTTCGGGGCGGGCGCGGCACTCAAGGCCCAGGTGGGTCTGATGGCCGTGGTGGGGCTGTCCCTGATCGCCTTCGCCGCGGGTGTGATCACCGGCGGCGATCCCTCGGGGGTGCAGCTCTCAGCCGGCACGGGCGAGGTCGATTTCTGGAAGGGCTTTGCCATCTTCTTTCCCGCTGTGACGGGCGCTATGGCCGGGCTCGGGCTTTCGGGGGACCTGAAGGATCCCCGGCACTCCATCCCGCGGGGTGCGATCCTCGCAGTGGCGACGGGGTTCGTCGTCTACCTCCTGGTGCCGATCGGTCTGGCGATCACCGCCTCGCCCGAGAGCCTGCGCTCCGACCCGCTGGTCTGGACCACGGTGGCCCTGGGCGGCGCCTGGCTGGTGTTGCCGGGTCTGTGGAGCGCCATCTTCTCCTCGGCGGTGGGTTCGGTGCTGGGTGCGCCGCGCACGCTGCAGGCCCTGGCCCGAGACGGATTGGCGCCGAGGTTCTTCGCCGGTCTGGGCAAGCCGTCCCTGGAACTGGTGCCCGGCATGTCCCTGTCGCTGCTCATCGCCCTGGCCGCGGTGCTGCTGGGCGACCTGAACGCCGTGGCCACCGTGGTCTCGATGTTCTTTTTGACGGTCTACGGCACGACCAACTTCGTGGCCGCCTTCGAGACCCTCAGCGGCGACCCCTCATGGCGCCCGCAGCTGCGGGTGCACTGGTCGGTGAGCCTGATCGGCGGCATCGGCTGCTTGGCGGTCATGTTCCTGATCTCCCCGTTGCCTGCGTTCGTGGCGTTGGTTGCCGAGCTGCTGCTGTGGCTGCTTCTGTCCCGCAAGGAACGGGCCGCCGGCTGGGGCGACGCGCGCCGCGGTCTCTTCGAGAGCCTGATCCGCTGGGCCCTGGTGCGGCTGGCGGAACGCCCGGTCAGCTCGCGCAACTGGCGCCCGCACACGCTTGTCTTCGTCGACGGCGTGGAGCGCGAACTCGACCTCGTACGCTATGCCGACTGGTTCAGCCAGGGGCGCGGCGTGGTGACGGTGTGCGAACTGGTGGAGGGCGACCTCGCGGAGAAGGATCTGGGAATCGCCGCGCGGCTCGAGTCCATGAAGAGAATCCTGGAGGATGAGGAGCTGGTCGTGTTCCCCGAGGTGGATGTCGTGCGCAACCTCGCCGAGGGGATCGTCAGCGTGGCCCAGGCCAACGGCATGGCCGGCCTCTCCAGCAACACGGTGATCCTGGGCTGGCCGACATCGCCGGAGCTGCAGGCCGAGTTCCTCCGTGTCCAGCGACGACTCGCGCGGCTGGGCAAATCCCTGGTCGTGGGTCGCTTCAAGCTCCGTACGGCGTTTCGCCGCAAGGGGCGGCGGGTGGTGGATGTCTGGTGGGGCGGCCTGCAGAACAACGGCGACCTCATGCTCCTGCTGGCCTACCTGCTGACCCGCAACGCCGAGTGGCGCGACGCCCGCGTGCGCATCAAGAGCGTAGCCACCACCGAGACCATGAAGGAGCAGACCGCCCAGTTCCTCCAGCGCATGCTCGGGGTGATCCGCATCGATGCGGACTACGAGATTCACCTGAAGGTCAAGGACATGAGCGTGCGCGAGATGATCCAGGCCGAAAGCGCCGATGCGGACGTGGTGTTCCTGGGGCTGGCGCCCACTGCTCCGGGGGACGAGGCCGAAGCGGCGGAGCGTCTGGAACAGCTGGTGGGAGACCTGCCGAGCGTGTTCTTCGTCCACAACGCGAGCCTGTTCACGGGCGACCTGCTCGATTCGAGCGAGACGACCGACGTCGACACGGCGGTGCGCAGTCGCCTGCCGGAGGACAGGCCGGAGGATGAGCCTCCGGCCTCATAGAGCCGCCTAGCGGTACATGGATTTTATCTCACCCCAGTCCGCCGTGTCGGTCGCGACCAGGTGTTCCTCCCAGGTGGCCTGGATCACGGCGTCGCCGCCGGTGGCGTTGCCCCAACTGCCGGGCGCGTACCAGTGGCGCTGACCGTCGATGACGTCGGTCGGCGTGTAGTTGATGAAGGAGATCTTATCGGCGGTGATATAGGCACCGATCAGGTAGTCGCCGGCGGGCAGGTTCACGTTCTGGGTCGTGAAGTCCACCGTCACCCAATCGAATCCCGTGGAGTGGCTGACGGCGGCGGTGCCGGTCGCCACGATGTTGAAGCTCTGATCCACGATGTCGACCGACAGCAGGTCGCCCATGTTCACGTAGGGCACGCCGTTGTATTCGCCGCTCGGGGCGCTCTGCATCCGGAAACCCGCGCTCAGCAGGCGGCTGTCGCAGGCCAGGGTGATGCTCTGGCCGCAATTGATGCGGACGCCGTCCCAGCGCAAGCCGAACACGGCGGTGCCGTCGGCGGCCTGGTTGTCGACGCTCGTGGAGCATTGGGCCTGCACGAGGGAAGGGACGAGCGTGATTACGATCAGAAGGGTGGACAGCAGGGCGGGGATCTTGAGCCTGGTGATCATGGGGACCTCCGAAGGGAATCATAACGAACTCGACCGCCGGGTTCGTTTCGTGAAGTGATACGCGTCGTGAGATGAGAATATGGATCATATATTTTGAATAAATATCAGCATTGATCGATATAGGGGATTGAGAAATTCGAGGTTATGGGATTATTTCCCCGATTTTGCCAAGGTCGTCGCCAAATACGCCAACGCTTCCGCCGCCAACTCCCCATTGCCGCCCTCGACGATCCCAACGTAGCGACCACGTCGCTCGATCAACCCTGCCACGCCTTCAGGCAATTCCTTCGCCGCCAACACTTCGTGATACCCGGCCTCGAAGTCCGCTGCGTCGTTTTCGGTGTCCCAATGGGTGGCCAAGAGCAGCAGAGTCGCACCATCACGTTCGTACACGGCATAGCGGTCGCCGTCCCAGCCCTCGGCCAGGGGAATTGCGATGTCGCCCTGGCCGTGCTCGGCGAACACGATGCGCCACTGCAGTTCGCCCAGGGTGTTGGCGCGCAGCAGGCGCCAGTCCGCGAGCAGGCCGCCGGCGTCGCCGACGTCGGTGAACGCGGAGGGGGCTTCGCAGGCGGCGTACTTCTCGGGGTGGAGGATCTGTTCGGTGGACACAGGAGGATGGGTGTACAAGGAGTCGACGGCGGACCAGCCTTGCCCCTGCACATCGTAGACGAAGGCGCAGCCCTTGAGATAGGCGCCCACCATGGTCTCCATGATGAAGGCGGGGATGGTGTCCATGGCCTCGAGGGCCGCGGCCATGTCGGGGCCGAGGTCGACGCCGTCCTGCGGCATCGCCATCATCTGCTTGAGCTGGTCGGTGCTCATGCCGGCCTGCAGCGCCACGGCCGGGCCGAGCAGGGCGCGGTCCGGCACCATGCCGAGCATGTCGTAGACGCTGAACAGCGTCATGACGTAGGTGGCCTCGCCTTCGACGACGGCGGCGCGGGCGTTGAGTTCGTCGTCGTTCAGTCCGCCGGCCGAAGGCGCCAGGACGAAGGCGTCGAGGTCGAAGTACTGGTCCTGCAGGCCGTGGGTGATCTCGTGGGCGACGACGGGGCGGAACAGCTGGTCGGGCATGTCGCCCATCACCACGTAGAAGGCCTCGGTGGCGGGGTCGTAGTAGGCGGCGGCCTGGCTGAGCATGACGGCCTTCATCGTGGCGCGGTAGTCGTCGATGACCGGACCGCGGTACAGGCCCACGGCGCGCACCACGGCGTCGTAGTCGGCGGCCAGATCGTCGGGGATCTGCTTGGCGAGTTCGGCGTCGAGGTAGGCGCCGAAGGCCTCGACGCCCTGGTCGCGCACCGGAACGGTGGTGAGGAAGGGCTTTTCACGGAGTTCGCCCACCATGGACTGGATGGCGAGGATGGTCGAATCGGCGGCGGCCGTATTGGCGACGACCGGGGCGGCGAGAGCGATCAACAGTACGGCGATGACGATTCTGGTCATGACGTCTCCCATGGCGATCGTGATGGTCCCGACAAGGCTAGAAACGGACGCCCAGCCCGGTCGTGGTCTGCCAATCCTTCGTGTCGACGCCTGCCGGCGGGTGCGAATCGTATTCCAACGCTCCTCCCACCTTCAGCGATACCGTCTCGGTCAGCGAAACTTCGAGGGCGAGATTGCCCATGGCGCGGCGATCGTCCAGGTCGGACCACAAGGGCTGGATGAAGCCGACGGCGCTCAGCTTCAGCGACGGACTCAACCGGCGCGAAGCGAACAGGAACGCCGAGAGCCTCTGGTCCGTGTCGCGGCCCTGCTCGTCCTCGATGCGTTCGATCTCGACCATGTGGGTGGCGCCGAGCGAGAGGCTGCCTTGCTGATCGTCGAGCACGTCCCAGCGGCCGCCGGCGCCGAAGAGCCAGCGTGACTGGAGGCGCTGGAAGGGATTGTGCTGTATCTGGGCGAAGGCCACGCTGTGCAGCGTGCCGACCAGGCTGTGGTTCTGGCGCAGGTGGCCGACTACCGAGCGCGCCGACTCCCGCGACGAGGTCTCCTGGTACTCCATGTTGCCCCTCAGCTGCCACATGTCTCGCTCGCCCCGCCACACGGTGCGGCCGCCGGCGCTCAGGGTCACCTGGTCGGTGTTGCCGCCGGTGGCGCTGAAGCTGCCGTCGAGGCCTCCGGACCAACCCGTGCCGTCGGCGCCGATGGCGTCGAGGGTGTTGAGGATCACGCCGGCGCCGGCGGTCGTCGCGCTCAACGCGACAACCAGGATCATCGTAGACAGTGTTCGTCCCAAGGTCAGCCTCTCTTCACGATGCGCAGCAGGCGTTTCAGGATATTGGTCTGTTCGAGCACGACTTCGCCGGCGTCGGCTTTCCTCTTGGCCAACGCTTCGAGAGCCGTACGGTTCTTGGCGGCGCGGGCTGCGGCCAGTTCGCTCAGATGGATTGGGATGTTCTCGTGGAGACTCAGCAAGGCGCGGAACGCTTCCGGGCCAAACTCCAAGAGAATCGAAGGAGCGCTCACCGCGATGGTGGCGCTGCGGGGCACGCCGGTCAGGGCGCTCATCTCGCCGACGACGCAGCCCGGCTTCAAGGTGAACGCCGCGGCAACATCGCCGTCCTGATTCACCGTGCCGGTCAGCTCGCCCGATGCAAGGACCCAGAAGGTTTCACCTTCGTCGCCCTGGGTGCAGAGAACTTCTCCGTGAGTGTAGGGAAGACGGCGGACCAAGGGTGCGATGGTTAGCAGGTCGTCGTGGTTCAGCAACGGTTCGCCGTCGGCGTTCGCGATCAACGAGTTGGCCAGGTCGCTGAGCGCCAGGTCGCGGACCGTGGTCTCGACGTCCGCGTCCGACGGCGGCAGCTTCCGCTGGTTGTAGACCACGGCCATGAAGTCGTTGAGCAGCTTGTCGCTCATGGGGAAGGGGATCTCGATGCCGCGGCGTTTGAACTTGTACCAGATCATCCTGTTGACCTGGCCGTCGATGGCGATGTGACGAGGGTAGTCGGAGGTCCAGTACATCAGTCGGTAGTTGATGCCGAAGTCCATGTAGGCGGTGATGACGGCCGCAGGCTCGGGGTGCGCTTTGACCTCGGGCACGCTGTGCGCCGCCTCGATCAGCGCCGCGATCACCTCGTCCGGAGCATCGCTGTAGCTGGCCCCCACCTCGACGGCGTGCATGCGCATGGGCGTGGGATCGTTCAGGTTGTGGACGCGGGCCTCGGCCACCTTGGCGTTGGGCAGCACGTGCAGATGGCCGCCGCGGGTGCGGATGCGCGTCTCGCGCCAGTTGGTGGTGACGACCTTGCCCTCGATGCCGTCCACTTCGATCCACAGTCCAGGCTTCAACGTACGGACCAGGTGCAGCGACATGCCCGCGAGCAGGTTGCCCAGCACGCCCTGCAACGCGAAACCGATCACCGCCGACAACAGCGCCGTCGAGGCCAGCAGCGGACCTATGTCCACGCCCATCTCCACGCGCAGCGTCAGGAAGGCCACCGCCAGCACCAGCGCGCCGCGCATGATCTTCTCGAGCAGGTCGGGTACGGGGAAGGTGCGGCGCCGCCAGCGGAAGACCGACTTGATCACGCCTTCGACCATCAGGATGCCCAGCACGCCCAGCCAAAATATGCGCCAGGCGATGAGGTGGCTCATCCGCGTCGTGACCCATGTGTCGAGTTGAAGACTCGGCGCGGCCGCCAGCACCGCAAGTTCCGTGAACGCCAGTACCAGCAGGGGACGCGACACGTGGGCAAGCAGGTCGACGATGATGGAGATGGGGCGCAGCTTGCCCGCGTCGCGGTGCAGCCGTCGGCGCAGCGGACCGCTCACGGCCGTGGCGAGCAGCCAGATCACGAGCAGGGCGAGGATTTCGATGATCGCGGGTAGGTAGGCTTTCAAAGGGAGTTCCTTCCTTCACGGAGGGCTTCGTTCAGGATCACAGTATCGCCCTGGCGGGCGAGAGAGGCGCCGGACCATGAAGCATTCAGCTCGCGGTCGAGGTCCGCGAGGAGGACGTCGTCGTTGTCGGGGGCGTGATGGGTGATCAACAGTCGACGGACACCGGCTTCCTGGGCCACGGCGACGCACTCATCGTGGGAACTGTGGCCCCAGCCCGTGCGGTCGGGCAGCTCGGCGGCGGTGAAGTGGCCGTCCATGATCAGCAGATCCGCGTCGCGGCACGTCGCAAGGAAGGCCTCGCGGTGCTTGGGGCCTGCGGCGGACCACTCCATGTCGGTGGCGAAGACGAACGAAGCCCCCGTGGACGGTTCGTCGACGCGCCAGCCAGTGCAGCCGTTGGGATGGGGCACGGCACAGCCCCGTATCTCGAGATTCCCTTGGCGCAGCACGGGCTCCGTCTGCGTGAGTTTGCCCGGCGGCACGCTGCTGTACGTCACGGTTGCCGGCAGGGCATCCAGGCCGAGGGGCCAGAGCGGTGGGTCGAGCAGGCGCTCGAAGGCCCTGCAGGGACCCTCGTTGTCGTTGGATACGGACGCCAGTTCCACCCGGGCTTCGGCGTCGAACAGGGTCGTGAGCAGGGGCAGTCCCAGGATGTGGTCGAGGTGCAGATGAGTGAACAGCACCAGCAGGTCGAGGCCCGACACGGCTTCGAGGGCCGCGTTGGCGACGTGTACGCCGCTCCCCGCGTCGAGCATCAGACGCTCGCCGCCGGCTCCGGTGACCAGTAGGCAGGTCGTGTGGCCGCCATAGATCGCGAACCTTGATTCGGCGCGGGGCGTCGTGCCGCGCACGCCGCCGAAGAGGATCTCCATGTCCACCTACTTGCTCGTCAGGTTCCAGTCGCCGAGAAACGGTTCGCCGGCGTCGCGGGCGGCGCGGCAGCGGTCGGCGAAGCAGACCGCTACGGGATCGTCGGACAGATCTTCGAAGGCTGCAAGAGCCGCTTCGATTTCTCCGGCCCGCAGTCGCGCCAGTCCGGCGTCGAAGTTGCGGATGGCGGCCGGGCGTTCTTCGCCGGCCAGCCCGATCAGTTGATGCACCGCGACCGGTTCGCCGCGGCCCACCACGCACACCGTACCGAGATCGCGCACCATCACAGAGTCGCAGGCCTGCGCGAGCGTCGCGCCGCTGATCATCGTGTCGGAGGCGAAGGCCTTGTTGGCTCCTTCGAGTCGTGAAGCCAGATTGGCTGCGTCGCCGAGCACAGTGTAGTCGAAGCGTTGGTGCGAACCCATGTTGCCCACCACCACGTGACCCGTGTGTAGGCCCATGCGCATGGTGAGGTCGCGGCCGCAGCGTTCACGGAAGGCGGGGCGTCGCTCCGCAAGCTTGCGCTGGCAGCGTACCGCGGCGCGGCAGGCGCGTGCGGCGTGGTCGGGCTGTTCGAGGGGCGCGTTCCAGAAGGCGATGATCGCGTCGCCCTCGTACTTGTCCAGGGTGCCGCCCTCTTCGAGGATGATGTCGGTCATGTCGGTGAGGTAGTCGTTGAGCAGCGACGTCAGCTCGATGGGGTCGAGGCCCTCGGACAGCGAGGTGAAGCCGGCGAGGTCGGAGAACATGATCGTCAGTTCGCGGCGCTCGCCGCCCAGGCGGAGGGCGTCGGGGTCGACGAGGATGCGCTCGATGACGTCGGGGCTCAGGTAGTGCTTGAAGGCCGACTTGATGAACCTCCGCTGCTTTCCTTCCACGGCGAAGTTGCGGGCGAGACCGCCGAAGAGCGCCGTAGCGACCGCGGCCGTGGCGGGCAGTACGGGCCACCACAGCCCGGCAGCGTAGGCGGCGCAACCCAGCAGGGCGGGAAGAGGCAGGGTCACCAAGGCGATCAGCACGGTGCCGCGGGTGCGAACCCCCGCGGTGATCATCACGCCGACCGCCAGGGCCAGGACCAGGATGCCGAGGCCGGCGGCGGCGTTGGGGGCCGTACGCATGAAGGAGTCGGACAGAAGGTTGTCGACGACCGTGGCGTGGACCACGATACCAGGACTGACACGGCTGGTTGGGGTGGGTCGCAGGTCGAGCAGGCCGGGGGCGCTGAAGCCGAAGAGGACGATTTTGTCGCGGAATACGTCGGGGTCGATGGTCGGCTCTTCGCCTTCGAGCAGGCGCAGTTCCGACTGGATCACCGAGGCTGCGCTGAAGGTGGGGAACACGTCGGGGCTGCCGCGATAGCGCAGCAGGGCGGTGCCGTCGGGGGCGATCGGCACTCGATGGTCGCCGAAACGGAGCTCACCGTCTTCCATCACCGGATCGGCGTCGATGCCGGCGCCGACAAGCCATGCTCCCAGGCCTAACGAGGGAATCAGGGCTCCGTCGAAGGATCGTACGAGGCCGGCGCTGCGCATGATGCCGTCTGGGTCTGGGGCGTCGCTGACGTTGGCGAGCAAACCGACCGCGGCGAGCTCCGGAATGGGATCCGTGACGCCGCTCGCCACGAGCTCGCCTGGCCGCACGTTGAGAAACCGTGCGCCGATGAATACGCCGCTGCGGGCAGCGGCAGCGGCGAGGGCTTCGTCGTCCCACACGCCATAGGTCGAGGGTTCGGTGAAGAGTACGTCGAAGGCCACGGCTCTCGCTCCGCCGCGGGCGCAGAAGTCGAGGATCGGACCGTACACTTCACGGGGCCAGGGCCACGACAGTCCGTTCTCCTGCTGCCCCCAGTCGAGGCTCGCTTGATCAAGGAGTACGAGCACAACGTGTTCGGTGTCGGGTCCGGGTTTCGCCAGCAACCGCACACGCCAGTCCCAACTGGTGCGCTCCCAGCCGTCGAGGGCGTGGGAGAACCAGAGAATCAGCGCCAGGGCTGCTGCCCCGGCGCCGATCATCAGTCCGTGTCTGCGTGCCGACGGCATGGACTAGATACCGCCGAGGTTGGCGGCGAATCGTGTCTGCCGCGCTGCGGGAGCGGGGGCGACGTCGGCTTCAGGAATTCCGCTGCGCACCGACTTCACACGATCGTCGGGAGACGGGTGCGTGCGGGCGAATCCCGGTCCCGATGGTTTCCAGCGCTCTCCCATGACACCCAGCATGCGCACCAGCGCCTGTGGGTCGTAGCCCACGCGGTGAAGGATCACTGCGGCGTCGTGGTCGGCGTTCTGTTCGGCGCCGCGGGCGTAGCCGCTGTTGATCAGGGTCTGGGCGATATCATCGATGCTCGCCTCGAAATCTTCAGCCAGCTGTTTGAGGTCTTCGTCGCCCAAAGTGCGGGCGGCTTCGACGCCGATGATCGTGAAGGCCGACGTCAGCCGACTCTTCTTGATGGCCTGCAGACCGTCGCGGTTCTGCACATGGGCGATCTCGTGGGCCAGCACGGCCGCGAGCTCGTCTTCACCGGCGCAGCAGGCCAGCATCCCGCGAGTCACGAGGATCAGGCCGCCGGGTGCTGCGAAGGCGTTGATCTCGTCGCTTTCGAGCAGCAGGAAATGATAGCCGCCGAAGGTTTCGGGACGGTCCGACGCCATGGCCAGGGTCTGCCCCAGGTTGTTGAGGTAGGTGTTGGCGTCGCGATTCTCGAGGGGCGCGTAGGTGTGCAGGATCGAAGCCGCGACGGCGCGGCCGATGTAGTACTCCTGCTCAGGGGTGATGTCCTCGAAGGTCTTCGACAGCGCCTCGCCGGCGCGGTTGATCGAAGTGGCTTCGTCTTCGGTGAGCACGCCGGCGCCCTGTCCGAGCTGAGTGCCGAGCTGGGTCACCGATGCGCAGCCGACGATCAACAGGACTGCGGCGAGGCTGGAGAGCATGGTGAGGCGTCGGTTCGTCATCGCACGCCTCCTTCGCGGGGCTGCACGCCGCCGACATTCAAGAAGTCGCCGGCCTGAGCGGGTGTGACGATCACTTTTTCCATGCGGTCGACCCAGGTGTAATCCACGTCTGGGTTCTGTTCGCGAAATTGGGCCTCGACTTCGTCGTTGAAGCCCTTGCCCGCCAGGGCCAGTTCCTCGCCCGAAGCGTCGGTTGCGACGTCGGCGCTGCCGGAACGCAGGACGACTTTCTTCTCTGTCAGCGCGGAAGTGTGGATCCAACCTTCAACGCCGCCGGAGTTGCGGACCTTGGTCCAGGCGCCGCTGCTGCTCAAGACCGTCATCCGATCGCCGTAGGCGACCTGGGCGGTCACCTTGCCCAGGAATGAAGGCCGCTCGCGCAGTTGTCCGTTCCGGACCTGAACGCTTTGCATCTGGGTCGCGGCCCAGGCGATCACGGCGACCGTGATCAGTAGCAACGGCCATACACGTCGCCATCCTCGCATGTGGATTCTCCCTGGCTGAGAACAAAAGTACGAATGAGCCCGAGCCCCGAGAATATCACTGCCCGGAGTGTCCGGGCCAACGGTATTCGTGAAAGGATAAATACAGGACCTGTTTGATCTTATGTGATCGGAATGTTTGAAAGACCATTTCCATGTGCTACCATCCGCGTTCACCATCTTCCCGTGAAAGGGGACGACATGAGAATGAGTCGCTGGATTGACAGGATCTTGCTTCTGGTGATCGTGCTGGCCGTTGCGGCGGCCATACCGGCTGCGGCTCAGGCCCAGGAAGGCGATCACAATCACGATCCCTTCGCCGATCCCACGGTTGCGCCGATGATCATGCCCACCGTTACAGACTTTGCCCCCGAGGCCGGCGATACAGCCGTGCAGCCTGACAAGGGCGATGTCGGTGTGACATCCTACTTCGAGTTCAGCGACACCCAGAAGGCCGGCCTGCTCACGCCCTTCTATCGGTTGTCCCGATCGCTGGCCCTCAAGGCACGTGTGCCTCTGATCTTCAACAAGACCGTCACGTTCGGCACGAATGAAGGCAAGGCCAGCGGTCTCGGCGATGTGACTTTCGAGGCCGAGTACTCCAAAGTCCGTTCGGCCGGAGCCGTGTTCAGCTTTACGGGCAGCGTCAAGTTGCCCACCGGCGACGAGGAGAAGGTCGACAACTTCATCGCTGTCCCTCTGGGCACCGGCACTCTGGATTACTTCGCCAAGGCCCAGTACGCCAAGTCGCAGCCGGACTTCGGTTGGGTCGCAAGCGTGATCTTCCGTAAGAACTCGGGCTACGAATTCGATCCCTGGGGCACGTCCGTGGCCCTGACGACCACGACCAGCGGCAACCAGGTCATCGGGTCCGTGTTCGCCCGCAAGCGCGTCAACGCCAAATGGTGGCTGCATCTGGGTGCGAGCGCCGACAAAATCGCCGACGGGGCGGGCAAGACCGTCTATACCGACGGCACCCCGACGTTCGAGTACGACATGACCAGCGGCGGCACCGTGATCGACCTCTACCCCGGAATGTCTTACGCCCTGGGCAAACTCAACCCGTACCTGGGCGCGCGTGTGCCCGTGTCCACGTCGTGGAACAACGAGTTTGCCAGCACCGACCGCGACATGGCGTTCATCTTCCAGTTCACCTACCGTCCGGATCGTATGGCCGGGCAGTAGTCGTCATCGACGAGGATTTCGATTCGCCGCCCGGTTCCTTCTGGATCCGGGCGGTTTACTTTCCTGGGCAGACGGACTCATAGCTGCGTGCTAGTCTTCGGTTATCGTTGAATTTTCCTGTTTATTTATGGAGTTCCGATGCGTCATTCGAGGTTGACGAAAGCGTCCATCATTGCGCTGCTCGCCGCCACGGCGTTGGGTCTGACCACCCCCGCACTCGCTCAGAATTATCGCGTGGATGTCTATGACAGTACGGACGGGTTGATCACCAACACTCTCTATGACGTCACCCAGGATGCCGCCGGTTACATGTGGTTCGCGACCAGGCACGGTCTGATCGTGTACGACGGATTGGCATGGCGCGAGATCAATCCGGGCCGAGAGATCTCGGATCTGGAGTTCGGTGAGCTTGCAACGGATGCTCTGGGGCGCGTCTGGTCGGCCACCCTGTATAGTCCCTTCGAAGTGACTCTCCATGGAGTGGACAGGGGGTCCGCAGCCGTTTACGAGGCGCCTCTGAGAAAAGTAAACGCGGCGATCGTGTCCCTGGCCGTGTCGGCACGGAGAGATTCAATGGACTGGATCGCCTTGTCCACCATGGGGCATGAAGTCGCTCTCTGGAATGGAGAGATCTGGAGAGTTCTCGATGAGGCGGCTGGATTGGGAACGACCCACTCGTTGATTTTCCACGAGGATCACCTGTTGCTCGCTTCGGATTCCGGACTTCGTCAGTGGCTCGTGGGCGATGCCGATTCCCAACCCGAGGCTGTCGCGGGAGTGCCGGCGGGGACAATCGTCGCCGTTTGCGCGGCGAGTGGCGGAGGCTTATGGATCGTCAGTCCGGACTGGATCGGAATGCTGGATCAAGACGGTTTCCGCACCATCTCGGTCGGCCCTTTCCCTGATCTCGGACTCACATCATCGGGAACCACCGCCCTTGAAGGTCCGGCCGGAGGACTCTTTTTCGGGAACGGTACGGCTGTCTACTCTTATCACTCCGAGACAGGTGTGGAGCTTCTGGGGAAGCACAACGGATTGGTGAGCGCAGGGGCCACCGGCATTTGTCTCGACCGGGAGGGATCGGTTTGGATCACGACCCTGAGGGGCGTAAGCAAACTCATGAGCCGGGGTCTCATGAGCTACACCCCGCGCCATGGGCTTTATTCGGACGAAGTGTCGTCGGTCATCGAAATGGGTTCCGGCGTTGTCGTGCTCGGGCACTATGGCGGCCTGACGTTTCTCGACTCCGAAACCCATACCCTGCCGTTGCCTCCTGATGCCGCCTCGGCCCGGATCATGGACATGGCTCTTGCCGCCGACGGCACACTCTGGCTCGCCTGCGCCTCTGCTAACGTGAAGTCCTGGAATCCCGAGGATGGATTTCGGTCTTATGGGCCTGAACACGGCCTCGGAGAGGCCTCCTTTGCGTTGGTGATCGATCGCTCCGGCCAGATTCTGGTGGGAGGTCATGGCGGCTTGATGCGCTGGAACGGAGATCGCTTCGAATTCATCAGGCTCATGGAGCCCGGTACCAAGCCCGAAATCTTCGTCAGAAGGATTTTGATAGCCTCCGACGGATCGATATATGCCGCGACGGGACGTCAGGGCGTGTTCCGGATCCAAGACGACGAGATTGAACATTTCTACGTCGAGGGGGGCGGGCCTCCCAACAACAGCTACACCCTGCTGGAAAGGCCGGACGGCGGAATCTGGGTGGGAACGGTTGCCGGGCTTTACGTACCCGTAGACGGAACGCTCCGGCCCGTTCTTGCACCCGACATCGATCGTCCCGTCTACGCCTTGACCGTCGACCACGAGGAACGTGTGTGGATCGGTACAGACCGCGGCATTCTGAGGTGGGATGGCCAACGGATCGACACCATCGGCGTGCGTGAGGGTCTGCGTGGCAATGAGGTGAATCGCGATGCCTTGATGGTCGACCGCAGGGGCGCCGTGTGGATCGGGACCGAGAGCGGCGTCAATGTCTACGACTCTCGATTCGATCTCGGGCCCCGCGCCGAACCACTGTTGAAGGTCACTTCTGTCGAAGTGGCGGGGCAGATGTGGGAGTCGATGGAGGAGTTGGACTTCGGAGTCGGCGCTCAGGACCTCGATGTGCATTTCACCTCGTCTTCGTACATCGATGAACGTGGACAGCGGTTTCGAACCTGGCTGGAAGGCTTCGAAGAGGGTTGGACTCCGGCCCGCCCCAACCCTCTGCGTACGGTTCGCTATACCAACATTCCCCAAGGCACGTACCGCTTCCATGTGCAGGCCGTCGGCATCGACGTCGCTGCAGGACCGATGGCGTCATCGGGGTCGTGGACGATCCGCGCGCCGGTCCGTCAAAGGTTGTGGTTCCGCGTCGTCATGATCGTGTTCTATGCGGTCGTGATGTGGACGGTGATCGCCGTGATCGTCGGCAGACGCCACGCTCATCGTCTGGAATTGGAGGTGAAGGACCGTACCCGGGACCTGGAACGGTCGGAGAGACATCTCCGCGTCGAGTCGGAGCGGTTGTCGACGATTCTCCAAAGCATCTCCGACGGGGTTTTGACCCTCGATGCCGCAGGCGTGATCACCTTGTTCAATCCTGCCTGTGCGGCAGTGACTGGCCTGGATGTCGATCGTCTGCTGGGGACACCGCTCAGCGATGTCCTACCGGAGGTCGCGGCGTGGTCTGAGTCCATGTCCGGTAGGGTGGGCATGACGGTCGTGAGTCTGAATGTCCTCGACGAAACAAATATGGATCGCTGGCTCGAAGTCGCGTCGGCTCCTCTGGCCGATCCCTTAAACGAGTCCGAGGGCATGGTTCTGGCGTTCCGTGACGTTACCGACCGCCGACGGGCCGAGACGGAACATGTGCGGGCACAGAAGCTGGAATCTCTCGGCGTGCTGGCAGGTGGCATCGCCCATGATTTCAACAACTTCCTGATGGTGATGATGGGCAATGCCTCATTGCTTGAGGAAAGCCGCAGCCTCGACGACGTCGAACGCGATTGCTTGGCCGGTATCATCAGCGCCGGACGGCGCTCCCAGGCCCTCACACAGCATCTGCTGACCTTCGCCCGCGGCGGTGCTCCGCAGCGCCGACCAGTCTCGCTGATGCCCGTCATCCGTGAGGCGATCGATCTGGCCCTCAGCGGCACCAACGTGATCGGGAGCATCGACCTCGCTGCGGATCTGAACAATGTGGAAGCAGACCCGAGCCAGATCGGCCAGGTGCTCAGCAATCTGTTCATCAATGCCCGCCAAGCCATGGTCAACGGCGGCAACGTTCGTATCACCGGCCGCAACATCGACACCGCCCCGAAAGGCGTTTCCGGCGATTCCTTCGTAGAGCTGGTTGTCGCCGATGAAGGGCCGGGTATTCCGGCTGATCGGTTGGAGCACGTGTTCGAGCCTTACTACACCACGAAAGACGGCGGCACCGGATTGGGACTGGCCATCTCCTATTCTGTGATCGCCCGCCATGGCGGTATGCTGACGGTGGCCTCCACGCCGGGATGTGGAGCTACGTTCACAATAATCCTGCCGGCCACCAACAAGCCGGAAATGGAAGGGTCGAGGCCCGACGAGACTTCGCCGCCTCCTTGCGGCCGCATTCTCGTGCTCGACGACGAGCAGCACGTGCGGAAAGTCATCGACCGCATCCTCTCGCGTTCAGGCTCGGAAGTCGTGGCTGTGGATAAGGGAGGTGAGGCCGTGCAGGCGTTCCGGACCGCGATTGAATCCGGGCGCCCATTCGATGCCGTGATCCTCGATCTCACCGTTCCGGGCAGCATGGGAGGGCTCGAAACGTTCTGTGAGATGAAGGCCATTGACCCGGATGTTCGGGGGATCGTGGTCAGCGGCTATTCCGACGACGAGGTCATGGCGGATCCCCTTGCCCATGGTTTCGCGGCGTCCCTCTCCAAGCCCTTCGATCGCCGGGCGCTCGAGGAAGTCTTGCGGGTGGTCCTGGCGCCTAAGAGTCCGGCGGGCTAGTCCCCTGATCCGATTCCGAGCTCGCGGATCACGTCGATGATCCGCTCGTGCAGACGCCCGTTGGTCACGATCACGCCCCTGTTGTTCTCCAGGGTGGATCCCTTCGCAAAATCGAGGTCGCGACCGTGGATATCGGTGACCCGGCCCCCGGCCTCGGTCACCACCAGGGCACCTGCGGCGTGGTCCCAGATCTTCTCCCGGTAGACGTTGTTCTTGGGGAGGCGCAGGTAGGCGTCGGCCTCCCCGCGCGACGTGACGCCGTACTTCACCTGGCTGTCCACGCGCACGCCGGGAGCGGTCACGCCGAGGCGGTCCGCGATGCGCGCCGCGTCGCCGTGGGAGGAATGGGCTGCCTCCACGGATTCGCAGAAGCGCAGACCGGCAGGGTCATCGAGATCGCTCACCGATACGGGCCGCGGGTCGTCGCTGCCGATCATGGGCCAGGCCCACGTGCCTTCGCCGCGCACGGCGGTGAACACAGTGCCTGCGCCGCGGTCACTTGCGAGGTCGGGGCCGAGATTCGGGCAGGCCATCGCGGCCACGACAGGTTCGCCCTCGACGATCAGGGCCAGGGCCACGGCGTAGTGCTCGCCGCGGAGGAAGCCCTTGGTGCCGTCGATGGGGTCGAGGGTCCAGAACCGGGGCGTCGACTCTCGGCTGCCGCCGCGGTCGATCCAGGCGCAGACGGTTTCGGCCTCGGCTTCGGGGCGGTATGCACGGACATGGTCGAGCACGCTCGAGAGCGCCGCGGAGTTGGCGGGCTGCCTCAGCATGTCGGCGTCCTCCTCGCCGATGATCGGATCGTCGGGCAGGGCTTCCGCTAAAGCGCGGCATACCAGGGCCTGGCTGCCGAAGTCGGCAACGGTTACGGGGCTGCGGTCGTCCTTGCTCAATTCGCCGGGATCGATGCCGGCCTGCACGGCGCGGCACAGCAGGCCTGCCTCGCGAACGGCGGCCAGGGCCACGGCGATGTCGAGGGCGTACGGTGAGGAAGCGTGGGGGTCGGACATGGCTCACGTGCTCCGAAGTTGATGATCAGGATGTCTGGGCCAGGTAGCCGTAGACGGCCTGGAAGTGACACGCCGAGCCGACGAGCACGAACACGTGCCACACCGCATGATGATACTTCAGACCCTTCCACATGTAGAAGATCGTTCCGAGGGAGTAGGCGATGCCCCCGGCGAGCATCCAGAGCAGGCCGCCGGTGGGTACGTTGGCGATCATGGGTTTGATGGCGATCAAGCTCATCCAGCCCAGCCCCAGATACATCAAGGTGGAGACGAGGCGGAAGCGGCCGACGAACATGGTCTTGAACACCACGCCGACCACGGCCAGCCCCCACACCACCCCGAACATCGACCAGCCCCAGCCGCCGCGCAGACTCACCAGCAGGAACGGCGTGTACGAGCCTGCGATCAGCACGTAGATCAGCGCGTGATCGAGCACCTGGAACACGTGCCTGGCCCGGGGTGGGATCAGGGCGTGGTAGAGTGTCGAGGCCGTGTAGAGCAGCACCATCGAGATGCCGAAGATGGTGAAGCTGACCACCCGCCAGGTGTCGCCGGTCCCTAAGGCGCGGACGACCAGCAGCACGAGGGCCACCACGCTCAGCGCAGCGCCGATGCCGTGGGTGACGCTGTGGGCGATCTCCTCGCCGAGGCTGTAGTGCCGTCGGCGCGGCAGGGTGTCGTTCATGGACTGGTCTTTCGTTGAAGACGAACCCAAGATAGAACAAACCGGAGACTGGGCCCAGTCTCCGGTTCGTCTTTGTCTGCGGATTATTCAGGAATCTGCCAGCTGCCGCCGTCGATGACTCGGTCGAAGGCGAAGTGATGGTACTTGAGTTCACCCTGGGCGTCGAAACTCTCGGCCTCGGACCACGAGCCCACGTCCACCGTGGTGCCGCGCGGAACGTAGGTTTCCAGCTCCGAGATGTCGTAGCGGACGATCCCGAAGTTCGTGCCGGCCACGAGGACCCAACATATTGCAGCCTGCGAAACAGTGGTGCTCCATCGGGTCGTTTGTGACATGGCGACCCTCCGGTCGGTGGGGGGGAGGGAAGATCGGGGCGCGGTGCGGAACGACCAGGAACCAACGCCCCGATTCGGCCTGAACGCTCGCTCATGTCGCAGGGATCGTGCCGAACGGAAGCGAGCGGCCGATAATGCGGAGAACTTCGGACTGGTCTATCTTGGGGCAAGGAGGTTCATCATGAAGCTGGGAATGATCATCAGACCGGCCCTGCTCCTCATTGCTGGAGCGGTAGCCCTGGGAGGATCCGACGTCATGGCCAAAACCGAACGCGCCACGCTGGGCGGGGGTTGTTTCTGGTGTTTGGAAGCCGTCTACGAGGAAATGGACGGCGTGAAGAGCGTTGTGTCGGGCTACGCCGGCGGCGACGATTCCGAACAGCCCGAATACAAGTCGGTGTGCTCTGGGGAGACGGGTCACGCCGAAGTGATCCAGATCACGTTCGATCCCGAGGTGGTGACCTACGAGGCCCTGCTCGACATCTTTTTCCAGATCCATGATCCGACCACGAAGGACCGCCAGGGCGCCGATCGTGGTACCCAGTACCGATCGATCATCCTGACCCACGACGACGCCCAGCGCGAGGCTGCCGCCGCGGCCACCCGGATCCAGGCCAAGCGCTGGCCCGATCCGATCGTGACCCAGGTCGTACCTCTGAAAATCTTTCATGAGGCCGAGGGCTACCACCAGGACTACTTCAAGAAGAATCCCGATCAGGCCTACTGTCAGATGGTGGTGCGGCCCAAGGTCGACAAGGCCCGCAAGACCTTTCCCGACCGCCTCAAGTAACCGGCCTCATGGGGCGGGTCAGTGGTGCCCGCCCCACATCTTTTCTCCCGCCTCCATTGCGAATGCCATCACGTTGCCCTCGGGGGGCAGCGGGCAGGTGGCGTACGGCGTGAACACGCAGGGCGGGTTGACGGCCAGGTTGAAGTCGAGCATCACCGTGCCGTCGTCGGCTACGGGGTCCGTGGATAGGAAGCGGCCGCCGCCGTAGGTGGCATGGCCGTTGGTGGCGTCGCCGAACACCAGGAAGAGCCCCTCGGCCGGTTCTCCCATGGGGGTGAGGCGCAGTTGGCGGCCTTCGATCTCGAAGACCAGGTCGCCGGGACTTGGCGACGGAGATTCGCCGCCGATAACGTTGGGCACCATCACGACTCCGGTACCGCCGGGCTCGAGATGGGCGGTGACGCGCCAGCGCGGGTGTACGGGGAAGCGGTCGATGCCGGTAAACGACTTCAGCACGGAGCTCTCGCGGTCCTTCACACGCAGATACAAGGCGCCGTCGCGGTCGATCACGTGAAAGACGAGGCTTCCCTGAGTGAGGATCGTCGGTGGTCCGTCGTGGTCGGTGTCGAGGATCATATGGGAGATCACCACGTCGTCGTCTTCCAGCAGGGACACGACCACTCCCGGCGCCGCGGCGAACACGACGGTGTTTTCCTCGACGGCAAGGGTTCCGAGATGGGGCGGCGCTCCTTCGGTCATGGGGACATCCATCGTTGCGCCCGCACCGATCTCCTGGACTCCGTCCCGCAGGGGGTGCAGTCCCACGAGGGTCAGCCAGCCGGTATCGGAGCGGAGGGCGTCGATGCGCTCGGCGTGGCGGGCGTCGATGTCCTTGCGGTACTCGTCGTCGCTGCAACCGAAGATGGCCAGGATCGCCAGCATCAGGATCGTCAGTTTCTTCATCGTCGTCCCCTCGTTCACGAATCGTTCCGGCTCACAAAACCGTCGTCGCCGTGGTCGCGCTCCCTTGAGGAGAGGGTGCGCAGCAACGCCTTCACGTCACGGATGCCACCCCATGTAAACCAGACGATGACGATGGCCGAGACACCGACCTCGATCCAGATCTTCGTTTCCCAGAACCGCAGCCATGCTCCGTCCCAGCGGCTCCAGTCGCCATTGTCGACGTTGCGGGTCAGGAAGTAAACGGTCCCCGCGACGAAGATGATCACCCAGACGATGTTCCAGCCCCAGGTCAGAATATACAGGACCTTGTCGCGGAACCCGAATTCTGAAGTGACGCCCAGGGCGCGCCATCCCCGGCCGACCGCGACGGTGCCGTGCTCCACTTCACCGGCGATTTCGTACGGACCGCGGTGCAGCATCCTGTCGAGATCGAACAGGCGCCGCCGATGCATCTGCTGGGCCATCGATACGCCCACGTAGACCACCAGCGACAGCCACATGGCCCAGCCCCAGATATGCTGTCCGTTGGGCAGACGTTCGCTGGTCCAGGCCGCCCACGCTTCTGCGCGTTCCAGTCCTACGAAGTCCAAAACTCCCCAGAAGGCGACGCCGGTTTCCCGCCATGAGCGCTGGGCCTGTTCGAGCACGAATCCGGTGACCGTGAGGGTCACGCCGGTGATGCCTGTTGCCCAGGCGGCGGCGGTCGTGCCCCAACGCGTGTACAGCCCGCCGATGACCACGGCCCCCGACCAGCCGGCGAAGATCGCCCCGGTCAGGGCGAAGAACAGCAGGATGGCCTGGCTCTGCTTGTAGAGCAGCGAGAACAGGAAGATGAACACGGCCACGCCCACCACGCCGCCGCGCAGCAGCCGCATGTGGGTCTTGGGCGACAGGGGCGTCTTGCGGAACGGCATCACCACGTCCTGGATGAAGATGCTGCTCCACGAATGCAGGTACGTGTTGTGGGTGCTGATGAAGGCGCCGAGCATGAGGGCCGCGAAGGCCCCCATCAGTCCCTTGGGCAGCAGGGCGGCCAGGGCCAGGGGAGCGCGCATCTGATTGCGCACCGCCTCGTTGTCGATGGTGGCCAGCTGTTCCTGCACGCCGCCGGCGAAGCCCGTCCAGTCGGGGTGGTTCATCACCGTGAAGACCAGGATCGGCACCATGGTCATGAACACGTCCTGGGAGCGTCCGCGCCACAAGCCGAGCACGCCGCCCATCTTGCCCTCGTGGGCGGTCCGGGCCGACGAGTTGTAGGCCTGGGTGCCCTGCCACGACATGGCGCTATAGAACAGGCCCATCGCCCCGATCAGGAAGTAGGTGAGGTTGAAGTCGTCCACGAAGCCCGTGTCGAAGGGGTTGATCTTGGAGTGACCGGGCGCCGTCTGCGCCATGACCTCGCCCACGTCGCCCCAGCCGACCTGCACGATCAGGTAGACCGCGAGGATCAGGAACACCAGGTTCGCGAAGGCGCCCTGCACGAAGTCGGTGATCATGACCGCCACCTGCCCGCCCGCGAACACGAAGTAGACCGCGGTGGTCAGCAGCACGGCCATCAGGGCCGGGAACACCGGTACGGCGAACATTCCGAGCTGCCACGTTTCCGGCAGGCCGAGGAAGGTGATGAAGAACCGGGCGCCCACCGCCGGGAAGATGCCGAAGTTGATGAGCCCCGCTCCGAAGGCCACCGTGCCGGCGTAGATACGGAACTTGCGGCTGTAGCGCCGCTCGAGGAATTCGGCGAGGGTCAGCGCCCTCGTGCGCCGGAAGCGGTAGTTGATCCAGCCGCTCACCGTGACGATCACCCCGAACAGGGCCATCGTCAGCCCCCACCAGCCCATGGCGAATCCGGCCTGATAACCCATCTCGAGGTTGGCGACCACGGTGATGGCCCCCAGGCCGGCGATGCCGGCGCTGATGGTCAGCAGGTACCGTCCCGCCGAACGTCCCGCGGCCAGGTAGTCGGAAACGCTGCGCATGTGTCGCCGGGTCACCACCACGACGGCGACGATGGCCACGTACATGGCGATCAGGATGGTCCAGTCGAGGGGGGTCATGGAGGGGTGGCTCCTGGTCCGTCGGGATGAGGGCGTAGCGCGACGCAAGGGTGAGTATAGCGGGCGGCGCGGGAGGTTCAACGATGGGTTCGCGTTGTTCGGGTGCCGTCGCGGCAGGCGGATGGGGGGGGGTGGTCGGCATGAAAGCCTTGTGATACGATAGGAGAAACCGACATTCGCGGGCGATCCACCCCATGGGTCGTCCCGGACACCAAAGGAGACTTCATGAGATCCGTTCGCTCGACCATGTTCGCTGCCCTGGCGGCGCTCGTTCTCCTCGTGGCCTGGGGTTGCGATGAGGACACGACTTCGCCGATCGTCGTGTCTGCCGACGCGGTCCCGAATTTCTCGCTCATCGACGCCAATACCACGTCGGCGACGTCGGGCACCGCCGTATCGCCCCGGGACTACCTCGGCGGAGTCTCCGCCTGGTATTTCTCCCACGCCGGCTGAGGCTATTGCCAAGCCCAGTTCGGGCTTCTCAATGCCATGCAGATAGAGTTGGCGGCCAAGAGCACCGGGTCGGACATCGCGATCCTGGGCATCAACGAACAGAACCTGGAAGCCGACAATGCCGTCATGTGCGAGGGACGCGACATCCCCTGGCTCCAGGACATGACCGCCGTCGACGTCTGGAACTCGTGGGACGTGACCTACCGCGACGTCGTGATCCTCGACGGGGAGAACGAGCCGGTGGCGGTCTACAACCTGACCGAACACGACCTGCGGGACTCGGCGAACTACGACGCGCTCAAGGCGCTGCTGGAGGAGACGGCGGCGCGCTGACCGGCTGGAAGATTTCGGTCTGGACGGACAGCCCGGACCGAACGATCCTCCGCAGCGGAGGTCAGACATGTACATCAGCGTGCTCGGCGCCGGCCTGGTCGGCGCCCCCATGGCCGAGGATCTGGCGGCGGACCCCAAGTTCAACGTGACGGTTGTCGACCGCGACGTCGCGGCCCTGAGCCGCGTGGCCGCACGAGCCGACGTCGCCGTCCGCGAGGCCGACCTGTCCCGCGCGTCCGACATCCGCCGGGCGATCTCGGGAGCCGATCTCGTGGTCGAAGCCACGCCCGGCCACATGGGATACGCCACCTTGAAGACGGTCATCGAGGCCGGCGTGGACGTGGTGTCCATCTCCTTCTTCCCCGAAGACCCCTTCGAACTCGACGCCCTCGCCCGCGAACGCGGCGTCGTCGCCGTCGTCGACTGCGGCGTATTCCCCGGCATGGGCAGCGCGCTCTGCATGGACGCCGTGCGGTCCTTCGACACCGCCCGCTCGGTCGAGGTACTCGTGGGCGGCCTGCCCGAACACCCCACGCCGCCGCTGAACTACCGCTCGGTCTTCTCCCCGTCCGACGTGATCGAGGAGTACGTACGCCCCGCCCGCTATCTGCGGGGCGGCAAGGAAGTCGTGCGCCCCGCCCTGTCCGACGTCGAACGTGTCGATTGGCCCGGCCTCGGCGAACTGGAATCCTTCAACACCGACGGCATCCGCACCCTCGCCCGCACCCTCGGCGTGCCCGACCTCCGCGAGAAGACCCTGCGCTGGCCGGGCACCGCGGCCCAGATGCAGCTGCTGCGCGACGTGGGGCTCTTCGATGAGACACCATGCCGCGCCGGCGGCGTGGACGTGCGGCCGGTCGACGTGACCTTGCCGCTGCTGGCCGCGCAATGGCGCATGCCTGAAGGGGAAGGCGATGTGACGGTGCTGGAGATCCGCGTGTGCGGTGACCGAAGTGGAGCCGACCAGGAGATCGTCTGGCGTCTGGTCGATCGTTGGGATCCGGAGTCGGGCCACCATTCCATGGCGAGGACCACGGGCTATACGGCCACTTCGGTCGTGCGGGCGATCGCGGAGGGACGCTACCGCGAAACGGGCATCACGCCGCCGGAATTCCTGGGCCGTGATCCCGGCCTGACGGCGTTCCTGCTCGAGGAGCTGAAGAAGCGCGGTGTGATGTACGAGCGATCGGGCTCTGCATGACGTGGGTCGAGACCCTGATGATCGCCGTCGCCCTGGCCATGGATGCCTTTGCTGTCTCACTCGGCGCGGGCACGTCTGGTCGCGCCCGGGGTGTGCGAGCCACCTTCCGTCTAGCATTCCATTTCGGGCTTTTTCAGTTTCTGATGCCAGTGATCGGCTGGGCCGTCGGTTCGACGGTGGCGGGCGCCGTCGAGGCCGTCGACCACTGGATCGCCTTCGCGCTGTTGGCCTTCATCGGCGGCAGGATGATCCGTGAAGCCCTCGCCGCCGACCACGAGGCTCCGTCCTCCGATCCTTCCCGAGGCTGGTCCCTCATCCTGCTCAGTGTGGCTACGAGCATCGACGCCTTCGCCGTGGGTCTGTCGCTGGCCATGCTGCGGATCACGGTCTGGCTGCCGAGCGCGGTGATCGGGGTCGTGGCCTGCGTGTTCTCGGTCGTCGGCCACCGTTTCGGAGATCGTCTGGGCAGGCGATTCGGCCGCGGCATGGAAGTCGCCGGCGGCGTGCTGCTGATCCTGATCGGGGTGCGGATCGTGGTGGAGCACGTGTTTGTCTGACTGACCGGACGGATCGTTCCTAAAGAGCTTTGTTGTGATAGCGTGGAGTCGACTTTGTTCAACGATTCCCATCAGGGAGAGGATTCGACATGTCCAGCGCCGTTCGTTTGTTGCTGATCTGTACTTGCCTGTCGATGCTCGTCGGGGTTTCTCAGGCCATCCAACCGGGCGAAGTGACCGCAGTCGAGGCGGACGGATCCTCTGTGACTCTCCGCACCGACAGTGAAGTCCTCGTCGTCGTCTCGTTCCTTCGCGATGATCTGTTCAGGATCACAGCCGGTCTCAACGACGTCGAGAGCGATGAAGGCAGTGGTGTCGCACCGATCGTCGTTCTCGAACCGTCTCCGGACGTGGATGTGAAGGTGATCCGGCGAGCCACTCATCACCTGATCACCACTCCCAACCTGGCTCTTCGCATCTACCCGAGCCCTCTACGCTTTGAACTCTACCGCAGCAACGACACGACCCCCCTCTGGCGCGAACTCAAACCCCTGGCGATCGACTCCCTCGCCACCGTCCAGACCCTCGACAGCGACCGTTTCGAACGCTTCTACGGCGGCGGCCAGCAGAACGGCGCCTACGAGTTCAACGGCGAGCTCATGGAGATCTCCTACTCCGGCGGCTGGGAGGAAGGCGACCGCCCCAGTCCCGCGCCCTTCTACATGAGCAGCCGCGGCTACGGCGTGCTGCGCAACACCTGGGCCGACGGCGTGTACGACTTCCGTTCGTCCGACTACCTGACCGCCGCCCACGCCGAGCCCCGCTTCGACGCCTACTACATGGTCGCCGACGACGTGCGCGGCGTGCTCGACCTCTACACCCGACTCACCGGCCGCGCCCCGCTGCTGCCCCGCTGGGCCTTCGGCTACGGCGACGCCGACTGCTACAACGACGGCGACAACGTCGACAAGCCCGGCACCGTGCCCGCAGGCTGGAGTGACGGCCCCACCGGCACCACCCCCGACGTGGTGGCTTCGGTGGCGCGGAAGTACCGCGAACACGACATGCCCGGCGGTTGGATCCTGCCCAACGACGGTTACGGCTGCGGCTATACGGATCTTCCCGAGGTGGTGGCGGGGTTGCGCAAGCTCGGCTTCCGCACCGGCCTGTGGACCGAGAACGGCGTCGAAAAGATCGCCTGGGAGGTGGGCACGGCCGGCACCCGTGTCCAGAAACTCGACGTGGCCTGGACCGGCAAGGGCTACCAGTGGGCCCTCGACGCCAACCACGACGCGGCCCAGGGCTTCCTCGACAACTCCGACGCCCGCCCCTTCATCTGGACGGTCATGGGCTGGGCCGGCATCCAGCGCTATGCGGTGACCTGGACCGGCGACCAGTCCGGCAGCTGGGACTACATCCGCTGGCACGTGCCCACCCTCATCGGCTCCGGCCTCTCGGGCATGAACTACTCCACCGGCGACGTCGACGGCATCTTCGGCGGCTCCCCCGAGACGTTCACCCGCGACCTGCAGTGGAAATGCTTCACCTCGGTTTTCATGGGCATGTCCGGCTGGTCCAAGGCCGAACGCAAGCACCCCTGGTGGTTCGACGAACCATACCGCTCCATCAACCGCCGCTACATGAAGCTGCGCCAGCGCCTGATGCCGATCATCTACACCCTGGCCCGCGAGACCGCGACGACGGGTGCGCCCATGGTGCGCGGCCTGCTCTGGGACCACCCCGGCGATCCCCACGCGGGGACCGAGGACTATCCCTACCAGTTCTTCCTCGGCCGCGACCTGCTCGTGGCACCGGTCTATCGCAGCGAATCATCGAGCGGTGGCTGGCGCGAGGGCGTGCACCTGCCCCAGGGACGATGGATCGACTACTGGACCGGTCAGGTGGTCGAAGCCGGCGCCGGAGGCGAGGACGTGGACGTTCCGGTGGATCTCGCGACCCTGCCGGTCTTCGTGAGCGGCGGCGCGATCATCCCGATGTACCCCGAGTCGCTCTACGACGGCCAAGTGCCCGCCGATCCGCTCACCCTCGACGTCTACCCCCGCGGCCACTCCGAGTTCGTGCTCTACGAGGACGACGGCGACACCCGCGCCTACCGCGAAGGCGCGTTCTCGACCCAGGGCTTCACGGTGTCGGCGCCGAAGCACGGCGCCGGTCCGGTCGAGCTGACGGCGGCCCCGGTCGACGGCTCCTTCGACGGCATGCTGCGTCGCCGCAGCCTGGTCGTCCTGCTCCACACCCGCGTCACGCCCGAGCTGGTCGCCCTCGACGGTGCCGCCCTGCCGTGGCACCCGACACGCTCCGCCTTCGACGCGGCCGACGCCGGCTGGCACTTCGACCCCGACGACCGCTACGGAGTAATCCACGTGAAGACCGGCCCGCTCGACATGGGCGTCGAGCATCACCTTCTGGCCGAGATCGATCCCCGGGCCGAGCTCGCCGCCACGCCTCCGTATCCCCGCAAGCCCGCCGGCGACGGCACCGTGCCCGTCGACGCCCTGATGGTCGTCAACCGCGCCGCCGAGGAGCCGGGCCATCCCCTCGAGAACGCCTTCGACGGCGACCCCGCCACCTGGTTCCGCTCGGTGCGCGACCAGTCCGCGGCCTATGGACCCCACGAGTTCGTGCTCTCGCTCGGCGAGCGCCGCATGATCGAGGGTTTCCGCATCGCCCCGCGCAACGACAAGTACTGGGAGTACGGACAGGTGCGTTCCTACGAGCTCTACCTGGCCGATGTGAACGGGGAGTGGGGCGAGCCGGTGTCGTCCGGCTCCATCGAGAAGTCGGAAGGGGAGATGGAGGTCCGCTTCGCGCCCAAGGCCGGCAGCCTGATGCGCTTCCGTGTGCTGAGCACCCACGACATGGGGGCCGACCCGATGGTTCTCGGCGCCAACTCCGACGAGCCCGTCGAGTACGACGCCCTCGCACCGGTGCTTGTGAGCCCGGTGACCATTTCGGAATTCCGGCTGCTGGAGTTTGAGACGTCGACCGGAGCGCCGGTGGAGCTCGTGCTGGCGAAGGATGGCGTGGTCCAGCCTTCCGCATCCACAAGTCAGGTCTTCTTGGGGCAGAACGCAGATAAGCGTCCCATGGTGCTTGGCGGCTTGCCGGCCGCATCGGGCTTCGGCGTCGTCGGTGCGGCCGAGGTGGGTTGGGGGCTCGACATGGAATCCATGCGGTTAATGGAGGGTCCGGCAAGGACGGCCCGCTGGATCAGGTTCCGTGCGGACGTGGGCCTCGACGACGCATCTCCGCCTGCGGTCGTCCGCTTCCAGATCCACGGCGATGGGCGGCTGCTCTGGGACAGCGGCCCGGTGGCTAAGGGAGATGTGATGAAGCCGCGGCTCGACATACGTGGCGTCTCGACGCTCGTCCTCGGTGTCGTCACCGACGATGAGGGTGTCATGGTGGACTGGACCGACGCCGTGGTCGAAGGCTACTGAGCCGGCGTCACACACACGGAGAACAAGAAGCGGGGCCCCTCAGGAGAGAGGCCCCGCTGCTTACGATCATCGCGGACTCGACCTACTTCATCCGCTTCAACACAGGATCTTCCTTGTACCCCAGCGCGGTCCAGGGAAAGCGCCCATCCTCGCTATGGCAGTCGAGGCAGTCGAGGGCTCCCGACGCCGGCAGCACCTCGTGGTAGATCCCCATGTAGCGCTTCACGTCGACCCACTCGTACTCGAAGTGCTCGAGTCCGTAGGCGACGTGGCCGCCTTCCTGCACCGCCTTTTCGAGATCTCCGTCCACGAAGAACTCGTCCACGGCCAGGGGCACGAGCCAGCCCTGGTTCACGAGGCGGGGCAGACGCCCGCGGTGGAGCTTGAAGGGATAGATCTTCGAGCCATCGTCCTTCTTCGAGCCCACCGGCCGCATCGTGGCGATCACGCCGTCGTCGCCGGCTTCGGCCTTCACGCCCATCTCCTGGTGGATCGTCATGCCGTTCCACCAGGCGTACTCGGGCACCACGTCCTGGCCCATGGTGATCGTCGCCGACCACTTCTTGGCGTCGGGGTGGTACTTGGGCGTCGACCAGTCGCGGACCATGTCGGTCTGGTCGCGCTTGGCGAAGGTCGGAATGTGGCAGGTCTCGCAGGCGATCCGTTCGGCGTGCTTGTCCAGGACCAGCTTGCCGTGGGGCCTCGCGTCGTGACATTCGGTGCAGCGCAGGTTGGCGTGGGGCATGTCGGTACCCGAGAGGTCGGCGCCGCGGCCGCGCACGCGGTGGTCGTCGCCGCGGTGGCAGTCGATGCAGGCCATGTCGGCGCCGTCGGTGCCCATGTGCACATCGAAGGTGCGGTCGGTCTCGGCCAGCTCGTATTCGATGTCGCCGCGCTTGAAGTTCGGACCGCCGCCGGCGCCGGAATGGCAGCGCAGGCACATCTTGCGGCCGGGCAGGCTGATGCGCTTGGCGATGGCGTCGAGGCCGGCCTGGTTGCGGCCCCAGAGGATGGAGCGCCACACGTCGTTGCCGTTCTCGTCCTGGGTGATGTCGCGCCGGTAGCCGCTCGCGTGGCAGATCAGGCAGTCGATGTTCTCGAGCTGCTCCCGCGACAGCACGGGCTCGGGCTTCAGGCCGAGACCGGCGTGGCACTTCGAACAACCCTGGGCCAGCACCTTGCCGTCCTCGTTGACGGCGTTGCCGATCCAGCTCGGCATCGGGTTGGTGCAGAAATCGTTGATGGTGTTGATCTTGCCGAGGCGCTGGCCGTCGACGTTGGCCAGGCCTGGGTTCTCGCCCCGCCACTGGTAGTGCTGGGTGTGGAAGAATGCGGCGGCCTCGTCCTCGTGGCATTCGAGGCAGGTGGCCGTGCCTTCGTAGTGCTCGAACATCTCCGCATGCGACGCCGTGGCGGCGCCGGCCCCCGAGGGGCCGGATACCGCCGCGATGGCGACGAGCAGGAGCATCACACTCGCTCGCTTCATCATGGACTCCTTAGAAACGCACCGTCGAGCTCAGCGACACGACCGTGGCCTTGTCGAAGGTCGGGTAACCGAGCATCGGCGTGGCGTCGAGGGCCTTGGGGGCGCCCAGGTGCCAACCCGAGCCGCTGTAGTCGTAGTCGTACTGCATAAAATCGAGCTTGCAGAGGAACTTCTGGGCGATGCGGTGGGTCAGGTAGACCTCGATCACCGAGCCGCGGGTGCCGGTCTTCGGGGCGAAGATGTCGTCGGCGCCGTGGCTGAAGTTGAACCAGTACTGGCTGCCCTCGTTGTACTCCACGCCCAGCTTGGTCTTGTCGTTGCTGAACTTATAACGGGCGCCGATGTAGCCCATCTTGCCGGTCTGCTCTTCGGGGGTGTCGAAGGGATCGCAGAACAGGCCGCCGAAGGGCGTGGTCACGGCATCGGGGTGCGACTTCATGATGTTGTAGCTGGCGAACAGGTCGAACCGGTCGTTCTCGTAGGTCACCAGCAGGCCGGCCAGGTCGATGTCGCCCAGGTTGGCCGAGGGGGAGAAGCGCATGACCATCGGCGCGCCGATGGCATCGCCGCTGACCGGGTTGTCCGGCAGCACGACGAGGCCGTTGAAGCCGTCGGTCACGTCGAAGGCGCGGGCGACGGTGGACTGCATCGTGATGCCGTCCTTGTTGAGCATGTCCCAGTTGAAGCCGAAGAAGTGGGCGTCCTTCAGACGGTTCGCCTCCGGCTTCAGGTTCTCGGCGGAGCCGAATCCCGACTCGTAGCCCAGGCCGTAGCACAGGCGGAACGTGCCGCCCTCGTAGGGTGTGAAGCCGGCGGTGATGCCGTCGAAGGCGAAGTCGATGAGCGTGCCCAGGGGCGTGCCGGCGCGCATCTCGTCGTCGCGGAAGTGCATGGGCGGGCCACCCGCGCTGGGGCGACGGCCGAAGCTCAGGTAGAACGACGTGTCGGCGATGTGGCGCCAGTTGAAGTAGGCGCGCTCGACGCGGAGGATGTCGCTGTTGGGGTAACGGCCCGAAGTGCCGTCGATGTTCAGGCTGTTGCTCTGGCCGTTGAAGACCTGCACGCCGGAGCTGTCGCCCCAGGGCTTGTACATGGTCAGGCGGCCCTGGAAGTCGACGTTCTCGGCGACCTTGGCGTTCATGTTGAGGCGCAGGCGCGTGGTGTAGAGCACGTCGTTCTTGTAGTCGTAGCCGTCCTGGTCGGCGCCGGGGGCGGCTGCCATCATCTGCATGGCCTGGTCCTGAAGACCGGCCCACTGAGCAGGAGTCAGAGTCGAGGGATCCATGCCGTTCATCTGGGCCATGGCCGTCAACAGATCCATCATGCCGCCCTGGAGGTCGGCGAAGGTCATGGAATTGGCGTAGGCCATATAGTCGCCGCCGTTGGCCATGATGTAGTTTCCGAGAGCGGTGAAGTCGAGACCGCCTAGGGGAGTCATGGGCAGCGGACCCGTCGGGTTGTCCTGGTTCATGCCGAAGTAGAACAGAGTCTGGGCCATGGCGTTCTGAACCGTCATGCCGTCCACGTAGGGCCCGACTTCGGCGTTGATGTTGCTCACCTCGACGCGCATGTCGCCGGTGAACTCCATACGGTCCTTGGCCGCCTTGACCTCGACATGGCGCAGGCGTTTCTCGAGGTCCTTGATCTTTTTCTCGAGCTTGGCGTTGTCTTCGTCCGCAACAGCGAACCCGGCCGCGAACACGGTCAGGATCAGGACGAGGGCGTACATCTTCTTCATGTCGGTACCTCCGGGTGGGGGCTTCGGGTTAACCGCAGGTCATCGGGTGCTCGGAATCGGCGGCACCCTCGATGCAGAATTCACGGATCAGCTTGAGCATTTCGGGGGTGATGGCATCGATCACCTTCGCGCCGTCCTCGTAGGCGGCCTCGGCGTGGGTCTCGGCGTAGTCCTCGTCGAAGAAGCGTTCCCACTGCTCGATGATCAGGTACATGGGCGTGTATTCACCCGCTTCGGCGTCTTCGCCGTGGCAGACCTTGCACATGGTCTTGTAGAGGGTCTTGCCGTCCAGCTTTTCGGCCTTGTCCGCGGCAACGGCGCCGCCGGCCAGAAGGGCCAATAGAGCCAGTGCCAGTGCGGTTCTTCTCATGACATCCTCCCAGATGAACATGCTCACACAATGGAATCCGGAGAGAGCCGGATGGGGATTGACAAAAGAACAACACCCAAGCTAGAGGTTAGATCTATTGTGTCAATAAAATTCGAAACAAATTGATTACATAGTATGTTGGTAGGAGATGGTCGGGTCGCGGCAAACACCCATCTATGGTATAATAGCCATTGGCGTCACCGTCTTGACGCTGCTGTGTTCGCCCGAGACCGGGGTCGCCCGCCCCCCCCAAGACTGCTACCCCTGAACGGAGGTCGCGATGCGCACCCTTCTCATTGCGCTCACGATTTTGCTCGCCATCGGCCCGGTGACGGCCGCGGACCATTCCCTCGACGTCCCCTGTCCGGTTTCCGCATCGCCGGAGTTGCTCAAGCAGTTCGGCCCTGTCCGCACCACGGCCCTGGCCGGCATGATTCCACAGAGTAAGCTGCGTCCCGAAGACGAGCTCTACGCCGCCATGCAGGCCAAGCGTGGCTCGTCGCCGGACAAGGTCGCCGGCACCGGCACCTGCCTGGTCATCCTGTTCGAATGGACCGACCACACCGCCGACCAGGTGGCGCATCCCCAGTCCGGCTACGACGACATGATGTTCTCGACCGGCACTTATCCCACCGGCAGCATGAACGACTTCTACATCGAGAACAGCTACGGCGCCTACAGCGTCGGGGGGCTCGTTCACGGCTGGAACACATCAGCGGCGCTCTACTCGGCCATCACGCCCACCGACTACGGTCAGGTGCGATCGATGATCGAGGACGCCATTGATCAGCTCGATCCCATCATCGACTACAGCCAGTACGACAACGACGGCCCCGACGGCATCCCCGATTCCGGCGACGACGACGGCTACGTCGACTCCCTCTTCTTCGTGCATGCCGGTCCCGGCCGCGAGGAGACAGGCGACACCAACGACATCTGGTCCCATGCCTGGTCCTTCTACCAGGGCCACGCCACCAACGACGGCGTGTCGTTCTTCCGTTACTCGGTGGAGCCAGAAATGCTGGCCGACGGCACCCAGATCACCGTCGGCGTCTTCGCCCACGAGTACGGCCACGTGATCGGTCTGCCCGACGTGTACGATACCGACTACAGCTCCAGCGGCATCGGCAACTGGGGCCTGATGAGCGGCGGTTCCTGGGGCCGGCGCGACGGCGAGCCGGCGGGCAGCAGCCCCTCGCATATGACCGCCTGGTCGAAGATGCAGATGGGCTGGCTGACGCCCACGACCATCACGGCCACGACCACCGGCGTGACCATTCCCCCGGCCGAGACCAACGCCGTCGCCTACCGCATCTGGCGCGACGGTGCGACCACCGGCGACGAGTACTTCCTGGTGGAGAACCGACGTCGTCTGGGCTTCGACGAATCCCTCGTGCGTCGGCAGATCAGCTACGGCTTGGCCGCACCCGAGGGCCTGGCCATCTACCATGTGGACGATTCCGTGGGTGGAAACTCCAACGAGAACCACCGTCTGCTCGACGTGGTCGAGTCCTCGCCCTGGTTCACTCCCGGCGGCTATTACGAGCATCTCGACCTGCCCCGCGACGGCAGCGAGCTGCCCCTGGTCAATCCCAACCGCGGCGACGACGGCGACCTGTGGCCCGGCTTCTCGTTCTTCAGCGCCGACTCGACACAGTGGGTCGGCACCCGCGACCGCGACCGCTTCGCCGACAACACGATCCCTTCGGCCCAGGACTACTCCTGCGACGCCACGGGCCTCGCCATCGAGAACATCGCCCTGAGCGGCACCGATGTGATCGTCGACTTCACCATCGGCGCCAAGGCCAAGCCGACGGCCTCGCCCGACAAGATTCTGACTTCGACCTTCGAAACCGGCACCGACGGCTGGATGTTCTGCGACGGGTACGTACACCACGACCTCACCCAGGCAGGCACCTGCAGCGGCAACGGCGGACTCTGGTTCGGACTCGACAATCCCGACTATGTCTGCCCTCCGGGCTACGGCAACAACTGGGACGACTTCACCTGGAAAACCGTGGCCGTGACTGCAGGCGCCACCATCTCGCTGCGTCATCATTACGATCTGGAGTCCGGTTACGACTACGGTATCGTCGAGGCGCGCTGCGCCGGCGACGCCAACGGCACCTGGACCCAGATCGCGGCGGTCAACGGTGCGAGCAGCTGTGTGACCGACACCTGGGCCATTCCGGGTTCTGTGCTCAGCGCCTGCGATACCGGCTCGGGGGTGGCCGTCATCGATGTCAGGCTGCGCATGACCAGCGATGGCGCCTGGTCGGCCGAAGACGGTGATTTCTGCGGCATCGGTTGGTGGATCGACGAGGTGTCCTTCACCAACGATGTGAGCACAGGCGTGGACGATCTGCCCGGCATGGGCGTGACCGCCCGGCTGCTGCCCGCCGAGCCCAACCCGTTCAACCCGGCCACGGTGCTGAAGTACCACATTCCGGCCGGCTCCAAAAACGTGTCCATGGTGATCTTCGATCAGCGCGGGCGCGCCGTGCGCAACCTCGAGGTGACCGGCGAACCCGGTTGGCAGCAGGTGCTCTGGGACGGCCGCGACGGCGAGGGCCGTACGATGTCCGGAGGCGTCTACTTCGCCAGGTTGACGGTGGACAGGATTGTGGAGGTGCAGAAGCTCGCGCTTCTCAAGTAGCGGAAATCGGAAGGGCCGTCAGAATCGAAACAGCCTGACATCGATTCTGACGGCCCTTCCGATTTCCTTGAGGGATGGGGGGGGCAACTTTGGCCCCGGGCTTGGGCCCGGGGCCTCGTTCAGGGTGGGTGAGTGGGGAGGGGGGATGAGTGTGAAGACGGTGGTGTTTGTGGGGGGGGATCGGTTGGGGCGGGGAGACGACGAGTTGGGGCGGGCGTTGATGTTGGCGGCGATGAAGAATCTGGGGAAGATGGAGGGTGGGTTGCCGTCTCATGTGATGTTCATGAATGCGGGTGTGCTGCTGTGTTGCGAGGGGTCCCATGCACTGGCTGATTTGCGGGGTCTTTCCGCGGCGGGTGTGGAACTGCTGTGTTGCGGGACTTGTCTCGACTGGTTCGAAAAGAAGAGCGAACTGACGGTTGGGCGCGTGAGTACGATGGTGGAGATCCTGTCGCTGATGAACTCGGCGGAGCGCGTGATGCGGATCTGAAGGACAAATCGGCCCGCCGCTCGGTCGCGACGGGCCAGTGGGTCAACGTCAGGGTGCAACGACGACGATATGGAAGGTCTGGATCAGCGATACATCGGCGCCGGCGACGACCTGGACTTGGATTTCTACTTCTCCTGCCTCGGTCGGTGCTGTCCACGCCAGACTCCAGGCGAGGGTACCGGATGCGGCGACCCAGCCGTCCCCCACATCCACATTCACCATATCGACAGTTGAGTTGCAGGTGCCTTGCACTGCTGTGCCGCTCAGTGTTACCGCCGCACCGGCGGTCACGCTCTCAGGTCCGGTGAAGGTGGCTCCCAGCACCTCGTCCGGCTGCCAGATGACGGTGCCGCTCAAGGGTGCCGAGGTGAACCAGTCGTTGCGGACCTGGGCGTAGACGGTCTTCTCTAAAGCTGATCCGCAGCCGTCGTGCACGAAGTCGGACGGGCCGTCGTAGGGTTCCCAGGGCGTGACGGCCAAGGCATCTTCGCTCTGGGCGGCGCGGAACTGGGTGGCGACGGCGTTGATGTACACCGGGAGGCTGTCGCCGATCACCGATTCGCTGCCGCCGTTCAATATGAGAGTCAGACCCACCAGACTGTCCGGGGCCGCCCAGGCGCTGTCCACGAACGTGAAGCCGAATTCCCCGTCGAACTCGCCGAACACAAGTTGCGAATCCGCGGCAGCCGTGAGTTCCCATCCATCGAAGGAGTCAGCGGCGTCGAGCCAGGGCTCCGCTTCGAGCCCGGCGCGGTCGACGGCGAAGCGCATGCGGGTCATGCCGCCACCGCTGATCGCCAGCGGCGTTGTCCGGCTGGCCAGCGTCGCAGGGTTGCCGACGAAGATAAGGACCGGCGAGAAATCCACAGTCAGAGAATCGATGCGCGAGGGAGAGGGTACGCCGGCGGTGAAAACACGCGTGTGGATGTACTTCTTCTCTCCGTTGGCCGCAGCTGTGCCCAGGTCCCAGCTGAAAGAGGCTACACCCACCTCGTCGAGGGGGAAGACGGACGCGGAAGCGAAATCCGGATCGTCGTCCACTTCGACGCTTTCACCTATCGAAGCGCGGACCAGGATGTCGACGAGTCGGGTGGCCGAAGTTTCGTATCCGCCCAGATCGACGAGGGCCGGCGCCACGATCGTTGCGGGCGTGATCGCCGAGGTGGCGTTGGAATTGCCCGCTGCATTCAGGGCAAGGACCCGATACGAGTTGGCTGCGTTGGGAGCGTAGGTCGAGTCCTGGTAGACCGTGAAAGCAGGTCCGAGCTCGACGATTTCGATGAAGACCGTCTCGTTGCCCGACCTGCGTTCCACCCGGTATCCGGCCAGGTCGCCGAGGTTGAGCCCCGTCCAGGTCAGGAAGACCGCATTGCCGGAAAGGTTGGCCTGCAGGCTGAAGGGGTCGCCACCGAAGGGGCCACCCGGATCGAGGGGATTGTTGTACTCGGCTTCGGTAGGCGTTTCGGTGCAGCCCAGGAACATCGCCGCGATCAGGGTCGCCAACAGGACGACGGCGGGAATCAGGCGTAGGTCGGAACGGTGCATCGTCGCCCTCCTCTCAGAAGTTCAGGGTGAGGGTGACATGGGCGCGGGGCGAGATCCCGGCGGGAGCCAGGGCGGTCTCGAACGGGCCGGTTGTCGTCAGGTCCACGCCGGCGTCCAGGGCGGGGAAGCGGAACCAGGCGTCCAGGGCGCTCACGATCACCGCGCCGGCGGCCACGGCGATGCCCAGGTCGCGCCGGTCGGCGGCGCTGTTCATGTCGTCGTGGCTGGTGGTGGCGGCGGAGCGCCATCTTGTAATGTCCGCCGACGACACGGCGTTCTGATAGGACTCGAAGGCGAGCAGGTAGTCGTCCCTGAAGTTTCTCACCTGGAGTTCCGACATCAGCGCGGTCAGCAGGCCGAGAGCCTCCAGGCCCGTGAGGGCCGCGCCCAGACGTGGTCGGCCTTCGTACCGTTGTCCGGAGCCGGCAAGCATCAGACTCGTAGTTACGGCGCTGATTCTGTTCAGGGGAACGAAGCGCAGCTGCAGGTGCACGATCTGATGTTCGCTGGTGACCAGCAGGGTCTGGTCGACTGGTTGGGCCCCGGTCAGCGAGGAGGAGATCCTATGCTCGCCCATTCCTACGGTGAGGGGTTCTCTCAGAGGCAGGGCTTCCAGTACGGTGCCGTCCAGGATCACAACGGCTCCGTCGGGCCCGGTGAGATGCAGGGTGGCGGCCGCAGACGGATCGGCGACGAAGATCGTCGCGGCGAGGACGATCGCCGTGAGGCAGGTGCCCGGAAGCTTGGGTCGGTTCATCGGGTTCCTCTGGTTGGTCGGATCGACGGCGGTCGGATCGTCCGGCCGCGGACGGGCCCAGTATAGGGAACGGTAGCGGGCGCGCCAAGAGGGGACCGCAGGTGAACTCCGATGTTTCATCGACGTTCCCTCAGTCCCGGTGATAGGCATGACCGCGGTTGATGGCCAGGCCGCGGTAGATCTGCTCCACGAGCATCAGGCGGGCCAGCTCGTGGGGGAAGGTCATGGTCGAGAGCGAAAGGGTGAGGTCGGCCCGCCTGCGGACCTTGTCTCCCAGCCCGTCCGGGCCGCCGATCAGGAAGGTCGGCGAACCGAAGATCGCCAGCAAACCTCCCAGTTCACGCGACGTCAAAGTTTCTCCGCGTTCGTCCATAGCCACGACGTGCTCGCTCGGACCGATCCGCTCGATCATGACCTGCGCTTCGCGTTCAGGCCCCTGGTCCTTGATTTCGACGATTTCGAGACCGGCCCAGGGACGGATCCGCTTCACGTATTGCTCCACGAGAGCGGCGTAGTGGCGGTCCTTCATCTTGCCGACGGCGATCAGGCGGATCATGGGGGCTCCCGGATCATGAAGGATGTTCGATTCCCTCCTCATCATGCGCCCCGGGACGCTCCAGGTCCAGAGTCTCAAAACCCCACTAAGCCACTAGGGTATGATATTAAATAAACAAGCACTGGAAATTCACGATTATTTCCGTCATGATCTTGCAAGCTCGAAATCAAGAGAGTTGTCGGTATCGGGGAAGCGGCGCCTCTCTCAACACCGTGGAGGTTGAGTCATGTCCAGGCGCTCGCCCGTCCTGCTGATCATCGTTCTGTTGCTCGCCCAAGCTGCTCTGGCTCGAAATCCCATCCGGCGCACATTCTTCTCATTGTATCCACAAGCCGACGGCACACAGATCAGCTCCCTGCCAAGCAATCCCAATCATTGCGGCGTATGCCACTTCGACTTCGACGGGGGCGGGCCACGGAACCCCTTCGGACTCTCGATCGAAGTCGGTATTCAAGGAGGCTTGACCAATGAACAGGCCATCCTCGCCGTCGAAACTCTGGATGCGGACGGAGACGGTTTCAGCAATCTCCAGGAAATCACCGACATTGCCGGCTTCTCCAACACGCCCACATTCCCGGGCCTGAAGCTGTCCAACTATGGGTCGATCATCAATGTCGATCCCCTCGAGGTGCAACCGTACCTCACCCCGACCGGATCGAGCGACACCACGCCGCCCGTGGTCACGGTGCTCTCTCCCAACGGCGGCGAGACCCTCATGCCGAACACTTTGATGACCATCACCTGGACCGCCACCGACGACAACGGCGTCGCCGACATCGACATCTATCTCAGCGACGACGGCGGAACCTCGCGCAAGCCCATCGCCAAAGGCCTGCTCAACGACGGCACCGTGGACATCTTCCTGCCCATCCTGCCCGGGGCGAACAACCGCATCATCGTGGAGGCCTACGATCTCGTGGGCAACACGGGCGAAGACATGAGCGACGCCGACGTGACCATCGCGGCCTGGGGTGCGGGCACGGCGCCCACCACCCTGCGCGACTTCGAACTCGCAGGCACACAACCCTTCGGCTCCGGTGTCCTCGACAACCCGGACCTGGTGTGCCGCAGCTGCCACGGCGACTACGCCGCGGCCACCGAGCCCTGGTACAACTGGTCGGGCAGCATGATGGGCAACACCATGCGGGACCCCGTCTTCATCGCCACGATGATCATCGCCGAGCAGGATGCGCCCTCAAGCGGCGATCTCTGCCTGCGTTGCCACACGCCGGGCGGCTGGCAGGAGGGACGCTCCCTCGACACGACCGGCGGTCTGCTGACCGAGACGGACCGCTTCGGCGTGCAGTGCGACTATTGTCACCGCGCCGTCGATCCGATCTACCAGGTCGGCGTGAGCCCGGCCTCGGATGAGACGATTCTGAACGACCTCGACGCGATCCCGCTGGGGTACGGCAACGGCCAGTTCGTCACCGACCCCGACCCGATCATGCGCGGCCCCTATGCCGACGCCCAGGCCGACCATCAGTTCTACGAATCGGACTTTCACCGCCGCGGCGATATCTGCGGCACCTGTCACGATGTGAGCAATCCGGCCTTCGCCTATGGCGGTTCGCCGGGTCTTTATGTGGTCGATCCCCTCGATACGCCCCATGCCGACGGCGATAAGCGCAACATGTTCCCCGTCGAACGCACCTTCAGCGAGTGGAGCGTGAGCGAGTACGCCCTGACCGGTGTCTACGCTCCCGAGTTCGCGGGCACCAAGCCCGACGGCGTGGTGGGCACCTGCCAGGACTGCCACATGGCCGACGCCAGCGGTCGCGGCGCCGCCGCCGGCCCCATCCGCAGCGATCTCGCCGTCCACGACCTGACGGGCGGCAACCACTTCGTGCCGGACATCATTCTCGACTTCTTCCCGGGCGCCGTGGATCCCGCCGCCCTTGCCTCGGCCAAGACCCGCGTGTCGGCCATGCTCCAGAAGGCCGCCACCCTCGAAATCACCGAAGCCGCCCAGGGCGGATTCCCGGGCATCAATGTGCGCGTGGTCAACGAGACGGGGCACAAGCTGCCCTCGGGGTATCCCGAAGGCCGCCGCATCTGGATCAACGTGAAGGCTTTCGATGTCGGCTCGGCTTTGATCTACGAGTCTGGGGCCTACGATGCGGTCACCGCCGATCTCGCCCACGACGCCGATGCGAAGATCTACCACATCGAGCCCGGCACCTCGACGCGCCTCGGCGCCCTGCTCGGCATTCCCGACGGTCCCTCGTTCCACTTCGTGCTGAACGACACGGTGTTCCTGGACAACCGGATTCCGCCCCGCGGCTTCACCAATGCTGCCTTCGAGACTGTCCAATCACCTCCGGTGGGCTATACCTATGCCGATGGTCAGTACTGGGACGACACCCACTACACGCTTCCCGTTGCGACGGCCAGCGTCGAAGTGAGTCTGTACTACCAGTCGATCAGCAAGGAGTACATCGAGTTCCTGCGCGACGAAAACACCACGAACACCTACGGCCAGGACCTGCACGACGCCTGGGTCGCCCAGGGTATGGCACCGCCGCAGCTGATGGAAACGGGGTCACTCGTCATCACCCTGACCGGCAGCGACGATGTGCCGGTCTTCGAGAACCGCCTCCACGGCGCGGCGCCGAACCCATTCAACCCGGCCACCAAGCTGAGTTACAGCGTGGCCAAGGACGGTCCGGTCTCCATCGACATCCATGACCAGCGAGGTCGCCTCGTGCGCCGCCTTGTCGACGGCGTACGGACGGCGGGCGAACACCACGCCATGTGGGACGGCCGCGACGGCCGTGGCCGCGCACTCGGCGCCGGTGTGTACTTCGCCGTGTTCCGTGCGGGGGACGTGCGGGAGACGTCGAAATTGGTGCTGATCAAGTAGGCGATCTCCTATGGGGGAGACTTCACCCGGCCGTCGAGTCTCAGCGGGCTCGACGGCCGGGTTCTCTTATGGGCTGATTGATGACAGGAACTGCAGAGCGTCGTGAGATTGTCGATGGTATTGGCGCCGCCTGCAGATCGCGGCACGATGTGATGGATCTGAAGAAACCGCCGCGACATACACCCGGCCGTTGTGCACGCATGGTGGTCGCGGGCCAGGACCCGGCGCCGTTGCGACGGGGGGATGACGGCGCGGTTGCGGCCTTCCTGCTGAAGGACGGAGTCGCAGCGGGCGGCTTCCAGATCGGCGGGATCGAGGGGACGGCCACCCGTCGCGGCCGCGCCGCACTTCGGACATTCCTCGATGACGATCAGCTGAGCCGGCCCCGAGTCCAGACGTCTGGACTTATCACCGGCGAGGAGTTCCAGGCCCTGGAGCAGCAGATCTTCCCGGGAGCCGGTTTCGCCGTTCTTTCGCAGTGTTTCGAGGAGAGTATCGAGTCGCTCACGCTGGGTCGCGGTCAGGGACAATGTCGTCGAGACTCGGGGTTCGGCGGGGGGAAGAGGCTCGACAGGCACGAGCTCGGCTTGTCCGCAAGCAGCGGCGGCGCGGCGATTTTTCGTCTGCTTCACCGACGTCTTCAATGCACGCTGACTCGACGTGTTCGCCACATCGAGCCAAGCACTCTCGGTGGCCGGGGTGGCCACGCTCGTGACTTCCCGCGCCTTGGTCCAGGAGAGGTTCCCTGATTCGACCGCCTTCCGCGTTCGCGGCAGCCGCTCGAGTTCCCGGGCCATACGCAGGAATTCATAGGCTTTGCTGCGCGAGAAGCCGAGAGCGTTTTGAGCGTAGAGGATCATCGTCCCGAAACCGAGATCGCGATAGAGCCGGCGTTCGAGGATGTCGGCGAACCAGAGAACGGCGGCCTGTTCGGCGCTCAGCATCTGCTGCAGGGAAGCTTGCAGATGATCATGCACCGCCGCTGCCGGGAGGCCGGGGCGGAACGTTGTCATGCACACGGGGCACGCTCTCGATCCGGGAGGGGATGAACAAGGAAGATAATTGATATATGTACGAATATCAAGATGAATTTCGAGAAAAAGTCCAGACGTTCGGACCCGAACTGGTTAGGATTCCTCCGCACCATTCCACTCGGAGGATCCCATGCGCCAAGTCATCCTTGCCCTGCTGCTGATCGCCGCGGCCCCGGCCGCCCACGCCTGCACCAACCTGCTGGTCACCCCCGGCGCCTCGGCCGACGGCTCCGCCTTCGTCACCTATACCTGCGACGGCGTGTTCCACCCCACGCTCCAGCTCACGCCCGCGGCCGAGCATGAACCGGGGGAGATGCAGGAGGTCCGCCACTGGGACGGCACACTCCAGGCCGAAATTCCCCAACCCGCCCACTCCCACGGCGTGACCCGCCTGATCAACGACCGCCAGGTCGCCATCGGCGAAACCACCTTCGACGGGCGCCTCGAACTGCAGAACCGGGACGAGGGCATCCATTACTGGGGACTGATGAACCTCACCCTCGAGAGGGCGGACACCGCCCGCGATGCCGTGGAGATCATCGCCGAACTCCTGGAGACCTACGGCTACCGCAGCACCGGCGAGTCGTTCTCCATCTGCGATCCGCGCGAGGTGTGGATCATGGAGATGATCGGTGCGGGCAGCGATGTGAAGGGCGTCGTGTGGGTGGCGCGCAGGCTGCCGGACGGCACGATCAGCGCCCACGCCAACATGGCGCGCATCGGCACGTTCCCCACCGACGATCCCGAGAACACCCTCTACTCGGCCAACATCTTCGACGTGGCCGAAGCCAACGGCTGGTGGACCCCGGCCGATGGTCCCCTCGACTTCGCCAAGGTCTACTGCCCCGCCGACGTCCAGAAGCTGCGCTACTGCGCCACCCGGGTGTGGAGCCTGTTCCGCCGCGCGGCGCCGTCGCAGGACTTCGACCCGGCCTTCCATCGCGGCGATCCCGAGGCCGAGCGCTATCCGCTGTGGATCACTCCCGACGAGAAGATCGATCTGCGCCAGGTCATGGGCCTGATGCGCGACCACTACGAAGGCACCCCCTTCGACATGACCGCCGGCGTCGACGCCGGCCCCTACGCCTGTCCCAACCGCTGGCGTCCGATGGCCTGGGAGATCGACGGCGAGGCCTACTCCTGGGAGCGCCCCATCTCGACCCAGCAGACGGGGTTCTCGATGATCGCCCAGTGCCGCGCCGCCTTGCCCGACCCGGTCGGCGGCTGTCTCTGGTACGGGGTCGACGACACGGCGACGACCGTTTGGTTTCCCCTCTATGCAGGCGTTACGGCTGGGCCGCCGTCGTATGCAGCGGGGCGGTTGGGCGAGTTTTCCTGGGATTCGGCCTGGTGGGTCTTCAACATCGTGGCCAACTATGCGAGCTTGAGGTATTCGCTGATGATCGAGGACATCACCGCCGTACAGCGTGATCTCGAGGACGGGTTCCTCGCCATGCAGTCTGCGGTGGAGGAGACGGCCGCGAAGCTCTATGCACAGGATCCGGACCTCGCCGCCGAGTATCTCACAACCTACTCCGTGTCGGCCGGGGAGCGTGTTACCGCCCGCTGGACCGAGCTGGCCGAGCACCTGTTCACGAAGTACAACGACGGCTACGTCCGCGAAGACGGACAGGCCAGGGAAGTGGGATACTCCGAGGCCTGGCGCCGCGAGGTGCTGAAGCTCAGGCCGGATCAGTTCCGGATGCGGCAGGCCGCAGGGGATACGGTCACCAACGAGCTGTCCTACTAGGAGGATTCATGCGATCGATCACGATCATTGCACTGATCGTTGCGCTGGCCGTCGGCGTAGCCATAGCCCAGGAGAACCCCGTGGAAAACGTAGATGCCACGATGCGCATCTACACCGGCCCCGTCTTCTGGACCGGCGACGCCGAACTGCCCCAAGCTGAAGCCGTAGCAGTCGACGCGACAGGCCGCATCGTCGAAGTCTACGCCCAGACGCCCAAGGGTTCGCCCTGGCCGATCATCAAATTGCCAGGTGCGTTCGCCACCGCCGGACTGGTCGATGCACATCTGCACGTATCAGGCATCGGCAGGCGTAGCGAACAGGTGGCCCTCGAGTCCGCGGGCTCGGCGGCTGAAGCTGCTGCGTTGGTCCAAGCCTGGATCGAGGACCACCCCGAAGTATCGGTCGTCCGCGGTCGCGGCTGGGATCAGAGCCGCTGGCCGGATCGGGAGTTTCCCTCGTGGCGTGAACTCGAGGGTGTCTCCTCTCGGCCGATGGTGCTGCGCCGCGTCGACGGCCACGCCGCCTGGATCAACAGGACGATGCTCGATCTGGCGCGCATCACCCGTGACTCTCCAGACCCCGATGGCGGCCGCATCCTGCGCGACGCCGCCGGCGAGCCTACCGGCGTATTGGTGGACAACGCCGTCGATCTGCTCGATCCGGTTCTGCCCGTGCCTACAGACGCCGATCGCGAACGTTGGCTGCTGGCGGGTTTGAACGCCTGTGCCGACGTCGGTCTGACCGCCGTGCACGACATGGGTCAGAATACAGCCACCTGCGATATCGCCGAGCGGCTGGCCATCGCGGGGCGCCTGCCGATCCGTCTGTTCGTGTACCTCGAAGGTTCCGAAGACGACACGATGGCCGCCATGAGTCGCTACGCCCCCCATCCCAACTTCATGGTTCAGGGCATGAAGTACTACACCGACGGCGCCCTGGGCAGCCGGGGTGCCGCTCTGCTCGCCGTGTACGACGACGAGCCGACCCAGCGCGGGCTGCTGGTGACCGATCCCATGGAGCTGGAGCGCCGGGTCGACATGGTGCACCGTCGCGGGTTTCAGTGCGCGATCCACGCCATCGGCGACCGCGGCAATCGCACGGCCCTCGACGCCATCCATAAGGCGCAGTACGGCGCGCTCGGCAGGCGGCATCGAGTGGAGCACGCCCAGGTTGTTCATCCCGACGACTTCGCTCGCTTCGTCGCCGAAGGCGCAGTCGCCAGTGTTCAACCCACCCACTGCACCAGTGACATGCGCTGGGCCGAGCAGAGGCTCGGGGCCGAGCGGGTGAAGGGCGCCTATGCCTGGCGTACGTTCGTCGATGCAGGTACACACCTGCCGTTGGGCAGCGACGCACCGGTGGAAGACTGGAATCCCATGCCGGGCATCTACGCAGCGATCACACGCCAGGACGTCGAGGGACATCCGGACGGCGGTTGGTTTCCGGAACAGAGACTGACCTGGCAGGAAGCGGTGGCCGGGTTCACCGCCGAAGCGGCCTATGCCGTGCATCGCGAAGAGGATCTGGGCAGGATTGCGCCGGGTTGCTTCTTCGATGTGACGGTCATGGACATCGATCCCCGCAACGAGCCGACGGCTTGGCTGAAGGCCGTACCGACGGCCGTCTTCGTGGGGGGCGAGCGGATCCGATGATTCTCTTCCGGGACGATCACCTCCTGGCGGTGGATAAACCCGCCGGTATGGCTGCCGAAGCGGAGCGTTCGGGGGAGCTCGGAGCTGTCGAATGGCTAGCCCTCCATCTGGGAGAAGCAGTCTGTCCGACCGGTCGTCTCGAGCGCGGCGCGAGCGGCGTTTTTCTCTGCACCGGCACCGGAACGCAGAAACTTGAAGGTCGCGCGGTCTACGATCTGATATCCCATGTCGATGTCCGCATCCTCGGCCGCGACGATGTCTGGACCTGCACCGACCCTCTCGGCGACGCGGTGCCGCCGATCCGCTTCGAACGCATCGACGCCAGCGACGGTTTTGTATTCTATCGAGCCGATGCCGAAGTTGGTGATTCCGACAGGATTCGCCGTCTCGCCGCCTCGTCCGGTGTGCCTCTGCTTGGCGATGGATCCGCAGGCGGCCGAACCTGGCCCCGTCTCGGCCTCCATTGCGCCGAGATCGTCTGCAACGATTTCTCTGTACCGATGACGGCTCCGACGCCCCCGTCGTTCGCGGCTCTGGCCGAGGGACGTGATCCGGCCTTCGACCTGTGCTGCGACCGCCGCGGCCGCTGGTTGTCCGCGATCACCGACGCCTTCCGCGCCGTCCACCGCGACGAGATCCCCGGTCTGCCCGCCGCCGTCGATGTGTACGGTGACTGGTTCGACGGTGTGTGGTTCGATGAGTCAGTCGATCTCGACACGGCCCGTGCGGCTCTGGAGCCGATCCTCGTCCGGACGGCCGCCACATACGGCTGCCGCGGGGGCACGATGCGCATCCATCGTCGCAATCCTCATCAGCGGACCCTGGTGACCGAGACGACCATCGTCGGGGAGACGCCTCCCGCTCGATTTACGGTGCGGGAGCACGATCTTCGTTATGAGGTCAGTCTTACCGAAACCCAGCACACGGGATTGTTCCTCGATCAGCGCGATACGCGTCGCCGCCTCGCGGTCATGGCCGCAGGGAAGCGATTGGCCAATCTGTTTGCTTACACCTGCTCATTTTCCGTGGCCGCGACGGCCGCCGCTGCCGAGGTGGCTTTTTCGGTGGATGTAGCTCGAGCCTGCCTCAGCACCGGCATGACCAACTTCGAACTCAACGGGCTGACCGAAACGAAACGCGGCAAGTTCGTGCAGCAGGACGTGCGCAAGTGGCTGCAGCGCCAGCAGCGCCGCCGCCGGGAGCGGCCGGAAGAGTTCCAGCCCTTCGATCTGATCGTGTGCGATCCGCCGGTGTTCGCCTCGTCGAAGGACGGCGGATCGTTTTCGGTCGAGAAGGAGTGGCGGCCCCTGGCGCTGGCGGCGGCGGAACTGCTGGCCGACGGTGGTGTGGCGGTCTTCGCAAACAATCATCGCGGCGGCGATCATCAGGAATATCTGCGGGCGGTCATCGACGCGTTCGGCACGGCCGTGGAGTTGTCGCCGCCTTTGGACTTTCCTACGGGACCGGACGATCCGCATCATGTGCGGACGTTCTGGTGCGGGAGGGGACCGGGGGGTGCGTGATGGTTCCAGGTCTCGTCGATCCCTTCAAGGACATGCTCGACCGACAGGGCTTCGTCGTTCTCGACGGAGGTCTGGCCACGACCCTGGAAGCGCATGGGCACGATCTGAACGACGAGCTGTGGTCCGCCCGCCTCCTGTTGGAGAATCCCGGCGCCGTTCTCAGAGTGCATCGGGAATTCCTGGGCGCGGGCGCAGACTGTCTGATCACCGCGAGCTATCAGGCCAGCCTGGACGGCTTCGCCCGCTGCGGCCTGAACGCGGAGGCGGGTGCGGCGGCGATCCGGAGTTCGGTCGACCTCGCCGTCAAGGCGCGGCGGGAGTTCCTGGAATCCCAGGAGGCCGCCGCCGCGAGGTCGACGCCGCTGATCGCGGCGAGCATCGGTCCTTACGGCGCCTACCTAGCCGACGGCTCGGAATATTCGGGCCGCTATGACATCGACGACGGAGCTCTGCGGGCCTTTCACGCTCCTCGCTGGGGGATCCTGGCCGACACGGAGGCCGATCTCCTGGCCTGCGAAACGATCCCGTCCCTCCGCGAGGCCGCCGTGCTTCTGGGGCTGCTCGCAGACACGCCCGGCGTCTGGGCCTGGTTCAGTTTCAGCTGCCGTGACGGCGTCCACTTGAACGACGGCAGCCGCTTCGTCGATGCGGTTCGCCTGTGTGCGGGGGCGGGGCGCGTGGTTGCCGTGGGCGTCAACTGCACGGCGCCGGATCATGTCGCAGCGCTGATCTCCGCCGCACGTGCGGAGACCGACGGACCGATCATCGTCTACCCCAACAGCGGTGAAACCTACGATGCGACGAGCAGGACCTGGTGTCCCGCCGTCTCGGACGTGCTGTGGGAAGACCGCGTGCGGTCATGGTTCTCCGCAGGGGCGCAAGGCATCGGCGGCTGTTGCCGGATCGGGCCCCAGAAGATCGCCATGACACGGCGGGTGCTGAACGGCGGTTGAATCAAGCTTGGCGCGTCAAAAAAGAATAATAAATCAAAATATATGACCGTGAATCTTTCGTGATATAATAGATATACCATTGTCATAATCGTCTGATCACTGCCCCTGGCCCCGGAGTCATGCCATGGAACGCCGATCCGTGCTCGCTTTCATTCTTATCCTGCTGCTGGTGCCGAGCTTGGTCCTCGCCGCACCCGCGCGCACCATTCCGGTCGGACCTGAAACCAACGGACTGGAACTCGTCGGCGCCGACGGTTCCGGGCTGAATTTTCGGGCCACCGTCGGCGAATTGCGAGCTTTGGAAGTGGCGACCAAGGGCGGCGACTTCGCCCGCCTGGTCCTGCCGGGATTCCATTCCAGCAAGGACCTCGGTGCCCCCGAGCTGCCCATGATGAACGAGCTCATCGCGGTGCCCTTCGGCGCAACCGCACGGGTCGAGATCGCCAACCTCGTGACTCGTTCGGTGAAGTTGGCCGACTACGGCGTCGACATCCGTGTGATGCCCGCCCAGCCGTCCATGCCTAAGAACGTCGGAGCTGCCGACTGGGCCTTCGTGTACGAAACCGCGGCCTACGATGTGGTCAAGGTGGCCCGCGAAACCGCCGTGGTGGTGCCCCAGGGCCGTCTGCGCGGCGTGGACTTCGCGCGGCTGGAGTACTCCCCGATACGTTATCTGCCGGGAACAGGTGAACTCGAGATCGTCGAGAGCGCGGATCTGCGCGTGGTGTTCGAGGGCGGCGACCGCGTCGCCGGCGACGATCTCTACGAGGGAACGTGGAGCCCCTTCTACACCCATCTCTACGACCAGCTCACCGGCTCGCGGGGATTGCACGACAGCTTCCCGGACCATGTCCAGGATGTCGTGACGATGGTGATCATCACGCCTCCCGAGTTCCAGTACACCCTCACCGACTTCGTGAACTGGAAGACCCAGCGCGGCTTCAACGTGATCGTGGGGGTCACCGGTACGCCCGAGGTCGGTGCTACGACGACGTCGATCCAGAGCTTCATCCAGAACCTGTACGACAACCCGACGCCGGCTTCGCCGGCACCGAGCTTCGTGATCTTCGTGGGCGACACCGGTCAGATGCCCACCTGGACCGTGGGCGGCGACGCCACCGACCGTCCCTACTGCACCATGGACGGCGACTACGTCCCCGACATCTACTACGGCCGTCTTTCGTGCACGAACGTGAGCCAGCTGCAGGCGATCCTCGAGAAGACCCTCGTCTACGACCAGTTCACCATGCCCGACCCCAGCTACCTGGGCGAGGTCACGATGATCGCCGGCGTCGATGCGAGCTTCGCGCCGACCCACGGCAACGGCCAGATCAACTACGGCACCAACACCTACTTCAACGCCGCCCACGACCTGGTCAGCAACACGTGGCTGTACCCGGCTTCGAACGGTGCGGTGGAAAGCGCCGTCATCCAGACCGTCAGCGACGGCGTGGCCTACATCAACTACACCGCTCACGGCAGCCAGACCAGCTGGGCCGATCCGACCTTCACCCAGTCGAACATCAACAGCCTGACCAACGCGGGCAAGTACACCTTGGCCGTGGGCAACTGCTGCCTCACAGCCACGTTCAACTACGCCGAGTGCTTCGGCGAGACGTTCCTGCGCGCGCCGAACAAGGGCGCCATCGGCTACATCGGCGCCTCGAACAACACGCTCTGGGACGAGGACTTCTGGTGGGGCGTCGGATCGTGTGCCTCCGGGTCCATCAACGCCAACCCCACCTACGCGGGCACGGGCACCGGCGCCTACGACGGCGTCTTCCACGACCACGGGGAGGCTGCGGACCTGTACTACGTGACCAACGACGCCCTCGTCTTCGCCGGCAACCTGGCCGTGCAGGAAGCGGGCTCGGGCAGCACCTCGTACTACTGGAACATCTACAACCTGTTGGGCGACCCTTCGTTGTCGACCTACATGGGCGTGCCGGCGGCCAACCCGGTGAGCATCGGCGCGCTGGGCGCTACGTCCCTGACCGTCTCCGCGTCCCCCGGCAGCTACGTCGGCTTGAGCCAGGGCACGACGCTGATCGGCGCCGGCACCGTGGGCGCCACCGGCACGGCGGACATCGTATTCCTGGCGACGCCCGACGGCGGCCAGCCCCTGCATGTGGTGGTGACCGCCCAGAACCGCGAGCCCTTCGTGGACGACGTGGCCCTGGCTTCGCCGGTCCTGGCCCTGAGCGGCACGGCCTTCGCAGCCACCCAGGCACCCGACGTGATCACCGCCGACGTGCTGACCATCTCCAACACGGGCGAGCCCGACTCCCAGCTCCAGTTCAGCCTGGGGATCCAGGCCGAGACGCCTCCCGCCCGCGGGCTGAAGAGCGTGACCGGCTCGTCGGTGACCTGCACCGAGAGCGGATTCTTCGCCGGAACCACCGTCGACCTGCATCTGTCCTGCACCAACGGGAGCAGCGACGACGAGTGGCTCACCGACATCGAGGTGACCTTCCCCTCCGGCGTGACCGTGAACTCGGCCACCGCCTTCAGCGGCGGCTCGGCGCCCCTGAACTGGGACAGCACCACCGGCGACGGCGTGACGGTGAACTGGCACGGCAACGACGGCAGCTGGGGCGCCCTGCACGGCGGCCAGACGGCCACCGCCACGGTCAACGTGACCTTCGACGGCTCGCTGTCCGGCGTGCAGACCTTCGGCTGGTTCGTCCAGGGCGACATCTACGGTTCTGCGCCCCACGACCTGACCGGCAGCTTCACCATGGCCGCATCGGGCCCGTCGGTGACGGTGACCTCTCCCAACGGCGGCGAGGCTCTGGGCTGGGGCACGAGCCACAGTCTGACCTGGGACCACGCCGGCGATCTGACCGACGTGAAGGTCGAGCTGAGCCGTGACGGCGGCACCACCTGGGCGACCTTGGCTGCGACCACGCCGAACGACGGCGAGCTGACGGCCGTGCTCGACGGTCCGAGCACGACGACCGCCCGCATCCGCGTCGCGAGCCTCGACGACGCGGTGTCGGACGTCAGCGACGCCGACTTCACCCTGTTCGAGCCCGTGACCTGGCTGTCCGCCGACGTGACGTCCGGCGTGCTGGCCCAGGGCGCTTCCCAGGATGTGACCCTGACCTGCGTCAGCGCCGGCATGGCCGACGGCACCTACGTCGCCTACGTCATGGTGCACCACAACGCGGCGCCCGACCCCGAGGTCGTGACTGTGACCATGACGGTGCAGACCATCACCGGCGCCGACGACGCCCCGCGCCTGCTGACCCTCGCGGGCAACTACCCCAACCCGTTCAACCCGTCGACGACGGTGATCTTCGCCCTGCCGGCTGCGGGCGAAGTGAACCTGGACGTGGTGGACGTGCGAGGCCACATCGTGCGCACGCTCCAGCACGGCACGCTGCCGGCCGGCGACCACCGCGTGGTCTGGGACGGCGTCGACGACCGGGGCCAGGTCGCGGCGTCGGGCGTGTACTTCGTGAGGTTGAGGCATCAAGGCGGGGAGATCTCGCACAAGATGTTGTTGGCGAAGTAGGAGAGGATTTCCAGCCTACGCCGGGACCGATGTATCTATCATCGGTCCCGGCGATTTTCGTATCTCGCAGCCACAAGAGCCAACGCCTTGCGCACGCCGCGCGTGATCGCCTTTGAGGAATACGTAGCCCCGGTTACGGCGTCGATGTCCCTCCCCACCGTCAAACGATCCCGTCCGGTCTTGCCCCGGAACTGTTGGAGGAAGCGCGGTCGTTTGATCGCGTCGCCGCGGGTTTCACGGAACACAAGGATCCGAACGTCTGCGATCGTGCCGTCGTCGTCGATCTTCACGAGATGGGTGATGGGTTCGTGCAGACCGATCTCGTCGAGCACCAGGGCCCAGCCCATGTCGTGAGAGCCGAGACGGCCGCGGTGGAAAGTGAACGAGGATTCTGAAACGTGTTCGCCCAGGCGCTCGTCGAGGGCGGTTCGTTCCTCGGTCGTGGGCGTCCAGGTCTCGCTCCAGACCGAGTCGGCACCGGCGAACACTTCGGATACCGCGGCGTCGAAGGACTGGAAGACTGTGGGTCGGTACCACGTGCGCTCCCCGGCGTCGGCTGAACCGACGCCGAGCAGGACGAACCATAACAAAGCGTTTCGAACGAACACCGGCGGCTCCTAGAAGTAGGTGGCGAACGAGAAAGAGATCCGGTCCTCGCCGTCACCTTGTTCGGTGCTGTTGCGGGCCGTCGTCCAGCTGCGGTTCCAGTCGAGCTTGAAGACGGTTTCTTCGGTGGGGCGCAGGTTCACACCGAGGGTCAGGCCCTCTTCCTTGTCGCCGTCGATGTCGGAGTCGAAGTCCATCACGTCGCCGCGGGCGGTCAGGGTCACGACCGATCCGTCGAGCAGGCGATCGTGCATAATGTGCCAAGATGTCTGGACGTAGGCACCACGCTGGGCTTCCGCGAGTCCGGGCTCAGCGTTTTGGTCGACGTCTGCCGATGCGACGGCGAATTCGCCGGTCAACTCCAAGGCGCCGAACGAGGCGGCGCCGTCAAGAGCTGTGATCGTCAGGGTCTTCTCGCCGTCGTCGTCGTACTTGCCGGTATGGGTCGAAAGACCGAGGTCGAGACCCAGGCGGGGGCTGAAACCGAGGCGGCCCGTGATGGCTTTGTTCTCATTGTTGTCCATTTTCTGGCTGCCCCGGCCGCTGCGGATTCGCAGCTTCTTCGCGCCGGCCTCACCTGAGAGCACGCCTTCGTTGAATCCGTTGACCAGGTAGACTTCATAGCTCAGGGCGCTCTCGTCGCTTGGGTACAACGATCCGAAGAAGCCCATGCCCGACTCGCTCAAGGTCGAGGGAATGAGTTGGCGGTCGACCGTCGGCCGTGCCGTGAGGTCGTTGAGCGGGGAGTCGTGGCGCAGATTGAAGGCTCCCAAGGGCGAGAGGATCACACCACCGCGGAAGCTCACCTTCTCGTTCAGGCTGAAGTCCATGACCGCGTATTCGAGCTTCACTTCGCCGTCGCCACCCAAGTTGCCGCCGTGTTCGAACTCGATCTCCGTCGACACGGTGACGCGGTCGGATACGCGGGCGGTGATGAACGGCACGAAGCGGTGGGCGTCGAAGGTGTTGGCGCTGTCGGTCCACAGGAACTCGTGGTCCATATAGCCGCCGATCATCACGTCGGCGCCGCCGCGGCCCAGGTAGGGCTTGTCGGTGATGCCGCCGGGGAGTTCGGGGCGAGGGGCGGCGACGGCGGGGAGGATGAACAGGACGATGACCAACAAGGCTGTGAGGGAGAAGCGTCCACGGGTCATGGAAAAGCCTCCGGTCGAAGAAGGAGTCCAGGCAATAATGAGAACCATTATCATGCACTACGGAAAAACTAGGATGAATTTAGGCGTTGTCCAAGATTAAACACGTTGATACTGCATATTCTTGTCGCGACAAAATCTAGATGAAACATTGTAGGATTTGCTGATTACGATCAATTCATCTGCGCTTTGAAGAATATCGGAATACAAGGAGTTATGTACTGCCTATCACCTGGTTGGAATCAGGCTTATTGAAAAATACCTACCAATATGACGGGTGACTATTTCCTGAGCTGGTGATACGGTCAGGTCTAGTCGTTTCCCTCCGGAAAAGACTCAATCGTGGTCATGTGAACACCGGTCTTGAGTTGCGGAGGATCGATTTCTCGTACCGATTCTCCAACCAGCCGTCCCCAACCAGGGTGCGTGCTCATGTCGAGAGGTACAGCCGGAAACAGTCTCGTCCACAGGATCAGCAGCACCGCCGTCATTCTCGTGGTGGTATGGACGGCCATCTGTATCGTTTACGGCGTGTGGGATCGTCACAACGGTGAAGATCTGCTGATGCGTTCGGCCACAGAGATGGCCCGAGCTCACCACTACAAGGACCGCGTTTTCAGGGAATGGGCCACACGCCACGGCGGGGTCTATGTTCCCGTCGACGATCGGACACCGCCGAGCCCCTACCTGTCCCATATTCCTGACCGCGATATTGTGACACCCGGTGGCCGCCAGCTGACCTTGATGAATCCCGCCTACATCATCCGCCAGTTTCAGGAGGAACAGGGCGACGAGGAGGGTGTCACGGGTCACATCACCAGCTTGAACCCTCTGAACCCGAACAATGCACCGGACGACTGGGAGCGGGCCAGCCTGCTGTCGTTCCAGAACGGTGCCGAGGAAGCCTTGCAGGTGGTGGCTGACGACCAAGGCGGCCGACTGCGTTACATGCGTCCGATGATCACCCAGCAGGGGTGTCTCAAGTGTCATGGTCATCAGGGATATCAGATCGGCGATATCCGCGGTGGTGTCGGTGTGAGCGTGGCGCTCGCTTCGTTCCGGGCCAGCGAGGACGGCAGGCGCCGGGCGGTGATCATGGGCATCGCGGGAGTCTGGTTTTTCGGTATCGTAGGAATCGGCTTCGCCACCTGGAGATTGTTACTCAACGCACGGACGATCCATGAGGCCAGCGCCGCCCTGGAGCAGAGCGAAAGTCGCTTGCGGTCCTTGATCGACACCATACCTGACCTTGTTTGTTTCAAGGACGGCGAGGATCGTTGGCTGGTGACCAACACCGCCATGTTGAGTCTCTACGGCCTCCAGGGAGTGGACTATCGGGGAAAATCCGCTTCCGACCTGGCACTCGAGCCTGGGTGCATCAGGGGGGCGTTGTTGTCGCTTGTAACGATGGACGAAGAAGCTTGGCGTCTCGGTAGGTCGAGTCGTGGCGATGAGGAAGTTTCGCGTGACGGTCGCGACGATCTGATCTTCGACACCATCCGTGTACCGATGTTCGCCGACGACGGCGCCCGCTCGAGCCTGCTTGTCGTGGGACGAGACGTGACCGAACAGAGACACGCCGCCGAACGGGAACGACACATCGAAGAGCAGATGCGTCATGCCCAGAAACTCGAAAGCCTCGGCGTGCTTGCAGGAGGCATCGCTCACGACTTCAATAATCTTCTGATGGCCATTCTCGGTAACATCGATCTATCGCTGATGGACCTGAGTGCCGATTCGCCGGCTCGAGTGAATCTTGGAGATGCGGCAAAGGCGTCGCACAAGGCCGTGGAACTCTGTCAGCAGATGCTCGCGTTCTCAGGTCGCGGGAGTTACGTGATCGAGTCGATCGATCTCAACGCCATCGTAGAAGACATGGCCAGCGTACTGCGTGTCGCCATGCCGAAGAAGGCCGAATTCCGGCTCGAATTGTCAACGGAACCGCTGCCCGTGAGGGTCGATATCTCCCAGGTCGGACAGGTGGTCATGAATCTGATCACCAATGCAGCCGACTCCCTGGAGGACGGCAGCGGAGTGATCGAATTGCGGACGTACATGGTGGAGTCGTCCTTGGAAGATATGACCGTCTGCTGTGCCTGCCTCGAAGTCCGCGATGACGGGTGCGGCATGAACGCAGAGGTCAAGAAACAGATCTTCGATCCGTTCTTCACGACCAAGTTCACCGGAAGGGGACTCGGTTTGGCGTCGCTGGTAGGAATCGTGCGGAGCCACAACGGCGAAATCGAAGTGGAATCGACCGAAGGCCAAGGCACTCTGATGCGCATCATGCTGCCGATCGACATCGAGGGTGCTGTCGATTCGAGATCTTCGACAGGCGATGAAACCAATCTTACCGTAGGTTCCCTGCACGTTCTGGTCGTCGACGATGAGCAGGAGGTGCGGAAGATCGTCGAGAGCATGTTCCGCTGGTTGGGTTGTCGTGTGACGATGGCGGAGAACGGCCGCGAGGGCGTCGAAATATTCCGCGAGGGACGCGAGAACATCGACCTCGTCCTGATGGATCTCACTATGCCCGAAATGGATGGGCGTGAAGCCTGCCTCGCCATCAAGAACATCGATCCCGATATGCCGGTATTGCTCACCAGCGGGTACGAGGAGCAGGATGTGTCCGATCTGCTGATCACATACCGGCGCACCAGCTACATCAAGAAACCGTACAAGCTGGGGGATCTCAAAAAGGCTGTGAGTATGTTGACGGTTGTGGAAAAGATGTAGCTTCGGGGTGGTCATTCGGCATACCGGATCAATAGGCCAGGGGCTCCTCAACGACTAGAACAACGACAGCTGAATGTTGCCGGTGATCGTGCGCCCTGCTCCCGGTAGGCCCGCCTGTTCCCAGATCACGGCATCTCCGATATTCCGGACTCCGATCCTTACCTCCAGTTCACCCCCCACGCCTCGCTTGAAGCTCTTGCCCAGCCAGGCATCCCACCATGCTTCTGAATCCAGGTCCATCATGCCATCGACGGTGTCGGTAACATCGGCGCTGGTGCGACGACCGAGCCAACTGCCCACCAAACTCAAGTGCCAACCGGCAGGTGTTCGCCATTCGGCGAGCATCGATCCCTGGTACGAGGGACGGTCTTCGGCTGGGCGCTGGGATGTGTCGGCGCCGTCGTCCACTCGGGCGTGCAGCAGGGAGTGGTGCACGCCGATGGTGAGGCTGTTGGTGAGCCGTCGCGAAACCACGAGTTCGATGCCGCGGGTGTGGATCCGCCAACGGTTCACGCGCATGAACTGGCCGCTCTCGAGAGACGATTTTTCGATGCCGTCGTCGAGTCTGGCTGCGAAAGTCGTGAGGCTGGCTTCCCAGCCCATTCCGCGAGAGGCAAAGCCGGCCTCCAGCAGCGTTTGGTGCTCGGGGTCGAGTTCGGGGTTGGGGACGAAGCGCCCCAGGGCGCCCGAATAGAGTTCGCGCAGGGCGGGAAAACGACTGCGGCGAGATGCTGCGATATGAATTTGGGCCGCGCTCCCGACATCGTGGGTGAAGCGGGTGAGCAGAGAAGGTGAGGTCATGGCGTCATGGCGCGGATTGTGTCCTGACGAGGGTGTGGCTGCAGCATCGATGCCGACGCCGAGTCGCAGGGTCCAAGGAGCGTCAGGTATGATATTCAGCTCGGCGACGCTCGAGGTCAGCAGTTGGGAGTAGTGCGTGGACGGTCCGTCCACGATCAGACGTTCACGATGACGGCTGGTGCGGCCCTGGATCAGCAGGTTCAAGTGTGACAATCCCGCAAGATTCCGGCGCATGCCGAGCCGCAGATGGCCGGTGAGGTCGCGTCCTTGTTCCAGCTCATCGTCGGCGACGAGTTCGGGGTCGTCGTAGGCATCGGTCGTATAGGGTCGAATATCCTGGGCGAACATGTCGAGGGCGGCCGCCGCGTCCAGACTCCAGTCGGGGCCGACCGGGCTTTCGTAACGCACGCCGGCCAGTCCCCGGCGCACCAGTGGCAGACGCCAGAGCCTGGCGCCGTCGCCGAAGTGTGTTTCCGGAGCAATGCCGCGTTCGGCATCAGAGGCCAGCAAGAGTACGGACAGTCGTCCGCCGTGATCGAGTTCGTGGACACCGCGCAACAGGGCTGAAACCTGGCGTAGATCGGTGTTGGTGCGCTTGTCGGGATCGCTTTGATGGAAGGGGGCGTCGATTTCGTCGGGAAGGATGAGGGCGTCCCTTTTGCGGAACGAAGTCGCGGCGAGCCACTGCCAGTCCCCGCGGTGGGAGCGGAGTGTGGCCCGGGCGGCGAAATCCCCACCATCGGCGCTCAGGAACGACACGGCGGCGCGGGGTGCTGATCCACTTGTCCGCAGATCGAGTGATCCGGCCACGCCGTTGGGGCCGTGAAGCAGGCTCGAGGCGCCTCGCACCGCCTGGAGAGACGTCACACCGTCGAGGGGCACCAGGGACAGGTCTGCTCTTTCGTCCCACGGCACGGTCAATGGAATGCCGTCGAGCGATACGGTGACATGGCGTTCGGGGGCGCCGCGCACCATCAAGAGCGACTCTCCCCGGGAATTCACGTTGATGGTCGTGGCGGGGAGCAGAGCTTCGAGGTCGCCGGCGTTCCAGGGCGCGACGGCGGTCAGAGCGTCGGCCGAGAGGGTCACGTCGGCTGGGTCGGCTCCACCGACGGCGTCGCCGAGGACGATGAGGTCGGCAACCAGGACGGTGTCGGGGGGAGCGGAGGGTGCGGCCAGGAGCGCCGCGGGAAGGGTGAACAGAGTCGCGATCATCAAAACGAGGCGCATCGTCGCTCCTGTGAAGAGTCGGTTGGCGGCGCAGCCGGACGGTACGGACCGACCGACACCTTGTTGCAAAACGTGAGGCGAGGCAAGGGTGAACGCCGTCCATCGGCACCATGTGGACTCGAGTCGACGTCGGATCTCGAGTGTCCTGAAAACGAACTCGGTTATCGGTGATGACGACGGGTCACTAATTCTTGACACTCCCAAGGCCAGCACCTCTTATTTGTCGCGTTCACGGATCGGCGGAATTCGGGGCAATTACGCCCTCTTTTTCGCGCCGCGGCTCGACCCCCGGCGAACCCTGAACGCAGGCTGGTTTCTTCATGGCACATCTGCCGACCCTCGCGGCGGTGACCACCGGGTTGCACGCCAACTACGTCACGGTCCTCCTCTTCCTGCTGTTCGGCATCTTCTTCGGCAATCTGGCCCTGGGAGTCGCCAAACTCGTGCGGCCGAGCAAGCCGGGCGGAGAGAAGGGCGTGGCCTACGAATGCGGCGAGCTGCCCGTGGGGTCTTCCTGGGTCCGCTTCAACATCCGCTTCTACCTGATCGCCCTGTTCTTCATCGTCTTCGACGTGGAAGTCATCTTCCTCTACCCGTGGGCCGTGGTGTTCCGGGACCTCTTCCCGGTGGCCGGCAGCCTGGTGTTCGTCGAGATGATGATCTTCATCGCCATCCTGGTGCTGGGCCTGGCTTACGTGTGGGCCAAGGGCGACCTGGACTGGGTCAAGGGCCTGGTCCGTCGCGACGGAACGGAGGTGAGCGGGGAATGAAGAAGGACTACGTAGAGTCGACGACCCCGCCCGAAGGGTACGACCCTCAGCGCGAACAGATGCTCGACTTCAAGGTCGAGGAGGATCTGGACAAGCTGTGCGAGACGGATAGCAAGAACTTCATCCTGACGACCGTGGATGAGCTGTTCAACTGGGCCCGCCTGTCTTCGGTCTGGCCGGTGACCTTCGGCCTCGCCTGCTGCGCCATCGAGATGATGGCCGCCTCGGCCACCCGCTACGACATCGACCGCTTCGGCGCCGGCGCCTTCCGCGCCACGCCGCGCCAGGCGGACCTGATGATCGTCTCGGGCACCGTCACCGCCAAGATGGCCTCGCGTCTGAAGCGCATCTACGACCAGATGCCCGAGCCCAAGTGGGTCGTGGCCATGGGCTCGTGCGCCATCGGCGGCGGCCCCTACTTCAAGTACGGTTACCACGTGGTCAAGGGCGTCGACTTCATCGTACCCGTCGATGTGTACATTCCCGGCTGCCCGCCGCGCCCCGAGGTGCTGCTGGACGGTCTGATGCGCCTGCAGGACAAGATCCGCGGCCGCAAAGGCAAGTTCGTGCAGCCCAAATGGGTGCAGGACTACGCCAGCAAGATCCCCTATGTGAAGCCGGAAAAGGGGAGGTAGCCATGGAACCCAACGCCATCCACGACCTGCTCTGCGCGAAGCTCGGCGAAGCGGCACTCGAATACGTGGACAGCTACGAGAAGGGCACCGTCATCGCGGCCGCGAAGATCGCCGAGGCGGCGACCCTGCTGCGCGACGAGCCCGAACTGCACTTCGAGCAGCTGATGTGCCTGTCGGGCGTCGACTGGGACGGCCACGACGCCGAGGGCAAGGGCAAGAGCGTCGCCATTCTGGGCTACACCGAAGAGGGCAAGCCCGAACTCAGCGACCGCGTGGGTGACGGCGATCTCGGCGTCTTCTACGCCTGCTACTCCCATCGCCACGGCCACAAGTACAGCCTGTTCGTGCGCGTGCCCCGCGATGCCGCCGAGGTGCCGACCGTGTCGCACCTGTGGCCCACGGCCGCCTGGCACGAGCGCGAGGCCTACGATCTGGTGGGCATCACGTTCACCGGCCATCCCGACCTGCGCCGCATCCTGCTGGAAGACGGCTGGGAGGGACACCCGCTGCGCAAGGACTACCAGATGCCCGCACAGTGGCAGGGCGTGCCCCTCGAGGGCCGGTCCTACGCGGCGAATCCGTTCAACGAGGCCGACGTGGTGCTGCCCACGAAACCCGAAGGGGGGCAGGGCTGATGAGCGACACGACCGTCACCCACGGCTGGGAGCACCAGGACAAGCCCCGCGTCCAGCAGTCGGAGCTTCTCGAAATCAACATGGGTCCCCAGCACCCCGCCACCCACGGCGTGCTGCGGCTGCTCGTGAAGACCGACGGCGAAATCGTCCAGAGCGTGACGCCGTACCTGGGCTACCTGCACCGCTGCGCCGAGAAGATCGCCGAAGGCTGCGACTGGCGGCAGTGGATGGTCTACACCGACCGCTTCGACTACCTCGCGCCCATGAACATGAACTTCGGCTACGCCGTGGCCGTGGAGAACATGCTCGAGGTCGAGGTCCCCGAGCGGGCCCAGTACATCCGCGTGATCTGCGCCGAACTGCAGCGCATCGCCAGCCATCTGATCGCCATCGGCACCTTCGGGCTGGACATGGGCGCCTGGACGCCGCTGCTGTACTGCTTCCGCGAGCGCGAGGAGATCCTCAACATCTTCGAACGGCTCAGCGGCGGACGCATGCTCTACAACTACTTCGACATCGGCGGCGTGCGCTTCGACGCCTACGACGACTTCGCCGAAGAAGTCCTGTTCATGGTCCATGTCATGGAGCAGAAGATAGTCGAGTACAACACGCTGCTCACGTACAACAAGATCTTCATCGAGCGCACCGCCGACGTGGGCGTGATCGACGCCGAGACCTGCTACGCCTACGGCTGCACAGGTCCCGTGCTGCGCGGCGCCGGCGTGCCCTTCGACTGCCGCCGCGACGACCCGTACTCGATCTACGACCGCTTCGAGTTCGAGATCCCCTACGGCCAGGGCGAGCAGGGCACCGTGGGCGACTGCTGGGACCGCTACATCGTGCGCATGCGCGAGATGTCCGAGTCCTGCCGCATCATCCGCCAGGCCGTCGACGGCATGCCGGAGGGCGACTTCATGTCGCCGGACCTGAAGAAGCTCGTGAAGGTGCCCGCGGGTTCCCTTTACACGCGCACCGAAAGCAGCAAGGGCGAGATCGGCTTCCACATCATCGCGGACGGGGGCAGCAAGCCCTTCCGCAACAAGGTGCGGTCGCCGTCCTACTCGAACCTGCACGTCATCGAGAAGGTCGGACCAGGCATGATGATCTCCGACCTCGTGGCGACCGTCGGGTCGCTGGACATCGTCCTGGGCGAAATCGACAGGTAGGTCCCATGGAATCGATCACAGGACTGCTGACCAAGATCTTCGGCGACGGCATGTCGCCCATGGCGCTGCTCATTTCGGGCGGTTTGACCATGGCGCTGATCATGTCGTTGGTCATGGCCATGTGCGCCATCGTGTTCACCTGGATGGAGCGCAAGGTGGCGGGCTTCCTGCAGAGCCGTTACGGCCCCATGCGGGTCGGCGGTTTCCACGGCGTGCTGCAGCCGGTGGCCGACATGTTGAAGATCCTGGGCAAGGAAGACATCATTCCTGACGAGGCCGACAAGGCCCTGTTCATGCTGTCTCCCTTCGTCATCTTCATCGGCTCGCTGATGGCCTGGGCCGCGATCCCCTTCGCACCCGGCTTCATCGCCTCGAATCTCGACCTGGGCCTGTTCTACATCTTCGCGGTCAGCAGCGCGGCCCCCGCGGGCATCCTGATGGCGGGCTGGGCGTCGAACAACAAGTGGGCCCTGTACGGCGCGGCGCGCGGCGCGGCGCAGATGGTCAGCTACGAGATCCCGCTGGCGCTGGCGGCCATCCCGGTGGTCATGGCCACGGGCTCGCTGAACATGAACGCCATCGTCGACGCCCAGGGCGGCGGCGTCCTGAACTGGTACATCGTCCACGACCCGTTCCTGTTCCTGGCCTTCTGCCTTTACTTCATCGCCTCGATCGCAGAGGTGAACCGCGGTCCTTTCGATATGCCGGAGACCGAATCGGAGCTCGTCGCCGGGTACCACACCGAGTACACGGGCATGCGCTTCGCGTTCTTCTTCCTGGCCGAGTATGCCAACCTGTTCCTGGTCTCGTGCATCGCCACAGCGGTTTTCCTGGGCGGTTGGCACCCGATCGCCGGGCCGGTCTTCCTGCCGGGCCTGGTGTTCCTGATCAAAGCCGTGATCCTGGTCTTCCTGCAGATGCTGGTGCGTTGGACGCTCCCGCGCCTGCGCGTCGATCAGCTCATGCACACGTGTTGGAAAGTCATGGTGCCCTTGACGCTGCTGTGCGTCCTCGGATCGGGCATCTGGATGATGGTGTCCGGCGAGCTGCTGTAGCCCGCCGCCGCCACGCCATGGGGATTCGCATCCCGGAGGCGATATGACGCAGTATCTGCGCGACATCAAGGACGCCGTGGTCTCGGCCTTCAAGGGCATGGGGATCACGAGCAAGCACTTGGCGAAGAAGCCGGTGACCCTGCAGTACCCCGACGAGCGCTGGGTGCTGCCCGAACGGTTCAAGGGCTTCATCATCAACGACACCCACAGGTGCGACGCCTGTCTGCGCTGCGCCAAGGTGTGCCCGGTGGACTGCATCTACATCGAGACGACGGGCAAGGCCAAGGACCGGTACATGTACCGGTACGCCATCGACTACAACAAGTGCATCTGGTGCGGGCTTTGCGTTGCGGAATGCCCCACCGACGCCTGTCAGCACAGCCTGGACTACGACCACGCCTTGTACGACAGAACGCGGCTCGTGTACGAGTTCACGAGCCCGGCGAAGCCGATCCCCTGTCACAAGGAAACCAGGCTCGAACAGGGCTACTACGTGCCCAACGCCGATGAGGAACGGGCCAAGCTCGCAGCCAAGAAGGAAGCCGAGCTCAAGAAGGCCGAGGACGAGACCGCGGCGCCCGATCCGTCTCCCGACGAAGGAAAGGTGGAGTGATGGCCGCTGATCTCGTCTTCTACGGCTTCGCGCTGCTCACCGTGCTGGCCGGCTGCTTCGTGGTCTTCAGCCGCAACGTGGTGCACGCAGGTTTCGCCCTGATGTTCACGCTGCTGGGCGTGGCCGGACTCTACGCCATGCTCGGCGCCGATTTCCTGGCCGTCACCCAGACGGTGGTCTACATCGGCGGCATCCTCATCTTGGTGCTCTTCGCGGTCATGATGACCCGCGTGCCGAGCCAGAACGCGCCGCGCCGCGGTCTCGACCGCATGGTGCCGGCGGGCATCTTCGCCGTGGCGATCTTCGCGCTGCTCTACAAGGTGGCCACCGGGACGTCCTGGCCCACCGCAACGCCCGGCGAGGCGCTGCCGACGGCCAAGCTCATCGGCGTGAAGCTGATGACCGACGCCATCTTCCCCTTCGAGTTCGCCTCGCTCGTGCTGCTGGTCGCGATGATCGGCGCCGCCATCCTGATCCGCGAACGCAAGGTGCTTCCCGCCGAAGCACCCGCAGAGGAAGCCGCGACCGAGGCTCCCGCGGACGAACCGGAGGTGACGGCATGACCGTCGGACTGCCCCATTTCCTGACCATCGGCGCGGCCCTGTTCGCTCTCGGTATCTTCGCCATGATGACGCGCCGCAACGCCGTCGCCCTGCTGATGGGCGTGGAGTTGATCCTCAACGGCGCCAATGTGAACTTCGTGGCCTTCGCACGGTACGTCGACGGCGGCGTCGACGGGCACCTGATGGCCGCCTTCGTGATCGTCCTCGCCGCGGCCGAGGCCGCGGTGGGCCTGGCCATTGTCCTGGCCATGTTCCGGAACTTCGGCACGGTGCACGTGGACACCGTGAATCGCCTGAAGCGATAGGAGAGCACCTTGCTGAGCGAGAACTCCATCCTCTGGACGGCGCTTTCGATCCTGCTGCTGCCGTTGCTGTCCTATGTGATCATCTTCTTCTTCGGGAAGAAGCTGCCGCGCAAGGGCGACTGGGTCGGCGTGACGCTGCTGTTCGCCTCCTGGATCCAGGCGCTGCGGATCTTCGTGACCTTCTGGCGTCACGGCGATCCCCAGTTCCGCGTGGAGGGCGCGGTGCGCTGGCTCGACCTGGGCCGGTTCACGGCCGACGCCGGCATCCTGGTCGACGGCACCACCGCGGTGATGCTGGTGGTCGTGACCACCGTGTCGATGCTCGTCCACCTCTATTCGGTGGGCTACATGCACGGCGACCGCCGCTACGAGCGCTTCTTCGCGTTCCTCGGTTTCTTCACCTTCAGCATGATGGGCATCGTGCTGAGCAACAGCCTGCTGCTGCTGTACATGTTCTGGGAACTCGTGGGTCTGGCGAGCTATCTGCTCATCGGCTTCTTCTTCCACAAGCACAGCGCGGCCAACGCCAACAAGAAGGCCTTCCTCACCAACCGCGTGGGCGACTTCGGCTTCTTCATCGGCATCCTGATCCTGTTCACCGCCTACGGCACCTTCAACTACCTGGAGCTCTTCGCCCACATGCAGGTGGCGCCCATCGGCGGCGCGCTGCTGACCTGGGCGGGCGTGGGCCTGTTCATGGGCTGTATCGGCAAGTCGGCCCAGGCGCCGCTTCACATCTGGCTGCCCGACGCCATGGAAGGCCCGACCCCGGTGTCGGCTCTGATCCACGCGGCGACGATGGTGGCCGCGGGCGTGTACATGGTGGCCCGTCTGCAGCCCCTGTTCGATCCCAGCGCGATGCTCGTGATCGCCTACGTCGGTTCCATTACGGCGTTCCTGGCCGCGACCATTGCGGTCGTCAAGACCGACATCAAGAAGTCCCTGGCCTATTCGACCATCAGCCAGCTGGGCTACATGGTCATGGCCATGGGCGTCGGCGTCGCCGGTGCGGGTATGTTCCACCTTTGGACCCACGCCTTCTTCAAGGCCCTGCTCTTCCTTGGTTCGGGTTCGGTGATCCACGCCGTGCACACCCAGGAGATGCCCCTGATGGGCGGCCTGCGCAAGAAGATGCCGATCACGTTCTGGACCTTCGCCATCGCGACCATCGCGATTTCCGGCGTGCCGTTCTTCTCGGGCTTCTATTCCAAGGATGCGATCCTCGCCGGCGCCCTGGCCTTCGGCTGGATCGACGGTCATATCGTGCCCTTCGTGCTGGCCCTGTTGGCCGCGGGCTTCACGGCCTTCTATATGTTCCGCATGCTCTTCCAGACGTTCTTCGGCAAGCCCCGCGACATGGAACGCTATGAGCACGCCCACGAGTCGCCCTGGACCATGGCCTTGCCCCTGGTGTTCTTGGCCGTGCTGGCCATCGGCTCCGCGGGTTGGAAGGGCCCGACCGACGGCTGGTTCGGCAAGTTCGTGGCGCCCTACGACATGGAGATGATCGTGGCTCAGTACGGTCCGGCCGGACACGATGTCCAGGCCGAGGCCGTTCACGTCGAAGCAGAGACGACCGAGGGTCACGCTGCCGAAACTCAGGCCGACGAGCACGCTGCGGTCGATCCTCACGCCGAGACTCCGGCCGCTGTCCATGGCGGCGCCGACGAGCACGCCGTCGCCGCGACGCACGAGGGTGGTCATGAAGGCGGCCATGATGTGCATCACAAGGCCCACAACACGGCGATGATCCTCTCGATCCTGACCGCCGGCCTTGGCATCCTGCTGGCGTGGCTGACCTACATGCGACGCATCATCAGTGCACCGGCGATCCTGGCGCGGCTGCCGTGGGTCCACAAGGTTTTGCAGAACATGTACTACTTCGACGAGCTGTATGCGGCGACCGTCTATCGGTTCACGCTTTGGTTCAGCTGGCTGAACGGCGCCTTCGACCGTGTCGTCATCGACGGCATCGTCAACGGTGCAGGTTATCTGACCCGCGTGTTGAGCTGGTTTTCCGGCCAGATCGACAAGTGGGTCGTCGACGGCCTGGTCAACGGCGTCGGCGCCGCGATCCAGGTTTCCGGTGAAGGCATCCGCCGCGTCCAGACAGGTCGGATCCAGACGTACCTGGTCTATGTCTGTTTCTCGATTCTTGTTCTGGTCCTGGTGTTCCGCGCCCTGTAGAGGGTTGAGAGTAACCCGAGAGGAGAGCCTCGATGGCTGACCACATCCTGTCCTGGATGACGTTCTTCCCCGTAATCGGAGCGGCGGCGATCGCGTTCGTGCCCCGTGAACGGTCCGAAGTCATCAAGACGATCGCGGCGGCGGCGGCATTCGTGCCCCTGGTCCTAGCGGTGCAGCTGTTCATCAACTTCGATCGGGGGATCACCGATCTGCAGTTCGTGGAGCACTACACCTGGATCAAGAGCTTCAACATCGAGTACTTCATGGGCGTCGACGGTCTGAGCGTCCCGATGGTGTTGCTGACGGCGTTCCTGTCGTTCATCTGCATCATCGCCTCATGGAAGATCGACAAGGCGGTCAAGGGGTACTTCGCGCTCTTCCTGCTGCTCGAGGCCGGCATGATGGGCGTGTTCTGCTCCCTGGACTTCTTCCTGTTCTACGTGTTCTGGGAAGTGATGCTGCTGCCGATGTACTTCCTGATCGGCATCTGGGGCGGTCCGCGCAAGGAATACGCGGCCATCAAGTTCTTCCTCTACACGCTGGCCGGCTCGGTGCTGATGCTGCTGGCGATGATCGCCTTCTACTACAACGTGACCGACCCGGTCACCGGCGATCATACGTTCAACATGGTCCATATGATGGACCAGGCGAACCACGGCGGTCTGCTGAACGTGAACTCCGCGCGGTTCCTGATCTGGATGGGGCTGTTCATCGGCTTCGCCATCAAGGTGCCGGTCTTCCCCTTCCACACCTGGTTGCCCGACGCCCACGTCGAGGCGCCCACCGCGGTGTCCGTGATCCTGGCCGGCGTGCTGCTGAAGATGGGCACCTACGGCATCCTGCGCATCAGCTACCCGATCCTGCCCGACCAGGCGGCGGCCTTCATGATCCCGATGGCCGTCCTCGGCGTGATCAACATCCTGTACGGCGCCTTCTGCGCCATGGCGCAGACCGACATGAAGAAGCTCGTGGCCTACTCTTCGGTCAGCCACATGGGTTACGTGCTTCTGGGCATGGCGGCGATGAACGAGACCGGCATGAACGGCGCCGTCTTCCAGATGTTCAACCACGGCTGCATCACGGCCATGATGTTCCTCTGCGTGGGCGTGATCTACGACCGGGCCCACCACCGCGAAATCAACGGCTTCGGCGGTCTGATGACCCAGATGCCGCTGTACGGCTCGGTGTTCTCGTTCGCCTTGTTCGCCGCGGTCGGCCTGCCGGGCCTGAGCGGGTTCATCAGCGAAGCCTGGGTCTTCATGGGTTCGTTCCAGGTGCACCGGACCCTGACGATCATCGCGGCCCTCGGCATCGTGATCGGCGCCGCCTACGTGCTGTGGATGCTGCAGCGTGTGTTCCTGGGTCCGAAGAACGACAAGTACGATTCGCTGCCCGACATTTCGGCCCGTGAGATGTTCACTCTGGTGCCCATCGGAGTCATCGTGCTCGTGCTCGGCATCCGGCCCATGATCGTGGTGGACCTGATGAAGACGTCGCTGAACCATCTGATCAAGGTCGTGTCCGGCTAGCGCCGGCGACCGTGACGGGGAGAAGCCCTTGTTGAACGTCGAGACACTGAACCTGCCGAACTGGGCGGACGCCCGGGCCTTCGTGCCCGAGTTGGTGATGTTCGGCGCCTTCCTGGCCGCGTTGCTGGGCGACATCATCGCCAAGCGCCGGCCGTGGGTGCCCTTCGCCATCGTGCTTTTCGGTGCGGTGACAGCCCTGAGCTACGCCGTCGCCGGCCTCGACATCCAGGCCCCGGCCAAGATCCTGGGCGACATGGTGGTCGTGGACGGCATGTCGTCGTTCTTCCGCATGCTCTTCGCGCTGACGGCCGTGGTGACCGTGCTCTTCTCCTGGAAGAGCGAGGAGATCATGGGCCCGGGCCGCGAGCACAAGGGCGAGTTCTACGCCCTGATCGCCCTGATGACCGGCGGCATGATGGTCATGGCCGAGTCCACCGACCTGATCATGCTCTACCTGTCGATGGAGCTGGTGTCGCTCACCAGCTACGTCATGGCCGGCTGGATGCGCGGCAGCCTGCGCTCGACCGAGGCCTCGCTGAAGTACATGATCTTCGGTGCCATGAGCAGCGGCATCATGCTGTTCGGCCTGTCGTTGATCTTCGGTCTGACCGGTTCGATGACCTTCGAGGGTATCCGGGCTGCACTGTCGGCCGGCACGGTCGATCCCCTGGCCCTGCTCACCGTCACGGTGCTTGTGCTCGCGGGCCTGGGCTACAAGATCGCCATGGTGCCCTTCCACTTCTGGGCACCCGACGTGTACGAGGGCTCGCCCACGCCGGTGGCCGCGTTCTTCAGCGTCGGACCCAAGGCGGCGGGCTTCGCCCTGATGATCCGCTTCTTCTACACGACCCTGCAGCCGGTGGTCGACCAGTTCGACTGGCCGCTGATGATCGCCGTGCTCTCTGTCATCACGATGACCGTCGGCAACCTCTCGGCGGTGCGCCAGACCAACGTGAAGCGCATCCTGGCCTACTCCAGCATCGCCCACGTGGGGTACCTGCTGATGGCCTTCCTCATGCTCACCGAGCAGGGCCTCCAAGCGATCCTCTTCTACCTGTTCGTCTACACCTTGATGAACCTGGGGGCCTTCCTCTTCGTGACCGCGGTGAACAACTCGCTCAAGAGCGAACACCTCGCTGACTACGCCGGGCTCGGCTTCCGGTCGCCCTGGGCGTCGGTCATGATGATGATCTTCCTGTTCTCGCTCACAGGCGTGCCGCCCTTCGCCGGCTTCATCGGTAAGTTCTACCTCTTCGCCGAGGTCATGCGGCGCGAGTGGTACTGGCTGGCCATCGTCGGCGTGCTCAACAGCGTGGTGAGTCTGTACTACTACATGAAGATCGCCCGCGCCCTCTACTTCGACAAAGCCCCCGAAGGCGCCGGTGCTGTGCCCGTACCCGCTCTGCAGATCTTCGCCATGGCGCTGCTGGCCGTACCCACGCTGCTGCTCGGCGTGATGTGGGGACCGCTGAAGGGCGTGGCGGATCGGGCGGTGGCGGTGATCGCAGGGTTGTAGAACTTCGAGACCGCATCAAGAGGGCCGACCCCCCGGGGTCGGCCCTTTGTCGTCGGTGGTTGTGGGGGCCATTGAAAAGACGTATTCTCAGGAAGTCATCCGATTCATATCTGCACATGGAGCGTCGTAATCATCGCATGCCATATCGGGGGGTATGAAGATGAAGATGTTGAGACTCCTCACGTTGCTTTCCGTACTCGTGCTCGCCGCACCCCTGAAGGCCCAGGATCCCGACATCCGCGTCTGTGAGCCGGCCGTCTTCACCGCCCAGTATAACGAGGCCATCGGCGTTTCCCGCGTTCTCGACCTCTCGCTCTGCTACGGCTCGGGCAACGATTCCGCCCCGCCGGCGCGGCTGCGCTACAAGCTGGTCGAGGCCCGGCTCGAGCCTTCGGGCATCTGGCTGACGTCGCAGTACATGGTGGATCAGTATGGCTCCGACCTGATCGCCTTCGACTCCGAGGGCTGGAGCGGGTGGATCGGCTGGGCCGATGCGGAGGTCCCGGCGCACCTGCGGCTGAAGATTCCCAGGGCCGTCACGCCCGAAGGGGATCGCGTCTACTACCTGCTCGCGGTCCAGGTCGAGGACGCCAACGGCTCGCAGAGCACGGAGCTCCGCTATTCCCGCGAGGTCCAGAACTTCTTCGTGAATACCACGGCGACCCCGGCCCTCACCGTGAGGGAAGCCTACTTCGGCGAGCACGTGTTTTCGGGCCTCCACGGTCAGTGGACCGACGACATCGCCCAGGGACAGGAGTTGCGGTTTGCCTGGTTCGCGTCCGCCGACAGCTACGGCGGCACGATCGCCTTCTACCGCTGGGGCTGGGACATCCAAGATCCCGATGATCCCAATGATCCCGGCTGGGCGGTCCTGCCCGGCCTCGATCCCGAGCACACCACGGCGCCTGTCCAGACGTTCACGTCCGGGATCCATGTGCTGACCGTCGTCTGCTCGGACCTGGCCGATCAGCGCACCCTCGCGCGATGGATGGTCAACGTCGTACCCGTGCCGGATCTTCCGGACCAGCTGCCTGTCCTGCTTATCGACGATGTCCCCGATCACCTCAGCCTCGCGTGGCCTGACCAGGTGGGCAACCCCACCGACACCGACGCACGGCGCGACGAGTTCTGGGCGACGGTGCTCGGGGCCGTGGCGGGTTGGCATGAGCAGCGCGACGTGATCGACACGCAGGAGTCGCTGGACTGGGGATACCGCGAGGCGGTGAACTACCGGAGCCTGGTCTGGATCACGAGGAGCGGGCAGAACACCTACATCAACAACCGCTTCGTCTCGTCTCCCGGCGCCACGAACTACGTCTGGCTCGAACCCTACATGGAGCGGGTCGGCAACCTGTTCCTTTCGGGCTCGGGTGCGGCCCAAGGTTTCGAGCCCGACGGCGCGAACGGCCTGGCGTGGCTCTATCCGATCATCTACGACACGGCGGAATCCTATACCCAATGCGGCAACACTCCCATGGCCCTTGGCCTCGGCACGCGGGCGGAAGCCGGTGACTACTTGAACCTCGGAACCGAGACGGTGCCCTACCGCTCCCTGGGTCTGGCCATGCTCAACCTGATGGTCCCTCCCCGGTTCTTCATTTCCCCGGCTTTTTGCGGCTGGGGTGGGGTCGAGCTCAATCGCCGCTGTGCCGGCGCCAAGGGTCTGCGTCTGGATCCGACGTTCGCGTACCACCACGACTGGGCCGATGCGATCGCCGACACCATCATGACGTCCGCGGTCATGGACCACGCCGACAGCCCCGACAACCTGCTCGGGAACTGGGCCTTCGGCGCCACGGACGAGTTCTACGACACGAACATCACCACACGGACCACCCAGTGGTCTCCCCAGCTCATGCCGGGGGAGTGGTGGGTCATCGAACCCATGTGGCGCGCCATCACCCGCTATGACTGGATCCGGGACCACCATCTGGCCGCCGGCGACGACGACTTCCCCGGTGACATCGACGTGGGCAGTCAGAGTGTCTGCGGCCGGTGGACCATCGACCCCCAGACCGACCGCACCCGCATGGACGGCGTGCCCCTGGGCGTGCTCTCGAACAAGACCATCGCCACCAAGCCCACCGGCCGCCCCGACATCCTGTGGGGCTTCGACCCCTACCGCTTCGATCACGAGGCCATGACCCGGGCCATCCGCCTGGTCCTGGCCGGCAACTTCGGTCTCGAGGTGGACGGCCTCGTGGCCAATGAAGACGGGCAGGATGATGAGCAGCTGCCTCCTTCGGTCACGGCCCTCCACCCGTGCCGCCCCAACCCCTTCAACCCGTCGACGACGCTGTCCTTCGACCTCGTGCGCCCCGGCGCCGTGAGCCTGCGCGTGGTCGACGTGCGCGGCCGGCACGTGGCGCAGCTGCTGGACGAGTCGCTGCCCCTGGGCTTTCACGAGGCGCGCTGGAAGGGCCGCGACGACGCCGGCCGCGACGTGCCGGCCGGGGTCTACTTCGCGCAGTTGATCACCGACGAGGCGAGGGAGACGCGGCGGATGGTGCTCCTCAAATAATCGGGGGGAGGAGAATAGGGCCGTCAGAATCGAAACAGCCTGGAATCGATTCTGACGGCCCTATCCTCCTCCCCGAACAGCTGTGGTTGTAGGGGAGGTGTTTGGGTCGGTATATTGAGGGCATGGGCTTTGGGGCTCGTTTGGATATATAAGACGCATGTTTCGGAGGCTTCGACCTGGGTGGGTCGTGATGAAAAGATTGATCGGTATCGTTCTATTCTTGCTGATGATCGCAGGCGCCGTGACCGTGTCGGCACAGGATCCGGATGTGCAGATCTGCGGTTCGATGGTGCTGTCTCCCGGCTATGACTCCGCCTGCTTCGTCTCCCAGGTCATGGACCTCGAGGTGTGCTACACGGCCGGTCCCGACGGGGCGCCGCCGGCGCGGTGGCGCCATGCCGTCGTGGAGGCCGCGAATCCCGGGTCGCAGAATCGGATCGCATCCAGGGCCGACTACATTCGGCACGGCGCCGACGTGCTGTGTTTCGAGGATGCTCGTTGGGGCGATTGGAATGAGTGGCGCGCGCACGGCGACGTCGAAGAGCTCCACATCGAAGGCCTCGCGGAATACTCGGCGGACGGCTCCCGCAGGTTCTATCTGCTGGCCGTGCAGGTCGAAGATGCGAACGGGTCGCGGAGCACGGAGCTCTCGTACTCGACCTCGGTCCAGAACTTCGCGGTCAGGGGCACCGCCGCGCCCGAACTGACCGTGCGCGAAGACTATCTCGGCGAGCGCGTCTTCACGCAGACCTCGGCCACGGCCCATGCCGACGTCGGCGGCGGCCTGGTCATGGTGTTCCGCTGGCTCGGCTCGGCCGACGCCTACGGCGGCGACATCGATTCCTACCGCTGGGGCTGGGACCTCGACGACCCCGACGATCCCATGGAGCCGGGCTGGGCCGTGTCGCCCGGCCTCGACCCCGAACACCTGACCACCGGCGCCGTCTCGTTTTCTTCGGGCATCCACGTGCTGACCATCGATTGCCGCGATACGGCGGGTCACCTGACCCGGGCGCGCTGGGTCATCACGGTGGTGCCGGTGCCGGATCCGTCGATGCAGCTGCCGTTGCTGCTGGTGGACGACGTGCCGGATCATGGTGGTATGGGATGGCCGGATCAGAGCGGCATCCTCAGGTCCAATGACGTGTTCCGCGATGCGTTCTGGGAGAATGCGCTGGACCCCGTCGTGGGCTGGGACCCGGTGCGCGACGTCTACGACACCACCGACGACCGGTCGTTCTCGTACAGGGATCTGGTGGACTACCGTGCGGTCGTCTGGTCGACGGTCCGGAACACGGGCACCATGATCGCCACCGAGTTCGGCGGTATCGATCCCGCTCCGAACTGGCTCGAGCTCTACCAGCGGACCGCCGGCAATCTCTTCCTCGTGGGCGGCGTCGAGAACTTCAACGGGTGGGCGTACCTGCACCCCGACATGGTCCGTCCCCTGATCTACACATCCAGTGAACCGCCGGTGACGTGCGGTGGGCAGGAATACGCCATGTCCTACGGCACGACCGTGGACTTCGACGGCAACGAGATCGTCACGGGCATGCTCACATATTCCTACCGCGCCCTCGGTCTGACGGTGAGGGACCTCGTTTCGGGAGGACCGACGCTGCCCTGCTCGGCGGGCGTGGTGATGCAGGACCGTAACAGGGTCTGTACGAGCCCCAAGGGTGTCGTCATCGATCCCGTATTCCGATCCGGGTCGGGTCTGATCGCCTCGATTCCCGACACGACCATGACCTGGTCCGTCATCGATCATGCCGATACCGGTGAACTCGACATCGCCTGGTCCTTCGGGTACAGCGACGAGGTCTTCGATTGGAACGCGACGCTCCGCGACACCGACTGGGAGCCGCAAACGCTTCCCGACGGATCTCCCGTCGTCGAAGTCATGCTCAGGTCGATGCCGCGCTACGATTGGGTCCGGGACCAGAACGATGCGTCGTGGCCGGACTTCGATCCCGTCGAGGTATGCGGCGGGGGCGTGTTCCTCGACCCCGTCGGTCCCGGAAGCCCGGGCCAGACAGGCATGAGCGGAGCTCCGTTGGGGGTGCTGACCCGTGCGACGTCCGCCACCAAGCCGGGCGGCCGTCCCGATGTCCTGTGGGGATTCGATCCCTACCGCTTCGAGCCCGAAGCGATGACGTCGCTGATCCGATGGACGCTCGGCGCCCAGTTCGGCCTCCAGGTCGAGGGCCTCGTGCCCATCGAACCCGACCCCGATCCCGCTCCGATGCTCCCCGTGGCCACGACCCTCCGCCGGTGCCGCCCCAATCCCTTCAACCCGTCCACGACGCTGTCCTTCGACCTCGCGCGCCCCGGCGCCGTGACCCTGCGCGTCGTCGACGTCCGCGGCCGCCATGTCGCCACCCTCGTGGACGAGCCGAAACCGGCCGGCACACACGAAGCGCGTTGGAGCGGACGCGACGACGCCGGCCAGGAAGTCCCGACCGGCGTCTACTTCGCCCAACTGATCACCGAGGAGGGCAGGGAAACCAGCCGCATGCTCCTTCTGAAGTGATAGGGATGCAGACAGGGCCGTATGAATCGATGCCAGGCTGTTTCGATTCAGACGGCCCTGTCTGCATCCCTGTCCCACACATCAGGTGAGCATGAGACGCGCCCCCCCCGCCTACCGGCGAGAGGGGCGCTCAAGTCTTCGTTCATGTCGATCCTTCCGGGCCCGCCGGTGAATCGGGCCAGAGTCAACGTCCGTGTCTGTCGCGTCCGCTTCACTCATCGTCAAGGCAACGGTCGACTTCCGCGCCCGGAGGAGCAAGAAACGGCCCCGTTGCGGGAACGCCGCGACGAGGAATCCGGAACCGTCACGGGTAACGACGGGGCAGGGGGTCCCGTCGTGCGGCTCGCATTCCGCAACACGGCTCCATCGATTCTGCAAGCCTGCAGGTTCTTTCCGATGGAACAACCCCGATGACGCCCCGTATGCTGGCCCGGTGCCGGTCATGTCGTCCGGCCGGGCAAGGAGTGACTCATGGCCAGCGCCGGATCCATCCTGAAGGGCTGTGGCATCGGTTGCGGCGTCGCAGTGTTGCTCACAGTGCTGACCGTCGTGGGGTGCGGTGTTTCCCTTGTCGCTCCGTTCAAGTCGGCCGAGAAGACCCGCGAGAAGCTGGAAGAGACCCACGGCTCCCGGGCCGATTATCGGCCCGCCGTCGACGGCGCCATCGCCGCCGATCGCCTGCGTATCTTCCTCACGATCCGTGAGACCCTGATGGAGCACTGTGCCGGCTTCGACGATACCTTCGCCCAGTTCGAACGCATGGACGAGCTGGAGGAGGACGAAGCATCCAAGTCCCAGATGTTCGGCGAAGTGTTCAGCACCGTGACCAAGGCCCTGGGCCTGCCGGCGCGCATGGGCAAGTACGCCACCGCCCGCAACGATGCTCTGCTCGAACACGGCATGGGCCTGGGCGAATACACCTATATCTTCGTCCTGACGTATTACTCCTGGCTGGGCAAGGACGTAGCGCCGGAGGCCATGGAGTTCGACGAAGAGCGCGCCCCGACCCATGTGCGCGACGCGTTGAGGGGCATGCTCCGTTCCCAGCTGGAGGACCTGCGCGCCGCCGATCCGTCTTCCCCGTTGCAGGCAGATCTCTGCACCGAGATCGAAGCCATGAACGACGACGAAGACCGGCTGCCCTGGCGCGATGGACTGCCGCCGGCGATCGTCGCCGGGCTCGAGCCCCAGCGGTCGCGGATCGAGGCGGCGTGGTGCGACGGAACGTCGCCCTTCGAGCTGATCATCCACCGCACGGAGAACAAGGGGTTCACGATCCACGCCGACTGAGGCGGCTGATCATCACCGTGATCGCAAAGAACGAGGGCGGGTCCGCAAGGACCCGCCCTCTTCTCGTTTCGACCTGTCGGTCGAAGCTACTTCATGAGGGTCATCTTCTGGACGGCTTCGTAGTCGCCCGAAGTCAACCGCATGTAGTACGTGCCCGAAGCCACGCGCTGTCCGCGGTCGTTGTCGCCGTTCCAGACCACGCTGTGCGCCGACGCCGGCAGCACCTCGTTGGTCAGCACCTTCACCATGCGACCGGCGACGTCGTAGATCGCCAGGCGGGTCATGCCCGCGCGGGGGATCTCGAACTTGACGGTCGTGCTCGGGTTGAACGGGTTCGGGTAGTTCGCGTGCAACGAGTACTTCGTGGGCAGCGAGCCGTCGAAGGTCACCACGACCTCGGGGCTCATGCTGATCTCGGCGCCGCCGACGACCATGCCGTAGCTGTAGAACAGCTTCGTGCCGGCCGCGAGGCCCGCGGGGCTGTCGACGAAGTCGATGCGGCCGCCGTTGCTCGAGACGGGAGCGTCGTTCAGGCGCACGGCCTGGCTTTCACCCTCGATGCGGCGGTACACGTTGAAGCCCTCGATCGCACTCAGGTCGTAGATCCAGGTCAACGCGACTTCGCCGTTGCCGTTGCTGACGCTGATGGCGCCGGCTTCTGCAGGCACTTCGTCGTACACGATCAGCGTCGTGGGCACGATGATCTGGGTGTTGTTCGGGTCGTTGGTCTGGATCAGGACGTAGCCTTCATACGTGCCGAGGGGAGTGTCGGTGGCGTCGAAGGTCACGTCGATCTGGCCGTTGCCGGACGGGGAAATGAATCCCGACTCAGGCGCGATGGTCATCCACGGTGCCGGCGGCGGCACGAAGCTGAACAGGATCGCCAGATCGTTGTGGATGTACGTCGAATTGTAGAGGACCGAAAGGCCGTCGTCGCCGGCGGCGTTCTCGGTGCCGATCGTGGCGCTCTGGCGGTCGTCGATCGTGTGGTACTGGTACACGAACGTGCCGTCGGCGTTGATGATCAGCTGGAAGGTCTGGTACTGCGAGCTGCTGTAGTAGGGCACGCCTTCCCATTCCACGATGAAGCGGTTGTTCGCCGCATCCTGGTAGGTGTAGATCTGGCCGCCGCTCGACGGGTTGAGGTCGTCCCAGAACACGGCCATCAGGTTGTTGGGCTCGGTCGCGCTCGGGATGGGGTCGTTGCTGTAGTCCGTCGACGTCGACGTCATGCTCGCCCAGCCGTTGGAGCAAATGTTCACGTTGGTGTAGTCCACACCGTAGTAGTTGAACGTGAAGCCCATCGGGAACGACTGGTTGTTGTCGTCGCTGAACGTCTGCGGCGTGCCGACGGTGTTGATCTCGACCCAGTTGTAGGTCGGGCCGAAGGCTTCGTCGCTGTCGATCCAGGTGTAGCTGAAGGCGTCGGGGCCGCCGCTGCCCAGCAGGGGATGCCGGCCGGGACGGGGGTCGACGTCGTCTTTGCCCAGGTCGGGCGAGGTCGCCGTGAACACCGGAACGGGGTTGAGAACCGCGGTGGCGATGTACTCGAGAGTGCCCTCACCGGAGTTGCTCAGCATGATCGACTGGGTCGCCATGCCGCCGGGCAGCAGCGTCTCGAACAGGGCCGGGGGCGTCCACGACACGTTCGGGTACGCGGGAGGCACGATGGCCGGGAAGACCACGTAGTCGATCCATGCGGCGTCGGCGCCGGTGTTGACCGAACCGTCCTTGGTGTACGACCAGGCGACGGTGTGCAGACCGGCGCTGATGCCGTGGCTGAACAGGGTCCAGGGCACTTCACCGGACCAGCTGGCGACTTCGGCACCGTCAACGTAGAAGCGCAGGTAGTCGTACGAGTTCTCGGACGACACCATGTAATAGAATTCGAGATTCCCAGCGGCAACCACATCGAGATCGATGCTCAGGGTCGAGGCCTGGCTGTGGGTGATCACGCCGGAACGGGCGCTGCTGGTACCTTCATAGGCCACCGTGTTGTCCACGGTCCAGGGCGAGTCGCCGGAATGGTCCCAGGGGAACACGGCGAAGCCGCCGCTCTCGAAGTTCTCGAAGATCAGCTCGGGAAGAACGAAGTCCAGCTGGGTGTCGGCGGAGAACGCCGTCACGGTCTGCTGGTGCCCGCCCATGCCGTAGGCCTGGGCCAGCACTTCGTAGTCGGAGCCTGTGGGCATGCTCAGGGAGTAGTAGCCCATGGGGTCGGTCGTGGCCGGCGTGAGCGGAGTGCCCAGCACGGTCACGGTGGCGCCACTGACGGGGTTCGCCGAGTCGTCGTTGACGTAGCCGTACAGCATGGCGCTGGGGGCCGGGGTCAGGGCGAAGTCCTGGGTCGTGGTTGCGTCTTCAATGACCGTGACGCCGGCGGAGTCGCCGATGTAGCCGAAGGCGCTCACGTCGACGGTCCAGGCGCCCTGGGGCACCATGGAGCTGTAGACGCCCAAGGCGTTGGTCGTCAGGCTGCGGGTCGTCTCGCCGGGAGCGGAGACAGCCACTGCGGCACCGGCGATGGGCAGGCTCGAAGTAGCATCGGTGACGGTACCAGTGACGGTGCCGAATCCGGTCATGACCGTCAGCACGGCCTGGTAGCCGTCGATGAAGCCGTGGCCGTGGGTGTTTTCTTCACCGGCCGCGCCCATGTCGATGGCCGTGTCCATGAGCACCTGCTTGACGGTGATCACGTCGAGGCCTGGGTTGGCCGACCGCATCAGCGCGACGATGCCGGCCACGTGCGGACCGGCCATGGACGTACCGCTGAGGTACTGGTAGGTGCCGCCGGGTTCGGCGCTGTAGATGTTGTCGCCGGGAGCCATGATCTCGGGCTTGATGGCGTAGGCGCCGCCACAGCCGGAGGGACCGCGGCTCGAGAAGCTGCTCACGACGTAGGGAGCCGTGTGATTGGTCGAGCCGACGCTGAAGGCGTTGTAAGCCGTCGCGGCGCGGTCGGCCGGGCTGCGCATCGAGGTGCCGCCGGGGCCCTCATTGCCCGCGGACCAGGTCACCACGACGCCGGCGGCCTCGCAGGCGTCGATGGCTCCCCACCAGCGGGAGTCACAGTCGTAGTAGCCGGTGAAGCCCTCGTTGACGCCCCATGAGTTCTGCACGACGTCGGGGACGTCGTCGGTGGTCAGGGGGTTGCCGTCGGGGTCGGCCATGAATTCGAACGACGCGATGACGGCGTTGTCGAAGGCGGAGCCCGTGCTCATGTTGATGACGTTCGAGGCGATCCACTGTGCGCCGGGAGCCACACCGATGGTGTCGTTGGCGGCCTGGCCGGTGATGGTGCCCATGACGTGGGTGCCATGATAGTGGTGGTCGGCGGGGGTCGGGTCGCCGAAGCCGGCGGCGTCGAACCAGCACTCGGCGGCCGGGGCGAAGTTGCCGCGCCAGCGGGCGCTCAGGGCGGGGTGGGTGCCGTCCACGCCGGTGTCGAGCACGCCGACGATGGCGCCGGTGCCGTCGACACCGAGTTCGTTCCAAATGCGGCGGGAGCCGATATCCACGATGCCGGGGGCGATGCCGATGGCCTTGTCGGGCGAAGCGATCTTATCGCTCTTGATGGGCTCAATAAGCTCGACCTGCAGATCGGCCTCGATGACATCCACGTCGTCGCGCACGGCGAGTTCGCGTACGACTTCGACGGTGGTCACGACGACCACGCCGTTGACGATCCAGTGAGGCGTGTAGCCGCTGACGACGCCGGCCGTAGCCTTGGCGCTCAGGTCGGCGAGCAGTCCGCGCTGGGAGCTGGCGGCTGTTTTCTGAAGCTCTTCGATCACGATGCGGTGCCGGGTGTCGAGAGCGGTTTTGGAGTCGTGGAGCTGCCAGTCGAGCGAGTGAATGTCGACCTGATCCTTCATCACGACCAAGACCTTGATCTCGTCGTCGGCGTTCATGCCGCGCATTTGCCGTTCGAGACCGGGCGTCAATGTCCCGGCGGCAGCGATGCCTGCAAACAGCGCGAGCGCGAGCAGGGTTGCGAGAGCCTTCTTCATCAGGTACCCCCAAATGTCGATTGTCAGGTGTACGGCTTTTTGATGTGCACGTATGTGCGAAATACATGCAGATCGTTGCCGATCTATAAATAGTGGCGGGAAGACCGAATCGTACCACAGATCAATTGGAGAGGACAAGTTCTAGGATGTCCTTTGTCTTGAATCATGGAAAATTTAGATTCAAACAATGAAGGCGGCCCGGAGGCCGCCTTCATGATAGAGCAAATTATCACACTATTTACTTAACAAGAGCCATCTTCCTGGTCTCGGAGAAGTTCTTTCCGGCCAGACGATAGAAGTACAACCCGGAGGCGACGCGCCGACCGTCGGTGTCGTCGCCGTTCCAGGTGACCGAGTGCTGTCCCCCGTTCAGGGAACCCGACACGAGAGTCTTCACGTGACGGCCCTGTAGGTCGAAGATCGCGAGGGATACCTGAGATCCGCCCGTCGGCACGGCGAAGCTGATCTTCGTCGATGGGTTGAACGGATTGGGCGAGGCGTCGCCCAGGGCGTAGCGGTTGGGCATGCCGTCGCCCGCAGCCGTACCTGTGGCCACGGTCAAGGTGACCGGTACGACGACCTGAGGAGTGTTCGGGTCATCGGAGTCGATGAGCAGATACCCCTCATACACGCCGTCCGGCGTATCGGTGGAGTCGAAGGTCACCGTCAGATCCATCGAGCCGCCGGGGAGAACCGATCCCGCGGCGGTATCGAGGGTCATCCAGGGTGCCGGCGGGGGAGTGAAGCCGAACTCGACGGCCAGGCCGTTCTGGGCGTAGGCCGAGTTGTGGGATATACCGAGACCGTCGGTGCCGTCGCTGTTCTCGATGCCCACCGTCGCGCTCAGACGGTCGTCGATGGTCAGGTACTGGAAGCGGAAGGTACCGTCGCTGTTGATGACTGCCTGGAAGGTCTGATACTGCGTCGTGTTGTAGTAGGGAACGCCCTCCCATTCCACGATGAAACGGTTGTTGGCGGTGTCTTGATAGGTGTAGATCTGGCCTGAGCTGCCAGGGTTCATATCATCCCAGAACACCGCCATCAGGGCGTTGGGGTCCGACGCTGTGGGTATCGGGTCGTTGGTGTAGTCGGTCACGGTGGATGTGAACGACAGGAACCCGTTGGAGCACACGTTCACGTTCGTGTAGTCCACCCCGTAGAAGCTGAACGAGAATCCCAGCGGAAAGCTCTGGCTCTGATCGTCGCCGAACGTGCGAGGCGTGCCGACGGCGTTGATTTCCGCCCAGTCGAACACCGGACCACCGACGTTGTCGCTGTCGATCCAGGTGTAGCCGAAAGCATCGGGTCCGCCGTTGGCGAGCAGAGGGCCGTAGCCGGGTCTGGGGTCGATGTCGTCCTTGCCCATTTCCAACGCGGTCGCTGCGAGCGGGGGTGGAGTCAGCAGAGCGGCGGAGGTGAAGTTGAGGTTCGCCAGGCCGTCATTGCTCACCGTCACGGTCTGCTGTGATGTTTGGCCTGGAGCCAGGGTCTCGCTGAGGCTTGCGGGGTTGACGGCGATGGTGGCATAGATGGGTTCGCCGATGTAATCCACCCAGGCGGCGTCGGATCCGGAGGCGACCGAGCCGTCCTTGGCGTATGTCCAGGCCAGGGAGTGGGTCCCGGACGTCAGGACGGTGATGTACTGGGTCCAGGCCACAGTACCTGACCAGCTTGCAACCTGCACGCCGTCCACCGAGAACGTCAGAAAGTCGTAGCCGCTCTCGGACGAGACCTTATACCAGAACGAGAACGGACCGGCATTCAGATCCAGATCCACGGTCATGGTCGAGCTCTGGCCGTCGAGGATTACGCCGGACCGGGCGCTGTAGATGCCCTCGTACGAGTTCGCCATATCGATGGTCCAGGGCTGGCTGCCTGACATCACCCAGGGATAGTTGGAGAAGTCGCCGGACTCGAAGTCCTCGTGGGTCATTTCCGCGAGCTGGAAGTCGACGGTCTGGTTGCCCGTGACCGCGACGTTCTGACGGTGTCCGGCGAATCCGTTCTGACGGGCCAGGAGCTCGTACGTATCGCCGGTGGGCAGGCTGATGCTGTAGAAGCCGGCGCCGTCGGTCGCCACGGGGGCGAGAGGCGTGCCGACGGCCGTCACCGTCGCCGCGGTTGCAGGCGAAAGGTCGGGCAGCAGCACCGTACCGCTGACCACCGAGTGGGGGGCCAGGGTCAGGGACATGTTCTGCACGGTGGTGGCGTCGGCGATCACGCTGATGCCGCCCACATTGCCGGCGACATATCCGAAGGCTGTGGCATCGAGGGACCAGACGGCTTCAGGCAGCATGGAGCTGTAGAATCCGGTCGCATTGGTCACCACGTTGCGTGTTGTCTCGCCCGGAGACGAAATCGCGAGGGTCACACCGGCGAGCGGCAGGGCCGTGGCGATGTCGGTGACGGTGCCCTCGAGGGTCCCGAAGCCGCTCATCACCGCGAGCACGCAGGCGTAGCCGTCGATGAAGCCGTGGCCGTTGGTGTTCTCCTCGCCGGCGGCGCCCAGGTCGAGGGCCGTATTGATGATGGTCTGCTTGATGGTGATCACGTCGATGCCGGGATTGGCGGCGCGCATCAGGGCCACGATGCCGGCCACGTGGGGTCCGGCCATCGAGGTGCCGCTCAGCAGCTGGTAGCCGCCGCCGGGCTGGGCGCTGTAGATGTTGTCGCCGGGAGCCATGATCTCGGGCTTGACGGCGAAGGCGCCGCCACAGCCGGAGGGTCCGCGGCTCGAGAAGCTGCTCACGACGTAGGGAGCCGTGTGGTTGGTCGAGCCCACGCTGAAGCAGTTGTACGCCGTGGTGGCGCGGTCGGCGGGGCTGCGCATGGTCGTGCCGCCGGGGCCTTCGTTGCCCGCGGACCAGGTCAGCACCACGCCCGCGGCCTCGCAGGCGTCGATGGCGGTCCACCAGCGGGAGTCGCAGTCCACGTAGCCGGCGAAGCCCTCGTTGACGCCCCAGGAGTTCTGCACGACGTCGGGGACGTCGTCGGTGGTCATGGGGTCGCCGTCGGGGTCGGCCATGAATTCCAGCGAGGCGATCACGGCGTTGTCGAAGGCCGTGCCCGAACCCATGTTGATCACGTTCGAAGCGATCCACTCGGCGCCAGGAGCCGCACCGATGGTGTCGCCGGCCGCCAGGCCGGTGATGGTGCCCATGACGTGGGTGCCGTGGTAGTGCTGATCGACGGGAGTGGCGTCGCCGAGATTGGCGGCGTCGAGCCAGCACTCGGACGCCGGAGCGTGGTTGCCGCGCCAGCGGGTGCTGAGGGCGGGGTGGGCGCCGTCGACGCCGGTGTCGAGCACGCCGACCAGGGCGCCGGTGCCGTCTACGCCGAGCTCGTTCCAGATGCGACGGGCGCCGATGTCCACGATGCCGGGGGCGATGCCGATGGCCTTGTCGGCGGCGGCCGGCTTGGAGTCCTTGATGGGTTCGATGAGCTCGACCAGCAGGTCGGCCTCGATCACTTCGACGTCGTCACGCTCGGCGAGTGCTTTGACGTGCTCGACTGTGGTCACCACGACCACGCCGTTGACGATCCAGTGGGGCGTATAGCCGCGCACTTCACCGGTCAGAGCTTTGTCGCTCAGCTCGGCGAGCAAGCCTCGCTGGGAGCTGGCGGCCATCGTCTGGAGCTCTTCGAGCACCACGCGGTGACGTGTGTCCATGGCTGTTTTGGCATCGTGGAGCTGCCAGTCGAGGGTGCGGATGTCGACCTGGTCTGTCATGACGACCAGGACCTTGATTTCATCCCCGGCGTTCATGGTGCGCATCTGGCGCTCCAGGCCGGGGCTCACCGTTCCGGCAAGAGCGGTACCGGCAAGCAGGACGAGGGCGAACACAAAGGCGAGAACCTTCTTCATCGGGGTGCCCCTTTACGTGGGTTGATCGAGTTCGGCACGATCTCCTGGAGTGCCTAAGAACGTGGACATTACGGACGTTTCCATCAAAGCGGGGGTACATATAATCTTATCATAGATTCAGTGATCTGCTCAAGTGATGAAAGTTGCACTCAGTTGAGCTTTCATATGTAAAAAATGCCGGCCGAGTGATAACTCGGCCGGCGGCGACAAGTCGGCGGGGGTTTGGAGGGAGAAGACCGACTTGCCACACATCGAAACTGGTAACTTCTCTCAAAATCAGGCTGTTCCTCTGCCCTTTGAGGCTGCAATGATAGCCTATTCCACAAGGCAATCCATAGGGTTTTCGCTGTTGTTTGTGAAATTTTGCCAAAATGTACGCATATCCTACCGGTTGTTCTCCTGTTTCATCGCCTTCTGGCGTAGAGGTAATAAGCCAACGGTATGACCACCACGGTCAACACCGTCGAGAGCAACGTACCCATCATCAAGGAAATGGCCATGCCCTGGAAGATAGGGTCGAAGACCATCACGAACGAGCCGGTCACGACCGTGCCCGCCGTCAGGGCGATGGGCAAAAACCGCACCGCGCCCGCCTCGATGCAGGCCTCCTTCAGCTCCTTGCCTTCGCGCAGGCCGGCCTCGATGAAGTCGATCAACAGCACGCTGTTGCGCACCATGATGCCCGCCAGGGCGATCACGCCGATCATCGAGGTGGCGGTGAAGAAGGCGCCGAACATCAGGTGGCCGGGAATGATGCCCAGGAGCGTCAGCGGCACCGGGATCATCATCAGCAGCGGCACCGTGAAGTTCTGGAACATGCCCACGATCAGCAGATAGATCAGCACCAGCACGATGGCGAACGCGACGCCCAGGTCGCGGAACACCTCGTAGGTGATGTGCCACTCGCCGTCCCACTTCACGGCGTAATCCTCTTCCAGTCCGGGCTGCTCGCGGAAGTTCTGGCTCAGCTCCAGGCCGCTCGGCAGTTCGATGGCCGCGATGCGGTCGCGCATGTCGAGGATCGCGTAGACCGGCGACTCGAGCTGGTCGGCGACGTCGGCGGTCACGTACACCACGGGCTTCAGGTTCCGGCGGTGCCGGCTCTGGGGGATGGTCGTCTCCTCGATCACCACGATGTCCGACAGGGGGATCAGCGCGCCGGCCTCGGAATAGACGTACAGGTCGTTCAGGGCCTCCGCGCTGGAACGATCGGCCAGCGGCAGCCGCAGGTTCATGGGCACGGGTTCGGCGGCCTCGGGCATGTGGAGCAGGCCGGCGTCGTAGCCGTTGAGAGCCACCGCGAGGGTCTGCGCCGCCTGGGCCACGCTCACCCCACGCACCGCGGCGCGCTGCTTGTCGATGGTGAATTTCAGCTCTCGCATGGGATCTTCGACCCACCAGTCGATATCCACCACGCCGGGTGTGGATTCGAAGATCTCTTTGATCTGCTCGGCCACCTTCACGCGGCCCTCGTGGTCGGGACCGTAGATCTCGCAGACGAGTGTCGAGAGCACCGGCGGTCCCGGGGGAACCTCGGCGATCTTCACCGAGGCGTCGTAACGGGCGGCGATCTCCTGGATGGGTCCGCGCACGCGCTTGGCGATGTCGTGACTCTGCTCGTCGCGGTGTCCCTTGTCCACGAGGTTGACCTGCAGGTCGGCCACGTTCGGCCCGCGGCGCATGAAGTAGTGCCGCACCAGACCGTTGAAGTTCACCGGCGAGGCGTTGCCCGCGTAGACCTGGTAGTCGGTCACTTCGGGCACGGTGGAGAGGTAGTCGCCGATCTCGCGGGTCAGTTGGGTCGTGGTTTCGAGGGTCGTGCCTTCGGCCGTGTCCACGATCACCTGGAACTCGCTCTTGTTGTCGAAGGGCAGCATCTTGACCTGCACCGTCCTTGTGAAGAACAGCAGGGTCGAAGCGCCGGTCAGCACCGTGACGGCCAGCAGCGCCATGATGCCCAGCTTCGGGTTGTCGACCATGGGCCGCATGATCCGGTTGTAGACGCGGTAGATGGCCGTGTTGTGCAGATTGTAGCCGGTCTCCTCGGCTTCGAATTCGGGGTCGTCGGCGAAGCCGCCGGTGGCGTCGAGGGCGTCGTGGTCCTTCGAGCGCAGCAGCCGCACCGCGAGCCAGGGCGTGATGGTCAGGGCCACCAGCAGCGAGAACACCATCGAGAGCGAGGCGCCGATGGGCATGGGCTTCATGTACGGACCCATCAGGCCGCGCACGAACGCCATGGGCATCATCGAGGCGATGACCGTGAGGGTCGCCATGATGGTCGGGTTGCCCACCTCCTCGATGGCCTGCAAGGCGCCGAGGAGGCTCGAACGGCCCGCCATCTTGAAGTGCCTGTGGATGTTCTCGACGATGATGATCGTGGCGTCGATCACGATACCCGTCACCAGGATCAACGCGAAGAGCGTGACCCGGTTGAGCGTGTACCCGAACATGTAGTAGATGAACAGGGTGAGGCTGAAGGTCGTGGGGATCGACAGGAATATGATCGTCGCCCCACGCCAGCCCATGGCGAAGAAGATCACGATCACCGCCAGGAAGATCGCCAAGGCCAGGTTCTGGATCAGGCCCTTGGCCTTGTCGCTGGCGGTGGCGCCGTAGTCGCGGGTCACCGTCACGTTCACGTCGGCGGGCAGCAGGCGGCCCTGCAGCTCTTCGAGCTTGTCCTTGACGGCTTCGGTCACGCGGGTCGCGTCGGCGCCCTTGCGCTTGGCGATCGAGACGGTGACGGCCGGGTACTCGCTGCCGGTGGGGAAACGGGCTACATCTATGCCGTTGCGTTCGCCGGCCGGGCCGACGCCCAGGAAGTTGTAGGTGTCGATTTCGTCGGGCCCGTCGACCACCGAAGCCACGTCGCCCAGCAGCACCGGGCGCTCCATGAACGAGCCGACGACCAGCGAGGCCACGTCCTCGGCCGTGCGCATGAACTGTCCCGCCTCCACGGCCACCTGTTCGTTGCCCTGGGCGAAGGTGCCCGCGGGCAGGGCCTGGTTGGCCATCTGCAGGGCCGGCAGGATCGACAGCGTGGTCACGTTGAACGCGGCCATGCGCTGGGGGTCGGGCTCGATGCGCAGGGTGCGCGGCCGGCCGCCGATGATCTCGACGGTCGACACGTCGGTGATGTTCTGGATCTCGCTCTTGACCTCGCCGGCGATCTGCCGCAGCTGGTAGCCGTCGTAGGCGTCGCTCCACAGGGTCAGACCCAGCACCGGCACGTCGTCGATCGACCGCACCTTGACCAGAGGCATCATCGTGCCCTGGGGCATGCGGTCGATGTTGGTGGCGATCTTGTTGTAGAGGCGCACCGAGGCGTCCTCCATGTTCGTGCCCACCACGTAGCGGGCGGTGACCATGGAGAAGCTGTGGAACGAGGCGGAGTACACGTACTCCATGTCCTCGACCTCCCACAGGATCTGCTCCAGAGGCTTCGTGATGAGGGTCTCGATCTCATCGGGTTCGGCGCCGGGGTGCATGACCATCACGTCGATCATCGGCACCACGATCTGGGGTTCCTCCTCCCGCGGGGTCAGCGAGAGGGCGAACATGCCGAGCAGGACCGTCGCGATGATGAGCAGCGGCGTCAGCTTGGAGTCGATGAAGATCTGGGACAGCTTGGTGGCGAACCCGTAGTCGCCTGCCTGTTTCGCCATGTCAGTTCACCACCCTGTCGCCCTCGGCCAGCGGCTTGGCGCTGGACAGGACGATGGTCTCGCCGCCGTCGAGTCCGGTCAGCACTTCGACGTCGTCGCCGAAGGCGTCGCCCAGGCGCACCCAGAGCAGACGCGCCACCTTCTCTCCGTCGACGACCCACAGGCCGGTCAGTTGGCCGCGCTCGTGGATCGCCGTGCGGGGCACCAGCACGCCCCGCCGCGTCCCGACGGGCACGTCCACCTTGGCGAACATGCCGGAGCGCAGGCGGCCGTCGTTGGGGACCGGCATTTCGATGTCGTAGGTGCGCGAGCCCGGGTTCGCGGAGGGGATGAGGCGGGCGACCTCGACCTCGAAGGTGGCACGGTCGAGACTGCTCACGTGGGCCGTGACCATGTCGCCCGCCGAAACGGAGTTCACGTCCTTCTCGCCCAGCCGGGCGACGATCTTCATCCGATCCATGGAATCCACGTACAGCAGCGGATAGCCGGGCGACGCCATGTCGCCGACGTCGACCATGCGCCGTGTGACGACGCCGGCCATGGGCGAGCGGATGTCCAGGTAACCCATGTGCACGTTCAGTTCGGCGCGGGCGGCCTGGGCCTGGGCCAGACCGGCGCGGGCGCGTTCGAGGCCGGTCTCGACGTCGTCGAGCTGGGACTTCGACACGGCCTTCGCCGCGTAGAGGTTGCGGAAGCGGCCGGCCATGGTCTCGGCGTTGGCCGTCACGGCCTCGGCCTCGCGGATGCCGGCTTCGACCTGGGCGCGCTTGGCCTTCATGTCCTCGTCGTCTATGGTCAGCAGCCGCTGGCCCTCGGCCACGACGTCGCCCTCGGCGACGTGGAGCTCGGTGACCCAGCCCATCATGCGCGTGCTCACCTGCACCCGCACGTCGGGCTCGACGCTGCCGACGGCCGTGACGGTCAAGGGCATGTCGCGGACGGCGGCCGTTGCGGTGACGCAGGCGACGTCCTCGCCGGCGGGGCGGACTTCGGGAGCCTTGTCGCCGCCGCAGCCGGCCAGCAGGGCCGCGCCGAGCAACACGAAGGCGGTTGCGGCGACGTTCGTCTTGGTGGTCATGGAATCGTTCCTCCTGATGGTCGTCATGACGATCACTCTCCTGCCTGCGCGGCGTCCGGCGCATAGCCGCCGCCGGCGAATTCGAAACGGGCCCGGCCCACGTTGTAGTCGTGGCGGGCCTGGACGAGGTTGCCTTCAGCCATGGTTGCGGCCGCCTGAACATCCAGGAGGTCGACCATCGAAGCCAAGCCCTCGCGATGCATGTTGGTGACGATACGTAGACCTTCGCGGGCGGCGGCGACGGCGTCGCCCGCCACTGCGAACTTGCGGGCCGCGGCGTCGACGTCGTAGGCGGCCTGACGGGCTTCCACACGGGCCTGGCGCAGCTGGAAGTCGTGCATGTAGTCGGCTGCGCGGCTCTGGGCGCGGGCTTTTTTCACGCCACTGATATTTTCGAGTCCCGAGAAGACATCCCAGGTGGCGTACACGCCGAACGTCCAGCTGTCGGCCTCGTTGCCGAACAGCTCGTCGTGGTGGAACCAGTTCTTCTCGGCCTGCAGGTTCAGGTGCGGCACCATGGCGCCGCGGGCGACCTTCGTCATGTGCGAGGCGGCCTGGGCCTGTTCGCCGCTGGCGACGACGTCGCTGCGCAGGCCGATGCCGTCGAGGCTGAGCGTCGCGGCGAGATCGAATGGAACATCACCGGCGGCGCCGGCCGCGGCCGCGGCCACGGGCAGGTCGGTGCTCACGGCCGTGAGCAGCTTGATGTGTTCGCCGGCGATCCGTCCCATGTTCTGCACTTCGATCAGCTGCTGCCGCAGCGCGTCGCGGTAGACCTTCGCCTGGAGCAGGTCGGCCTCGGTGACCATCTCGTTGTCGAACATGGCCTGGGCCCGGCTCACGTGGCCGTCGGCCGAGGCCAAAGCTTCGGTCATCACCCTAGCGTAGGAGGTCGCCAGCACGAGGCCCTCGTAGGCCTGCACGGCGTGGAAGCGCACGGTCTGCTCGGCGCGTCGGTGCTGTCCGGCCGCGGCGCGGCCCATGGCGTCGGCGGCCTTCTTGCCGTAGAGGGCCATGCCGCCGTTGAACACGGGCTGCTGCAGCTTGACCTGCATGATGTTGGTCTCGTTGGTGCCGGGATAGTTGAGCAGGTCGCCCTGGGGCGGCGGCGCCGCGCCCACGGTCATCGGCGCCGAGAAGTCCATCTGCGCGGCCCTGCGCTGGTTGAGCTTGAAGCCGAAGCTGTACAGGGCGTCGTTGGAGCGGATCCTGAATGTTCCCAGGGACAGCCGGGGCAGGAAGCCGCGCCAGGCGCCGAGGGCGTCCGCGTCGGCGGCGTCGGTCATGGCGCTCGAGGCCTTGAGCATCTCGTTGTGGGCGAGGGCTGCGTCGATCACGGCGTCGCGCGCCACGAAAAGGGTGTCGTTGCGGACCGTGCCGAGATCGGCGAAATCGGCCGTCGACGCAGCGGCGAGAAGAGGCGCCGCGGACGCCGTCAGGGCGATCGCCAGGACCAGGGTCCGGACCATCGTTCCATCGCTACGCATATCGGTTCCTTTCATGCGGATCAACCACAGCTGTTTTCGTTGGATTCGGGCAGCCCGGCCTTCTTCAACATGGTGATCATCGGACACCAGTCGGTGAATGCGGACTGGAGCAGGTTCAGACCGACGAACGCGGTGAACCAGAGCCAGTTGGGGCTGACGTAGTGGGCGAGGATGAGGCTCAACAGCACGAAAGAGCCTGCCACCATTCGGAGAACGCGGTGAATGGTCATGACAAGTGCCACCTTTCTTCAGGACCAGTTGCGGAATGACAGTCAATCAGTTTCGCAGATAAATATATCATGATCATCGATTCTGTCAAGATCATTTCTCGAGACGGATTGCCGCGGCTCCGTGGTCGATGTATCGTGGCGAAGACGGAGGAGGCTAAAACGATGTCCGATAAGCTCAGGACACTGTATCTCGTCAGCCCCCGCGGCTTCTGCGCCGGTGTTGAACGAGCGATATCAATTGTGGATCAAATGCTCGCTCGTGTCGAGGGTCCGCTCTACGTTCGCAAGGAGATCGTACACAATCAGGCGGTTGTAGAGGACTTTCGCAGTCGTGGGGTCGTGTTCGTTGAAGAGCTGGACGAGATCCCTGCCGGCGCAGCGGTCGTGTTCAGTGCCCACGGGGTTTCGCCTGCGGTCCGTGAAGAAGCCAATAAGCGCCGTCTTCAGGTGGTCGATGCCACATGTCCTCTTGTCACCAAGGTCCATAAGCAGGTCGTCAACAACGCAGCTAAGGGCCGGCATATCGTGTTGATCGGTCATGAAGGTCACGACGAAGTGGTGGGCACGATGGGCGAGGCACCCGATCACATCTCTCTGGTGACCAGTGAGGCCGATGCGGCATCGTTGAGTCTGCCCGCCGACCGCGAGGTGTACCACGTGACTCAAACCACCTTGAGCGTCGACGAGACGCGTGGGATCGTCGAGGAGCTGGAGCGACGCGTGCCCGATCTTCTCGGACCCGCCAAGAGCGACATCTGCTACGCCACCCAGAATCGGCAGGATGGTGTGAAGCACATGGTCGATCGAGGAATCGACCACCTCATCGTGGTGGGCTCGAGCAACAGCAGCAATTCAAGGCGGCTCTGCGAAGCGGCCGAGCGCAACGGCGTGAGCGCCAATCTCGTCGGTTGCGTCGACGAACTGGATATGGACGAACTTTGCCAAAAGGTTAACATAGGCCTGACCGCGGGGGCTTCGGCACCGGAATACTTGGTGCAGGGTATTGTCGATCGTTTCCGGACTGAGGGTTGGGTGATTGAGGAACTCACTGTCATGCAGGAAGATGTGAAATTCGATTTGCCGATCGAATTGAGATCTCAATCGTCTGATTAGTTGCTCAGCAAGGGGGTTGCGAAGCAGATTGACTTTGACAGCCCTCCGACGTCCGTCTATGTTGAAATCCGATTCCAAGTTCTGCCATAACCTGCCGCCGCAACGCTTTCTGTGAGGTTGAGACGTGGATAAAAAGCTCTACGAGATGCAGGCCGAACTCTGCAAGACCCTCTCGAATCCCAAGCGTCTGGAAATTCTGGACATCTTGAAGGAAGAGGGCGAGATCTGCGTCAACCTGCTGGCCGAGCGTCTCGAGATCCCCAAGGCCAACACCTCCCAGCACCTCGCGGTGCTGCGCCAGGCCGGCGTTGTCAACACACGCAAGGACGGCATCAACGTCCACTACTCGCTGCGCTCGCAGAAGATCACCGAGGCGTGTTTCCTTACGCGTGAGATCCTGCTCGAGCGCCTGGAGGACCAGGCGGGGTTGACGGATCTGATCAAGCGGCAGGACTGACCGCTCACTCCCTTTGTTGCAGTGCGATGGCCCGGCGTCTCTGGATGCCGGGCTTCGTCGTAGGGTGCTCGTGGGTGAAACGGTGACAGGCGCTGCAGAGAGTCGTGAGGTTCCGAGGCTCATGTTTTCCCCCGGCGCTCCGGGGAATGATGTGATTGACTTCGAGGAACCGTGTTGCTGGACAGCCGGGCGTGGTGCAGCGATGCCGATCGCGGGCGAGAACAGCACGCCGGATCGCCGGCGGGATGGTGGAGCGATTCGAGACCGTGCGATCCGAGGAGACCTGGACGGCATCGCAGCTCATCGCTTCGGCCGTGGCCGTCGCGACCGGTCGGTTGTCCACGATCATCGTGTTGCAGCGATCACATCTGTAACCGACGATTTGGTAGGGAGCTGCCGATGCCTCACGTGTTCTTCCCCTCTCTGCTAATCCCGCGACACCTTCCAGTAGGAGTTCCGCACGCGCCTCTCGGCGTCCCTGCTTCCGTAATCGCGCGAGGTGGTGCTGGACGCTGCCGTGACCCATTGTTCTTCCGTACGCGG